>Ga0079224_100010172_pt1 | contig 12891 bp, 9 predicted proteins | sample Stecom2015_FD_80414 | JGI IMG/M metagenome (GOLD analysis project Ga0079224, IMG submission 80414) | Agricultural soil microbial communities from Utah to study Nitrogen management - Steer compost 2015 | ecosystem: Environmental > Terrestrial > Soil > Agricultural land | place: USA: Utah...
CCCCAGTAGGCGCGCCCCTGCCGGCCGACGCTGTCGGACGTGAACACCACCGAGGCATCCGGCGACTTCATCAGCAGCCCCAGGCAGGCGCGCGTCAGCAGGAAGGGGGCGTTCAGATTCACCTGCATGACCTTGAACCACAGCTCGATGTCCTGATGCGCAATGGGCGACAGGGCGCCGAGCAGCGCGGCGTTGTGCAGCAGACCGAACTCGCGGTTGTTCACCAGCTGGTCCTCCTGCTGCTCCCGGAGGGCTTCGACGGTGAGCCGGAGCTGCTGCTCCATCTGGTTCATCGGCTTGTTGTAGAGATCCGCGACACGGGTGTGGACCCGCAGCACGGTCTGCGCCACCGACAGCTCGTACTCGCGGGGCGTGAGCTCGTAGTCGACGAACGTCCGCGGCAGCTCCGGCTCGCCCGAGTGCCCGGCGGCGATGTCGATCGCGGCCTCGCCGTACTTGTTGGCCCTGCCCGACTGCCCCTCCCGGTAGCGTTCGAGATGCTCGGCCAGGGCCGGAATCCGCTCGGTGAGCTCCGCGACGACCGCGGCCGGGAGCGTGAGCACCGTGGTCGGCACGGCGGCCACGGCGTCGTGCTCCCAGACCGCGTCGCGCTCGGTGAGGACCTCCTGCCCCAGGTGGTCGCCGTCGATGAGGACGTCCAGCGACGCCTGGTCGCCGTAGGGCCCGGAGGCCTGCTCCTCGACGCGGCCGTGGGCGATGAGGTGGAGCCCGTCGATCGGCTCCCCCTCGGCGGCGAGACGCTCACCGGGCTGGAGTTCGCGCTGCTCGAAGCGCTCGGCCAGGGCCTCGAGCGCGCCCTCGGCGTCGAAGCCGCGCAGCTGCGCGATCTCCCCGAGTTCGGAGGGGATCACGCGGACCTCGGCGCCTTCGGTGGTGAACTCGACGCGGCCGTCGCCCACCGTGTAGGTCAGTCGGCGGTTCACCCGGTAGGCGCCGCCGGAGGTCTGGACCCACGGCAGGACCCGCAGCAGCCACCTGGAGGTGATCTCCTGCATCTGCGGGGCCGACTTGGTCGTGGAGGCGAGGTTGCGGGCCGCGGCGGTCGAAAGGCTCGACTGATCCGGGCGGCCGTCTCCGGTCTGCGGTCGCTGGTTCGTGTCGTCGAGTACCGAATCGGACATGGTATGGGTTCCTCACTCTGATGCCTATGGTGCTGTTCAGTTGTTATGGGTGTGCATGTGGTTCGAGACGGCGCGCTCACCGGTCCGAGTGCTGCGCGTCGATCTCGTCGTAGCGGTCCAGGGCGGCCTCATAGGCCGCGGCGTTGACGGCCTCGCCCCGGCTGAACGGGTATTCGAGCTGGTAGGTGGCGAACAGCATGAGTGCGACCATGCCGGAGATCAGCCCCACGAAGACGTATTGGAACCGCCGCGTGGGCGTGCCGAGCGTCAGCGAGACCACGAGCACGAGCAGCGCCCCCGGCAGCAGCACCGTCCATATCGGTCCCGAGAGGCCCCGCTGTGCCTGGAGGATCCGCTCGGTGCGGTGCTCGGTGACGTCTCGGATCCGGTCCCGGGCGTCGTCGAGCTGCGACTGGAGCACTTCGTCCGCGTCGTCGACCGCCGTGAACGGGGCGCGCATGCGGTCGACGAGCAGCAGTGCCTCGTCGCCGACCGGCTCCCGCTCCCGCATGGAGTCCCACTCGTCGCCGAGCACCAGCGCGGTGTAGTCGCGCACGGCCTCCCGCACCTCGTCGCGGTCTGCCGGCGGCAGCGCCTCCGCGGCCCAGTACACCTCGACCAGGGCGCCGGCCTCCTGGTACGTGAGGTGCCCGGCCTCGTTCCGGTGCTCCCAGACGGTGATGAGCACGAAGGCGAGGACGACCGCGTACAGCACCGTGAGCAGCTCGAACAGCGTCGTGCCGATCTCGTTGTTGCGCTCGCGCCGGGTCGGCGGCGAGAACCGCTGGAGCAGCGCGACGAGCACGCTGACCACCGCCACCACCAAGAGGGTGAACCCCAGGCTTTCCCACCAGATTGCCATTGACAGCCCTAAACTACGTAAACAAGAATTAAATATATGAAACAGTCATATGAGCGTCGATTTCGCCGCGGTCTCCTCGTCCTCGCCGCGGCCGTCGCCACGGCGACCTCCGCGCTGGCGCTCTCGGGCGCCGCTCCGGCCCGGGGAGCGCTCGTCGACATCGAGATCCACCTGTGCCTCGACCTCCCCCTGCTGCCGCCGCTGCTGCCCTGCCCCTCCCCCGAACCACCCCACGAGCCGCCCTCCTCCGCGCCGGCGTCCCCGCATCCGCCCGCTCCCTCGCCTTCCCCGACCCCCGCGCCGGCTCCCCCGGCGCCGACCGAGCCGCCCGCCTCGCCCACGCCGAGCGCCGCCGTGCCGCCGGTCCACGAGCCCTCAGAGCCCCCGCCGTCCGAGCCCTCGCCCGCGTCGCCGTCCCCCGAACCGTCGAGCTCCGTTCCGCCGACGCCTCACGGGCCCCTGCCCGAGTACCTCGCGATCGACGCCCCCGCGCCCGCGGCCGATTCGCCGGACTCCACCGAGACCAAGCGCCGCCTGATGGCCGTGATGCTCGCCTTCACCGTCGCCTCTGGAGCGGGAGCCTTGGCGGGGCGCCGAAGCTGATCGCCCCCGGACCGAACGAAGGGAGGGGGGCGAGCTCCTCCTCCCGGTACCGGCTGGTCTCGACGTGCCAGTTGAGAATCGCCGCCACCCAGTCGCGCAGTGCCTGCACGTAGGCGTCCAGCGCGCCTCTGGCGCCCTCGTCGAGGTCGAACTCCTCGGCCACCGCCGGCAGCTCCCGCTCGGCGATCAGCTCGAACTGCTCGAGGCGGACCCGGATGAGATCGGCCACCACCGCCACGGCCTCGTCCTTGGGGCATTCGAGGAACTCCTCGACCACCACGACGCAGTTGCAGAACTCCCCGTCCACCTCGACCTCCTTCTGATACGAGAAGAGGTCGTTGATGAAGCAGGCCGCGTCCACGGCGCCGTCCTCCAGCTCCCGCACCGGACGGGAGGCGTAGACCGCGTCGGGCACCAGCCGGCCCGTGGTGAGCCGGGCCAGGCTCATCGTCATGTCCGATCCGAACGTCGTCCGGCGCATCTCGACGTAGTCCACCGGATCGGGCACGCGGCGCTGCTCGGCGGTGTGCAGCTCCCACAGCCAGCCCTCGATCATCGTCTCCACGGCCCGCCGGAACTCCGCGCGGCCGGACTCCTCCAGCCCGCTCGCCGTGCGCGACCACAGGTCCACCAGCGCCACCTCCAGCGTGCCCACCGGCGCGGGGACCTCGCTCAGATCCAGCGGCATGCAGTCGTGGAGTCTCCGGTTCTGCGCCACGGCCGCGGCCAGGCTCCTCGAACGGCCGAACACGGCCGGGTAGTAGTCGTCGCCGTACGTCCCCCACGCGAGCCAGTCGGAGGACAGCTCGATCTCCTCGACCGTGCCCTCGGGCGCGATGCCGGAGGAGCACAGCGGAAAGTCGAACCCCGTCAGCTGCTCGGGGGTCCACAGGCCCGAACCGGGCAGCAGCGGGTCCGGCACGGTCATGCCCATGCGGGCCGCCCACTCGTCGCAGTGCCGCCTGCCCGCGTCCGTGTGCGGCCCCAACCGCAGTTCGAACGGCACGTACAGCTCGGGCAGCCGCGTCGGGCCCACTCGCCGGAACGGCTCGCGGGAGTGCTGCCTGGGCCCCGAGAACGCCACGCGCGCGGCGCCGGTCCCCAGGCCGTTCGGGCCGCCGAGCACCCGCTCGGCCGCGTCGTTCATGTACCGGCTGGAGCGCATGTGCCACTCGTGGCCGCCGGCCTGCCAGTCCTGGAGCCCCTTGGTGTACAGGGCGACCGCGAGCTGCTCCGGCGGGGTCACGCCCCGCTCGGCGCACAGCAGCGGCATCTCGGTGAGCGCCGTGTTCTCGAACTGGTGCAGCCGCGAGGTCAGGATGTCGCCCACCAGGTCGGCGCCGCGCTGCGTGGTGCAGCCGAGGAACCGCTCGAAGACGAGCACCGCGTTGGCGTTCTCGCCCTCCTCGGCGACCTCCCGCCGGTACGAGAACAGGTCGTTGCGAAGGTGGACGGCATCGGAGAAGGTGTCCCGCAGGACGCGCAGCGGCCGCTCGGCGGCGATCACGTCCGGCACCTCGGCCCCCACCGCGTACTCCACCAGGCCCGCCGACCACGGCGCCCCGCCCACCTTGCGGCGCATCGCGATGTACTCGATCGGGTTGGCCACCCTGTCGGTGGCGATGTTCGTCAACTCCCACAGCGACTCCATCAGCAGCCCCTGCGTGCTGACGGTGAACCGGCGGCGCCACCCTTCGGACATGGACGGCGCGGTGCGCGCCCACAGGTCCGTCAGGCCCCGCTCGATCGGGTTCGTCGCCTCCGGCACCCGGCCCAGGTCGATCGGCATGAACAGCTCGATCCGGTCGAGGTAGGCCTTCGCCCCGGCCGTGTCCCGCGTGCGCTTGAACGCCTCCAGGAAGTGGTCGTCGAAGAAGAACACCCACACGTACCAGTCGGTGATCAGCTCGAGCGCGGCGGCGTCGCAGTCCGGGTGCGTGTAGGCGCACAGCAGCCCGTAGTCGTGGCGCTCCAGTTCGGCCTCGTCCCAGACGACGCCGCCGTCGGCGGTGGGGGAGTCGAGCATCCCCATCTCCTTGGCCCACAGTCGGGCATGGGTGCGGGCGCTCTCCACGTTCGGATTGAGGCGGGCTGGATGCGGTAGATAGAACACGGGAAGTGCGAACGGGTCGTCAGAAGACATAGTACTCCAAATGGGTTAAAGCTTCTGATTACGTCAGATAGCACTCTATGGCGCTGCTATGGCCCCACGCCACCTCAGGCCGCGGACGTGCGAAAAAGTGTCTAGAAGCCTGTGTGCGAGCCGCGTCAGCCCTGTGGGACACCCGTTCGGCCCGTCTGCCCGAGCCCCCGGACCGCCCCGATGCGGCCGCTGACCCCAAAGGGGGACTTGACGAAACGCCGCCCAGACCCCCACGGGAGACTTGTCCGCCCGGTGCCCGCCCGGAGTGCGCACTCCTTAGCACGCGCGAAACACGGCCCGCTCGACCGTGTAACAGCCCCGAGCGAACCTGGAGACCCGTCGAGGCCGGACAACGCGGTCGCCCCGACAGCGCGGACCCGTGTCCGCGCGCCAGCAGCACCCGCCGACACCGGGAGGTCCAGCGCGTGAAGGTCGCCATCGTCGGCTACGGCATGGCCGGGGCCCGCATCGCCCGCGAGCTCGGCCGCCGCGGAGCCGAGGTCACCGTCTTCGGAGCCGAGCCCAGCGCCGCCTACAACCGGATCCTGCTCTCGAGCATGATCGCCGGCAAGCAGTCCGAAGCCGAGATCGCCCTCCCCGGACCGCCCCCGCACGTGCGGCTGCGGCTCGGCGAGGCGGTGGAGGAGATCGACCTCCTCGCGAAGACCGTGCACGGCGAGCCCTTCGACAAACTCGTCCTCGCCACCGGAGCCGCCCCCTTCGTGCCGCCGCTGCCCGGCCTGCGGCCCCTGCCGCCGAGCGCCTACGTCCTGCGCACCCTCGAGGACGCCCGCGGCATCCTCGCCGAGACCGAGAACCGCGCCAGCGCCGTCGTCCTCGGCGGCGGCCTCCTCGGTCTCGAGGCCGCTCGCGGCCTCGCCGGGCGCGGCCTCGACGTCACCGTCGTCCACGCCTCGGGCCACCTCATGGACCGCCAGCTCGACCCGCTCGGCTCCCGGGTCCTCGCCTCCACGTACGCCGAACTCGGCGTCGAGGCCGTCACCGACGCCCGGACCACGAGCGTCGTCTCCGGCGAGGACGGCCTCACCCTCGTCCTCGCCGACGGCCGCACCGTCACCGGCCAGCTCCTGGTCGTCTCCTGCGGCGTCCGCCCCGAGACCGGCCTGGCCCGTGCCTCGGGCCTCGACGTCGCCCGGGGCGTGGTCATCGACGACCAGTGCCGCACCTCCCACCCCGACGTGTTCGCCGTCGGCGACTGCGCCGAGCACCGCGGCGTCCCCCACGGCCTCGTCGGCCCCGCCTGGGAGCAGGCCGACGTCGTGGTCGACCTCCTCTCCGGCGCCGACCCCGACGCCGCCTACACCGGCTCCCGCCTCGTCACCCGCCTCAAGGCCGCCGGGATCGACCTGGCGGCCATGGGCGAGACCGACGGAGACGAAGTGGTCTCCTTCGCCGACCCCGCCCGCGGCACCTACGCCCGCCTCGTCATCGACGGGAAAGGCCGCCTGGCGGGCGCGGTCATGCTCGGCGACAACCCGATGGTGGGCCAGGTGGTGCAGCTCTTCGACACCGGCGACCCCGTCCCGCACGACCGCCGCACCCTCCTGATGGGACGGCCCGGCGAATCGGTCTCGGTGGCCCCGGCGACCCCGGCGTCCATGCCCGACGAGGCCGTGGTCTGCCGGTGCAACAACGTCACCAAGAAGGAACTGGCCGACGCGTTCCGCTCCGGGGCCCGAACCCCGGAGGCGCTGTCGGACGCCACGCAGGCCTCCACCGGCTGCGGCACCTGCGTCGACGACGTCGCGGGCGTGTGCGCGTGGCTGAGCGGAACCACCACCGGCCTCGACGAGGCCGCAACGATCTTGAACGAGGTGTCAGCATGAGCGACAAGCGACTGGTAGTGGTCGGCGACGGCATGGTCGGCCGCCGCTTCCTCGAGGCGATCACCGAGCGCGACCCCTCCTGGGCCGTCACGGTCCTCGCCGAGGAGCCACGTCCCGCCTACGACCGGGTCCGCCTCTCGGCGTTCTTCGACGGCGTCGGCGCCGAAGGACTCTCCCTCGCCTCCGACCTGCCGGGCGTGGACCTGCGCCTCGGCGAGCCGGCGACGGCCCTCGACCGCGCCGCCCGCACCGTCCGCACCGCGAGCGGCTCCCACCCCTACGACAAGCTCGTCCTCGCCACCGGCTCGGCCGCGTTCGTCCCGCCCATCGAGGGCGCCGACCTCGACGGCGTGTTCGTCTACCGCACCATCGAGGACCTCGAGGCGATCAAGGCCCGCGCCGAAGGACGCCGGCACGGCGTCGTCGTCGGCGGCGGCCTCCTCGGCCTCGAGGCCGCGGGCGCCCTGCGGCTGCTCGGCCTCGAGACGCAGATCGTGGAGTTCGCGCCGTGGCTCATGGCCCGCCAGCTCGACGAGGCCGGCGGCGGCGTCCTCAAGCAGCACATCGAGAAGCTCGGCATCGGCGTCGCCTGCTCCACCGGCGGCACGAGGATCGAGGAGGTCGACGGCCGCCTCCGCATGGAGACCGACCGGGAGGGCCTGGCCTACGAGACCGACCTGATCGTCTTCGCCGCCGGCGTGCGCCCCCGCGACGGGCTCGCCCGCGAGAGCGGCCTCGAGATCGGCGAACGCGGCGGCATCCTCACCGACCGCTCCTGCCTGACCTCCGACCCCGACGTATACGCCATCGGCGAGGTCGCCGCCATGGAGGGCACCTGCTACGGCCTGGTCGCCCCCGGCTACGCCATGGCCGAGGTCGCGGCCGACCGCCTCGCCGGCGGCGAGGCCACCTTCCCCGGCGCCGACCTCTCCACCAAGCTCAAACTCCTCGGCGTCGACGTCGCCCAGTTCGGCGCCGCGGACGGACCGCTCGCCACCACCTACCTCGACCCGGCCGAAGGCGTCTACGCCAAGCTCGTCCTCTCCGACGACGCCCAGACCCTCCTCGGCGGCATGCTCGTCGGCAACGCCGAACCCTACCCGCTGCTGCGCGCCGGCGTCGGCGGCCCCGTCCCCGCCGCCCTCGCCGACCTCCTCTCCTCCGGCGAGGCCGAGACCGGCCTGCCCGACACCGCCCAGGTCTGCTCGTGCAACGCGGTCACCAAGGCCGAGATCATGGGCGCCGTCCGCGAGGGCTGCGCCGACGTCGCCGCCCTCAAGGACTGCACCCGCGCCGGCACCGGCTGCGGCTCGTGCGTCCCCATGCTCAAGCAGCTCCTCGCAGAAGGCGGCGTCGAAGTCTCCACCTCGGTGTGCGAGCACTTCACGCAGTCCCGCGCCGAACTGTTCGACATCGTCAAGGTCACCGGCATCACCACCTTCTCCGAGCTCATCGCCCGCCACGGCACCGGCGCCGGATGCGACCTGTGCAAACCCGCCGTCGCCTCCATCCTCGCCAGCCTCGGCGGCGGCCACATCCTCGACGGCGAGCAGGCCGCCCTCCAGGACACCAACGACCACTTCCTCGCCAACCTCCAGCGCAACGGCACCTACTCCGTCGTCCCGCGCATCCCCGGCGGCGAGATCACCCCCGAGAAGCTCATCGTCATCGGCGAGGTCGCCCGCGACTTCGGCCTCTACACCAAGATCACCGGCGGCCAGCGCATCGACATGTTCGGCGCCCGCGTCGAGGACCTGCCGAAGATCTGGCGCCGCCTCGTCGACGCCGGGTTCGAATCGGGCCACGCCTACGGCAAGTCCCTGCGCACCGTCAAATCCTGCGTGGGCACCGACTGGTGCCGCTACGGCGTGCAGGATTCCGTCAAGATGGCCATCGACCTCGAACTGCGCTACCGGGGCCTGCGCAGTCCCCACAAGCTCAAGTCCGCGGTCTCCGGCTGCGCCCGCGAGTGCGCCGAGGCCCGCGGCAAGGACTTCGGCGTCATCGGCACCGAGAACGGCTGGAACCTCTACGTCGGCGGCAACGGCGGCTTCACGCCCCGCCACGCCGACCTCCTCCTCGCCGACGTCGACTCCGAGACGCTGGTGCGCACCATCGACCGGTTCCTGATGTTCTACATCGCCACCGCCGACCGGCTCCAGCGCACCTCCAAATGGGTCGAGTCCCTCGAAGGCGGCATCGACTACCTGCGCGAGGTCCTCGTCGAGGACCGGCTCGGCATCTGCGCCGAACTCGACGCCCGCATGGCCGCGCACGTCGAGCGGTACGCCGACGAGTGGAAGGGCGTCCTGGACGACCCCGAGAAGCTTCAGCGCTTCGTCTCCTTCGTCAACGCCCCCGACACCCCGGACCCGTCGATCGAATTCGAGACCGTCCGCGGGCAGCGGTTCCCCGCGGGCACCGCCGGACGTCCGCAAGCCGGGCCGGTGCTGCTCGGCACGCCTGAAAGGAAACGATGACCATGGATACCGCGCTCAACTCGCCGGCCGGCCGGATCGGATCCGACCCCGTGCCGATCTGCGGATTCGACCACCTGATCCCCGGGCGCGGCGCCGCCGCGCTCCTGCCGGACGGCACCCAGATCGCCGTCTTCCGGCTCCACGACGACAGCCTCTTCGCACTGTCCAACCGGGACCCGTTCACCGGGGCCCAGGTCATGAGCCGAGGTATCGTCGGTGACCGGGGCGGTGAACCCACCGTCGCCTCGCCGCTGCTCAAGCAGGTGTTCTCCCTCGAGAGCGGCCGGTGCCTCGACGATGAGGACACCGTCCTGGAGGTCTTCGCCGTAGAAGTCCGGGACGGGCAGGTCCGCGTCGGCGCGGACCTCCGAGCGGCCGTGTTATGCCGACCGCCGCCTTGCCGCCACCGCCGGAAACGGAAGTGAAGAACGTGCTCGCACCGCTCACCGGGTACACCGTCGCAGTGACCGCCCAGCGCAGAGCCGAGGAGCTCTCGACCCTGCTGGAGCGCCGCGGCGCGCGCACCGTCGTCGCGCCCACGCTGCGGATCGTGCCGCTGCCCGACGACGAGGCGCTGCGCGCCGCCACCGTGGAGCTGGTCCGGGAACCGCCCGACGTGATCGTGGCGACCACGGGGATCGGCTTCCGCGGCTGGCTGGAGGCCGCCGAAGGCTGGGGCATGGGCGAGGGCCTGCTGCGCGTCATGGCCGGAGCGCGAATCCTGTGCCGTGGGCCCAAGGCCCTCGGCGCGGTGCGAGCGGCCGGGCTCACAGAGGAGTGGACCGCGCCCTCCGAGACCGGCGCCGAGGTCGTGGAGTACCTCCGGGCGCACGGCGTCGGCGGGCGGCGGGTGGCGATCCAGCTGCACGGCGACCCTGTCGAGGACTTCATCCGCACCGTCCGCGAAGGCGGCGGCGTGGCCGTCCCCGTGCCGGTCTACCGGTGGACGCTCCCGACCGACATCACTCCCGTGCAGCGCCTCGTCGACGCGATCTGCGCTCGCAGGATCGACGCGGTGACCTTCACTTCCGCGCCCGCCGTGGGAGCTCTGCTGCGCATCGCGGGGGAGCAGGCGGCGGACATGCTGGAGGCCCTGCGAGCACCGGCCGAGGACAACGGCGTCCTCCCGGTCGCGGTGGGCCCGGTGACCGCGGCGCCGCTGACGCGCCTCGGCGTCGACACGGTGCGGCCGGAGCGCGCCCGGATCGGCTCGCTCGTGCGCACGGTGGCCTCGGCCCTGCCCAAGCGCTCGCGGCGGCTCGTGCTCGCCACCGGCCACCGGATCGAGCTGCGCGGCCACATGGTCCTGCTCGACGACGAGCCGTTCCCGCTGCCGCCTGCTCCGATGGCCGTGATCCGGGCCCTGGCGAGCGCCGAGGGCAAGGTCCTCTCGCGGGCCGAGCTGCTGGGCCACCTGCCCCGCGGCGCCGACGGCCACGCCGTCGAGATGGCCGTGACCAGGCTCCGCGACGCGGTGAACCTGCGCTCCTGCGTGGAGACGGTCATCAAACGCGGCTACCGCCTCAACCTGGAGCGCTGAAGACCCGAGCCCGCGGACCGGAGCCGGGCGCCGTCAGCCGAGCCCGGCCCGGACCCGGCGGATCTCGTCCTCGTCGACGTTCGGGTCGGCCTCGCGGTAGCGGACCGCCTGTTCCAAGACCGGACGGTCGGCGCTCCCGCGCAGCCTCGGAAGCAGCCCGTTCCGCACGGCCTCGGCCGCCTCGGGTGCGAACGCGGCGAGGTCCACGCCCGCCATGATCGCCCAGGAGACCGCGAGGTCGAAGGCGCCGGGGCCCGCCGCAGCGTTGGTCCAGTCGATCAGGAACGGGCCCTCGTCGGTGAGGATCACGTTCTCCGGGTGGAGGTCGAGGTGCAGCACCCGGTCCGGGCACTCGCCCGCCGCGTCGACGCCGCGCGTGGCGGGCGGCAGCCACGGCGGCGCCTCGATCCGGTGCAACCGCTCGTGCAGTCCGAGCAGGACCGATGCCGCCTCGGCGCCGCCGACACTCCCGGCGAGCAGCGCCGCCGCCAGCGTCGGCCCGTGCAGCCGCTCCATGACCAGGTCCCCGGCCACGGCGTCGAAGACCTCGGGCACGGGGTAGTCGGACTCGCGCAGCCACCGCATGAGACGGGCCTCGCCCTCGGTGTCGAAGCCGCTGCGGCGCAGCACGCTCCGCTCGTCGATCGCGTACACCTGGGAGGCCCGTCCGGAGCCGATGCGTTCCATGCCGCGACCCTATTGCAAGGGGAGGAGCCCCTCCTACCGGTGGCACCACGCCCCTGCGGACGGCAGGAGCATCAGGACCACGATCACGAGGTAGACCGCGATCAGGAGGACCGCCGCCGTGTCCCCGGTGACCACGGCGATCGCGGCGGCGGCGGCGCGGACCAGGCTCAGCATGACGGCGTACGAGCGGGCCCGGCGCCGATGCAGCTGGATCGCCAGGGCCAGACCCGCGTTGACGAGGTCGGCGAGCATCAGCGAGACCAGCAGGAGGCCGGTGAACGGATCGCGTTCCCCGCCGTCGGTGTACTCGATCCACTCGCTCCCCGAATCCACCAGCCCGACCGCCGCCGTGATCCACAGGATCGCGATCACGGCCAGGATCGGCCCGGGGATGCCGCGCAGGATCATGCGCTGGTGCTTCTGGAGCGCCATGGGGGTCTCGCTTCCGTGGCCGGTGCCGCCGTCAGCGTAGTCGACCGGCCCCAGTGGAGACGGCTCCGCCTCTCGCGATACCCGGATCACGGGCAATTCAGACTCATTCGCGCTTTATCGGTTATATCCGGCTGAAACCGGGAAAACTCATGGCTACTGCTATACAACCAGAACGATCACCGAGTACGTCCGGACAGGACCGCGAGCCCGCCGTGAGCGTCGGCACGGTCCGCCCAGGGCCGTATGACGGTGCCCGCCCGAGACGAAAACGGAGAGCGCCATGGCTTACGCACCGCCGCCGCAGTACCCACCGCAATCGACGCCGTCGCGGGGCCCCGGGGAGCGCCCGATGACGGTCACGATCGCCGTGTGGATCATGTTCCTCACGGCGGCCGTCCTGGTCGCCACCGCGATCGCCCAGTTCGCCGTGCAGGGCACGGTCAGGGACGCCGTCGAATCGCAGCTGCGCTCCGACCCGGCCCTGGCCGACGCGGGCATCACCGTCGACGACGTCTCCACGATCGTGTCGATCGTCTTCGTCGGCGTCGCCGTCGCCTACATCGTCTTCGCGGCCTTCTACGTGGTGCTCGGGCTGCTCGACAACGCCGGCAAGCGGCCCGCGAGGATCCTCACCTGGATCCTCGCCGGCGTCTCCCTGGCCTGCTGCGGACTCGGCGGCCTCATCGGCCAGCTCGGCGCCGGCGCCACGACCTACACGGTCAACGGCCAGGAGTACGACGACGAACTCACGCAGGCGGTCGAGGACGCCACGCCCGGCTGGGTGACCGTGCTGGAGTGGATCTCGCTGCTGCTGTTCATACTCGGCTCGCTGGCCATCATCATCCTGCTCGCGATGCCCGACTCGAACGCGTTCTTCCGCAAGACCGACCACGCTCAGGGCTTCCACCCCGGCCAGTCGCCGTACGGTCAGCAGCCGCCGGGTCCGGGGCAGTCGCCGTATGGTCAGCAGTCCTACGGTCAGCAGCCGCCGGGTCCGGGCCCGTCGCCGTATGGTCAGCAGTCCTACGGCCAGCAGCCCCCGGGCCCCGGCCAGCCGCCCTACCGTCCGCAGCCCCCCGGCCCGCAGCAGCCGCCCTCCGACGGTCCGGAACCGGCCTCCCACGGACAAGACCGGCGCCCCTACCGCCCGGAGCC
>Ga0079224_100010173_pt1 | contig 12890 bp, 10 predicted proteins | sample Stecom2015_FD_80414 | JGI IMG/M metagenome (GOLD analysis project Ga0079224, IMG submission 80414) | Agricultural soil microbial communities from Utah to study Nitrogen management - Steer compost 2015 | ecosystem: Environmental > Terrestrial > Soil > Agricultural land | place: USA: Utah...
CCGCTACGCCCTCGCGCGGTGGCGGGCCGAGCACCGCCCCGGGCTCGGGGCCGCGGGCCGCTACCCCGAGGCCGCGATCGGGGCCAAGCCCGACGGCAAGCAGGCGCTCCACGGGCTGGTCCGCTGTCATCGCCAGCTCGGCCGCGATCGCGAGGCCGCGGCCTCGACCGAGCGCCTGCTCGAGCTCTACGAGCCCGGCGAGCCCTCGGCGATCGATCTTCGCATGGGCCTGGCGGCCTCGCTCGGGTCCGATCCGCAGACCCTCGATCGCGCGCTGTTCCACGCCAACGTGGTGCTCGAGGCCCGGCCCAACGACGCCCGCGCGGTCACGTTGATGGCCGATCTGCTCGAGCGCAACCGCCAGCGGGTCGAGGCCGCCCACCTGCTCGATCGCCTGCGCGCACGCGAGCGCGACCGCGGCAAGCTCCACGAGATCCACCTGCGCCAGGCCAGGCTGCTGGCCGGCGCCGACGGTCACGAAGACGAGGCGCTGGCCGCCGCCGAGCGAGCGGTCCGCATGAACCCCGGCCACCGCGAGGGCGTGACGCTGCTGACCACCCTGCTCGAGCGCGCCGGTCAGCCCGAGCGGGTCGGCGACTACCTGCCGTCGATCCGCGGCGCGATGCTGGCCAAGATCACCCGCGCGGCGCTGTCGTTGCGCGACCTGGACCTGCTCACCCAGATCGCCCGCGCGCATCGACCCGATCTCGCGACGATGGCCGAGATGGCCGCGTATGCGATCGAGCCCGGCTCCCGTCCGGCGCCGGCCGAGCACCTGCGGGCGGCCACCCGCAGCGGCCTCGGTGCCGTCCTGCAGGGCGCCGACAAGCGCCAGACGCTGCTGTCGACCGCCGAGCTGCCGGAGCTGCACGAGCTGCTGATGGCCGTCGATCCGGTGCTGCCGCGGATGGTCCAGGACTTTCGGGTGTTCGCCGACGCCGACGCGGTCGCGCTGCCGCCCGGTGCCAACCCGGCCGCCTTCGCGACGCTGCTCGAGCAGTGGGCGACGCTGCTCGGGCTGCCGCGGCCGATCGCCCAGGCCGCGGCCACCCACAACGCCTGCGTGCTGCTGCCCGGGCCGACGCCCACGCTGCGACTGGGCGTCAACCTGTGGATGCAGGGCGATCCACAGGCCTGGCGCGGGCTCGCGGCGGTGGCCCTGGCCCGTCACGCCTGGTCGGGCGCGCTGGTCCGCGCGCTGCCGCCGATCGACATGGACCTGCTGCTCGCGACCAGCTTCGAGACCGTGCGGGTGTTCAACGCGATCACGGCCGACCCCGACCCGCGGCGCCTGCAGGAGCTCTCGGCCCAGCTCGGCAAGCACCTGCCTCGTCGCAATCGCAAGGTGCTCGAGCGGACCTGCGAGAGCCTGTCGGGCTACGAGTTCGCACCGTCGGCGACCGCGAGGGCGACCCTCGCCAGCGATCTTCGCCTCGCGGTCCTGTTCAGCGGCGACGTGGGCGGCGTGCTCGGAGCGGCGTGTCTGCTCGACGGCGTCGCGGGCGGCTCGCTCAAGCAACGGATCAACCGATCGACGGCTGCGCAGACCCTGCTCGCGTTCTTGCTGAGCGACGATTTCCTGCGGCTGCGCGCGATCGCTTGCGCCTGACAGCCTAACAAAACCAATCGAACATCGCGGGTTCGAGACTTTTGGAGATTCGACGCCAGTTGCGCCGGATCCTCGAAATTTGCGGTGTTTTGTCCTTGAGGCCAGAGCGGGATTGGTCAAGACTCTTGAGGCATCTTGCCCCACGGGTGAGTTGCCAAACTCGAGCTCGAGGCACGCCTATGCCGGTATCCCAGACCACTTCGGTGACAGTGCCAGAAACCAACGTGACCCGGCCCCTCGCTCGCGTTGGCGGCATGCCGAAGGTCAAGGGGGCTCCGGTGCTCGGAGCCCTGCCCGAGCTGCTGCGCGACCAGTTCACCGCGCTGCGTCGCTGGCAACGCGAGTACGGCGGCGTGTTCGAGCTCGACGTCGGGGCGGCCAATTTCGTGGTGGCCGCAGATGCCAACGCGGCGGCGGAGATGCTGATCGAGCGGCACCGATCGTTCGCCCGCGGCGGGCCGCTCTACGATCCGCTCCTCGGCCTGTTCGGGCGCAGCTTGCTGACCTCCGAGGGCGACATCTGGCGGACCCGTCGACGGGCGGTCCAGCCTCGCTTTCGCCAGCAGGCCGTGGGCGCGATGTCGGAGCAGGTCGAGCGCACGCTGGCCGAGGTCTTCGAGCCGCTGCGTGCGGGCCCGTGCAACATCGAGAACCTCACCGGGCGGATTGCGATGTCGGTCGCGCTGCGGGTGATGTTCGGCGAGGGCCTCGATGATCAGCGCTTCGACACGCTCGCCGACGCCGTCGATCATGCGGTCCGGCGGGTCGTCTACGGCTGGGCGACCAACCGACTGCCGCGCTGGCTGCCGCTGCCCGGGCGCGCCAAGTACCGGCGGGCGCTGGCGACCATCGACGAGGTGATCGGCAGCATGATCGAGGCGCGGCGATCGACGGGCGAGTTCGGCAACGACTTCCTCGGCATGCTGCTCCACATGACCGACGACGGCGCGATCGAGACCGCCGACATTCGCAACGAAGCGGTGACGCTGATCATCGCCGGCTACGAGACCACGGCGACCGCGATGTCGTGGGCGCTCTACGAGCTCGCCCGCAACCCCGAGCTGCTCGCTCGCGTGCAGGCCGAGGCCGACGCGCTCGGCGGCGGCGAGCCGGACCTCGGCAAGCTCGGCTTCACCGTGCAGTGCTTCAAGGAAGCGATGCGCATGTACCCGAGCGGGATCTGGCTCCCGCGTCACACCGCCGAGGACAGCGAGCTGGCCGGCTATCCGATCAAGGCCGGCACCGCGGTGCTGTGCTCGCCGTACCTGGTCCACCACGATCCCCACGCCTGGGACGAACCCGAGCGCTTCGACCCCGAGCGCTTCGCCGAGGGCAGCAACCAGCCCCGCAACCGGTTCGCGTTCATGCCCTTCGGCCTCGGCCCGCACATGTGCGTGGGCCTGCACCTGGCGATGCTCGAGGGCCCGCTGGCGATCGCCCGGCTGCTGCAGCGCTGGAGCGTCGCGCCGATCCCCGGCCGCGAGCCGACCGCCAAGATCTCCACGACCATGAGCACCAAGGACGGCGTGTGGCTGGAGCTGTCGCCGCGCAGCGCCTGACGTCGATCTGGCGCGATTGGCCTGCTATGCACGCGGCATGTCCCGGCGAGAGCTCGAGGCCGCGCTGCGCCGCGATCCCGGCGACGAGCAGACCTGGGCAGTGTTCGGCGATCTGCTGGCCGAGAGCGGCGATCGTCGCGGCGAGCTGATCGCCCTCGAGCAGCGGGCGGGCGCGAGCGAGCGACCCTTCGAGCGATCGCTGCTCGAGCACCAGGCCCGCGAGCTGTTCGATCGCGAGCACCGTCGCTGGCTCGGGCCGCTGGCCGATGCCGGCCTGGAGATCGGCTGGCTGCGCGGGTTCGCGACCGAGGTCGTCATCGCCCGGGCGCACGCGTCCACGCTCGCGAGCTTGCTCGAGCTGCCGACCTCGGCGCTGCTGCGTCGGATCGTACTGGTCCGGCCGCGGGGGCTGGCCAGGATCGCCAGGCTGCTGGCCGAGCGCGACGATCGATCGATCGAGTCGCTGGTGATCCGCGGCCGGGTCGACGACTCGCTCGGCGAGCTCGCCGGTCTCGAGTCGCTGACCCAGCTCGGCATCGAGGGCGGCTCGCTCGACGAGCTCGCGAGCCTGGCCGCGCTGCCGCAGCTGCGCGAGCTGGCCGTGCGCCGCTGCGAGGGCGAGCTGCGGGGCCTGGCCGGCTTGCGGCGGCTCGAGGTCCTGGAGCTCTCGGCCCACGCCCGGGTCGGCGAGCTCGGCCCGCGGGCTCTGGCGCCGCTGGCCGGGCTCGGATCGCTGCGCGAGCTCGATCTCGGCGACGGCGGCTGGTTCGACATCGATCCGCTGACCGGGCTGCGCGGGCTCGAGCGCCTCGACCTGCGCAGCAGCGAGGTCGTCGGCCTCGAGCCGCTGCGCGAGCTCGCGTCGCTGCGCGAGCTCAACCTCAGCGGCTGCACGGGTCTGTCGGATCTCTCGCCGCTGGCCGGCCTCGCTCGACTCGAGCGTCTGCGGCTCGGCTACACCCGGGTCCGCGACCTTCGCCCGCTGGCCGGGCTCGAGCACCTCGCGACCCTCGATCTGGCCGGCACGCCGGTCGTCGATCTCTCGCCGCTCTACCCGCTGCCCGCGCTGGCCAGGCTCAACCTCGAGGCCTGCGACATCGACGACGTCGCCGTGCTGCGCAACCGGGGCGTCGCGGTGCAGGGGATCCGTGCGCCCGAACGCAGCTGGCGAGACCTCGCCGAGGATCTCCTGCGTCGCCGCTGATCCAGCGGGCGCGGCTTCACTCGCGCAGGAGCTCGCGGGCGTAGCGGAGCACGTCGACGTAGCTGACGATCCCGACCAGCTCCTCGCTGTGGCGATCGACGACCGGGACCGCGCCGACCTTGTACTCGAGCATCGCGTCGATCACCGACTCGACGGTCTCGCTGCTGTCGACGCTGACCACCTCGGCCGCCATCACCTCGCTGATCGGGGTGTCGAGCAGCTCGTCGGTCCGCTCGCGATCGGCGTCGCCGAACCGCTCGATCTCGACCAGCAACGGGATGCGGAATTCACGAAGGTCGCGATCGCTGACGATGCCCAGCAGCGATCCGCCCTCGCCGTCGACGACCGGCAGGTGGCGAATCTCACTGTCCTCGATCAGCCGAATCGCCTCGCGGACGGTCGTGGCCGGCCCGACGCTCAGGACCGTGCGGGTCATGATCGCTTCGATGCTCATGCTCGCGGGGTAGCACGCCGATCCCCGGCGAATCGGGCCCGGATTCACGCAGCTTTTACGGGTGCCATCGACTGTAAAAATGGTTGCTCAACCCCATGTTAAATTTCTCGTAGATATCCACAGCTCCGCTGTTTTAGCCTGTTTGAATGGTACGCCTGTTTCGGATCGCACCGCTGTTCGGCTTCGCACTGTTGCTCCCCACGCTCGCCTGCTCGCCCGATCCCGCCACCGACGAGGTCGGCGACGACACCGAGACCGGCGGCGACGGAGATCCGGGTGACGGCGACGGCGAGCCCGGCGACGGCGATGGCGAGCCCGGCGACGGCGACGGCGAGCCCGGCGACGGCGACGGTGAGCCCGGCGACGGCGACGGCGAGCCCGGCGAGGAGCCGGGCGACGTGGTCGGATGCGAGGACGCGAGCTTCTACGAAGTCCCGGCCGATCCCGCCGAGCGCGGCCCGTGGCCGGTCGGAGCCGTGACCGTCGACATCCAGGGTGTGACCACCGAGATCTGGTACCCCGCCCAGTGGGGCAGCGACGCCGACGTCGATCCGGTCACCTACGACATCCGCTACGCGCTGCCGCAGTCGGAGCAGAGCAAGATCACCGACGACAAGAACCCGCTGCAGGTGTGCGACTGCCATCCGCAGCTGCCGATCGACGAGCAACACGGCCCCTACCCGGTCGTCGTGTTCGTCCACGGCACCGCGTCGTGGCGGACCCAGTCGCTCACCCAGATGACCCACTGGGCCAGCCGCGGGTTCGTGGTCGTCAGCTCCGATCACCTCGGCCTGTGGCTGGCCGACAGCCTCGCGCTGGCCTGCGGCGGCGGCCAAAACCCGCAGGATCTCAGCGGCGACACCGACAAGGTCCTGGCCGCGCTCGCCACCCCGACCGGCGATCTGGCGTTCCTCGCCGGGCGCATCGACACCGGCCGCGTGGCGATCAGTGGCCACAGCGCGGGCGGCAGCGCGGCCTCCAACCAGACCAACAAGCCCGGCGTCCGGGTGTCGATCCCGATGGCCTCGGGCCAGGCCGTGCAGTCGACCGCCGCGCTCGAGTCCTCGCTGCTGCTCGGCGGCCTGGCCGACGGGGTGGTCTCGTTCTCGAGCACGCAAAACGGCTACGCCGGATCGCCGACGCCCAAGCGGCTGGTCGGCATCAACAACGCGGGCCACCTGGTGTTCTCGGACATCTGCGAGATCGAGAACGACGACGGTCAGGACATCCTCGAGGTCGCGGTCGAGGCCGGCGTGTGCGGGGCCCAGTTCGCCGGGTTCTTGTTCGACTGCGATCCCAACTTCATCGACCCGGTGCTCGGCAAGACGATCATCAATTACTCGACCACCGCGGTGCTCGAGGAGGTGCTCAAGTGCGTCGACGGGCCCGATCTGTTCGAGGGCTTCCAGACCACCTACCCGGCGGTCGCCGAGTACCAAGAAGAGCTGTAGCTCACGCGTCAGACTCCCGAGCCGCGCGGCAATGGGCGAGCATGAACCACGCCCGCCTCGCCCCCCTCGTCGCCCTGCTCGGCTTTGCAACCCTGTCCGCGTGCGATCCCGAGCTCGACGACGAGATGGACGTCGCGCTCGATGACGCGCTCGAGCTCGACGATGTCCCCTTCGATCTGCCCGCCGAGCTCGAGCCCATCGACAGCCAGCTCGACGAGCTGCAAGCGGAGGCCGACGACCAGCAGACCGTGAACGGCTGCCTGTCCGCCCCACAGACCTATTTCGTGGCCAACAAAAACGAGATGGCCTGGGCGACTTTCCAGGTCAACGCCCCCTACTCCAACGATTACGACTTCGAGGTGACGCCCGTGGCCTTCTACGATCAGCTCTCGTCGTGGATGATCAGGAGGAAGCCCTACAACCTCATCGTCGCCGAGGACGATCACCCGGGCTGGAACTCGGTCTCGGCCGGCTACGGCGACACCTTCGAGCTCGAGATGCTGGCGACCTACTCGACCCCGCAGCCGGGCAGGGTCTACCGCAACCAGATCGTGCTGCAGGGCAACGGCCAGTACTGCACGCAGCTGATCGAGCTGCGGATCCCCGACTGCCGCACGGTCGGCTGGTGGTCGACCAACCCCTGGCCCACGCCCTTTTATGACTCGGTCAACTGCTACGTCGCGACTCCGCCCGCCAACCAGCAGCCGTTCATCTACAACAACAGCTGGTACCTGACCCCGCAAAACGGCAACCAGTGTGCGATGGGCACCTTCGACGGCGCCAACTGCTACGTCGGCTCGCCGCCGGGCGGGCACACGGCGTTCATCTGGAGCGGGAATTTTTACTTCACGCCCTGACCCGCTTCACGCCTTCGGTCCGAGTCGCTGGCTGATTACCCGACCGGAATGGTCGCGCAGCCGAACAGGATGTCGACCGAGGCCTGGTTGGCGGCCTGGACCTTGGCGCAGGTCGCCGGGCAGATGCGGATGGTCTGCGGGTTGACGTTGTCCGGGAAGTAGTACCAGCCGTCGCCGCCGGCACAGGCGGCCTCGTTGTCGACGAAGTAGACGCTCTGGTCCTGGCCGTCGAGGTGCAGCTCGACGTTGACCTTGGTCGGGTCGAAGTTCTCACCCTCGGGCGGATCGGGGATGTCCCACTCGCAGGCCAGCGGGGTGCTGCCGAGCACCGACTGGGCGATCTGGTTGAAGACCGGCCCGAACTGCTGCTCGCACAGGTCTCCGGTCACGCCCCCGGTCAGCTGGGCGAGCTGCAGGTAGACGTCGCCGACGTCGGCCGACAGCGGGATCAGGCCGGCGCAGCAGGACGCGCCGAGGAAGCCGCACTCGAGCGGATCGGGGGCTTCGTAGGCCACGATCGCGTGGAAAAAGTAGTCCTCGTAGTCCACGTCGATGGCCTTGAAGGCCTGGTCGAAGGTGTTGGCGTCCATCGACGAGTTGTCGTCGCTGACGACCACGAGATGCTTGACCGACCCCGGCCGGATCGAGGTCGCCCACTGCGGCTGAGTCGACAGGATCTTCTCGAGCGCGTTGGTGCTGCCGACCCCCTCCATGATGTGGACGTACTCGGGCGGCTTGCTGTCGTTCGGGCACGAGCCGCTGCCGAGCGGGACGTTGATGCACGGGCCCTCGGGCGAGGCCTCGGCGATCATCACCACGTGGTGGTCGATGTTGGCCAGGAAGATCTGCTGCGAGAAGATGTTCATGTTCTGCTGCACGAAATTCTTCTCGTCGTTCATCGACCCCGAGGTGTCGACCACGAAGATGATGTCGACCGGCAGCAGCTCGTTTTGCGCGGTCTCGCTGACCGCGGCGCACTCGTTGGGATCGCCGTCGCCGTCGCCGTCGCCGTTCATCATGTCGAGCAGCGGCCCGGTCGTGGTCGGATCGCCGTCGCCATCACCGGTGGTCTCGTCGTTGCCAGTGCCGACCGTGGTGATGCCGGAGGTCGGCAAGGTCGACGCCCCGTCGTCGGTGACGCCTCCGCTGCTGCACGCGGTGGCGGCCGCAACACACGACACGATGACTCCCGAAGCGACAAGGGTCCGGCTAATGCGAAACATGGCCGAAGGATACAACCTCCGGGCCCGGCAATGGGAGGTGCTACCCTGCGCCCGCCATGGCCAGCCAAAGCAAGCCCCGGCCCCGACCTCCGCGCATCCCGGGGCTGATCGACAGTCACTGTCACCTGGATTACGAGCCGATGAGCTCGGATATCGCCGCGACCCTGGCCCGCGCCCGCGAGGCCGGCGTCGAATGCTGTGTTCACATCGGCTGCAGCCCCAAGACGATGGCCAGGGCCGTCGAGATCGCTCACGCGCACCCCGAGGTGCGGGCCAGCGTCGGCATCCACCCGCATGAGGCCCGACACCTCGATGACACGCTGCTCGCCGAGATCGAGCGGCTCGCGGCCGACGAGGTCGTGGTCGCGATCGGCGAGACCGGGCTCGACTACCACTACGATTTTTCGCCCCGCGAGGACCAGCTGCGCGCGTTTGGCCTCCAGATCGACCTGGCCCGGCGCCTCGCGATGCCGCTGGTGCTGCACATCCGCGACGCCCACGAGGACGCGTGGGACGTGCTCGCCGAGCATCCGCCGCGCGACAACCCCGGCGTCGTCCACTGCTTCACCGGCAACGCCGCCCAGGCCCGCCGCTGGCTCGAGCTCGGCTGGCACATCTCGTTCTCGGGCATCGCCACGTTCAAGAAAGCCGTCGAGCTGCGCGAGGCCGCGGTCCTGGTCCCGGGCGATCGCATCCTGCTCGAGACCGACGCGCCGTACCTCGCGCCCGAGCCCCTGCGCGGCCGCAAGAACGAGCCCGCCAACGTCGCCTTCACCTGCGCCGCGCTGGCCGAGCTGCGCGGCGAGCCGCCCGAGGCGCTCGCCCGGGCCGCCGCCACCAACACCACGGCGCTGTTCGGGCTGTGAGCGCCCGCGAGTGTGTCCGCTCACCGCTTGACGGCCTGGGGGCGGTCGCCCATCATCCGCCGCTCACGGCACCCCTGCGGCCACTCGCGCTGATGCGACGCACGCACGTGCCCCAAGACGAAAGGAGGCACCCATGAATTCTCAGATGGGACTGCTTACCAAGAAGCTCGGCATGACCGAGTTCTACACCGAGACCGGCGATCGCGTGCCGGTCACCGTACTGCTGGCCAAGGGCAACGTGGTGCTCGGCCATCGAACCCAGGAGCGCGACGGCTACACCGCCGTGCAGGTGGCGTTCGACGATCAAAAGCCGAGCCGCATGAGCAAGCCCAAGCTCGGCCAGTTCAAGAAGCTCGAGGGCTGCCCGCCCAAGCGCAAGATCAAGGAGTTTCGGGTCCCTGCCGAGCTGCTCGCCAAGTTCCCGATCGGCAGCGAGGTCGCGCTCGACATCTTCACCGCCGGTCAGCAGGTCGACGTGACCGGGACCAGCAAGGGCAAGGGCTACCAGGGCGTGATGAAGCGCCACAACATGGCCGGCGAGAAGCGGACCCACGGCCAGCACGAGGTCTTCCGTCACGGCGGCTCGATCGGCTGTCGCCTGACCCCCGGCCGCGTGCTCAAGGGCAAGCGGATGCCCGGCCAGATGGGCAACGAGACCGTGACCATCCAAAACCTCGAGGTCGCCAAGGTGCTGGCCGACAAGGGGCTGATCTTGGTCCGCGGTCCGGTCCCCGGCGGCAAGAACGGCTACGTGCAGATCCGCCACGCGATCAAGCCCGCCATCCGTGCGAAGCACGGATAGCGGGCTCGAGCTCCTTCAGTGGTTCGACGCCTCCGGCGTCGAACACACCCCCAAAAATTGCTTCGCAATTTTTGGGGACCCCGCCCTCCCGCGACCCTTCGGGTCGCACACTCGGGCTCTGTTGCGGAGCCTTGTGGCTTGCGGGGGGGCGGGTTGGTGCTCGCCGATGAGGTCGGGGGGATGGGGAGATGGGGCCGTGGGGGCTATACACTCTCCCGATGTCTCGCTCTGGACTCGGCGACAAGCGCAACCGCCATGACCCGGCCTACCTCCGGGCCAAGCGCGAGAAATTCGCCGCGCGGGCGGTCTACAAGCTCGAGGAGATCGACCAGAAGTTTCGGTTGATCAAGCCGGGCATGGCGATCCTCGATCTCGGCTGCTGGCCGGGATCGTGGCTGCAGTACGCCGTGCAAAAGGCCGGGCCCGAGGCGACGCTGGTCGGCATCGATCTCGCGCCGGTCGAGATCGCGCTGCCGGGCAACGTCCACACCTTCGTCGGCGACGTCACCAAGCTCAAGCTCGATCGGCTGGTCGAGCGCTTCGGTCGCTTCGATCTCGTGCTCAGCGACATGGCCCCCAACACGACCGGCAACAAGGACTTCGACATTCCGGCCAGTGAAGATCTGTTCCTGCGCGCGCTCGAGATCGCCTCGGCGACCCTGCGAATCGGCGGGCACTTCTGCGCCAAGGTGTTTCAGGGCGGCCGCTTCGGCGAGCTGCTGCGCGAGGTCGAGAGCCGGTTTCAGCAGGGCCGCGCCTATCGCTGCGAGCACACCCGCAAGCAGAGCCGCGAGCAGTACCTGATCGGCCGCGGCCTCAAGGCCTCGGTCGCCCGCGAGCACCAGGTCGCGGAGCCGAACTCTTCTTCTTTAAATGACTGAGCCCAGCGCTGGGCTGGGCTCCGGCTTTGGTCGCCCTGGCTCGTCCATGAGCCGCGAGAGACCTCGGGCGAGGATCAAAGATCAAGCAAGTAGAGATATGGCGTCCTCGCGCAGCCTTGCGCGGGGCGAGCGACCAGACTTGGTCCGCGGACGAGCGACCGGGGCGTCTTCCTCCTGCCGGCGGGCACGAGAGTTGGAGCGGCGAAACAGCATGTCGGCGATCAGAAACATCTTTGTCTACCTTCCTTGGCGGACGGGGTGATCCCCGAGTTCGAAGTCACTGTACAGAAACCTTTGCGGCACGTCAACAGTGAGAGTGAAAAATTCTTCGGACGCAGTTCTTTTTCCACGGACGCACGAAATTTACCAAATTCAGGCGAAATTTGAATGCTTGAGGCAAATTGCGCCACGGGCACCGTTCGTAGCTTGAAAAAGTAGCAATATACATTACTGAAACATCATCAAACTTAGCGCTTTTTCGAGCATCCAGACCACCCCGGAATTCCAGTAAGACTAAAACTCGCCCTTGGCCTGGATCTGAAAATTCCAGCTGGACTGTACGAGCGTGACACCCTCGCCAACCTCGACCGGTCCGCCTACCTTCTTCGGGTGCTCGTGCTTTCGGCCACGCTGGCGGCCGTGCTGGCGACCTGTCCGACGTTTCCGGCCGATCCGACCGAGCTGGCCCCGGACTCGACGACGGTCGCGTTGGGCGTCGACGTGGACGCGTTCGCTCAGACCTCGCCGGGCAAGGCCGTCCTCCCTGCCCTCGCGGCTGATCTACAGATCGCGGAGACGCTCGAGATCCTCGACGACTGCAACCTCGCGCTCGACCGGACCTACGCGCTGGTGCTGGCTCGCGATGCGGGCGACGGACGGATGCTGGCGGTCCAGGCTCGGGCGCTGGGCGAGCCGGCGACCCTCGAGTGCCTCGCGACGGAGCTTCGAGCCCGTGGTGACGGCGTCGAGCCGTGGGTTCGCGAGTCGACGGCCTGCTTCGACAGCCTCGCGCTGGCCGACGGCTCGCGGATCTGGATCGGCAACGACTACTCGCTGATCTGGGCGACCGGCGGGTTCCTCGAGCCGATCGCCGCCAAGCTGACCGGCGCCGCGCCGCTCGGGCTGCCGCAGTCGCTGGCCGACGAGTTTGCCCGGCTCGATCGCAGCGGTCAGCTGTGGCTGGCCGCCAGGCTCGATGACGAGGATCGCAAGACCTTGGCGGCCGGGTGGAGCCGCGAGGCGCAGTCGCTGACGGTCGCCGCCGATCTGAAGAGCGGCCTGCGAGCGGTGGTGTCGATCTCGGCCGGCACCGCCACCGCGCTGGCCGGCACCCGCGATCGGCTGCTGGCCAGCTTCGCCAACCTCGCGGCCAGGCTCGACGACTACGGCGTCGAGCATCGGCTCCGCGAGCGCGCGCGCGTGGGCATCGTCGCGGGCGTGGTCGCGGCCGAGGTCGAGCTCGACGAGGGCGAGCTGCGGGCGATCCGGGCGAAGATCGGCGAGCGCGTGGTCGGTCGCGGGCCGCTTTGACTCGAGTCTGAGGTACTGTGCGGCGATGGCCGTGCAACTGAAGATCCGCGACCTGCAGACGGGCAAGGCCCAGATCGCCGAGTTCGAGCGCGTCGACGATGCGGTGACCTGGCTGGCCGAGCGGCCGCGCTTCGTCGAGGTGCTCGGGCCTCCGCAGCGCAGCTCGATCGCCGCCGCCGACGAGCAGCGGATGCGCGCGGCCATGCGCCCGCTCGACGACGAAGAGCGAGCGGCGGTCGCCGCCCAGGATCGGCGCGACGCCGAGGCGCTGCGAGACGCGATGGCCCGCGAGCAAGCCCGCGCGCAGGAGCAGATCGAGGCGTTCCGCGAGCGCCAGCGCGACGCCGATCCCAACCGCCAGATCCACGTGGTCTGGGAGCGCGGCAAGGGCTGCCGCAACGGTGACCCGGCCGATCCGCGCGAGGTCAACGAGGTCGTGCGCGCCGCCGTCGAG
>Ga0079224_100010175_pt1 | contig 12888 bp, 9 predicted proteins | sample Stecom2015_FD_80414 | JGI IMG/M metagenome (GOLD analysis project Ga0079224, IMG submission 80414) | Agricultural soil microbial communities from Utah to study Nitrogen management - Steer compost 2015 | ecosystem: Environmental > Terrestrial > Soil > Agricultural land | place: USA: Utah...
GAGCGCGAGGCCGAGGTCGGCCGGGAGGGAGCGCTCGTGGAACTCGTCGAAGACGACGAGGCCGACGCCGTCGAGCGCGGGGTCGGCGTGAAGCCTCCGCGTCAGCACGCCCTCGGTGACGACCTCGATGCGCGTGCGGGCGCTCACGCGCGTATCCAGCCGCACCCGGTACCCGACCGTCTCGCCGACGCGCTCGCCCAGCGCGGCGGCCATGCGGCGGGCGGCGGCGCGGGCGGCGAGCCGACGGGGTTCCAGCATGACGATCCGCCGCCCTGCGAGCCAGGGCTCGTCGAGCAGCGCCGGCGGAACGCGCGTCGTTTTGCCCGCACCGGGCGGAGCCTGGAGCACGGCGCCGGTGCCGTCGCGCAGCGCCCGGCGCAGCGCCGGGAGCGCGTCGTCGATGGGGAGAGGAGGCAAGGGGGGAGGCGGTACAGGGGAAGAGGGGGTTGGACCCGAAGACGCGATATTGTTCCGGATGGGCAGGTTTCCTTCCCCCTCCGCTCGTCCCTTCCTCCTTTCAGGGTCCCGGGATCGAACCGGCCGCGCATCCGTTGATGCGCACTCAGAGCCTGGCTCACCACCCGCATGACGCTGCTGCTGCGCTCGCTGCGCCTCTTCTGGACCCGCTACCTCGTCCCCGGGCCGCTCGAACGCGACCCGCTGCTCCGGGCGACGATGGAGGGGCTGACGCGCCGTGGGCTGACGGTGGCCGGCCTGCTGGCCGTATTCGGCATCGCGCTCTACCTGGGGGCGCACCTCGCCGTCGGCAAGGCGCTGGTGTGGAGCTTCTCCGGGCTGGACCCCGGCACGCACGTGGTGCTGTGGGACAAGGCGCTCATCGCCGGGCTCGGCGCCATCCTCCTCGTGATGGGAAGGGTCCGGCCGAGCGTCCGCCTCGGGCGCGTCCTGATGGGGCTGTTCCTGCTCGTGGCGGCGTGGGCGCTGATCCTCGAAGACGTGGGGCGGATGGACTTCACGGCGGGTTGGCTCGCCCTGCTGATGCTCGTGACGGTGGGGACCGTGCCGTTCCAGCCGTGGCAGACGGCGTTGCTGTGCCTCGGCATCGGCGCGTTGTACGTGGGCTACGCCACGGTCACCGGCCCGTCGTTCGAACCGCCGACGACCGGGGTGCCGGTCTCGCGGGTGATCTTCCTCGGCCTGGTGGCCTTCCTGTGCACGAGCATGAGCGCCTCGCTCTACGTGAGCCGGTTCGAGCAGTACCGCGCACTGCGCCGCGTGGCCCGGTTGAAGGAGTACCTCTCGGCCCGCTCGCGCGCGCTGGAGCAGTCGCTCGCCCGCGTCCACGCGATGCAGGACCAGCTCGTGCAGTCGGAGAAGCTGGCCAGCCTCGGGCAGCTCACGGCCGGCATCGCGCACGAGATCAAGAACCCGCTCCACTTCGTCAACAACTTCGCCCAGCTCTCGCAGGAACTCCTCGACGAGCTGCGCGCCGAACTGACCGAGCAGCCGGGCCGGCCGGTCGGGGAGGCGATGGCGGCGGCGGCGGACCTGTTCACCGACCTCCGCTCCAACGCGGACAAGATCGCCGAGCACGGCCGCCGCGCCGACGGCATCGTCCGGAGCATGCTCGCCCACTCCCGCACGACGCCCGGCGACAAGCGCCCGATCGGCGTCAACCGCCTCCTTGGCGAGTACGTCGGCCTCGCCTACCACGGCATGCGCGCCCGCCACAGCGGCTTCAACGTGGACGTGCAGCGCGACTTCGACGAGGCCGTCGGCGAGGCCCCGATGATTCCCGAGTAGATGGGGCGCGTGTTCCTCAACCTCCTCGACAACGCCTTCGACTCCGTCCGCGCGCGCACCGAGGCGGCCCGCCAGGCGGGCGTGGAGGGCTACCAGCCGTACGTCCGCGTGGCGACGCAGCGGGGGGACGGCGTCGTGCTCATCCGCATCGAGGACAACGGGACGGGCATCCCGGAGCGGCTCCAGGAGCGCGTCTTCGAGCCGTTCTTCACCACGAAGCGCTCCGGCGAGGGCACCGGCCTCGGCCTCTCGCTCGCCTACGAGATCGTGACGGCCGGCCACGGCGGATCGATGGAGGTGGTGACGGCCGAGGGCGTCGGGACGACGTTCACGATCACGCTGCCCGCCGAGCCGGCCGACGGGGCCGACACGCCCGCTCCGCCGGCCCAGACGGCCGCCGCGCCCGGTGAGCGATGACCTTGTTCCGCCGCTTCCGGGTCGCCTGGGCCCGCTACGTCGCAACGGCTGCGCTGGAGCGCCAGCCCGACTTCCGCCGGTTGCTGCGCCGGTTCGCGCACCAGGGGATGCAGGTGTCGGGCCTGCTCACGACGGCGGCCGTCGTGGCGTACCTCGCGTACCGCGTCGGCCGCGGGGCCGCGTTCGTGTGGGCCGAGCCGCTGGCCGGGGCGTCCGGCACGATCCAGCTCTGGGACAAGGTGCTCGTGGCCGTGCTCGGCCTCGGGCTCGCCGCGCTCGGCCGGGCCGGAACGGGCCTGGCCCGGGGGCGCCTGGCGATGGCCCTGTTCATGCTGGCCGTCGGGTGGCTCGTCGTGGTGCAGAACTTCGCGCTGGGCGACGTGAACCTCGCCGAGGCGTGGATCATCCTGCTCCTCGTGGTCGGCATCGGGACCGTGCCGTTCCGGCCGGGGGAGGTGCTCGCGCTGGGGCTCGCGCTGACGGCGGAGTTCTGGGCCTTCGCCGCCCTCGTCCCCACCGTGGCGGTGAGCGTCCCCCGCCTGCTGTTCCTGGGGATGGCCGCGCTGGCCGTCTCCGTCCTCGGCGCGATGCTCTACGGGAGCCGCTACGAGCAGTACCGCGCCCAGCGGCGCGCGGCCCGGCTGAAGGACTACAACGTGGCGCGGAGCCAGGCCCTGGAGCGGGCGCTCCACCGGGAGCGAGCGATGAAGGACCAGCTCGTCGAGCAGGAGAAGCTGGCCAGCCTCGGGCGCGTCACGGCCGGGGTGGCGCACGAGATCAAGAACCCGCTCAACTTCATCACCAACTTCGCCGGCCTCTCGCACGGCCTGGCCGAGGAGGTCCGCGACGCCCTCACCGCCGATCCCGCCCGCCCCGCCCGCACCGTCCTCGAGCAGATCGGCGACGCCCTCGACGACCTCGTGCTCAACACCGAGCGCATCGCCGAGCACGGCTGGCGCGCCGACGGCATCGTCAAGAGCATGCTCGACCACTCCCGCGCCGGCCCGAGCGAGCGGCAGCGGACCGACTTCAACAAGCTCGTGGACGAGTACGTCGGCCTCGCCTACCACGGCGCCCGCGCCCGAACCGGCCTCGACGTGACCATCGAGCGGCGCTACGACGACGCCCTCGAACCCTTCGACCTCGTGCCGGCCGAGATCGGCCGCGTCGTTCTCAACCTCATGGCCAACGCGCTCGACGCCCTCGCCGACAAGGCCGAGGCCGCCCGCGAGGCGGGCGAGGACTTCGCCCCGCGCATCAAGGCCGAGACGCGGAAGACCCGCGCCGGGGCCGCCCTCTACCTCGCCGACAACGGGCCGGGGATGCCGGCCGACGTGGCCGAGCAGGTCTTCGAGCCGTTCTTCACCACCAAGCCGACGGGGCGCGGCACCGGCCTCGGCCTCTCGCTCGCCTACGAGATCGTGACGGCCGGGCACGGCGGCTCCCTCGATGTTCGCAGCCGCGAGGGCGAGGGCACCGTCTTTTCGATGATCCTCCCGACCGACCCGGCCGAGGAGGCCGCCGAGGCCGACCCCCTCAACGAAGAGCCGGGGGACGATGCGTAGGGCAGCGGGTCACCTCGCACCTACCGGACGACGGTGACGGTCCGGGCGAGGTGTAGCCCCGCGCCTTCCAGTCGAAGCACGTACACGCCCGCCGCCAGGCCCCGCGCCTCGAACCGGAGCGCGTGTGCGCCTGCCGCCATCGGACCCTCGTGGAGCACGGCCACCTCGCGCCCGAGCACGTCGAAGGCCGACACCCACACCGAGGTGGGCACAGCCAGCGTGAACTGGACCTCGGCTGCGCCGTGTGCCGGGTTGGGGTGGACCGTGAGCCCGCCCGCCTCGGCCGGCGCCTCGGGCTGCTCAGGTTCGGCCGACACCGTGGCGCGGCCGTCGTAGACGAACACCGCCCCCGCCGCCAGACCCGCGTCCGGGTAGCCCTGCTCCTGCGCCGCGTTCGAGTAGTACGCGCCCACCAGCGCGAGGAGGCCAGCCGGCGACGGCGCCAACGCGACCGCGTGGCCGAACCAGTCGGCCGCCTCCGGCCCCTCGGCGCCCGTGGCGTAGGTGGCCCGGCGCGTCCACACTGGCGCGCCCGACCCGTCCACGGTGCGGACGAAGAGGCCGGCCTCAGAGGGGAAGCTGCCGGTGTCCCCGTCGGGGTCCGCCCCCACGAGCGCAACGGCTACGGGCGTCTCGCCCGGTGTACCGGCGGCGAGCGTGTCCAGCGCGAGGGCCACCGATGCGCCGAAGGCAAGGCCGGTCCCCGCGCGCTCAGGGAGTAGCTTGGCCTCTTCCACCCACCGGAAGCCGGAGGGGGCTGCGGCATCGGCCTCGCGGCGGTAGGCGTAGGCCGCGCCGCCCTGGACCGCCCGCTCGTCCTCCTGCGAGGCGCCGATGAGGGCGAGGGCCTCACCGGGGGCACCGCCGGGGAGGGGGAGGAGGGCGAGAGCGGCGCCGAAGTGGTCGAAGTCCTGGAGGTCGGAGGACGTGAGCTTCTCGGCGAACGTCCAGGTGCCCGTTGCCCCGTCGCGGGTGAGGGTGTAGACGGCGCCGTCCTGGCCGTCGGTGCGGGGGTGGTAGTCGGCGCCGACGAGGGCGAGGGCGTCGCCCGCGTGGCCGCCGGGGAGGCCTGACGTGGGGAGCAGCGCGACGGCGGTGCCGAAGCGGTCGCCCTCCTCACCGTCGGGGGCGAGGAGGCGGGCTTCCATCGTCCAGGCGCCGGGGCCGGGTGGGGTTGAGGGGTCGCGGACGAAGGCGTAGGCCGAGCCCTCACGGGCCGCCCCCTCATCATCGCCGCCGTTCTGTACGCCGATGAAGACGAGCTCCTCCCCGCTCGGGAGCCAGGCTCCTGCTACGTCCGAGCCGAAGGAAGCCCCTTCTTTCCCTGGCTTCGCTATCCCCTCTAGGAGCGCTTCGAATACCCACTGCGATGATGAGGGGTCCCGCCTGCGGATCGCCACCTTCCCCGCGTCCACCAGCGTCACGATGCTGCCGTCCGGGCTCGGGATGAGGCGGCCGAGACCCGTTCTACCGGCATTGGGGTTCACGTGGCCGAGCGAGTCTTCCACCGCCCACCTGCTCTCTCCCTCGTCATAGACGAGCACGTAGGCCGCCCCGAATGGCGGCCGGAAGAGCTCTGAAACCACAGTGCGGGTCCGGCCATCATCATGAACGGCGAGGTCCGCCACGGCATCAATGTGCCATCCGAACCCGCACAGGACACAGGGTTCGGTCGCAATGAGGGTGTCTACGGCGACGGGCTGGGCGGAAGCCGTGCTAAAAAACCAGCAGCATCCTGTGGCCAAAAAAGCCAGGATACGGCGAGCGACGTATCGGGCAAAAGGTAGTTTTTTTTTCACTTCGCCGGGTCTCCTCCCGTCGCTATTTCCCGCACGATAGGACACGAACGTGCGGTCGTCAAGTCGCTCTGGTGTCCCCCTACCCTTTCCCCAACCCTATCGAGGTTGAAACCATGGCAGATACGTTCGACGGAGACATCAATGCAATGCGCGGGCTAAACCCGGCCAGCCTCGACGATGGCCAGATCTTTCGTTCCCGGGAGGCCTCCGCGCCCAGGCGTGAGAGCATCTTCATGTGGGATCCCACGCCCTACGATGGACCTCTGTGGTCACCGCCCAATTCATTCGACCCACAGGAAGTCCCTCGATACGTCGGCTTTGCGCCGGACATAGACCCCGACGGCTCCCACACGGGCGTGTGGCGGTGGGTGGACCCGCCCGCCGGGCACATCGACGCCGAGCGCGTCTACGGCATCAGTCCGAAAGAGAGTGCTGTGGAGAACGCCATTAGCCTCCAACGGTGCGTGGACGAGGTGCTCGCTTCGGACAACAACTGGGACCCCCAAAATCCCCGCCCCGACGCCAGCGGGGAGGGTGACTCCTGGACCGTGCTCCTCCCCGCCGGCACCATCGAGGTGGACACGCCCATCGTCTTCAACCGCAAGACGCCGCCCTCAAACCAGAACTGCGGGACCACAGAGAAGATCACCGTCGCGGGCCGGATCATCCTCCAGGGCCAGGGCCGCACCCCCCGCCTCGTCTACACGGGCGATCCGGCGGAGCACGCCTTCCGCGTCGGTGGGCCGGAGGGCGAGCGCTGGGCGCCCGGCTGCATAGACAAGCACTACGGGTTCTTCGTTCTCCGCGACCTCGAACTCCAGGCGGCCACCGACGCCGGCTTCGCCGTGCTCCGCCTCTGGCAGGCCCGCGGCGACAACGTCCTCCAGAACGTGAAGGTGTCCCAGTTCGGCAACGGCGACGGCATCAACGCCAACGAGATCATCTTCAGCGAGTTCAACCAGGTGGTCGTCCAGCGGCTTACGGACACCGAGTGGTACCCGAACCAGACCACCTTCAGCGGGCGCGGCTTCTGGATTCACACCGACGAGTACCCCTACCTCGTCAGCGGGCAGACCATCCTCAACCGGCTTAGCGTGTTCGGTTCGAAGACAAACGGCGTGATCAGGGGCTTCGCGAAGGGCATCGTCGTGGGGGAGAACGCCGACGGCGCCCGGTTCGTGGGCAGCCTATCCGGGCAGTTCATCAACGCCGAGGCATGCAACGAGGGCATCGTCTTCGGGAAGGGCGCCGTCAACGTGGACTTCTCCGGGCTCTGGGTCGAGGCCAACCAGATCTGCGGCGTCCGGGTCTACGACGGAGCCTCCCACATCGCGCTTCGCCGGATCTACTCCTTCCACACCCCACCCGACGTGGCGGGGTACGTCAAACCCGTCGGGGAGGACCCGCCGCCCCTGCCTCCTCAGGACTTCGAGGGCGACGTGGTCCTGGGGCGGTTGATACCAAATACGCGCCCAGTAATAGGATGGAATGCCTACGCCGGGATCGACATCGACGGTGTGTTTCAGCACTTCGTCTACGGCCCCGCCGTCCGCATCAACACCGAGTCCGGCGACCTCGCCCGCGCCGTGACCGTCCGCAACGTCCAGCCGCGGGGCCTCTTCAACGACACCACCCCCGGTACCAATTTCGGGATCATCCGTCCTTTCGCCGAGGCCGCGGTTGAGATCCACGGAGACGGGAGGGTGGTGGACCTCGTCGTCGAGGGCGTCTGGCCCAACGCGGACGGCACGCTCTACCGCCGCTATCCGGGGCCGGATTACCCGCCGAGCACCAACGTGATGACGCTGGTGAACAGGCCCGACCTCGTGGACCGGCAGGTCTACGCCGGCCCCCGGGTCCTCGGCGCGTCGTTCGAGGTGCACGAGGTGCGGCGGCAGGCGCCCGCCGTGCAGGAAAGGACGCACACGGCCTCGGCCTCGCTCGGCGCATACGACGTGACATATCACCGCGTGGACGCGAGCGGTGGGAGCGTGACGCTCACGTTGCCGGACATCGAGACGAGCGGGCTGACGGCGCCCGACCGGATTGGGATGGAGTTCCACGTCATCCGGACCGATGGCAGTTCAGGTACGAACGTCGTGGTGCAGGGCGTGAGCGGGCAGGAACTCGTGGGACAGGGCGTGGCCGCCGACAAGGTCACCCTGACCGACCAGTACGGCTATGTCCGGGTGCGGGCGACGCAGTATGGCGGGGGCGACTACCGCTGGGAGGTCATCGGGTACTTTGCGGGCGTGTAGGTCCCCTCTCCCCGCGCACGCGTGTCCAGAACGCACCGCGCCCACCTCGGTACGATCACCGAGGTGGGCGCGGTCTGCGTGATCGATAGCTCGGGCGAGCGGGGTGGGGGTTAGGTTGTGGGTCCCACGTCTCTCTCGCTGACCCCTGCATGGCCGACTCTCCCTACGCCGCCGCCCCGCACTACGACGACCCGCCGCGCTTCGACCGCGAGCTGTCCTGGCTCGCCTTCAACGGCCGCGTCCTCCAGGAGGCCGCCGACCCCACCGTGCCGCTGAACGAGCGGATCAACTTCCTCGCCATCTTCTCCTCCAACCTCGACGAGTTCTTCCGCGTCCGCGTGGCGGGCCTGCGCGCGCTCCTCCGCCTCAAGAAAAAGAAGCGCCGGTTGCTCGACTTCGACGTGGAGGCCCTGCTGGAGCGCGTCCACGCCGTCGTGGCCGAGCAGCAGGAGCACTTCGGCCGCCTCTTCCGCGACGAGATCCTGCCCGGCCTCGCCGCCCACGGCCTCCATCTCCGCGACGAGCGCGGCGTCTCGCCGGCCCAGGCCGCGTTGCTCGACCGCTGCTTCCGCGAGCGGATCGCACCGCTGCTCCACCCGCACAGGCTGGAGGCGGGCGAAGCGCCGTTCCTGGAGAACGGACGCCTCCACCTCGTCGTCGAGCTGTGGCCGCGCGGGGCCGAGCTGCGCGGCGACCGCCCCGAGGTGGCCCTCGTCGAAATCCCGGTGCCGCCGATGGAGCGGTTCATCGAGCTGCCCCGGACGGGCGAGGCCGGGGGCGAGCGCGTGGTGCTCTTTCTCGACGACGTCGTCCGCCACGGCCTCCCGGCGCTCTTCCCCGAGCGCGAGGTCGGCGAGAGCTACAGCGTCAAGCTCTCCCGCGACGCCGACCTCCAGGTGGAGGACGAGTTCTCGGGCGACCTCGTCGAGAAGATCCGCAAGGGCCTGAAGAAGCGCGACCGGGGCCTCCCGAGCCGGTTTCTCTACGACCAGCGGATGCCCCACGCCCTCCTCGTGCGGCTCATCGACGGCCTCGGCCTCGACGACGAGGACCTCGTCCCCGGCGGGCGCTACCACAACTTCGGCGACCTGTGGACGCTCCCGCGCCCGGACGACCCCGCGCTTCGCTACCCGCCGATGCCGCCGCTTCCGCACCCCGAGCTGGAGGACGCCCCCTCGCTCTTCGACGCCATCCGCGCGCGCGACCGGCTCCTCCACTTCCCCTACCAGCGCTACGACACCGTCGTCCGCCTCTTCGAGGAGGCCGCCGCCGACCCGGCCGTGGAGGAGGTCTGCTCGACGCTCTACCGCGTGGCGAAGGACTCGGCCGTCGTGCAGGGCCTCATCGCCGCCGCCGAGGCGGGCAAGCGCGTCACGGCGTTCGTCGAGGTCAAGGCGCGGTTCGACGAGGAGAACAACCTGACGTGGGCCGGACGGATGGAGGACGCCGGCGTCCGCGTCCACTACTCGATGCCGGGGCTGAAGGTGCACGCCAAGCTGGCGCTCTTCGCCCGCCGCGAGGGCGAGGCGCTTCGGGAGTACGCCTACCTCGGCACCGGCAACTTCAACGAGAGGACCGCCCGCGTCTACGCCGACCACGCCCTCCTCACGGCAGACCCCCGCCTCTCCACCGAGGTCCGCCGCGTGTTCGACTTCCTCACGGGCGAGGACGAGGCGCCCACGTTCGAGCACCTGCTCGTGGCACCCTTCACCCTGCGCGAGGGGCTGATGGACCTGCTCCGGCGCGAGGTCCGCCACGCGGAGCACGGGCGCGGTGGGGCCGTCTCGCTCAAGATGAACGCGCTCGAAGACGACGACATGATCCGGGCGCTCTACGAGGCGCATGAGGGCGGCGTGGCGGTCCGGCTGATGGTGCGCGGCATCATGGGCCTCGTCCCCGGCCTCGACGGCGTCTCGGACGGCATCGAGGCGCGCACCCTCGTGGATCGTTTCCTGGAGCACGCCCGCGTCTTCCGCTTCGACAACGCAGGCGAGCCGGTCCTCTACCTCGCCTCGGCCGACTGGATGAAGCGCAACCTCAGCCGCCGCATCGAGGTGGCCTTCCCGCTCTACGACGCGGCCTTGCGCGAGGAGATCGAGCACGTCCTCGCCCTCCAGTGGGCCGACGACGCGAAGGCGCGCGTGCTGGACGCCGAGCAGACGAACGCGTACGTCCGGCCCTCGCCGCCTCGGGGCGTCCGCGCGCAGTTCGACACGTACCGGTGGCTGGCCGCACGGGCCGAGGCGGGGTGAGCCGGGCCGAGTGGGCATCGCCCCGGTATGACGGCAACCCGCCGTATGTTGGGCCGGTTCAACCCACGAACCCGGCCCGGACGCCTATGGAACCCCATCGTGTCGATGCCACCGTATCCGGCGACGGCAGTGTCACCGTCCGCGGTGTGCCTTTTCCGGAAGGGACGGAAGTCGAGGTCATCGTGCGGCCCCGGCAGGACCAGCCGGACCGCTCACCGGACGCGATGCCGCTCGCGGGAAGCGTGCGCCGATACGAGCACCCCTTCGAGCCTGCGACGAGCGCGGACGAGTGGGAGACGGTGTGATCGTCCTCGACACGCACGTATGGATCTGGTGGGTCAGCGGCTCCGACGTGCTGACGGCGAGCCAGCACCGCGCCATCACGGAGGCCACCGAAATCGGCGTCAGTGCGATCTCGTGCTGGGAGGTTGCCAAGCTGGTCGAACGTGGGCGGCTCGTACTCGATCGCCCCGTGTTGGACTGGCTGCGGGCGGCGCTGACGTATCCCGGAGTCCGGCTGCTCGGCCTCACACCCGACGTGGCCGTCGCCTCGACGATGTTGCCGGGCTCCTTTCACCGAGATCCAGCCGATCAAATCATCGTGGCGACGGCGCGCCTGTACGAGTGCCCCCTGCTCACGTCGGATCAGAAGGTGCTTGGTTACGAGCACGTGCATGCCATTGGGTAAAGCGAGGCCGGCCGCCTCGGGGCATCCGCGCGCAGTTCGACACGTACCGGTGGCTGGCCGCACGGGCCGAGGCGGGGTGAGCCGGGCCGAGTGGGCGTCGCCCCGGGCGAATGAAAGACAGGTGTCAGCGCGGATGCCGAGGTTGGTCGCGTTCCCCTTCCTCTCTCCTTTCCAAAGACCCTCATGATCGACACCCCGCAGATCGTCCAGACCGAGGCCCAGGCCACCGCCGTCATCCGCTTCACCATCCCGCGCGAGGAGATCCGGGCCGTCATGGGGCCGGCCTTCCACGAGCTGATGGAAACCCTCGCCGCCCAGCAGGTCGAGCCGGCCGGACCGTTCTTCTCCCACCACTTCCGGATGGACCCGGACGTGTTCGACTTCGAGGTTGGCGTCCCCGTCGAGGCCCCCATCACCCCCGCCGGCCGCGTAGTATCGAGCACGCTGCCCGCTGCGACGGTGGCGCGGACCGTCTACCACGGCGACTACGAGGGCCTCGGTTCCGCCTGGGGCGCCTTCGACGCCTGGGTCGCCGAGGCGGGACACACGTCGGCCTCCGACCTCTGGGAGTGCTATGTGGCAGGCCCGGAGTCCGGCCCCGACCCGGCCGCGTGGCGCACGGAGCTGAACCGGCCGCTGCAGGGGTAGCCGCGAGGGGCGGGCGCAAAAAGGCCCATGCCGGCTGCAACCCTTGCAGGGGGCGGGCGCAGTGTGCTAATTTTGTAGCACTCCCTTCGCCCGACCCTCACCCTCATGCGCCTTCCCTTCCTGCTCACCCTGGCCCTCGCCGTCGCGGCGGCGGGCTGCGCCGACACCGCCGCCGACACCGAGACGACGCCGGCCCGGCCCCTCGGCCTCGGCATCGACACGACCGGCTTCGACCGCTCGATCCGGCCCCAGGACGACCTCTTCGGCTTCGTCAACGGGGCCTGGGTCGAGACGGTGGACATGCCCGCCGACCGCTCGCGCTACGGCGCCTTCGACATGCTCGGCGAGAAGTCCGAGCGCGACGTCCGCGCCATCGTCGAGGACGCCCTCGCGGGCGAGGTGGACGACCCCGACGCCGACAAGATCGCCGACCTCTACCGGAGCTACCTGGATTCGACGCGCACCGACGCGCTGGGGATGCAGCCCTTCGAGGCGGACCTGGAGCGCATCCGGTCCATCGAGTCGGCTGAGGACCTCGCGCGGTTCTTCGGCCAGAACGCGTGGGAGTTCGGCCCGCGCCCGTTCGTGTGGTACGTGGACGTGGACGACCGCCACTCCGACCAGTACGCGCTCTTCGTCAGCCAGTCCGGCCTCGGGCTCCCCGACAAGAGCTACTACACCGACGCCCAGTTCGCCGACGCCCGCGCGGCCTACCTCGCCTACGTCGAGCAGCTCTACGATCTCGCCGGCTGGCCGGACGGCGCCGAGGCGGCGCGGACCGTGCTCGACCTGGAGACGCGCCTCGCCGCGCCGCAGTGGACGCGCGTCCAGAACCGCGACCCCGAGGCGACCTACAACAAGGTGGCGCTCGACGACCTCGTCGAGGCGCACCCGAACCTCCTGATCGAGACGGTCTTCGCCGAGGCCGAGGTCGAGGGGGTGGACTCGGTCATCGTCCGCCAGCCGCCCTACCTCGACGCGCTCGACGGGCTCATGGCCTCCGTGCCGCTCGAAGACTGGGTGACGTGGGCGCAGGCGCGCACGCTCAGCGCCGCCGCCCCGGCCCTCTCGCAGGACTTCGTGGACGCCCACTTCGGCTTCTACGGCCGCACGCTCGACGGCCGTGAGGCCGACCGCCCGCGCTGGAAGAAGGGCATCAGCGCCGTCAACGGCTACCTCGGCGAGTCCGTCGGCCGCATCTACGTCGGCCGCCACTTCACGCCCGCGGCGCGCGAGCGGATGGAGCGGATGATCCTCCACCTCCGCGAAGCCATGCGCCAGTCCATCACGGAACTGGACTGGATGGGCGAGGAGACGAAGGAGCAGGCGCTGGAGAAGCTCGGCACCTACGTCTTCAAGATCGGCTACCCCGACGAGTGGGAGGACTACTCGGCCCTGGAGGTTCGCCCCGACGACCTCTACGGCAACATCCGGCGCGGCAACCGCTGGCAGTACGACGACATGATCGGTAAGCTCGGTCGTCCGGTGGACCGGGGC
>Ga0079224_100010176_pt1 | contig 12888 bp, 8 predicted proteins | sample Stecom2015_FD_80414 | JGI IMG/M metagenome (GOLD analysis project Ga0079224, IMG submission 80414) | Agricultural soil microbial communities from Utah to study Nitrogen management - Steer compost 2015 | ecosystem: Environmental > Terrestrial > Soil > Agricultural land | place: USA: Utah...
ACACCGATCGAGCGAGCGCTCCACCCTCCGCCGACACGCCGACGAGCGCGGCCACCCCGACCGACGCGGGTCCGCAGGGGCCGCAGCCGCCGGCGCCCGCGGCGGGAGCGCCAGATCGGCACGTCATCCGATCAAACGAGATTCCATCGGAAGAGATTCCACCGGAGGAACGCACCCCGGTTGACCCGTGGGCGCATGTCGACCCCATCCCCGAGGTCTCGCCGCCCGAGCCGCCCACCGTTCCTCTCTCCCCCACGGAGCCGGCACCGACGACGCCGATGCCGGTCGCTCCGCCCACGCCCCGGACGCCCTCGACGGAGCTCCCCCCGACGCGGGTGTTCGAATCCGAGCTGCCCCCGACCCGGGTGCATGCGGCCGACAACCCGCCGACGCGGGCTAATGAGACGCCGACTTATGAGGCGCCAACTTTTGAGTCGCCAACTTATGAGGCGTCGGCTTATCCAACGCCGCACCCGCCCACACCGCACCCGCCAGCACCGCACCCGCCAACACCGCACCCGCATACGCCGACGCACGCGGCGCCAGCGCCGGCGCCCTACCAGCCAACACCCCACCAGCCGGCGCCCTATCAGCCAACGCTCCATCAGCCGGCGCCCCATCAGCCAGCGCCCCACCAGCCCGCGCCGGCGCCGGTGGTGCCGCCCCAGCCGATCCCCTCGCCGCCACCGGTCTCGCCCCCGACGCCGACTCCCGCCCCACCGCCTGTCCAGCCGGTGAGCTACCCACCCATGCACCAGCAGCAGGTGGCGCCGCCGCACCCCCCGCCGCCGCAACCACCGAACTGGACGCCGCCACGCCCGGCGCGCCGACGGCGCTGGCCGTTCACGCTGGCGCTGTTCGCCGTGCTCGCCGTCATCTGCTGCTGCGGCTGCCCGGGCTACTTCGCGAAACCGGTGGTGGAGCAGTACCCGGCGGAAGTGGTGCTGCCGGAGACCATCGCGGATTTCCGGCTGCGGGACGATTCGAGCAGCCGGCGGCTCGTCCAAGAGCTTGAGAAGGAGATCGAGGCGGGCGACCATTTCGCCGTCGACGACACGTTCGCCGCGGTCTACGGCGACCGCCTCGGCAAACGGGTGGCGGTCTTCGGGACGACCGGGCTGCGACTGACCCCGAAGAGCGACCTCGAGCGCGAAATGACCCGGCTGACTGAGCGGTACGCGCTCACCGAGCTAACCGAGATCGACAGTGACACCCGCGGCCAGCACCAACAGTGCGCCCTCGGCAACTCTCAAGGAGTGACCGTCGTCGTCTGCGGCTGGGCGGACCACGGCAGCCTCGGTGTCGCGCTCTTCACTCGCCGCTCCTTGCCCGAAAGCGCGGCGCTCCTCCCGGAATTCCGCGACGCGCTGATCATCCGGGGATGAGCGGCGAAACGCCGGCCTGAAGGAGGGACCGCGCCCTCCGGCGCGGTCCCTACCAGGTCCGACGCGGCGAGTACGCGTCGACGTACTCCTGGCCAGTGAGCTTCTGAATCTCCGCCATCAACTCGTTGGTCATCGCCCGCAACCCGTCGCGGTCAGTGGCGCGGCCGGTGAAGTCGAGCGGCTTGCCGAACCGAATCGTGATCGCGCCAACCTTCAGCCGCGGCACGCGCGCCCCGATCGGCTGCACCTTGTCGGTGCCGATGATGCCCACCGGAACGACGGGCACCCCAGCGGCCACGGCGAGCCGCACCACCCCGGTCCGCCCCCGGTAGAGCCGGCCATCGGGCGACCGAGTGCCTTCGGGGAAGATCGCGACAACTCCCCCTTTGCGCAACACCGGGATGGCGTTCTCGAAGGCAGTCAATGCGGCGCGTCCACCGGACCGCTCGACGCGGATCGCGCCGAGCTGAGTGACCACCGTCCGGGTAAGCCAGCCCTTGAACCCCTTGCCGGTGAAGTACTCCGCCTTCGCCCAAAACGAGATCTGCCGGGGCAGCACCGCCCCGAGGAAGATTTCGTCAGCGACCGAGAGATGATTCCCGGCGAGGATCACGCCGCTCGTGGTCGGAACGTTCTCCAGCCCTTCAACCTTGGGCCGCCAACCGAGCATCAGGACGTTCCCGAGGGTGATCTTGCCGATCCGATAGAGCAGCTGCACGGGTCCTCCGACGACGGATGGGGGATGATGGGCGGATGTCACCGTAGCGGACATCCGCCCAATCAAGGTCATCGGGCGCGGTTCACCGTGACATACACCCGCTCCCCGTCACCGACCTCCCCCTCGAAGCCGCTCGGCGGCCCGTCGAAGGAAATCGACTCCGCCAGCACCTCGCGGGCCACGAAATCCGCGTTGGCCCGCACCGCGTCGACCACCTCGGGCCCGGCCGAGAGCGCCACCGTGATCCGGTCCGAGATGTTGAGATCCGCCGCCCGGCGCGCCTGCTGCACCACGCGGACCACATCCCGGGCCAGTCCTTCGGCGACAAGCTCCGGCGTCACGGTCGTGTCCAGCACCACCACGCCCGCGTTGCCGGGCAGCGGCGCAGACCGCTCCGCGTCAGCGGCGACCATCCGCAACTCGTACTCCCCCTCGCGGAGCGTCACCCCGGCGGCGACCGGCGCGCCGTCCACGAGCGACCACTCGCCCGCCTTGACCGCCTTGATCACCGCCTGGACCTGGCCGCCGATCCGCGGACCGAGGACCCGCGGCACCACGGTGAGCACCTGCTCGCAGTAGCGGGATACCTCGTCGGTGAAGACCACCGACTTGACGTTGACCTCGTCGGCGATGAGATCCGCGAACGGCCGCAGCGCCTCCGCGTCGGCCGTCGCGACGGTCAACTCAGGCAGCGGCAGGCGCACCCGCAGTCCCTTGGTCTTGCGCAACGACAGCGCGGCGGAGCAGACGTCCCGGACCGCGTCCATCGACGCGACCAGCTCGGGGTCGGCGGGGAACTCCTGCGCGGCCGGCCAGTCCGTCAAGTGCACCGACCGCTCCCCGGTCAGTCCGCGCCAAATCTCCTCTGTGGTCAGCGGCAGCAGCGGCGCCACCACCCGGCAGAGCGCTTCCAAGACCGTGTACAACGTGTCGAACGCGTCGCGGTCGCCGTCCCAGAAGCGATCACGCGAACGCCGGATGTACCAGTTGGTCAGCGCGTCGAGGTAGGTGCGCACCGTACCGCAGGCGCCGGAGATGTCGTACGCGTCCATCTGCTCGGTGACCCGCGCGATCAGCTCATTGGTCTTCGCGAGCACGTACCGGTCGAGCAGATGCGGGCTGTCGGTGCGCCGCCGCGCGTCGTACCCCTCCGCGTTGGCGTAGAGCGAGAAGAAGTACCAGACGTTCCACAGTGGAAGCAGCACCTGCCGCACCGCGTCGCGGATGGCCGTCTCCGTCACCGACATGTCGCCACCGCGCAACACCGGCGACGAGATCAGCATCCACCGCATCGCGTCCGACCCGTACGTGTCGAAGACCTCGTACACGTCCGGGTAGTTGCGCAGGCTCTTGGACATCTTGCGGCCATCGGCGCCGAGCAAGATGCCGTGGCTGACGCAGTTGCGGAACGCCGGGCGGTCGAACAGCGCGGTGGCCAACACGTGCATGGTGTAGAACCAGCCGCGCGTCTGTCCGATGTACTCGACGATGAAGTCCCCCGGATAGTGGTGTTCGAACCACTCCCGGTTCTCGAACGGATAGTGCACCTGGGCGAACGGCATCGAGCCCGACTCGAACCAGCAGTCGAGCACCTCCGGCACCCGGCGCATCATCGACTTCCCCGTCGGGTCGTCCGGGTTCGGCCGCACCAGCTCGTCGATCATCGGCCGGTGCAGGTCCGTCACCCGCACCCCGAAGTCGCGCTCCAGCTCCGCGATTGAGCCGTACACGTCGACCCGCGGGTAGGCCGGGTTGTCCGACTTCCACACGGGAATCGGCGAACCCCAGAAGCGGTTACGGCTGATCGACCAGTCTCGCGCCCCGGCCAGCCACTTGCCGAAGGAGCCGTCTTTGACGTGCCCCGGAATCCAGTTGATCTGCTGGTTGAGCTCGATCATCCGGTCGCGGAACTTCGTCACCGCGACAAACCACGACGAGACCGCCTTGTAAACCAGCGGGGTGTCGCAGCGCCAGCAGTGCGGGTACGCGTGCGTGTAGGTGTCGTGCCGCAGCAGCAGCCCGCGCTCCTTCAGGTCCCGAATCACCGGCTTGTTGGCGTCGAAGACCTGCACCCCCTCGTACGGCGGGACGAGCGAGGTGAACCGGGTGCGCTCATCCACCGTGACGATCGTCGGGATCCCCGCCGCTTTGCAGGCGTTCTGGTCGTCCTCACCGAAGGCCGGGGCCAGGTGCACCACCCCGGTACCGTCCTCAGTGGTCACGAAATCAGCGCCAAGCACCTGGTAGGCGTTCGGGCCCGCCTGCTCCACCAGGAAGTCGTACAGCGGGGTGTAGCGGCGGTCCACCAGGTCCGCCCCACGCACCGTCGCGACCCGCTCGTACCCCGCCAACTCCTTCTCGTACGCGGCCAGCCGCGCTGCCCCGACGAGGAACCGCTCGCCGTCCCGCTCCAGCACCGCGTACTCGATGTCCGGCCCGACGGCGAGCGCCAAGTTCGACGGCAAGGTCCACGGGGTGGTGGTCCAGACGCCGACCTTGACCGGGCCGCGGATCGGCTCTGGGGCGTTGGCGTCCGCAGTGAGCTGGAACCAGACGGTGATCGCCGGGTCCTGCCGATCGCGGTAGACGTCGTCCATCCGCGTCTCGGTGTTCGACAGCGGCGTCTCGCAGCGCCAGCAATACGCCAGCACCCGGAAGCCTTCGTAGATCAGACCCTTGTCGTACAGGGTCTTGAACGCCCACATGACGCTCTCCATGTAGTTCAGGTCGAGCGTCTTGTAGTCGTTCTCGAAGTCGACCCAACGCGCCTGGCGGGTGACGTAGCGTTGCCACTCGTTGGTGTACGTGAGCACCGAGCTACGGCACACCTCGTTGAAGCGCGCCACCCCGAGGTCGAGAATCTCGGCCTTGCTGGAGATGTTGAGCTGCCGCTCCGCCTCGACCTCCGCCGGCAGGCCGTGACAGTCCCACCCGAACCGGCGCTCAACCCGCCGCCCGCGCATCGTCTGGTAGCGCGGCACGACGTCTTTGACGTAGCCGGTGAAGAGGTGACCGTAGTGCGGCAGGCCGTTGGCGAACGGCGGGCCGTCGTAGAAGACGTACTCGTTGGAGCCGTTCGGCCCCGGATCACGGTTTTCGACGCTCGCTTCGAAGGTCTTGTCGGCGGCCCAATAGTCGAGCACCCGACGCTCAACCTCGGGGAGGTTGGGACTGGCAGGCACGCTGGCGCCGTCGGGCGCGTTCTTTGGGTACACCATCGCGGTCGCTCTCCTCGCTTCGCGATACTCCGGCCCGACGCGCGCACGCGACGGCCCGGAGCCGTCAAGCTCACGATTAGTGATGTGCGAGGACGAGCCCACGGAGCGTGGTCGTACGCGCCGCGGACCCGCGGTACCACCCCGCTTGACGGTCACGATCGACCGCCCGCTCATTAGCCGGCTGTCACGGGCCGGACCCGTCCGGTTCTACTAAGGCGGCGCCACCGACGGGGTCGCTGCGTCGTCATCCGCCGTCGAGCGGCGCGGCCTGTTCTTCCGGAGGCTCGCCGGTGATGGCCGGGTCGTCGCCTGTTCCAGACAGGGTACCTGACGGGGTTTGCCCGTCCCACCGGAGTTTGACCGCCGGGTGCGCCGAGGCCGCGCCGCGCCGCCCGGCGAGAAATCCTGAGGAAAACCCCGGAAATATGTCCTGGGCAAAATCCCGGAAAAACACGTCACCGCCGCCCGACGGAGACCGTCACGCGGCGGTGCGGAAACCCCGGAGATATGAACTCGCGGCTGTAGCGCGCGGCTGTAGCTCGTGGCTGCCGTGCCCGGCTCAGCCGCGTCGATCTCAGGCGAGCTCGGGGAACCAGAGCGCGATCTCCCGGGCCGCGCTCTCGGGCGAATCCGAGGCGTGCACGAGATTTTCCCGGTTGGACAGGGACAGGTCACCGCGGATCGTGCCCGGGGCGGCTTTCCGGCCGTCGGTCGCGCCAATCAGGCCCCGTACCACCTCAATCGCCGAGTCACCGGAGAGAATCAGCGCGACCAGCGGGCCGCTGGTCATGAACTCCTTCAACGGGGGATAGAACGGCTTGTCGACGTGGTCGGCGTAGTGCGCGTCGGATAGCTCCGCGTCCATGGTGCGCAGCACCATCGCCTCGATCGTCAAGCCCTTGCGCTCGAATCGGCTGAGAATCTCCCCTATCAGACCGCGGCGGACCGCGTCGGGCTTGATCAGAACGAGCGTACGCTCGACCGAAACGTTGCTGGACACGGCGGCTCCTATTGGGCGTGACCGGTCCTTGGCGACAGGACCGGGGTAACCGATTGGCCGGTGTCAGCCTAGCGGTCCGGTCATCGACCGATACCCGCGGCACGCCACGCGTCCGAATGGCCTTCCCTGACCGACCACCGCCCACCTAGCCTGACGGGTGAGACCAGGGAGGTCCACTGTGGCGAACGGACGCCAACCGGTAGGAATCGGCCGCAAGATCGTAGCCGCGGTTCTCGGCACCGTGGCCGTATTCATCATGCTGTTCGGCCTCGGCATGTCGAGCGGGTCGATAGTCGTGCTTGGCGTGGTGCTCCTGGTCCTGGCGATCGGCTCGGTCACGTTCCCAGGGCTCGGCAGCGGGACACGGGCGTGGGTCGCCGGCACCGCGTACGTCCGCAGTGTCTCCGAGCCACCCACCTCGTCGGAGTACGGGCGCTGCGAGATGCAGATCCTCATCGACGCGCCTGGTCTTCCCCCGCAATCGATCAAGATCCGCGACCCGCGGGTCCCGGTCGCCAAATGGCCGGAGCCCGGGGCCACGTTGCCGATCACCGTCGCTATCGACGACCCCCGCCACGTCCGGATCATGTGGGATGACGTGCTCACCCGGGCGGAGGCGGCCGCGTACCCGGAGCCGTCGCCGAGCCCTCCCCCGGAGGAGCCGCTCGACGACCTGTTGATCGACGAACCGCCGTGGGCGCGCCGCGCCCCCGAAGACGACCTCCCCCAGGCGGGGCCACCCGAGTCGGGCCGCACGGAATTCTCCGACCGGTTCACGGACCAGGTCGCAGACACGTTCGCCGACGACCTCGAACGGCTCGCTGAGGAGACCGAGCGGCGACGCGAACAACCCGTGGTCGTCCACCAGCCGCCCGGCGGCCCGATCGTGGTCGAGGGCACCGTGGTCGACACGCCGGCCCGGACGATCCCCCTGCCGCGTCAGCCGGAGGCTGCCTCCCACATCTCGCCCCAGATTGAGCCCACCCGGCCCGAGCGGCGCGAGTCAGCGCCACCGGAGTCCGTCGCAGAGCCCGCCCCGGCTGACCCGGCATCACCGGGGGCGGAGACCCGAGCCCTGTTCACCGAGGTGGGGTCGCCAGAGACGGCGAACGGGTCTGGCTCACGCGACGGCGCGCCCATGGCCGCCACACCGTTGCCCACTCCGGGCACACCGCCCATCAACGGCGTCGGGATCACCATGCTCGTCGCCGACCTCGACCGCTCCCTCGCCTTCTACCGCGACATCCTCGGCTTCACCGAGATTGACAGCGGAGAGGGCAACGCGGTGCTCGCCTCAGGTGGCGCCCGGGTGGTGCTGCGGGCGATCCGCGACATCGCGCCGATCAACCGTCGCCTGGTGCACCTCAACCTCGAAGTCGACGACCTCGACGCGGTCTACGCCGAGCTCCACGAGAAGGGCGTGCGTTTCACGTACGCGCCCCGCGTGGTGAACCGCGGCGAGCGGCTCGAGCTGTGGGCGGCTGCCTTCCGCGACCCGGACGGGCATGGCATCGCCATCACCCAGTGGCGGGAGCACGCGCGCAGCCAGGTCTGAGCCCTCAGCCGGCGGCGCCGGACCGGATCGGCGTCAGCCGGACCGCGCGGTGTCAGCCGGCGGGCGGGCGCCCGTGCCCAAGATGACCCGCCGCACGTGCCACACGTACGCCCACACCAGCGCGAAGATCACCCCGACTGCGCCCAGCGACCAGTGCAGCACGCCCGCCAACACCAGCAGCGCCTGCAGCGCGCTGGCCGCGTGCCACGCCCATCGCCGGCCCATCAGCGCGGCGAGCGCGGCGGTCAGCACCGCCAGCACGACCACCACGGCGATCGTCGCACCGGAGACGCCGAGCACCGTCAACGGCGCGATCGCCATCAGCAGCACCAGCGTTTCCAGCGCGAGCGTGGCCGCGCCGAGTCCGCGTATCGTCCGGGCCGGATTCCGCAGACCGGACGGCTGGCTCTGCTGTGGAGCGTTCACTTCTTCAGCAACCGACGCGCGTCGCCCGCCGTCACCACGGAGCCGGTGATCAGCACTCCGATCCCGCTCCACTCCCCCTCCACCTCGGACTCGGCCAACGCCACCGCCTCAGCGATCGCGTCCGGCATCGACCCCATCACCGTCACCCGGTCCGGACCGAACACCTCGCGAGCGAGGGCGCCCAGCTCCCGCGCCGGCATCGCCCGCGGCGAGCTGTTGGTGGTCACCACCACGGCGTCGAGCACCGGCTCCAGCAGCTCCAGCATCGCCGCGGCGTCCTTGTCGGCGAGGACCGCCACCACCCCCACCAACCGGCTGAAGGCGAATTCCTCTTCGAGAGTCTTGACCGTGGCGGCCATGCCGTGCGGGTTGTGCGCGCAGTCCAGCAGGATCGTCGGCGCGGTCCGCACCCGCTCCAGCCGCCCGGGCGAGGTCACCGCCGCGAAGCCCTCGCGCACCGTGTCCGCGTCCAGCGTCCGCTCCTTGCCAGCGCCGAGGAACGCTTCGACCGCGGCGAGCGCCACCGCGGCGTTCTGCGCCTGGTGCGCGCCGTGCAGCGGGAGAAACACCTCGTCGTAGACGCCACCGAGCCCTTGCAGGGTGAGCACCTGCCCCCCGACCGCGACCGCCCGGTGGAGCACCCCGAACTCGCTCCCCTCCCGGGCGATGGTCGCCCCTTTCTCGGCGCACCGCTCGAGAATGGGGCGGAACGCCTCCACGGGCTGGGCCGCCGAGATCACGGTGGCGCCTTGGTGGATGATCCCCGCCTTGGCGAACGCGATCTCCTCGATCCGGTCGCCGAGCCACTCCATGTGGTCCAGCCCGATCGGGGTGAGGACACACACCCCCGCCTCGAGCACGTTGGTGGAGTCTTCCGCGCCCCCAAGCCCCACCTCGACGATCCCCACATCGACCGGCGCGTCAGCGAACGTCGCGAACGCCAGCGCGGTGGTCATGTCGAAGTAGGTCAGCGGCTCATCGGCTCCCTTGTCGACAAGCTCAGCGAGCGGGGCGATCTCCCGGTACGTGGCGACGAACCGTTCCTCACTCACCGGCTCGCCGTTCACGCTGATCCGCTCCCGCACCGTCTCCAGGTGCGGGCTGGTGTAGCGCCCGGTGCTCAAGCCAAACGCTTGCAGCAGACAGTCGATGATCCGGGCGGTCGAGGTTTTGCCGTTCGTTCCCGTGATGTGGATCGACGGGTACGCCCGGTGCGGGCTGCCCAGCGTGTCGAGGAGCTGCTCCATCCGCCCGAGATCGAAAACCATCCGGGTGAAACCGCGGCTCAACAGCTCCGCCTCGACCTCAGCGAAGCCACTGCTGTCACGCGCCACGCTGGTTCGACCTCTCTTCTCTTCCTCGACAGGCCGCCGTGCGGCGCGGATCAGGTCCGCGCCGCACGGCGTTCGCCATCGTCACACCGGCACCTGCTTGTCCACCACCGGCCGCCGTCACGCCGGCAAGGCCTCCAACGCGGCGGTGATCCGCGCCAGATCCTCCTCGGCTACCCGCAGCCGCGTCCGGACTTTCTCGACCACCTGCTCCGGCGCCTTGCTCAGGAACGCCGGGTTGTCGAGCTTCGCCCGACACTGCGCGATCTCGCGCTCCGCTGCCGCCCGGTCCTTCATCAGCCGAGCCCGCTCAGCGGCCACATCGATCGAGCCGCGGGTGTCCAGCTCGATGGTGACACCCCCGGCGACCGCCACCGTCGCCGTAGCCGAGAAGGTGTCCCCCGGCACGTCGAGCCGCGCCAACGTCCGGATCAGCTTCTCGTGGGCCGCGAGCCCAGCCTCGGCCAAACCGGCGAGGCGGGCGGGCACCCGCTGCCCCGGCTTGAGCCCTTGGTCGGCCCGGAACCGGCGGACCTCGGTGACGACCCGCTGCAGCTGGCCGATCTCCGCCTCAGCGGCCTCATCCCGCCGGGCCGGATCAGCGACCGGCCACGCGGCGATCACCACCGACTCGCCACCGGTCAAGGCCGTCCAGAGCTCATCCGTGACGAACGGGATCACCGGGTGCAGCAGCCGCAGAAGCTGGTCGAGGACGTGTCCGAGCACCCGCCGGGTGGCGTCGGCCCTCGCCCCACCCTCGGCCAGGATCGGCTTCACCAGCTCGACGTACCAGTCGCAGACGTCGTCCCACGCGAAGTGGTACAGCGTGTCGCAGACCTTGGCGAACTCGTACGTCTCGAAGTACTCGTCGGCCTCGCCGATCACCTGCTGCAGCCGCGAGAGAATCCACCGATCGACAGTGGACAGCTCCTCCGCGGGCGGCAGCTCGCCGGCGACCGTCGCACCGTTCATCAGCGCGAAGCGGGTCGCGTTCCAGAGCTTGTTGCAGAAGTTCCGCGAGCCCTGGCACCACTCCTCGCTCACCGGCACGTCGGCACCCGGGTTCGCGCCGCGGGCGAGGGTGAAGCGGGTGGCGTCGGCGCCGAAACGGTTGATCCAGTCCAGAGGATCAACCACGTTGCCGAACGACTTCGACATCTTCTTGCCGTACTGGTCGCGCACCATGCCGTGCAGCGCCACGACGTTGAACGGCTGCCGCCCGTTCATGGCGTACAAGCCGAACATCATCATCCGCGCGACCCAGAAGAAGAGGATGTCGTAGCCGGTGACCAGGACGCTGGTCGGGTAGAACTTCGCCAGGTCCGGAGTGTCGTCCGGCCAGCCGAGCGTGGAGAACGGCCACAGCGCGCTGGAGAACCAGGTGTCGAGCACATCCTCGTCCTGGTGCCAGCCCTCACCGCTGGGCGGCTCCTCGTCCGGCCCGACGCAGACCACCTGGCCGTCGGGTCCATACCAGACGGGGATGCGGTGGCCCCACCACAACTGGCGCGAGATGCACCAGTCGTGCATGTTGTCGACCCAGTCGAAGTAGCGCTTGGCCATCTCCGGCGGCTCGATGCGGACTCGACCGTCACGCACCGCGTCACCGGCCGCCTTGGCCAGCGGTCCGGTCTTGACGAACCACTGCAACGACAGGCGCGGCTCCACCGTCGTGTCGCACCGCGAGCAGTGGCCGACGGCGTGCACGTACGGACGCTTCTCCGCGACGACGCGCCCTTGCTTCCGCAGCTCTTCGACGACCGCCCGCCGCGCTTCGAAGCGGTCGAGCCCGTGGAACGGGCCGGGCGCCGTGATCACGCCGCGCTCGTCCATGATGACGAGGCTCGGCAGACCATGCCGCTGGCCGATCTCGAAGTCGTTGGGGTCGTGCGCGGGGGTCACCTTGACCGCGCCGGTGCCGAACTCGGGATCCACGTGGGTGTCGGCGACGATCGGAATCCGCCGGCCGGTCAGCGGCAGCTCAACCTCGGTGCCGACGAGGTGCCGGTAGCGCTCGTCGTCCGGGTGCACCGCGACCGCGGTGTCACCGAGCATGGTTTCGGCCCGGGTCGTGGCGACCACGATGGAGTTGGGGCCGTCGCCGTACCGGATCGAGACGAGTTCGCCTTCGTCGTCGGAGTGCTCAACCTCGATGTCGGAGAGCGCGGTGAGGCACCGCGGACACCAGTTGATGATGCGCTCCGCGCGGTAGATCAGGCCGTCGTCGTACAGCCGCTTGAAGATGGTGTGGACGGCCCGGGAGAGCCCTTCATCCATCGTGAAGCGCTCGCGGTCCCAGTCCACCGAATCGCCGAGGCGGCGCATCTGGCTGAGGATGGCCCCACCAGACTCGGCCTTCCACTGCCAAACCCGCTCGACAAACTTCTCCCGGCCGAGGTCATGCCGAGAGAGGCCCTGGGCCGCGAGTTGCCGCTCTACCACGTTCTGCGTGGCGATGCCGGCGTGGTCCATTCCCGGAAGCCAGAGCGTCTCGTAGCCCTGCATCCGCTTACGCCGAACCAGGATGTCCTGGATCGTGTGGTCAAGGGCATGCCCGACATGCAGCGAACCAGTCACGTTCGGCGGGGGGATGACGATCGAAAACGGCGGCTTGTCGCTGCTCGCGTCGGCTCGGAAGTAGCCCGCCGATACCCACTGCTCGTACCGTCGCTGCTCAACCTCACCGGGCTGGTACTGAGCCGGGAGGGTCGGGGGTGCGTCGCTGCGGGTCTGCGGTGTATCGGTCACTCGTCGAGTCTACGGAGCGTGGGGAGGAAGCTCCCACAGCCCACCCCGTTCCCGCACTCGATCGCGGCAATCACCACGTCTTGGAAGACGCCTGGGTAAGCGGTGCGGCGCGTTGCGTAACCGAACGCCGCTATCGGGTATCTCGCCTCGCCCATCCTCCGCGACCAGTGCGGGCCCCGCGCGTCGCCGCGGAGGGGACGCGCGACCGGCGCAGCGGACAGCGGGGCAGCCGGCACCAGACGGGCAGGCCAGGCCGCAGGGAAGCTCCAATGAGGAAATGGCGTTCAGAGTGGCACAGGAAAAGAGTGCACAGGAAAAGGGTGGAAAAGAAAACAAAAACACAGGTGTAAAAAATAATGGTGGGACGGTGTCCCACCATTATTATTTTGTGGTTTGTGTGCCCGGCGGTGTCCTACTCTCCCACACCCTCTCGGGTGCAGTACCATCGGCGCTGGAGGGCTTAGCTTCCGGGTTCGGAATGTGGCCGGGCGTTTCCCCTCCGCTATG
>Ga0079224_100010177_pt1 | contig 12888 bp, 6 predicted proteins | sample Stecom2015_FD_80414 | JGI IMG/M metagenome (GOLD analysis project Ga0079224, IMG submission 80414) | Agricultural soil microbial communities from Utah to study Nitrogen management - Steer compost 2015 | ecosystem: Environmental > Terrestrial > Soil > Agricultural land | place: USA: Utah...
CGCTGGACGCCGTGTCCCGAGGGCTGTCCGTAGCGCTTTTTGAAAAGGCGGATTTTGCCAAAGGCACCTCCAGCCGCAGCACCAAACTACTGCACGGAGGTGTGCGGTATCTCGCACAGGGTGACATTTTTTTGGTACTCGAAGCACTCCGGGAACGCGGCCGCTTGCTTAAAAACGCCCCACATCTCACAAGAAATCAAGCCTTCATCATTCCGGTATATACCTTTTGGGATCGGGTCCAGTTCAGTGCGGGACTGAAGATGTACGACTACATGGCCGCCAATTTGAGCCTCGGCCCTTCCCGATACATCTCCAAAGAAGAGACCCTGCGGCGAATGCCAGGCATCCTTTCCGAAGGGCTTTTTGGAGGAATCGAATACCACGACGGGCAGTTTGACGACGCACGACTCGCTCTTTCGATTGCTCAGACCGCAGACCACGCAGGCGCCTGCATCCTGAATTACACCAAAGTCGCCGCGCTGAAGAAGGACACCGCCGGCAAGCTTTCCGGCTTAGAAGTGCAAGACCTACTTTCCAAGAAAAAATATCAAATAAGCGCCCGGATGATCGTCAATGCCACAGGCGTATTTGCCGACAAAATCCTGCAGATGGATAAGCCCGGCGCTCCAAAGACAATCCAACCCAGCCAGGGAATTCACTTAGTCTTGGATCAGGATTTTTTGGGGGGACAGGATGCGCTGATGATCCCAAAGACCCGCGACGGCCGAGTGCTTTTTGCCGTGCCTTGGCATGGAAAACTGGTGGTGGGGACAACCGACACCCTTCGGGAAAAAGCCAATCTTGAGCCCGAAGCATTACAAAGAGAGATCGATTTTGTGTTGGAAACAGCCGCTGGATATTTGACCCGAAAGCCGTCAAGAGCAGACGTACGATCGGTTTTTGCAGGGCTCAGGCCCCTAGCAAGGCCCAAAGAAGGCAGTGCCAAAACCAAAGAAATCTCCCGCTCCCACAAGGTCATCGTATCAGAAAGCGGCCTGGTGTCGCTGACTGGGGGGAAATGGACCACCTTTCGCAAGATGGGGGAGGACACGTTAGAGTATTTTCCGAAGATTACCGGCGAAGCTTTGGCACCCTCTCGGTCAAAAGACATCCTTCTCCACGGCTTCACCAAGATGATCCCAGCCGGTCATTGGTCGGTCTATGGCTCAGACGGGCCTTTGATTCAGGACATGACAAGGGCCGACCCGAAGCTTGCCGAAAAGATCCACCCAAATTTCCCCCATATCATGGCAGAGGTAGCTTGGGCAGTCCGAAACGAAATGGCCCTCAAGATCGAGGATGTTCTCTCCCGGCGGGTTCGCATGCTGATTCTGGACGCTCAGGCCGCGCTGGATTCCGCGCGCAAGGTGGCAGAATTGATGGCAGCAGAACTAAAGAAAAAGCCTGAGTGGATCGAGAAGGAGTTGGCCGATTTTCAAAAGACCGCAGTAAAATACCTGATCAAGCCGAAAGGAAGCTGATTCACCACGACCTAACAGGTGTCAAAATGGAACGTAGAAATGGCGCGCTCACCGCTGTAACCGATAACTACTATCCGATTCAATAAAACGCGAATGATGCGCCACTTCTGCCTCCGGTCACCAAACTTCCGACCTGATCTCAAAACCGAATTTGGCCGACAGAGGAATTGCGACTAACCTAATAAGAATACCGAAAAACCCAAGAACAATGACCCAAGAAAAACCGTACCTGATGGCGCTCGACCAGGGAACGACCAGTTCAAGAGCGATTATTTTTGACAAGAAGGGACAGATCGTCTCCGTCGCCCAAAAGGAATTCAAGCAATTTTTCCCCCAACAAGGCTGGGTAGAGCACGATGCAAATGAGATCTGGACCAGCCAGTCCTCGGTCATGATCGAGGCCCTCGTAAACAAAGACATCCGGGCAGACCAGATCGCAGCCATCGGCATCACCAACCAGCGCGAGACGACTATCGTCTGGGACCGAAAGACCGGCAAGCCCATCCACAAAGCCATCGTCTGGCAGGATCGCCGGACCGCGACCTTTTGCAATGAGCTCAAAGAAAGAGGACTTTCTGAAAAGATCGCATCCAAGACCGGACTGATTATCGATGCCTACTTTTCTGCCACTAAAGTTCGATGGATTCTTGAAAACGTCAAGGGCGCGAGAGCCCGTGCCGAAGCCGGCGAATTGGCGTTTGGGACGGTGGACTCCTGGCTGATGTGGAAACTCAGCTCAGGAAGATCCCACTTGACCGACATCACCAATGCCAGCCGCACGATGCTCTTCAACATCCACACCCAGGAATGGGACCAGGAGCTGCTGGATCTTTTTGAAGTCCCAAAATCCATGCTTCCGGAAGTCAAGTCCTGTAGCGAGCTGTTTTGCGAGACGACCGGAGACGTCCTGAGCGTCAAGATTCCGATCACAGGCGTAGCAGGAGATCAGCAGGCGGCACTTTTCGGTCAGCTATGCACGGAGCCAGGCATGGCAAAAACCACTTATGGCACGGGCTGCTTTCTGGTGATGAACACGGGTACCGAAGCGGTGCGCTCTGAAAACCAGCTTTTGACTACAGTGGCTTGGAAGATCGGAGATGAGATCAACTACGCCTTAGAAGGATCCGTCTTCATCGGCGGGGCTGCCGTGCAATGGCTTAGAGATGGGCTGGAACTTTTCAAAACGGCATCCGAGACAGAGAAACTCGCAACGAGTCTAGAAGACAATGATCAAGTATATTTCGTCCCTGCCCTCTCGGGACTGGGTGCGCCACATTGGGACCAGGACGCCCGGGGTGCGTTTTTTGGAATCACACGGGGCACGACCATCGCCCACATGACTCGGGCAGCTCTGGAAGCTATCGCCTATCAGGTGTATGACGTCCTGAAGGCTATGGAAAAAGACAGTGGGAAACCGACCCAAGAACTCCGAGTGGATGGTGGCGCCACGGCCAACAATTTCCTGATGCAATTTCAGGCGGATCTTCTCGATTGTGAAATCAAACGGCCAAAGATCATCGAAACCACGGCAATAGGCGCAGCCTTCTTGGCCGGCTTGGCAGTTGGATTTTGGGAAAGCAGGGAAGAACTTCAGGCGCTTTGGACTGCCGACCGAAGTTTCGAGCCTGAAATGCAAGCTGAAAAACGCGAAAAACTGACCCACTTTTGGCACAAAGCAGTAGAACGCTCCAAAGGCTGGATCGAATAGCTATCCCGCCAAGGTATAGCTCAGAGAGGCAGCAAGACATCTGCAAACAATAACAAAGACAAAAGAATAGCATGAATCCATACATAGCAGAATTTATCGGGACGGGAGTCCTCATCTTATTAGGCTCAGGCGTGGTCGCCAACGTAGTATTACCTCAAACCAAAGGAAATGGCGGTGGGCTGATCGCGATCACCACCGCTTGGGCATTGGCAGTATTTTGCGGAGTCGTGATCGCAGGCCCCTCCAGCGGTGCGCATTTGAATCCGGCAGTCACCGTGGGTCTCGGCATCGCCGGCAAATTCGAGTGGGCACTCGCCCCTGGATATATTCTGGCTCAGCTCGGCGGAGCTATGCTGGGATCATTTCTAGCTTGGCTGATGTATCGGGATCATTTCGATATCGAGACCAACTCAGGGATAAAGCGTGCGCCGTTTTGTACCGATCCAGCCATTCGCAACTTTAGCACGAGCGTGACCTCGGAGATTCTGGGAACCTTTGTGCTGATTTTTGTGATCCTGTACATTGCTCCAGGTAAGATGGAAGACGCCACCGGAACCCCGATCGGACTGGGCTCCGTGGGAGCCCTACCCGTGGCCTTCCTCGTTTGGGTCATCGGATTGGCCCTGGGCGGCACGACCGGCTATGCGATAAATCCTGCGCGGGATCTTGGGCCGAGGATTATGCATCAGCTTTTACCCATCAGAGGAAAAGGAAGTTCGGACTGGGGATACGCCTGGGTACCGATCGCCGGTCCGATCATCGGGTGCACACTGGCTGCCGGATTGTACCTCGTGGTGGGGAGTTAAAAACGGTTTTTTGAGAATCAGGATTTCTCAGCGTGCAATCATAGATGTTCCATTTCCTAAAATCAAGAAGCCTGGATCTTCCAATCCGGGCTTCTTCCATTCTTGCCCCTTAACTCTTGTCTCTCGCTTCTTAACTAGGCTCTTGTCACTCGCTTCTTGTCTCTAGGTTCTTGACTCTAGGTTCTTGACTCTTAGGAAAACATCTCCTCTATCAGCTGGGTATAAAAATCCTTTATCTCCATACCGATCGCTCTCACTTGCTGGGAAATCAGGCTGGTTTCAGTCTGCCCGGGGACGGTGTTGATCTCGATGAAGTAGAATTTCCCGGTTTCATGCTGAAGGAAATAATCTACCCGAACCGCTCCTTTACAGTTGAGTTTTTCATAAACTTTGGCTACAACGCCACGGACACGATTCACTTCTTCGGAACTCATCCTGCCGGGGGTTATTTCTTCAGCCACTCCGGGGACATACTTGGCTTCGTAGTCAAAAAAATCTTTGCTGCTCACGATCTCCGTCGCAGGCAAGACAGTAATCTTTCCTTTTCCCTTAAACACTCCAATGGAAAACTCCCGGCCTGACACAAACTCCTCCACGAGCACCTGGGAGTCTTCGGCAAAGGCTTTATCCAAAGCCTCAGGCAGCTCTTCCCACGATTTCACCTTGCTCATTCCGATGGAGCTCCCTCCATTGTTAGGCTTGATGAACAGTGGCAACTTCAATTCTGCCTGGATTTTCCGGACATCTTCGCTGCTTTTCCCAAACAGCTGGATCGACTGAGCGACGTTCAGTTCAGGGATATCCTGCACGATCGCCTTGGTGTAGCCCTTGTTCATGGTGATCGCCGAGGTCAGTTGATCACAAGTAGTATAGGGGATTCTCAACATATCAAAATATCCCGCCAGCTTGCCATCTTCTCCCGGCGAACCGTGAAGTATATTGAATACGCCGTCAAAAGTGATCTTTTCATCGCCTAGCCTGATACTGAAGTCGTTTAGATTCACAGGGATTTTTTCTCCACCCGAGTTTAAATAGTGCCAGTCTCCAGGGTAGATGAAGATCTTGTACACGTCATATTTCTCCCGATCAATGGTCTTTTCGACTACGGCAGCGCTTTTGAGCGAGATGACTGATTCGCCGGTAAAGCCACCGGTCACGAGCGCAATTGTTTTCTTCATGGCACGAAAAATTTCAACTGCGAAGTAGGCTATTTTCCTGTAACCCTCCAAGGCTTTGCTCCCAAACCACAACCGAAATCCGCTTCAAGGGTTTTCACCATGTTTCCTATATTCGCTCCTGAAATTCATTGTCTTCCCAAATAAGTAATTGCATGATTAAAAGTTGGAAACTGCTGTGCCTCGGCCTGATTTGTATCCTAGGCACTTCACTCGTCTCACAGGCGCAAGGCCTGAAAAAAGTAACGCCGGAGGATGTTTTCAAAAACGGAACCTTCGACCAAAAAACCATTTCCGGGATCAACTGGATGAAAGACGGGCAGTTTTACACTTCCCAAGTCCTACGCAATGGAGTTCCCGCTGTCATCAAGATCGACGTCACAACCGGCGAGGAATCCGGGGTATTGCTGGACGGTAGCGCATTGGGTGTGAATTTTTCCTCCTACTCCTTCAACGCCGACGAGTCGAAAGCACTCATTGCATCCGACGTCGAGTCCATCTACCGCAGATCATCCAAAGGAATCTTTTACGTAGTCGACATCGCCTCCGGTGAAATGCATCAACTGATGAACGGCGAGAAAATCTCCTACGCCACACTCTCCCCTGACAACAACAAGGTGGCGTTTGTGAAGGAGAACAACCTGTACATGGTGGACTTGAGCAGCGACAAAATCACGCAGATCACCACCGATGGAGAATGGAATAAAGTAATCAATGGCTCGGCAGACTGGGTGTATGAAGAGGAATTTTCGATGGCCCAAGCCTTCAAGTGGTCCCCTGACGGCAAGAAGATAGCCTTCATCCGCTTTGACGAAAGCGAAGTTCCAGAATACAACATGCAGATGTGGGGATCGCTATATCCCAAAGATTACAAGTTTAAGTACCCAAAAGCAGGAGAGAAAAACTCCAGCGTCAGCATTCATGTGTATGATCTGGCTTCCGCCAAATCCCAAAAAATAGACGCCGGAACCGACACGGACAGTTACCTGCCGAGAATCTACTGGACAAAAGATGCCAATACCCTGGCTTTTCTCCGACTTAACCGACTGCAAAACCAGCTCGATCTCTTCCACGCGGACGCCCACACCGGTGCCAGCAAGTTGATCATCTCCGAGACTTCCAAGACCTATGTGGACTTGGAGTACAATGACGATCTTCTTTACCTGAGCGACGGAAAAACTTTTATCAGAACCTCCGAAAAAGATGGTTTCAAGCACATCTACCACCATAACATAGATGGCAGCCTAATTCGCCAGGTCACCTCGGGTAGCTGGGAGGTGACTGCGATGGTCGGAGTGGATGAGAAAGCCAAGAAGATCTACTACATCTCGGCGGAAGTCTCTCCGCTCGAACGCAACTTCTATGTGATCAACCTAGACGGGAAAGGTAAAAAAGCACTTACTCCGGCCAAGGGAACCCATACCATCAACATGAGTCCAGATCGCAAATTCTACATCGACTACTACTCCACCGCGGATACGCCGGTGACCGTCACACTCAATGAGGCCTCCGGCAAAGAGCTTAAGGTACTTGAGGACAATCAGGTATTGAGAGATCGTCTGGCTGGTTTGGCGCTGGGGGAAAAAGAGTTCTTCAGCTTCCCGACCGTTGACGGCACGACTCTCAATGGCTACATCCTGAAGCCGGCAGACTTTGACCCCAACAAAAAGTATCCGGTACTGATGTACGTATATGGTGGCCCCGGCTCACAAAACGTGCTGAACGGCTGGGGAGGCCTGCGGGATTTTTGGCACCAACAACTCGCTGCCGAAGGGTACATCATCGCCTGCATTGACAATCGCGGCACCGGCGGCAGAGGCCGGGATTTCAAGCACTCGACGTACGCCAACTTGGGGAAGCTCGAAACGATCGATCAGATCGAGGGAGCGAAGCATTTCGCTAAGATGCCGTTCGTAGATCCCGGCAGAATTGGAATCTGGGGCTGGTCCTATGGCGGCTACATGTCTTCGCTGGCACTGATGATCGGCAATGACGTTTTTAAGACAGCGATCGCGGTAGCTCCGGTGACGACTTGGAGATACTATGACACGATCTACACCGAGCGCTACTTGCAGACCCCGCAGCTCAATGCCGCAGGATACGATAACAACAGTCCGATTACGCATGTAAACAAGCTCAGGGGCAACTTCCTGCTCATCCATGGGACGGGCGATGACAATGTTCACTTCCAAAACTCCGTGGACTTGGTCAATGCCCTGATCACAGCAGACAAGCAGTTTAACACCTTCTTCTATCCAAACAAAAATCACGGCATCTACGGGGGCAATACCACTTGGCATCTATATACCCAGATGACCAATTTTCTTAGAGAGAAACTCTGAGGGTACTATGACCTAATCAAGCCGTAGGATGAAAGTTCTGCGGCTTTTTTGTTGTGGCGTTTGCGGCCATCACCCCTCCTCGGCATGCTTGACTTGGCGATGGGATCAGGCAATCTGGATCTGATCGAGATAGAATTTCATTCGGGTATGATCCCGCTGCAAAAAATCGATCTTGTCGATCTTGTCCTCCTTGTGGTTGTAGAAAACCTCAATGTACTCTTCATCCAACAGGTACAGGTTGATCTTATGGCGATAGTAGCGGATACCAACTACGAAGGTACCTTCCAGATATAGGGTCTGGATCTTTCTATTCAAAGGCAACTTGGCAAATTCATCGCGGGACGTCCGATTCATTGGCTTAAGTACTGATTTTTTGCAAAAATGGTTCGTATGAATCGAAGATTAAGGGAAAATCAACCCTTCAAATACCGACCCGAGCTGCAAAGTTAAGAGTTGGCACCAAGTGGATTGCTAGAAAACGACTTTTTTCAATAAATCAGCAAAAAATCCAAATTCTTGGCAAGAGAATAGCCTATCTATTGAAACAATTTCAAAAATACCGACAAATCGATATTTTTTTTAACCAAAGATATTTTGGAATTTTCAGATCGAATAATTCATTTATATAAAATTTTATAACAGATTACCGATCAAATCAAGGGAATATTACTTCTAAAAGCAGTATTAACAGAACATTATTTCATTTGCCTTGATTTTACCAACGGACGGTATCCCTACACGAAAGGTAGCGCTGCTCACAAGCTGATTGTCTAACTTCCGTTCTCGAGCTTTTAAAGCTTCAAGTTGACCCTGTTTAAGCTGGATATACCATCCAAACCTCATTCCCAATAACCTTGAAAGGGCCGTGGCGCCTTTTCAAATAGTATTTTCTAATTCTCAAGTCAACTAATTTAAAAATTCATGAAAAGAATCTTTACAGATTGGGTGGAGTTTCCACCGTGGAAAAGTCTCACGCTTTTCCTCTTCGTGCTCGTCGTATTCACCCATACGGCGCTGGCGCAGGTCAAAACCATCACCGGGAAGGTGGTAGACGAGTCGGATTTGGGTATTCCCGGGGCAAATATCTTGATCAAAGGAACCACCAAAGGCGCCGTGACCGACCTGGATGGCAACTTTACCGTGAATGTAAATCCACAAGAAAACATCCTGGTTGTCTCCTACATCGGTTACGAAACCAGAGAAGTCACTCTGGACAATCAAACCAATCTGTTGATTAAACTGGGTGGCGATATCAACTTGGGAGAGATCATCGTGACCGCCGCAGGTATCGAACGGGACGCCAACAATCTGGGGTATTCGGTGACAACGCTGAGTTCGGAACGGCTCAGTCAAAAAAACGAACCCGATCCAATCAGGTCCCTAACCGGTAAAATCGCAGGTGTGAATGTAGCCGGCTCAGGCGGTGTCGCGGGTGGTGCCACCAATATCACCATACGCGGGAATTCCTCTCTGGGAAATAACAACCAACCGTTGTTTGTGGTCGATGGGATCCCATTTGACAATTCGAGCTTTGGGGCGACGGGAAACAACCAGACTCAATCCGCTCAGTCTACTTCAAGCAGGGCTTTTGATATCGATCCCAATAACATCGAGAGCATGACCGTGCTGAAAGGCGCCGCAGCATCTGCACTCTACGGATCCCGCGCGGCTAACGGCGCGATCATCATTACCACTAAAAGCGGGTCGAAAAAAGGAAGAAAAGGCACCGAGATCACCGTCTCCTCTTCCTACTCCATGGAAGATGTGGCCGGCCTGCCGGAATACCAGCAGCTTTACGGTCAAGGCACCAACGGAGACTACCGCGCCGGAGTATACGGGTCCTTTGGCTCTCCGTACTCATCCAGAGCAACTATTCCACATCCGCTCGCTTCGAGTGCCTACCCGTCCAGCATCTTCCCGGAATTTTATCTAGCCGATGGGGTGACTCCGGTCGAGGTACCTTACCGATCCTATGCTGGCAAGGCACAGGAAGATTTCTTCCGCACCGGGCAACTCTTGGAAAACGGCGTAAGCATCACTACCGGAAGTGAAAAAGTCGGCATTAACATCGGTGCCAGCCGAATGGACAACAAAGGGGTAGTACCAGGAAACGAAATCTCCAGGACTTCCTTTTCCGCAGGCGGAAACGCAAACTTGGACAATGGTTTCTTTGCGAGAGGCACACTCAACTACGTTAAAACTAACCAAGTGACCCCTCCGATCGGGGGAAGTGGTTCTGTCATGGGAACTCTTCTTTTCGCCCCTACCAGCTATGATCTCACCGGACTGCCTTACAAAAATCCTGAAACCGGAGCCAACGTGTACTATCGAGCCTTGGACAACCCGTATTGGTCAGTGGAAAACAGCCCCTCCACCAGCGATGTCGACAGATACTTCGGGAGCTTCGTTTTGGGTAAAGAGATAACTCCCTGGATTACAGTCCAAAACACCTTTGGGATAAACGGGTATAACGACAACAGAGTGAGTGTACTCGGCAAAGGCTCCAGCGAATATGCAGCCGGCACCATCAACACAGACCATATCTACCGCCAGGAGCTTGACAACACCGTACTCATCACGACCAACTTCAAACTCAGTGAGAACATTTCACTCCGGGGAATATTGGGGAACAACATCAACCAGCGCGTGACGAAGAGGTCAGCTTTCTCCGGTGACAGGATCATCGTGCAGGGACTCAACGACATCCGAAATACCACAACGATAACGCTGTCAAACATCCCAAACAACCAAGCTTTGATCAAGCAGCGGTTCTATGCCTTCTTTGCGGATCTGACTTTCGACTACAAAAACTTCGCGTCACTGAACTTTGTCGGAAGAAACGACATCTCCTCGACGCTGCCAGCGGAAAACAGAAGCTATCTCTACGGTGGCGTGAACGGCTCCCTAATCTTCACAGAGGCGCTGAAACTGAACAGCAACTTCCTCAATCACGGAGCGATCCGTGCCGGCTACACGAGGGTGGGAAATGAAGCAAGCCCCTACCAGACCATCAACGTGTTCAACGCAAACGCTTCGTTTGGCGGGATTGATTCTCCTTTCTCCAACGCAACCAACGCAAACATCAGCACGCAAACGCTGTCCAACAGCTTAACAAACAGCGAGCTGAAGCCGGAATTCATAACAGAATTCGAGATCGGGACGGATCTGAAGTTTTTGCAAAACCTCTTTTCCATCGACTTCACCTACTACGACAAGCGCAGTACCTCCCAAATATTTGTGGTCGATTCACCACCATCCTCGGGCTACCTGACCCGGATCATCAACCTTGGAGAAACTTCTAATAAAGGGATCGAAATTGGCCTGACCGCGAATCCATTGATGTCTGACCGGGGCTTGAACTGGAGCATCTCCGGTAACTTCACCCGTAACCGAAACATGGTCGAAAATATCGGGGACAACACGCAGCTCGTGTACAGCGGAAACATCCACATTCCCGGCCAACCCTATGGCCAGATTTTCGGAACGCGATTCGCCCGAGACGATGAAGGAAATATCTTAGTCAACCCAGCTACTGCCAAACCGATCGTCGCCACCACCAACGGACCTATTGGCAATCCTAATCCGGATTTTATGGCGGGTCTGACTAACACCCTCTCGTGGAGAGGCATCACGCTGGATATACTCTTCGACTGGAAGCAAGGGGGCGACATCCTCTCCACCACCATCGGGGAAAATTATGCTCGGGGCACGCTCAAGGACACTGAGGACCGGGATTCGTTCCGAATCGGTCAGGGCGTGATGGGTGACGTCAATACCCAAACACCACTGCTGGACGAAAATGGCAACAAGATCCCCAACAACACCGCGGTAAACTACAACGACTACTATTTCAGCAGCGGATTTGGTCCAAGCGGTACCACAGCGGGCTATGTCGGTGAAGCAACGGTATTTGACGGCACAGTCTTCAGACTGCGGGAGATCTCTCTTGGCTATCAAGTCCCGGCTTCTTTGTTGAGCAAAACACCTTTCGGCAACGCCTACATCTCATTCAGCGGCAGAAACCTTTGGTACAAAGCACCAAATACTCCGGATTCTATGAACTATGATCCAGAGATCAGTACCAGCGGCGCCAACAGTGCCGGCAGAGACGTCCTGGGCGTCCCGGCGACTAAGCGGTACGGTGTCAATATCAAATTCAGTTTCTAACCCGCAAACCTCAACTGTCATGAAAAAATCAAATTATACTGGACTGGTTTTGGGATTGCTAATGCTAGTGACCAGCTCCTGCGATTCATTTATTGATATCAATCAGGATCCAAACAACCCTACCACACCCCAACTAAACCTCCTCCTTCCGGCCACACAGCTCTCGATTGCAGGCAACTTTAACGGGATCAACCGGGGCGCATCTAACGTCGTCCAGCACAGAGCCTCGGGTAGCTTGAATCGATGGGATCAATCCGGAACCACCTTTCAAAATTCCTGGCTAGGATACTATACCCAAGCCATTCCGGATCTGGAGACCATCATCGCAGCTGGCACCGAGCAGGGCCAGTGGGGCTATGTGGCCGTCGCCAAGATCCAGAAAGCCTACCTCTACAGCATCATGGTAGACCTCTGGGGCGATGTCCCGTACTCAGAAGCTGCTTTGGCTCCCAATCCAAAATTTGATGAAGGTTCGGTGATCTACGATCAGCTCTTCGACCTGCTGGACGAGGCGATCGCAGACATGGGGAAAGGGTTTGGCGTCTCCTCCTCAGCCGACATATTCTACCAAGGATCTCAAGCCAAATGGCAGAAGCTGGCCAATTCCATCAAATTGAAGATGTACTTGAACATAAAGGGAATAGATCCAGCCGGCGCCCGTCAGGGGATTATGGACATTCTAGCCTCTGGAGACTACATCCAGACCAATGCGGACGACTTTACCTTCAAGTTTGGGACAAACACCGCTCCTGACGTCCGTCACCCCTGGTACTCCGGCGGCTATTCCCCTGGTCGGGATGGCTACATGAGTATGGTCTTGATCGACCGACTAAAAGCCCAGGATGATCCCCGTCTGCGAGACTACATCTTTAGACTAAATGAAAAAGCCGGACTGGCCAACTCCCAGACAGGCGAAGGCTACTACGGCCGATATCCCGGCGACGGCGCAGCTTCTCCAGCCGATCAAAACACGCGTGCAATTGTCGGCATCTATCCGGGGGCGGGCCTTTACGACAACGGAGTGATCCCTTCCATTGGCGGTACTGGAGTCTATCTAAACAACACCGGTGCAGTGACTGGCACAAGTGCCAACTCGTTTAAGATCGCCCTTTTTGCAAATGGGGACGGCAATGGCGCAGGAATCCAGCCGCTGGTGACCAATTTTATGATGTTGTTTTCGAGAGCAGAAGCCGCGCTCACACTCAATAC
>Ga0079224_100010178_pt1 | contig 12887 bp, 13 predicted proteins | sample Stecom2015_FD_80414 | JGI IMG/M metagenome (GOLD analysis project Ga0079224, IMG submission 80414) | Agricultural soil microbial communities from Utah to study Nitrogen management - Steer compost 2015 | ecosystem: Environmental > Terrestrial > Soil > Agricultural land | place: USA: Utah...
GACAGCGGGAGGGCGAGTGATTGCAGTTACAGCCTTGAAAGACACACTTTTTGAAGCTCTTCAACAGGCTACAGCCGATTCGGGTCGTATTTTCTTCAATGGCCGTTACTTTCGAACTGATATTGGTTTCGATTTAACCAAATATATCTAAATAGTACCCATTATGCCGAAAAAGCTATTTTTGTTAGACGGGATGGCGTTGATTTACCGCGCTCATTTTGCATTAAGTAAAAACCCCCGGTTCACAGCAACAGGTCTCAACACCTCAGCAATTATGGGTTTTACAAATACTTTATTGGAGGTATTGAAGAAAGAGCAGCCTACGCACATAGCGGCCGTCTTTGATACCGCCGCTCCTACGTTGCGTCACCTCGAATTTGAAACATACAAGGCACAACGTGAAGCGATGCCGGAAGATTTGTCTGCAGCAATCCCTTATATCCATCGACTTCTTGAAGGGTTTAATATCCCTGTTATTACTCTTGATGGTTATGAAGCGGATGATATTATAGGAACTCTGGCAAAAAAGGCTGAAAATGAGGGTTTTGTGACCTATTGCATGACGCCCGATAAAGATTTTGCTCAACTAGTCTCCGATAAAATATTTTTATACAAGCCAGCACGGATGGGAAATGGCGCTGAGGTTCACGGTGTAAAAGAGGTGCTCGACAAGTGGGAGGTTGAGCGAGTTGATCAGGTAATCGATATCCTGGGTCTATGGGGAGACGCAGTCGATAATATTCCCGGGATACCAGGGATCGGTGAAAAGACTGCTAAGAAATTGATTAAAGAATATGGAAGCGTAGAGAATATTATCGCTAATAGTCACCAATTGAAAGGAAAGCAACGTGAAAACGTGGAGAACTTTGCCGAACAAGGCTTACTTTCAAAGAAATTAGCTACGATACTCCTGGACGTACCGGTTGAGTTAGATGATTGTAAGCTGGAATTAGAAGATCCGAATCCTGAGATTTTGGAACCTCTGTTTGCTGAGTTGGAGTTCCGGACGCTGGGTCGGCGCGTTTTCGGGGAAGATTTTAATGTAAATGATTCGAAGCCGGTTCAGGGACAGCAATTTGATATGTTTAGTCAGCCTCAGGATACGACTGAAGAAGAAGGTTCTTCGATTTCGGTTTCCGGTAAAAATATATCCAATGTAGAACATGACTATAAGGTTCTTAAAGATCTGGCAGAAATTGAGGAGCTTATCAGATTGCTAGGCAAAGAAAGCGCGATCTGCTTTGATACGGAAACAACGGGAATCAATGCGAATTGCTGTGATATCATCGGACTCTCTTTTTCTATTCTACCTGGAAAAGCATGGTATGTTCCTCTTTCAACAAATAAGGATGAGTGTCTGTTAGTTCTAAATAAATTTAAAGAGATTCTGGAAAATCCGGAAATTGGCAAGGTCGGCCAAAATTTGAAGTACGACATTTTGGTTTTATCTTGGTATGGTATTCAGGTACGTGGTTCTCTTTTTGATACCATGCTTGCTCATTATCTGATTGATGCAGACTCTCGTCATAATATGGATATCCTGGCCGAGAATTACTTAGGTTATTCGACGATACCTATTACAAATTTAATTGGGCCAAAGGGGAAAAAGCAAGGGAACATGAAAGATGTCTCGGTAGATATTGTAGGTGAATACGCTTGTGAAGATGCAGATATTACGCTACAATTGAAGGAAGCCCTGGAGCCATTATTGGATTCTCAGACCTTATCTCTCGCAAATGAAGTTGAATTTCCGTTAGTTTATGTGTTGGCGGCGATGGAGAAGGAAGGGGTACAGTTAGATGTTGAAGTGCTTTCGGACATCTCAAAAGCCATTACGACAGAGATCCTGCAGCTAGAGAAACAAATACATGTGAAAGCTGGCGTAGAGTTTAACATTGCATCACCTAAACAGCTGGGGGAAGTATTATTTGTTAAGTTAGCTCTGGATCCAAAAGCCAAGAAAACTAAGACGGGTCAATATCAAACGAATGAGGATGTACTTTTGCGCTTAGCGGCTAAAAGTGATATTGTACAGGACATCCTAAATTTCAGGCAGCTACAAAAATTGAAATCTACGTATGTGGATGCACTTCCTCAATTGATAAATAAAAAGTCTCGACGCGTTCATACATCTTTTAATCAAGCAGTTGCTGCGACGGGTCGACTTAGTTCAACAAATCCGAACCTTCAGAATATTCCGGTTAAAACAGAGAGGGGAAGAGAAGTTCGCCGGGCTTTTGTCCCGCGAGATGAAGAGCATGTTATCCTGGCGGCCGATTACTCTCAGATAGAATTGCGTTTAGTCGCTGAAATCAGCGGTGATAAAAATATGAAGCAAGCCTTTATTCAAGGGCTTGATATTCATACAGCTACTGCTGCTAAGGTTTATGGCGTTGATCTTGGTGCAGTTACCTCTGAAATGCGGAGAAATGCCAAGGCGGTCAACTTCGGAATTATATATGGGCAATCGGCTTTTGGTCTTTCACAAAACTTAGGCATTCCGCGACGGGAAGCTGCAGATATTATCGAGCAGTATTTTATACAGTATCCAGGTATCAAGGACTATATGAATAATACGATTGCTTTCGCCAGAGAAAATGGGTATGTCGAAACGCTGCTGAAAAGGCGAAGGTATCTGCGTGATATCAATTCTCAAAATGCGACCGTACGAGGGTTTGCGGAGCGAAATGGAATCAATGCTCCGATACAGGGTTCCGCGGCAGACATGATTAAAATAGCGATGATCCAGATTCATCGTGATATTGAGGAAAAAGGATTAAGGGGACGAATGACAATGCAGGTTCATGATGAATTGGTTTTTGATGTTCCGCGGGACGAGATCGAAAGCTTTAAAACAATTGTTGAAGATCGGATGAAAAATGCTATTAAGACAGAAGTGCCAATTGTTGTGGAAATCGGGGTTGGAGTGAATTGGTTAGAAGCTCATTAATACAGAATATGTTACTTTCAGCTTTTCAAAATAGGTACATAGAAGCAGGGTGTGACGAGGCGGGGCGTGGGTGCTTAGCCGGACCCGTATTTGCTGCAGCTGTTATTTTTCCTCCTGACTTCAAGCACATCGGACTGAATGATTCTAAGAAACTGACGAAGATCCAACGCTACGCGTTTCGTGAAGTCATTCAGCGGGAGGCTGTTTCTTATGCGGTAGCTCGGGTTGAGCCGGAAGAAATCGATCAGATCAATATTCTCAACGCCTCTTTTTTGGCGATGCATAAAGCTGTAGATTTGCTCAAGGTGTCTGCGGAGTTTCTTATTATTGACGGCAATCGGTTCAAACCCTATAAATCGATTCCCCATGAGTGTGTCGTACAAGGAGACGGTAAATATCTTTCGATAGCAGCGGCTTCGATTCTAGCAAAGACCTATCGAGATGATTATATGGCTGAACTTGCGATTCAATATCCGCAATATGGATGGGATCAGAATAAAGGGTATGCCACGCTTGCGCATCGGAAAGCGGTGCTTGAACATGGTCTTAGTCCTTATCATCGAAAGAGTTTCCGCACTAATATAGTGCAGCTAGAAATGTTCGGTTAGAACAAACAAAATTTTGATTACTTTTGCTGAAATCATACTCATTTTTGAAACATGAAAAATACCGCATTAACTGACGTTCATATTTCGCTCGGAGCCAAAATGGTGCCTTTCGCTGGATATAATATGCCGGTTCAATATTCTGGAATTAATGCCGAACACGAGGCTGTACGCAAATCAGTTGGTGTGTTTGATGTAAGCCATATGGGTGAATTTATCCTGAAAGGTGAAGGGGCTCTCGATCTAATCCAAAAGGTGACCTCAAATGATGCATTGAAGTTATATGACGGGAAAATCCAATATACCTATCTGCCGAATGAGAATGGTGGTATTGTGGATGATTTACTAGTTTATCGAATCGATGCGAAAACATATATGCTCGTCGTAAATGCCTCGAATATCGAAAAGGATTGGGACTGGATCAGTAAATACAATACGAAAGAGGTGGAAATGGTCAACATCTCTGACAGAACTTCTTTGCTTGCTGTTCAAGGACCTAAAGCCGTCCGGGTTTTACAGAAGCTTACCGATATCGATTTATCTTCGATGGATTATTACACCTTTGCTAAGGGTAAGTTTGCGGGAGTGGACAATGTACTGATCTCGTCAACAGGCTATACCGGTGCCGGAGGATTTGAAATTTATTTTGAAAATGCACATGCAGAAGAGATTTGGAAGGCAATTTTTGAAGCAGGTGAAGAGTTTGATATTAAACCTGTCGGTTTAGGTGCTCGCGATACATTACGGTTAGAGATGGGCTTCTGTCTATATGGCAACGACATCGATGAATCGACTTCTCCTTTAGAGGCTGGACTGGGTTGGGTCACTAAGTTTACGAAGGATTTTGTAAATTCTGAAAATCTCAAGAAAGAAAAGGAAAAAGGTGTTGAAAATAAATTAGTCGGTTTTGAAATGCTTGATAGAGGGATTCCAAGGCATGGTTATGAAATACAGGACGAGCAGGGCAACCTGATCGGGAGGGTTACATCTGGAACCCAATCCCCGTCCTTAAATAAATCGATTGGATTAGGTTATGTTACGAAAGAGTTTTCGAAAGAAAATTCCAACATTTTCATTAATATCCGCAACAAGGCCCTTAAGGCTGTAACGGTGAAGCCGCCCTTTATTAAATAAACTTAATCGTCACCATATTGGATAATATTCAGCCAAGAACTGTGGGTGTTTGCCTGTCACCAGCCTTGCTTCCTTCTTATAACCTCGAAGAAAGTATTGTTGTTGTCATTGATATTTTTAGAGCGTCTTCTTCCATCTGCTACGGGATACACAATGGCGCAGAGGCTATTATACCTGTATTGACCGTTGAGGAGTGTATCAAATATAATTCAAATGGATTCTTGCTTGCGGCAGAACGGAATGGTGCCGTTGTAGAAGGGTTCGCAATCGGCAATTCCCCCTTTTCCTATACCGAAGATAAGGTTCGTGGTAAAACTATCGTTTTGACTACGACTAACGGTACAAGGTCAATTCAATTGTCAAAAAGACAACGTGCTAAAAAGATCTTAGTAGGCTCTTTCCTTAATATTACTACCTTGTGCAATTGGTTGAAAAGCCAACAACAATCGGTCGTTCTCTTGTGTGCTGGCTGGAAAGAGAATTTCTCTTTAGAAGACACGCTCTTCGCTGGAGCTGCCGTTGAAAAGTTGAAAGAGGAATTTTTTATAAGGGATGATGCCGCACATGCTGCTTTAGACCTTTATAAATTAGCAAAAGAAGACATCGGCACATACTTAAAAAAATCATCGCATAGTGCGCGCTTAGAGAAGTTGGATATCGAGGCAGATATCGAGTTTTGTCTACAACTGGATACGGTGGATTCGATTCCAGTATTAGCAGATAATAGACTGATCAAATTAGTTTAGAGCCTAATTGGATTCTATTACCTGAGTTTTTTGTTGTTCTTGTGTCGATTCTTATCACGATTGGTTTTTTTCTCTATATTTTCAGCAAATGCTTCGGTAAGATTAATATTTGTTTGATTCGCCAAGCAGATTAAAACAAATAATGCGTCTGCCAGCTCATCGGCAAGATCTATTGTCTCATCTGACTTCTTAAACGATTGATCCCCATAGCGCCGAGCCATGATACGTGCGATTTCTCCAACCTCTTCCATTAAGATGGCCGTATTGGTGAGTTCACTAAAATATCGAACTCCGGTAGTCTTGATCCATTGATCTACAGTTCTCTGTGCTTCGTCCAGTGTCATTAGTAAATATCTTTATTATTTGTGTCCATTATTATGGTAACCGGGCCGTCGTTTATCAATTCTATTTTCATATCGGCACCGAAAATTCCTGTAGCGATCTTACTTCCTAAATTTACTTCTAATTCGGCAAGCATCTCCTTATATAGGGGGATGGCTATATCGGGTTTCGCAGCCCGAATGAAGGAAGGTCGATTGCCTTTTTTAGTAGCAGCTAGTAAAGTGAATTGCGATATAAGGAGGATGTTGCCATCGATGTCCAATAATGATTGGTTCATTAATCCCTGGTCATCGTTAAATATCCGTAAATTGACTATTTTCTTTGCTAACCATTGAATGTCATTCGAATTATCACTATCCTCTATGCCTAGCAATACGACAAGTCCGGATCCAATTTTCCCGGTTATTTGATCGTCTACTGTACAGCTGGCCGTAGAGACGCGCTGAATTACTGCTCTCATGTATCGTGTTTATCTTAAATTAATTACGTGTTTCGTTACCATGATAGATGCTCAAATAACTTTGATATCGCGATGGTGCAATCTCTTCTTTTTCAACGGCTTTGAGGACGGCACATCCGGGTTCATTGATGTGTTTGCAGTTATGATACTTACACTGATTTAGACGTGCACGAAATTCAGGAAAAAAATGCCCTAATTCCTGCGGTTCGATGTCCACGATGCCGAATTCTTGTATTCCAGGAGTATCAATTATAAAGCCACCCCCCGGAAGAGAGAGCATTTCAGCAAATGTAGTCGTATGCTTGCCCTTTTCTGACCAAGCTGAAATGTCACCTGTTCGCAGGTCTGCCGAGGGTATTAGCTGATTGATGAGTGTCGATTTACCTACACCTGAATGCCCCGCGATCAGCGTAGTTTTATTGCGAAGTTCCTCACGAAGTTCGTCTACATTCATTCCTTCCATAGCGGAAATACGGGAACACTCGTATCCGATTTCTTTATAAATCTCTTCAAATTGGTCAAGGATCTCAAGACCTTCATCGCTAAAGAGATCAAGTTTATTGAACACGATTATGACCGGGATATCGTAGGCTTCCGCTGTTACTAGAAAGCGGTCTATAAAACCTAGTGAAGTCATTGGGCTAGCGAGCGTCACTACGAGGAGCGCTTTATCCAAATTAGCAGCAATGATCTGTACTGATTTTGAAAGATTGATTGACTTGCGAATGATATAATTGCGTCGTGGATGGAGGCGAGTTATGATTCCCGTTTCCTGATCGTCCTCTAAGGTGATATCAACCTCATCTCCAACTGCGACGGGGTTTGTCGATACGATTCCTTTAATCCGAAATTTCCCTTTGATTCGGCAAGAGTAGACATCACCGTTAGGGACCAGCACTTGATACCAACTTCCGGTCGATTTAATCACTAGTCCCTTCATCTAATTATCCTCTCCATTAGGCGTCAATTTGCTTAAGATTCAAATCTAAGCATAAAGTGAATGTTTTGGAAAGTTTTTTTAACTTGCACTATGGATAATTTTGATTTAAGCTTCCTCAGTATCCGCTTTCTGGATATTATAGACGTACTGTTAGTCGCCATAATTATCTATTATATATATAACCTGATCAGGGGTACGATTGCTGTAAATATTCTGGTTGGGTTAGTGATCATCTATTTAGTTTTCATCATTGTTCAACAATCTCACATGAGGTTGCTCACTGAAATTTTCGGTGGTTTTATAAGTGTTGGATCGATCGCTTTGATTGTTGTATTTCAACAAGAAATTCGTCGGTTTTTACTTCATATTGGGAAAAATATTTCTCTAAGGCGAAACCGGTTTTTTATGTCTCTTTTTTTAAATAAGAAAGATGTAGAAAAAGACAATACAGCTCGGTTGAAACCTATCGTAGATGCTTGCAGAAGCATGCAGAAATCAAGAACAGGTGCTCTATTAGTGTTTTCGAAGTATTTTGATGAGGAGTACTACCAAAACAGTGGGGAATACATAGATGCCCAAGTGTCAAAGCGTTTATTGGAAAGTATTTTTCAAAAACACAGTCCATTACATGATGGAGCGGTCGTTATTGTTGATTTTAAGATTAAAACAGCTAGTTGTATTCTTCCTCTATCCGATAGTGAGGATCTGCCGTTGCAATTTGGGTTGCGACATCGGGCTGCTATCGGTGTAACAGAACTGAGTGATGCAGTAGCGGTCGTGGTAAGTGAGGAGACCGGTGAAATTTCCTACGCGAAACAAGGGAATGTCAATATGAACATTGGTCACGAAGATCTCGAAAGACTCCTTAATGAAGATCTATAAAAAATAAGTATTTATCTTCCAACAGACTTACAGGTTAGAAGATAAATACTCCCATTTCCTTTTCGATAAAAGTGAATTTCTAGCAATATTCGTCGAAGGCCGCAATCAGGTTGTCCGCAATCATCTGCGCTGGCTTACCTTCGATGTGGTGTCTTTCAATCATATGAACCAATTTCCCGTCTTTGAATAAAGCCATGGAAGGAGAAGATGGGGGGTATGGAGCCATATGTGAACGGGCTTTGTCTACTGCATCTTTTTCGACGCCCGCGAAAACCGTGACAATTTTTGACGGTTTCTTTTCGTTTTGTATAGCTGCTTTAGCAGCGGGGCGAGCATTCGCAGCTGCACAACCACAAACAGAATTTACTACCACGAAAACAGTTCCTTCCTGGTTGATGGCATTGTCAACTTCTTCAGGAGTTCTTAAATCTTCAAAACCGACATCGGTCAATTCCTGGCGCATAGGCGCTACCAAATAATCTGGGTACATTATGTATTCCTTTCTATGTTTAACTTTTTACAAATATACGTTAACATAAGGGTGCTCCAAAATGCTTCTTTCAGATGAATGTAATAATTATGCTTTTGCTAGAGTGTTTGATAATCAGGCCGAATTCAGTACTTTTGTTTAGAATAAATTAAATCAACAAGTATGTCTGTAAAAATCGAATATATTCCATTTAAAGTAAAAGACCTGTCTCTTGCTGAATGGGGCAGGAAAGAAATCGAATTGGCTGAAGCTGAGATGCCGGGGCTCATGGCACTTCGTGAAGAATATGGAGAATCGAAACCTTTAAAAGGTGCGCGCATCGCAGGTTGTTTACACATGACAATCCAAACCGCCGTTCTGATTGAAACTTTAACGGCTTTAGGAGCCGAGGTGACCTGGTCTTCATGTAATATCTTTTCCACTCAGGATCACGCAGCTGCAGCGATCGCCGCAACGGGTGTCTCTGTCTATGCGTGGAAAGGGATGACGGCGGAGGAATTTGATTGGTGTATAGAACAAACTCTATTCTTTGGTGAAGATCGCCAGCCCTTAAACATGATTTTGGACGATGGCGGCGATTTGACCAATATGGTCCTTGACCAATACCCCGAATTGGTGAAAGACATCAAAGGTCTTTCAGAGGAGACAACAACGGGCGTGCATCGTCTGTATGAGCGAATGAAAAATGGAACATTACCTATTCCAGCAATTAACGTAAATGATTCTGTTACGAAATCCAAATTTGATAACAAATACGGTTGTCGTGAATCATTAGTTGATGCGATTAGACGTGCAACTGACTTAATGTTGGCAGGTAAAGTCGCTGCAGTCGCAGGATATGGAGATGTCGGTAAGGGATCTGCGGAGTCATTGCGTAGTGCAGGTGTTCGGGTAATCGTATCGGAAATTGATCCAATATGTGCGTTACAGGCTGCTATGGAAGGTTTTGAGGTAAAGAAATTTAGCAATGCAGTAAAAGAGGCTGATATTATTGTAACATGCACCGGTAATAAAGATATTGTACGTGCTGAGCATTTTTTAAGCATGAAAGATAAAGCAGTCGTATGTAATATCGGTCATTTTGATAATGAAATCGATGTAGCTTGGTTAAATCAGAATCACGGCAATTCGAAGGTTGAAATTAATCCACAGGTAGATAAATATACGATAGAGGGTAACGACATAATTCTACTGGCCGAAGGGCGTTTGGTTAATTTAGGTTGCGCGACGGGACATCCCTCGTTCGTAATGAGTAATTCCTTTACGAATCAGACTTTAGCCCAGATTGAGCTGTGGAAGAACACAGACCAATATGAAAATAAAGTATACACTCTTCCAAAGCACCTTGATGAGAAAGTTGCCGAACTGCATTTAGCTAAAATTGGGGTGGAACTTGATGTGCTTACACCCGAACAAGCACAATACATTGGTGTTACTGTTGAAGGACCGTTCAAATCCGATCATTACCGTTATTAAAGAAAGAATGACCAAGCTTTCTGTTAATATTAATAAAATCGCAACCTTGCGGAATTCGCGCGGAGGGGATAATCCAAATGTTTTGCAAGCCGCGCTGGCTTGCGAGCGGTTTGGTGCACAAGGAATTACGGTTCATCCTAGACCTGACGAACGGCATATTACATATCAAGATGTATATACGTTAAAGGAACATATACGAACAGAACTTAATATTGAAGGGAATTGTCGGGAGCAAAAGTTTATTGATCTGGTTTTGGCCAACAAACCCGCGCAGGTAACATTAGTTCCCGATGCCTTGGGACAGATTACGTCAAATCATGGTTGGGATACGATCAAGAATGCCGATTATCTGCGAGATATGGTTTCCTTGTTCAAGGGAGCGGGAATCCGGGTTTCTATATTCGTGGATCCGAATAACAAGATGATCGAAGGGGCCAAGGAAACGGGCACGGATCGTGTCGAACTTTATACAGAAGCTTATGCTGTTGATTATAAGAAAGGGAATAAAAAAGAGGCTCTTCAGCCTTATTTAGACGCGGCTATCGTTGCCAGAGATTGTGGTTTAGAGTTAAATGCCGGGCATGATCTTGATCTGGAGAACCTATCTTACTTTGCTAAGAATATTCCCGGTTTACTGGAAGTTAGTATAGGACATGCACTTATCTCGGACGCCCTATATCTGGGATTAGAAGAAACAATTAAACGGTATCGGCAAGCGCTGACTTGATTTTGATTTATAGCGACCAATGAGTTTTGTTAATAAGAAAGCCGCTTTCTGTAGAAGAGAGCGGCTTTTTTCTAGTATAGTTTCGTGTCTTACTTTCTTTAGAATCTCTCAAGCTGAGAAAAGAAAAAATTTCCTTCAATATCAGCATTCTCGTCCGAATCGGATCCATGGACAGCGTTAGCTTCGATAGATTCAGCATATTCTTTACGGATAGTTCCTTCCGCTGCTTCCGAAGGGTTAGTCGCTCCGATTAACTTTCTGAAATCTTCCACCGCATTGTCTTTTTCTAAGATCGCTGCGATAATCGGGCCTGAACTCATAAATGAAACCAGGTCACTATAAAAAGGTCGTTCTTTATGTACAGCGTAAAATGCACCTGCATTTTCTTCTGTTAATCGTGTGTATTTCAGTGCTACTATTCGAAATCCGGCTCTCGTAATATCGTTTAAAATTGCTCCTATATGCCCGTTGCTTACAGCGTCAGGCTTAATCATTGTAAAAGTTCTGTTTGTTGCCATTTCTAAATCTTTTTTGCAAAAGTACATTTTTATTCGGAAAGGGGCGATTCTGTATATTATTTCTTGGATGAAACACTTTATTGCCGAGGGAAATACAAGAAAAATGAAAATAGGTTTATAGATAAATTTTTATAGATTTGCTATCTTGAATTAGGCGCATGGTATTGTTAAGTGATCTAAAAGAAAAATTAGCTGAACGACAGAAAATAGTTATAACAACACACTTTAAACCAGACGGTGATGCTATGGGGTCAAGCCTAGGGTTATATCACTGGTTGAAAGGAAAAGGTCACAAAGTTGACATGATCGTGCCGTCTGATTATCCATCATTTTTGTTTTGGATGCCGGGTCAAGATCAAGTAGTTGTTTATCCTTCCCATGTACAACTGGCGGACCAATTGATAGAACAAGCTGATATCATCTTCTGTCTGGATTTTAATAATCTTTCTCGAATTCATGCTATGGAGCCTTCCATACGAAATGCAAAAGGTATGAAGGTTATGATTGATCATCATCTGTCTCCTGAAGGTTTTGATGATATCAGACACTGGGATAATCACGCTGCTGCGACAGCACAATTAGTGTATGATTTCATTGTAAATCAATTTGACGATCGCGAGGCAATTACACCTGAAATCGCGACATCGTTGTATACAGGTATCATGACAGATACCGGATCGTTCCGATTTCAGTCGACAACAGCGGAGGTTCATCTAATTGTAGCAGATCTGATAACTTTGGGGGCAGAAAATTGGAAAATCCATGAACATATATTCAATAGTTCGACTGAAAACCGCTTGAAGTTTTTAGGCTACTGCTTGCTTAATCGCTTAGAAGTAATACCTGAATATAACACGGCTCTTTTTTCAGTTAGTTCAGAAGATCTGAAAGCCTTTAATGTTACAACCGGAGATACCGAGGGACTGGTTAATTATGCCTTATCCGTAAGCGGTATCCGACTTGCGGCGTTAATTATTGACCGAACAGAACGAGTAAAGCTTTCTTTGAGGTCGATCGGAGATATACCATGCAATGAAATTTGCAGTATCTATTTTGATGGGGGTGGTCATAAAAATGCAGCGGGGGGACAGTCTACCGCACCTATTGCCGAGGTAGTAGAAACTTTTAAATCAATTTTACCGAAATATAAAAATCTTTTAACTTAACAAAATCGAAACGAAAAAAATGAAAAAATCAATTGTTCTTTTAGGCTTTGCTGTGCTGGGTCTAACTGCATGTCAACAATTCCAAGAGGGAGAAGGCGGGATGCAATATAAAATTATTAAGGATAATGGACAGCCTAAAATTCAAGAAGGTGACTTCATATCTGTCGGCGCTATTATTAAAACCGAAGGCGATTCATTGCTTATGAGCACTTACGAAACAGGACAACCTACTTATATGGCTGCTCAAAAACCAATGTATGAAGGTGATATTATGTCGGCTCTTTTTAAATTAGGAAGTGGAGATAGCGCTGTTTTTAAATTTAATATTGACAGTATGGTGGCTAAAGGAGTGCCGAAGCCAGAAGGAATCGAAGGTTCTCATTTGGTGTATACTTTTAAAGTGAACCATGTAATTCCTAAAGGAGACTTATCTGATAGTGTTTTCCATGCA
>Ga0079224_100010179_pt1 | contig 12886 bp, 14 predicted proteins | sample Stecom2015_FD_80414 | JGI IMG/M metagenome (GOLD analysis project Ga0079224, IMG submission 80414) | Agricultural soil microbial communities from Utah to study Nitrogen management - Steer compost 2015 | ecosystem: Environmental > Terrestrial > Soil > Agricultural land | place: USA: Utah...
ATGTAAATCGCCGATAAAATATGAGAAAGTATGCCCGATTTGTGAAAAAGAAGTGGGAACTGATGATATCGTCAAGGGTTATGAATATGCCAAAAATAAATTCGTCATTCTAGATGAAGAAGATCTTGCCGAACTGAAAAAGGAGCAAGAAGACAAAGCTGTCGAAATCATTGATTTTGTAAAATTAGAAGACATTGACCCGATATACTTTGAAAAAAGTTATTATTTATCCCCAAATGAAGGGGGAAGTAAAGCATATGGCTTACTTCGAGCTGCCTTAGAAGATACCGGTAAAATCGGAGTCGCTAAAATGATGATTCGTTCTAAAGAACAGCTTGCTGTCATTCGTGTTTATAAAAACACCATTGTTGTAGAGACAATTCATTACCCAGATGAGGTCCGTGACGTGAATGAAGTCCCCAATGTACCGGAAAATGTAGAAACAGCAAAAAAAGAATTAGACACGGCCAAAATGCTAATTGACCAATTAACAACAGAATTCGAACCAGAAAAATATAAAGATGAATACCGTACCGCATTATTGGATCTAATTGAAGAAAAGAAAAATGCAGATCAGACTACCACTGCAAAAGACAAAGCAAAACCAGATAATGTGACCGATTTAATGGAAGCCTTACAAGCATCACTAGAACGTGCCAAAAAGGACAAACCAAAACCAACACAACCAAAGAAACGAAAAGCACCCGCAAAGAAAAAAGCAGCACAAGGATAGCGGTGGTTACCCTCACGTATGGTGGGGGTTTTTGGTTTGGGGTGAGGGGTGATTCTGTGTAGTGGGAGCATGCGCCCGTTTTGGCGTGGCATCTGCCCGAGAAGAGATAAGATGCACCCGATTGAGGGTAGCATCTTCCCGAGAAGAGAGAACATGCGCCCGTCTGAGCGCATCATCTGCCCTATAAGTGAGACCATGTGCCCGTCCGAGCGCATCATCGCCCCGAAAGTCTAGACCATGTGACCATCCAAGAGCATCATCGCCCCAAAAGTCTAGACCATGTACCCGTCCAAGAGCATCATCGCCCCAAAAGTCTAGACCATATGACCATCCAAGAGCATCATCGCCCCAAAAAGCCAGACCATGTGCCCGCCCGAGAACACCATCGCCCCAAAATGCAAGACCATGTGCCCGTCCGAGAACACATCGCCCCAAAAAGCCATACCATGCGACCGTCCGATAATACCATCCACTCAAAACCAACCCACGCGCCCAACCCAAAAACCAACCATTCTCCCCAATTCCACCAAATTTACCCATTACATTCCAATATCAATCTTTCATTGCGTTTACATGTCCTTTACAACCTCAATAAATCGCATTGGACAATGCGTATTCCTTTACTGATATGGGTAGAAAGGTAGTACCCCGAAAGAAAATTACAGTAAAGGAATGAGCAACATGGAACGTAACCCGTTTTTTGATAATGCTAAGGTGCTACTTATTTTCTTGGTAGTATTTGGGCATTTAATTCAGCCTTTTATTGAGGCATCTGTTGGTATGAATACGTTGTACACGTGGATTTATACGTTTCATATGCCAGCATTCATCTTTTTAGCTGGATTCTTTGCGAAAGGATTTGAGGATAAAGGATATATTGCAAAACTAGCTAAAAAGCTATTAATTCCATATGTAGTATTTCAATTAATCTATTCTTCGTATTATTACGTTATCGGAAAATCAAATTGGCTAACAGATATCTTTTATCCACATTGGTCACTTTGGTTTTTAATCAGTTTATTCTGTTGGCATATGTTGTTGATTTTATTTAAACGATTTCCAATCTATGCAAGTTTATCGGTAGCTGTTTTGCTCGGGATCTCAGTAGGATATTTAGCGGCAATAGGGCACTCATTTAGTTTATCCAGGACATTTGTCTTCTTCCCATTTTTCCTATTAGGATTTTGGTTAAAAGAAGAGCATATTATGCTACTAAAGCGGAAAAGTGTAAAGATAACTTCTCTCGTTGTTATGGCTATTTTTGCGGTGGCTATTTACATCGCACCAGAGATTAACACGGGTTGGTTGTTAGCATCGAAATCCTATTTTGATTTAGGTATGCAAGAGTTTGGTGGCATTGCCAGATTACTTGTTTATCTGACTTCTACCATCATGGCAGCCAGTGTGCTAGCGTGGGTACCGACAACGCGGTTCAACATGACGAAATTAGGAGAAAGAACATTATATGTTTATTTATTACATGGATTTATCATCCAGTACTTCCGTGCATATGATGTATTTGAAGTGAATAATGCATTGGATGTACTTGGGCTAGCAGGAGTTTCAGCTATTATTGTTCTATTATTATCTAGTAAACCAGTCCTTACGTTCAGTCAGCCCCTAATCGAATGTAGAACCAGTTTATTAAGAAAAAAACTAAAAACATCGGAGTAATTTGAAACTTTTGCACGACTTTTTGCGTATATATAAGTAGCCCCCCTTTTTCTAGAAGAAATAAAGAAAAAACCAAACCTATGCCAAGGTTTGGTTTTTTTGCATTTAATATTAAAAAATCATATGTGCGATAAGCACAATAACAGGTAATGTAATCAACGTACGTAAAAGGAAAATGACAGCAAGGTCCTTAAAGGAAACAGGAACTTTTGAGCCAAGCAGAAGCCCACCGACCTCTGACATATAGATTAATTGTGTAACGGAAAGTGCCGCGATAATGAAACGAGTAATCTCAGCCTCAATCGAAGCGCCAATAACAGAAGGTAAAAACATATCCGCAAAACCAATTAATATGGTTTGTGAAGCTTCTTCTGCATATGGTACCTGCATCAGTTCTAATAGCGGAATGAATGGCATTCCTAACCACTGGAAAACTGGTGTATATTCCGCAATGATCAGTGCAACTAATCCAAGTGCCATTACGACTGGTGCTACACCCATCCACATATCTAAGACGTTCTGACAGCCTTCCTTAATGAATTGATAAAAACTAGATTCCTTCTTCGCTCGGTTAACAGCCTTTTCATACCCATAGGTAAATGAATTATATCCGTCTGGAATTTCCTCGTTTACTCCATCAGCTTTCCCATTAATATACGTATCTGCCTTCCTGGAGAGAGGAGGGATTCTAGGCATGATTAAGGCGGCGATTAGACCTGCTACAAGGACGGTTAAATAAAAGGGAAGAAACATATGTCCTAGATCAACCTGATCAATAACAACTAAGGAGAATGTAATGGAAACAACGGAAAAGGTTGTTCCGATTACAGCAGCCTCTCGCTTCGTATAAAAGCCTTCCTCATATTGCTTACTTGTTAAGAGTACTCCAATCGTTCCGTCACCAATCCAAGATGCCAATGCATCAATGGAGGAACGACCTGGTAATTTAAACAATGGTCTCATTAGTTTGGTTGTCAGTGTCCCAAACAGTTCCATTAATCCAAAGTTCATTAATAGCGGTAAGAAGATACCCGCGAATAAAAATACAGCAAATAAGACATGTAATAAGCTATCTAATAATAATTGACCAGTGTTTTCTCCGTGTATTGCTTCTGGTCCAATTCTAAAATAAACCATAATAGCAAAAACAGCTGCAAGTACTCTAGCAATGGTCCAAAACCAATTGACATGTAGTAGGTTTTGAAAGAATGGTGTCTTACCCATTTTTTCTCGGCCAATTACTCGAGCAATGACGGTAAGAACTGCGGTAATGGTAATAACCATCATCATGATCAATGATAAATGGTCTGCTAACTTGTCTTGTGTCCAATTGGCTAATATTGCAATGGGGATTGTAAAGCCACCGTCAGTTTTAATTGGAACAATAAAAAGTAAGATTCCAATAATAGAAGGTATGATGAATTTTAGATTTTCTCCCAATGTGTAGGTTTTCTTCATGATGAACCACCTTATATCTTTATCTTATTAGTATGTTGTATTCTTGCTTTTTCTATCACGTTTACTAGTATAATCATTCGCATATATATTTGTCAAAATGTATTTTTATTAACCTAATAGATTTGTAGAATAGAATGATGGGGATAAGTAAGCCAAGTATACCTTATAAACAAACATTTGTTTGAGAGCTAAAAGTACTGATTATCATACTTAAAATGCAAGTAGTAACGTTTTTATTAGTTATAACTAACCAATTAACAAAATTATATTGCGCATATATTCAAACAATTGTATGATATGAGTAACAGTACATAGATTGGGGGACAAATAGCGTATGACAAACTACTTGCAAATGTATAAAGACTTTGAAAAAAAATTAGAGCGGCAGTTAACAAGTGAAGAAGTTAAGTTTTTGCAATGGGTTTTTAATCGCTATTTAAAAGAGAATAACCAACAACCTGCATAATGGTTGAATTGTTCCAATCCCTTATATGATGATAGTGGAAGTCTTGAAGTGATCAAGGCTTTTTATTTTTGCTCAGATATTAACTTTTCGGTATGATAAAGAGGTATGGTTAAAAAGATAGGAGTGTCTGACGTGGCGGTAGCTAACAATACAATCTTGCAAAAAATGATGCATGAATTAGAGCAGGCGAAACGAAAACAAGATCAAGCGGAAATGCTGAAGCATATAGAAAATATACGATTATTATGTGATTTATTTTTACCAGAGGAAAAAGGCGTAATGACTACAGTCGAGTCACCTGAAGTAAGTGAAGAGGAATTAAAAACAATGTTGGGGAAAACAACAAGTCAGAAGCCACAATCGACATATAGAAAGTCAATTGAGCTCGATGAAGATGATGCAAATGGAGATTCATTATTTGATTTTTAATGGGGAGTGTAAAAAAAGATGAAGATATTTTTAATACTTGGAGCTATTAATGGCTTTTTAGCTGTTGCCCTTGGAGCTTTTGGAACACATGGTTTAGAAGGAAAAGTGTCTGAAAAGGCACTTGGTACATGGGATACAGCTGTTACGTATCAAATGTTTCACACCGTTGCGTTATTGGTAACAGGGTTAATCGGATTGAAATTCCAATCAGGAAGTCTTGCTGCTGCAGGATGGCTATTCCTTATTGGGATTATTATCTTTTCTGGTAGTCTATATATCTACTCCACAACGAGTATTAAAACTTTTGCTATGATTACACCAATTGGTGGGCTGGCATTCTTAATCGGGTGGATAATACTTGGATACACGGTAATGAAATTCTTATAAAAAGATCAATAAGAATGTGGCAAATAGAAAGAGGAGAAGTGCTCTTACTAATTGCTTTACTCCGTGTGTTTGATTTCGCATATTCATACCAATTAATCCATCAAAGGCAAGACTTACTGCAATACAGTACAGACAAAGGATGATGAGTAAGAATATCCCTTGAATTAATGCAATTAGACCAAAAAGTAGAGCTAGCCCAATGGCAACCAGCTCACCACGAATAAACTTTTCATATGGATGTCGCATGGATATCGCCTCACTACGTTCTTAATTTAGTTCTATGTAAAAAAGGATGGTACAGCTTGTTTAGTACCATCCTGTTGCTTTTTTTCTAGAAGAAAATCTCCCATTTCCACACGGTGTATTAGCGCGGATTATAGGTTGCCATTTGTCCATTACTACCAAATGGGTAGTCATAGTTTAGCTCTTCATCAAACGTCACATAATCAAGATATACCATTAACAGTAAGTAACGCTTTCCGGTTTGCGGATCACTAAGTATGATATGATCACGACCTGCTGCCTCAATAACACCTCTAAAAACCTTCGCATTCCATTCTGCATTATTTTCAAATGTCATATACACCGTTGCTACTTTACCACGGTTTAATCTTAAAATGTTTTCGATATAAGATTGTTCTGCTGGTAGCATTCCCGGTACATCAATAAACGGAGATTGTTGCTGCTGTCCTTGTTGTTGTGGTGGGAATGTACGTTGGTTATATACTGGATAAAAAGCTGGGGATGCTTGCGGGAAATAATAATAGGGCTGTTGCCCGAAATTTGCACTGTGTTGTGACTTTCCTTGGTTGTCAGTCATCTAAAAACCCTCCTAAATATTTTTAATCTAAAATACCGTTGGACAATCTGCCTGAGTAGGGGCATAGAAACAATGTGATTTGAATCTTCCACTGTTCCATTGGTTATACCACTGAGCTGGACAGCTACCCTCCGGTCTAAAAAACCATAATGAATTGGTTGCGGGATGAAATCTTTCACCATTAATGGTTCGACGAGCTAACCGTTTTTCCGATTCTCTAGCCCGTTGATAAAAATATCCTTTCACTGTTGCCTCGAAACCACCTGGACTTTGAAAAACCATATCGTTAATATTTCGAATGTCCTTAAAATCTAGGCAGTCTCCACGAACACGATTAACACCTACATTGCCAACCAAAAGCATTCCTTGTACTCCATCACCTTCTGCTTCGGCTCTCATTAAACGTGCTAATAAGTCAATGTCACTTGTGTTGTGTTTGATTACTGCCATGTGTACACCTCATTTCATCCAAGGTCTACTATGATTATATGTATGAGTGGGCGGAAAGTGATATGACTAGAGAAAATAATTAGGAAAAAGTTATCTGGATTAGATGAGGGAGGGCATTGTATAGCCTTATTCAAAAGCTTTTCCAGGAGGTTAACATAATCTTTGAAAAGGTAAAGTGTTACTAATAGTAATGGGATTGAACTAGTTTATTAGAACATATCTACTCTGATCTGAACACTGATTGAATTTAGGCTTTGTCGTTTTTCCAAATTTCTTCAGCAATAGACAAGAACGATAATATTCTACAAGAAAAGGATAAATTCCCAATAAAAAAAGACTTCCTGTCGAAACAGAAAGCCTCCAAATTCTGAGTTAAACTTCCATTAAATCAAAAATACCTTCTTTCTTCAGTAGATTACCTACGAAGAATTCACCAAACTCACCATAGCGTGAGCTTACTTCATCAAAGCGCATTTCATAGACAATTTTCTTAAATTGTAATGGCTCATGAGCAAATAGTGTTACGCCCCATTCCCAGTCATCAAGACCGATGGAACCTGTGATAATTTGTTTTACCTTACCAGCGTACTTACGACCGGTTTTACTATGTTCATAAAGCATTTTACCACGTACATCTTTTTCTAATGTGTACCAGTTTTCATCACCGACACGACGACGGTCCATTGGATAGAAACAAGCATGTTCCCATTTTGGTAGGATTGGTTTTAAACGAGCTTGTGTCTCTGGTAATGTTTCAGGGTCAATACCATCCTTACTAGGGCGATATTTAGAAAGTTCCACAACAGAAACATAAGAGTGTGCAGGAGTTAAGTATTCTGCAAACTTCGATTTATTTAATTCCGTTTCTAAGTCATTTAATTCTTCCATGGTTGGACGTAAGAACATGAACATTAAGTCTGCTTTTTGTCCTACAATTTTGTACATCGCATGAGATCCGTTTTTTGCTTCTTCAACAGCGTCCCACTTATCTACAAGTGCTTGAAAGCTTGCAATAGCCTCTTGTTGTTCTTCTTTAGTGGCGTTCTTCCAGTAACTCCAATCTATTGTACGGAAATCATGTAGGCTATACCAACCATCCATTGTTTCGACAGCTTCTACCATATGTATCTCTCCTTAATAAGTTAAAGTGTTTTCCATAAGTTTACTATATCACAATTAAAAGTCATAATCATGAATAGAGATTTCTTGTTAAACTGGGTGAAACCCTAATGTAACGGGGTTTTGCTATGGTTGTCACGATATTGTCATAACTAATCAAGGTGCCAATCGTTTCACATAGACAAATAATTGTACTATCATGAACTCTGGACCAAAAGTAATATGCAACTTTTTATATAGTTGATACATATTAAGAACATACGATATATGGAGGTTGGAAGATGAGTAATTTATTTGAAGAAGTTAAATCCCAAGTTAGTGGTAAAAATAAATCGATTGTATTCCCAGAGGGGTTAGATGAGCGGATTATTACAGCAGCTAGCAGATTAGGAAAAGAAGGAATTATTCAGCCAATCTTGATTGGTAGCCCAGATCAAGTTCAGAAGAAGGCGGATGAATTATCTGTCGATCTGGAAGGAATTACGGTACTGGACCCTAATAGCTATGAGAAATTTGAAGAGATGGTACAGCAATTTGTCGAACGTCGAAAAGGGAAAGCAACAGAAGAAGATGCTCGAAAAATGCTACTAGATGAGAATTACTTTGGCACCATGCTAATTTATATGAATGAAGCGGATGGTCTGGTGAGTGGTGCAGCACATTCTACTGCTGATACTGTGCGCCCAGCACTGCAAATTATTAAAACGAAAGAGGGCGTCAAGAGAACATCCGGTGTTTTCATCATGGTACGCGAGGATGAGAAGTATGTTTTTGCGGATTGTGCAATTAATATTGCTCCGGATAGTGAGGCTCTAGCTGAAATCGCTGTTGAATCCGCCGTGACGGCAAAACTATTCGGTGTGGACCCGAAAGTTGCCATGTTAAGCTTTTCAACAAAAGGTTCAGCGAAATCCCCTGAAACAGAAAAAGTTGTCGAAGGATTGCAATTAGCGAAAGAAAAGGATCCTTCTTTAGTGATTGATGGAGAATTCCAATTTGATGCTGCATTTGTCCCAAGTGTGGCGGAAAAGAAAGCTCCAGATGCTGTAATCAAAGGGGATGCGAATGTATTTGTCTTCCCAAGTTTAGAAGCAGGGAATATTGGCTATAAGATTGCACAACGACTTGGTGGATTTGAAGCCGTAGGACCAATTTTACAAGGGTTGAATAAACCGGTAAATGATCTATCCCGTGGATGTAGTGCAGAAGATGTTTATAATTTGGCGTTAATTACAGCTGCACAGGCGCTTTAATTAATACAAGCCTGCAATAGGTAGAATCCTGTTGCAGGCTTATTATACTTGTATAGATTTCATGATATGAAGTTTTTTTTCTTGGAGTGAAGAACCTCCAAATACTTCTTCTTGTTGAGAAATTCAAATACAAATGCAGCCTTTCGGTAAACTTCTCGAATATCCTGTTCGCTATACCCTAATGATTCATAGCTTAATCCGAGATAATAGTAAAAGTTTCCTAATAAGGACATACTCTCAAGACATCTAGCAATATCGATACCTTCTTTTGCCGTATGGATAGAATCCTCATAGCACTTCATATCATATAACGTTTTTGTCTTATTATAATAAATCCTCTGTATATACAATCCTAAGTTAGACTCTTCCTCATATAGTACATTCCGATTCTTTAAGGCTTTATTATAATAAAGCAATGCAGATTTTAAGTCTTTTTGTTCACCGTATATCAGTGCAATGGAGTTCAGAATCCTGTGGTACAAGTATTTATTCTGATTAAGCAAGTAGTATTTCTGATCCAGTAATTCTTTAATTCTGGCCAATGCTTCATGAAAGCTAATTCGGTTTGTTCGATAATTAGCGATTAATCGTGCCCATAATAAATATTGCTGGTACCAGGTGCGTTGGTGGGGAGTGTTGTTGAATTTGTCAATTTCCTTTTCGGTTATCTTTAGAATTTGGTCATACTTTTGTTTGTCAAATAAATCGTCTATTGTCTTGACGGCCATCATCATGGTTTGGTTAATATTGTCCTCAATTAAATATTGCAAATAAAAACGCAATGGCCTTTTTAACTTTAGAGCAATTTTAGAGATGATTTCAAGACTAGGTGCAGAATGGCCTCGTTCGATAAGGCTTAAAGCAGCCTGTGAACAAATTCCTTCACAAAGTTGCTCTTGACTCATGGAATTGTTTTTTCGGTCCTTTAGTATTTGATTACCCAACTCTATCAGACTCATATCACACCTCGATTCAAGAATATCCACCTTATTACTATATAAAATTACAAAATAAAACAGTTCTCTCTATGTAATTATTAGTTTACTTATAAACCCTATTATTTACAATTTGTTTATTGTAAGGTTTTTATGAACAATCTTAAAACTTTGAAGGAGTGTTTTTTATGAAAAAAATGTTACATCTAGTATTCGTATTCGGTGCACTTTGTATTCTTCCAGAACTATTCGAAGTCATTAATGACTTACCACATGAATTTTAGGTGTGAGTGATGTGGGCAGAACAGATGGAAACTAAAACTAGAAAAAATGTAATAGATTCTATAACCGAGAAGCCTAAGGTTATTCTCCCAGCTTTAGTTTCTGTGACCATATTAATTATTGCACTAAGTATCTCTGTCATCATGACTAGTGGCAGTTCCTTGACAGAAGAAGTCCTCACCATTCAAGAGAGATATGCCACTTTCTTCATTGGCTCAATTGTCATATTGATCACCTTTATACTAGGGAAGTTGTTTCTAGCAACCTATTTCTTTCTTGTATTTAAGATCTTTAGATATTACTTGGAATTCAAAGTGATCATGTCGGTCGTATTGATTGTTTCTATCATGGAATCTTTAGGAGAATTAGTGAATAGTATTTCCACGTATTTTTTCTCAACAGAGTATATTACATACTTAATCCATTATCTAAATTCGGATAATTTTTGGATGAATGTGGTGCTTAGACCGATTGAGATATTTAATTTATTATGTCTAACACTGTTGATTTTGGCTTTTAAACGATTGACATCGTATCCTACCATTTTAATCGTTGTGATTGTTCTACCGGTTGTTATTTGGCAGGTCATGGAAAGCTCTTTTGAACACATCGTGGATATTCTTTTTAGTTAGAAGGGATAAAGAAGAGATGAAATTAAGAAAAAATATATTAATACGCCAACAGGATAGTAATGATTGTGCTCCAGCATGTCTTGCGATGGTTTCAAACTACTATGGTAAGCAAATGGACTTACATCGATTAAAAGATATGATGTACACCCAGAGAAACGGTACCGTGTTAACAGACCTAGTAAATGCAGCCATAAAAATAGGTTTTATTTGCAAGCCTGTTAGAGTGGATAACGAAGCATTTCAAAGTGATTTTACATTACCTGCAATTGCCCAAGTACTTCATGAGAGTGGTATGAACCATTTTGTCGTCATTAAAAAGATATACAAAAATAAAGTCATCTACTTAGACCCAGCAGAAGGCAAATGTGTTCGGGATATTGATCAATTTTTTGAAGGTTTTACTGGTCTATTAATTCTTCTAACACCAAACACAGACGTTTTTAAGAAGGAACAGGAAGAGGCAGCAAACAAAAAGGTCTTCAAAAAGTTTATTTCGCTACTCACACCGCATAAGATGCTGTTTGCATTTATCATTTTTGCTTCGATTATCATAACCGTTACTGGAATCGTGTCGTCATTTTACAGCCAAGTCATATTTGATAGTGTCATTCCAAATGGATTGACCAATCAACTTATTGTATTCACCGCCATCTTTGTTGGATTGGCATTCATTCAGATTATTATTGCTTTTGCTAGAGCACAACTTGCAATTTATATATCCCAAAAGATGGATGTATCCCTTGTATTAACTTATTTTAAACATATTTATAATCTACCTCTTAAGTTCTTCTCAACTAAGAAAACCGGAGATATCATTACTCGTTTTAGCGATAGTATGGTAATAAAATCGGTTTTGACGAATCTTGTCTTGACGGTGTTTCTAGACCTAATTTTTGCGATCGTGACAGGGATAATTCTATTTAATTTATCGAAAGAATTATTCCTAATCATCACCGTCCTAACCATCCTGAATATCATTATTGTTTACTCATTTAAAGCACCATTCAAGAAGTATAATCTGAGAAAGATGCAACAAGACGCCAAACTCAATTCATCGATTGTAGAGAGCATTAATGTGATTGGGTACGTGAAGTCTGCCAATCAAGAAGGCCCAATCATGGAGAAGATTGAAAATAACTTCATCAGCACATTGAAAACAAATTTCAGAATGCAATACCTAGGTAATCTGCACGATACCATTACCTCTACGGTCATGTCGTTTGGTAACCTTGCGATTATTGCATATGGGGCAATTTTAGTAATCAATGGGAATTTGACAATAGGTTTACTCTTAACTTTTACCATGCTAACTTCCTTCTTCATGGACCCGATTAACCGGTTGGTTAATATGCAATTAGAAATTCAGGAAGCGGACATATCAATGAAACGATTGTCTGAAATTATGGATTATGAAGGAGAGGACTTAGAAACCTCTCGGAAGGAAACTTTCTCTAGCTTAAACGAGTCCATACAGTTCAACGATGTTTCATTTGGGTATAGACCAAACAAAAAATTGCTTAATTACCTTAACCTAGAGGTGAAAAAAGGAGAAAAAATAGCGATAGTAGGAGCATCAGGATCTTGTAAATCAACCTTAGCTAAATTGATATTAAAGTTATATGAAGTACAGGATGGAAGTATTTTACTAGATGATGTCAACATTAAAGACTACGATTTAAATTCAATCAGACAACGAATTGGTTATGTGCAACAAGATATTCAACTCCTTCCTGGCTCAGTTTATGAAAATCTCACGCTGGGTGTAACAGATACAACGATTAAAGATATACAAACTGTTTTACAGAAATTAGGAATACCTAATTTTATTCAAACACTGGAGTACGGATACGAAACTCCTATAGATGAATCAGGTGTAGGATTATCCGGTGGGGAAAAACAAATACTTAATCTAGTTCGATGCTTCTTGCGAGAACCAGAAGTCATTATTATGGATGAAGCTACGAGTAACATGGACCCCATTATGGAGAAAGATGTGATGGAGAAGATATACCAGAATTTCCCTAATCACACATTAATCATTATTGCGCATGATCTTGCACTGATAGAGGTCTGCGACAGAATCTTGGTAATGGACAAAGGAAACGTTGTGGAACAAGGAACCCATCAAGAATTATTGAATAAAAAGACCGAATATTCCGAAATGTATAAGTCGAGGTATCGACCAATCACTAAACAAAAAGAGGACCCAGTTATAGATGTATCGGTCAAACAAGATCCACTTATGGAA
>Ga0079224_100010180_pt1 | contig 12886 bp, 13 predicted proteins | sample Stecom2015_FD_80414 | JGI IMG/M metagenome (GOLD analysis project Ga0079224, IMG submission 80414) | Agricultural soil microbial communities from Utah to study Nitrogen management - Steer compost 2015 | ecosystem: Environmental > Terrestrial > Soil > Agricultural land | place: USA: Utah...
AAACTTGAATGAAGAATGGGAACGTGTAGCTTTAATTCGTGGCGACGATTTATATAAAGATTCAGAAGCTGCGAAGCTTACTCGATAGTCCAAAAGATTACTTTATTATATTTTCCTTTAGCAGAAAAACTTTCAATAGTATCGCCATCTACGTCAATAGCTAAGAATTTGTAAGGCACATTTACTATCATCGATTTTTGGGAAACTGTATCATTTGCACCCACAGTTATAGTATGGAAATATTCGCCACCATACGTACTTTCATGTATATACATGGTTTTGCTTTTTAAATTGGCAATAGTTAAAGTCCAATTTACTTTATCTTTTTTACAAGAGAAAAGTGAGAAGCAAAATGATAGTAATAGGAATATTTTAATTTTCATGATGGGAATTAACGTAAAAAGGTGAAAATTCGTATGTTAAAGATTAGATTTTTAGCAGTTTCTTCATTTGCTTTCGGCCTTGTTGCAGGTATTTATCAGCTTCATCTTTAGGGTTTTTCTCCCATTTTATTCTCCAATCGTCGGGTTCAGAAACTTTAAATAAGGCAACAAATCTAGGTTCTTTATAGCGAATAATTTTACCTGTTTGATTAGGATGAATTTGGAATGCGTAGGTAGGTTCTACATCTTCACTATGGTCGTTAAAAGGTGCATCAGAAACGGAAGGTAATTCACCTAATCGAACCTTGTAAAGTAATCCCATTCCAATTAAGTGATATACAGTTTTACATTCTTCTGGGTAGTTCTGAATTTCGATTCTAACTTTAGGAACAGAACGCAAGTATGCAAGCATATTCTCCTCGGGCAATTGTGCATCTGGATATATGTCTAATATGATCTTACAAAGTTTCTTGAAATTTGTTTTCTTCCAGTTTTCTGTAATAATCATTCTTATTTATGCTTTGCTATACATATCGTTTAAATCAAGTTATAAAATAACTTGTTGACTTATACTAATATAAGTATAAAATTAAATTCAGAAAATTAGGCTTTTAATTTTTCAAGAATTTGAATAGCGGCTTTAGGGATATGAGTTCCTGGTCCAAACACAAAACTTACACCTGCATTAAAGAGGAAGTCGTAGTCTTGTTGAGGAATAACCCCACCTGCAATAACCATAATATCGTCTCTGCCGTATTTTTTAAGTTCTTCAATAACTTGTGGGATAAGGGTTTTATGTCCAGCTGCTAAAGAAGAAATACCTAAGATGTGAACATCGTTTTCTACACATTGTTTAGCAACTTCAGCAGGAGTTTGGAATAGAGCACCCATATCAACATCGAAGCCTAGGTCGGCGAATGAAGTAGCAATAATTTTGGCACCTCTATCGTGTCCATCTTGTCCCATTTTAGCGACCATAATACGCGGACGTCTACCTTCTTGGGCTGCAAAATCATCAGCAGCTTTTCTTGCTTCAGCAAAATCTTTATCCCATTCCATATCCATGCTATATACGCCTGAAATTGTTTTAATCGATGCTTGGAAACGTCCGAATGATTTTTCCATAGCATAAGAAATTTCGCCAAGTGTAGCTCTATGTCGAGCTGCTACTACAGCTAATTCCAATAAATTTCCTTCGCCACTTGCGGCAGCTTTTTCTATAGCTTCTAAAGCTTCATTAACAGCTTTTTGATTGCGAGTAGCTTTAATTTTTTGAAGTCTTTCTATCTGTTGTTTACGTACAGCTTGATTGTCAACTTCTAAAATATCTAATTTATCAGTAGTCTCAATTTTGTAGCCATTTACACCCACAACAATTTCTTTACCGCTATCAATTCTAGCTTGTTTGCGTGCCGCAGCTTCTTCAATTTTCATTTTCGGAAGTCCACTTTCTATAGCTTTGGTCATACCTCCCATATTTTCAATTTCCATTATGAGAGCCCAAGCTTTTTCAATCAACTCTTCCGTAAGTTTTTCAACATAAAATGAACCAGCCCAAGGGTCAATAGCACGTGTAATTCCTGTTTCTTCTTGAATTAATAATTGAGTGTTACGAGCAATACGAGCCGAGAAATCTGTAGGTAAAGCAATAGCTTCGTCTAATGCATTGGTATGTAAACTTTGAGTTCCACCGAATGCCGAGGCCATAGCTTCAATATAGGTTCTAGCTACGTTATTGTAAGGGTCTTGTTCGGTAAGCGAATATCCACTAGTTTGGCAGTGAGTACGTAACATAGTCGATTTTTCGCTTTTAGGGTTGAATTGTTTTACAATATTAGCCCAAAGCACACGTGCTGCTCTAAGTTTCGCAATTTCGGTAAAGTGATTCATACCAATTGCGAAGAAGAATGACAAACGTGGTGCAAAGTCGTCGATAGCTAGACCTGCAGCTAAGCCAGTACGTATATATTCTAATCCATCAGCTAAAGTATATGCTAATTCAATATCGGCAGTAGCACCTGCTTCTTGCATGTGGTAACCAGAAATAGAAATACTATTGAATTTAGGCATGTTTTTAGATGTATAGCGGAATATATCAGCTATAATCTTCATACTAGGAGCGGGAGGGTAGATATATGTATTACGAACCATAAATTCTTTCAGAATATCATTCTGTATGGTTCCGCTAAGTTTATCAGGAGTTACACCTTGTTCTTCAGCAGCAACTATATAGAAAGCCATAATCGGAATTACAGCCCCATTCATGGTCATAGAAACCGACATTTGGTCGAGCGGAATTTGGTCGAAAAGGATTTTCATATCCTCAACACTATCAATGGCTACTCCGGCTTTTCCTACATCGCCAGCTACACGTTCATGGTCGCTATCATAACCACGGTGGGTTGCTAAATCGAACGCAACTGACAGACCTTTCTGCCCAGCTGCTAAGTTACGTCTATAAAAAGCATTTGAGTCTTCTGCCGTACTAAATCCAGCATATTGACGAATAGTCCAAGGTTTACCTGTGTACATTGTTGGGTAAGGCCCACGTAAAAATGGCGCTACCCCTGCTGTGAATCCTTTTAACGGAGAATCTGCTATGTCGGATGCTTGGTAAAAAGATTTCAATTCGAAACCTTCTGGGGTTTGAAATGTAATTTCAGGGCTTTTATTAGTCTTGGATTTTCGAATAAAAGTATCGAAACTTTTTGCTGAAAATTCGGGCTTCATAATTGAACTTTTATGTTGAAATGCAATACGAAAGTAAGTTAGTTAAGTTAGAATTACAAAATCTAGGTAGAACTAAAGAGTATTTTACATTACTTTGTAAAAAGTTTGAGCATGAAAGCTGCATTTCGAAATATATTTTGGGTGAATTTACTGATGATTTTTCTCATTAGTTCTTGTACCTATGTTCCACCTAGAATTACTAATGTTCGCAATTTTCAAATGACTAAAAAACCTGATAATACACAGGCTTTGGTTCTCGAAATGCAAATTGAAAATAAGAATTGGGTAGGTTTTAAATTGAAAAATCCACTTGCGACCGTTAAACTTAATGGCCAAGAAGTAGGAAGAGCCGATTCCCCTTTCAATCTTAAAATAAAAGCTAGGTCTAACAATTACCAAACTATAGAACTTTCGAGTAATTTAAATCTTTCCAGCCTTTTATTAGCCCTGCTTCCAACACTTCAAAATGGTAAAGTGCGAATTGAAGTAGATGGCAGTCTTACCGTTAAGTCTGCATTCTACAAAAAGCCTTTAGTATTTAAAGTAGATGAAGAGTATTCTATAAAAGATTTGATTCAGTTTTGATACACAAAAATTTTCAAGAATTCGATGGCGTTCAAATGTATAGCTTAGGCTATGCACCTTTGGGTATTAAAGATTTACTCTATTCGGTTTATTTCTTTAAAATTGGAGATACGTTAATTGATACAGGTTCGCGAAGAACTAGAGCTCATTTACCGGAATTTAATAAAGGTGAAATTGCTCAGGTTTTACTTACGCATTTTCACGAAGATCATAGCGGTAACGCGGCATATTTTAATCGTAAGTTTAATGCTCCAATTTATGCGCATGAATTAAATAAACCTTTTGTGGAAAAAGGCTTCCCTGTTCAGATGTACGAGAGTATAATGTTTCAATCTATTGAACCTTGCCAAACAGAAGCTTTTCCCGATTCGATAGAATTAGGTGGAAATAAAGTTGAAATTCTACATTTACCCGGACATAGTGTAGATCATTGCTGTTTTTATATACCAGAGAAAGGTCATTTATTTAGTGGAGATTTGTATGTGGCAGATAGAATTAAACTTTGGCGTAAATCGGAAGATTTGGAAGAACAAATTCAGAGTTTAAATCGATTATTGCAATTAGATTTTGATGTGTTATTCTGTTCTCATAATCCTAAACTTAAAAATGGGAAGATGCATTTAAGAAATAAATATAATTTCTTGACTGAATTTAGAGAGCAAGTGTTGAGTTATAGAGATTTACCTGTGGATGAAATAATGAAGAAATTGAAATTAAAAGAAAAGCATATGGAAAAATGGGTAAGTTGGGGCGATGTTTCGGTGAAAAATATGGTAAAAGCAGCGCTGAAAGTATAATTTTTTAAAAGACTGAAAAAGTAATTACCTTTGGAGTAGAATTATGGAAAATACGATTAAGGATATTTTAGCATCATTTGAGCCTTCTGATAAGGCTGCTTGGGCGAATGCCGTTAAAAAAGCAGTTCGTAAAGAAGAAGAATTGCATGCTTTACAACACCAAACTAGCGAAGGTTTATCATTAGTAGCATTATACGATTCAGAAGACATAAAGAATATTCCGTTCGTAGGTGCCAAGCCAGGTGAATATCCGTATGTAAGTGGATTCCCAACTTTTAAGGGAAGTGCTTTACGTCAGCGTATTTTTACTGAAAAATTTATGCTTGCAAATCAACAAGCATCAGAAGCATTAGAAAATGGAGCTGATGAGGTTGAATTTGTGGGAGACACCATTGGAAATGAAAAGGAGTTTGGCACTTTGTTATTGGGTATAAATCCAACCAAAAAGGCATTACATTTCAATTTTGGGGAGTCGAATAACTCTCTATTATTCATTTTAGCATCTGAGTGGGAAATGAAGGGCTATAATCTTAACGAAGTTAAGGGCTCGGTATATTTCTCACCATTTGATAGATTATTGTTGACTGGAAATTACGATTATTCAGAACGTGAGACTCCAGGATTGATTAAAGCTACTTTAGAGTTAGCTATCAATCAAATGCCAAATTTCCGTTGTTTATCGGTAAATGGTTTGCGTTTTGCTAATGCGGGTGCTGGCGATGTTGCAGAATTAGCTTTCAGTGCTGCAATGGCAGTTGAGTACTTGAATATGATGGAAGAAAAGGGACTACAAGTAAATGATGTAGTAAAGCACTTACAATTCCATTTGAGTTCGGGTTCAGATTATTTAGCGAGTATAGCTAAATTGCGTGCATTTAGAATGATTTGGGCTAATATTGCCGATGCATGGGGAATCACAGAATTTCCAGAAATAAATGTAACTCCTTCAGAATTTAATTTATCTTTATACGATATACATACGAATATGCTTCGTTTAAGTTCAGAGACTATGTCGGCTTTACTTGGTGGAGCAGATAGCTTTACAGCTATTCCGTATAACGATAGAATGGAGTTGCCAGATGCATTTTCGTACAGAAATGCACGTAATATTTGGAATTTATTAAAGGAAGAAGCTCATTTAGATGCCGTTCAAGACCCTGCAGCAGGATCGTATTATATTGAAATTCTTACTTCTAAAATTGGTGAAGCCGCTTGGGCTCTATTCCAAGAGGTTGAGAAAAAAGGAGGATTTTTAGCTTGTTTAGATAATAAATTTATTCAAGGAACCGTTGAAAAACAATATACAGATCGTTTAGAAGAGTTTAGAAAAGTAAAATCTGTTTTAATAGGAACGAATAAGTATCCAAATGCATCGGAAAAACTAACGGGCAAAATCATGAAAAATGTTGCTCGTCCGGATATGAAAGATGAGTTTAGAGTGATGCCTTTGCCTCCTAAATATTTAAGCGAGACCTTAGACGAGAGTAGATTGAAAGCTGAAGGCGATGCTTTAAAACAAGAGTTAGAATTAAACGAAGAAGAAGAAGATTAATATGGAGCAAAATATAAATAATGCATATAGCCAAGCGCAAGAATTTGAGCGTAAAGGCGAAATTATGAACGCTATACGCGCTTTGGAGAAAGACCCTTCTCCTGCAAATCGCTATTATCAAGCAAAGCTTTATGTAGAGATTGGCGACTGGCGTAAAACCTATAAAATACTTCAAGACCCAGAAGTTAAAGCAGCTGCCGGTTCTAAATATCATGATTTCTTTATTGAAAGTAAAAATAGAGTGAAAGACTCTAATGCTGCTACCTTAATGTTTTTTGGTATTAGCTTTTTAAGTGGCTTTGTAATTTTCTTCTCTACTGATGCAATGAGTGGCGGCCAATTCCCTTCGAATCATACCGTCAATTATGCCTTCTTGATAATTGGTGCATTCTTTACTCTTTGGGGAACTATACTTAAATGGCTAGTTAATTATAAAAAATAATTACTCTACCCAAGTTCTATCTTTAAAGGTCAACTTCTTCTGTAATTTATGGTTTAACTCATAAATACTTAACTCTATTGGTAATTTTATATCTCCATAATATTTCTTAGCTACGCTAAGAGCCACTAATTTATATGTATATAGGGTGGCTGGAGCCTTGCTTATATCTTCTGGAGTTCCAATTTCCATTTCAAAATAATCTTGTCTGTCGTTTACCAATACCCATCCTTCAAAATTGGTGAAGAATTCTAAACTGTCGTTTAAATAAATGAATAATGACGCAGCTTTATTTTCACCTATACTGTACGAATAATAATAATTCCCATCTTGGGTTAAAATTTTACGTCCAAAAGCTTTAATTTCAGTTTCAGTATTGAAATATGGAGTCATTAGCTCGGTATTCAAAGGCAAGTCGCTAAATACCGCAGAACTAATTTCAGCCGCAAATAATTTGGTGTTGTGAATGTATGCAGGATCTTTTATATAATTTTCATTCGTAACAAATCGCATTGTTAAAGTGTCGTTTTTACGAATTAATTGAACAACTTTCTTCCCTTCAATATTAAAAATGTCTTTTCTGTACAAATAGTTGCCAAACTTTTCAGCTTCGGATTGAGATACTCCATCTTTGTAATAAATTTCTCCTAATCCATATACTACTTTTTCTCCCTTGTCTAAAATTCCACAAGAGTAAAGCAAACTTGAAGTAATGAGTAAAGCAATCAATTTTTTCATAAGCACAAATATATCATTCCATTTTATACTTAAACGCTAAAATATTGGCGAATATTTCATAAAAATATGTAGGTTTGTTTTATGTGCGGAATTGTTGGTTTTATTGGCGATTTAGAAGGGAATGAATTTAAATTAAAAGATGGTTTAGAAGCCATCGCACGCCGAGGTCCTGATGCAGAAGGACTATGGACAGATTTAAATTTAGGGCTTTCTCTCGGGCATCGCCGTTTATCTATTATCGATACCAACGAACGCGCAAATCAGCCCATGTTCTCCCATGATAAACGCTTTTTAATTGTTTTTAACGGAGAAATCTATAATTATCGTGAGATTTTAAACACACTCCATTATCAACCTAACACTTCAAGCGATACTGAAATTATTATGGAAGCTTACCGTAAATACGGTAAAGATTGTGTTAAGCATTTTAATGGAATGTTTGCCTTTTTACTTTACGATTTTGAGAAAAAGGAACTTTTCCTTGCTCGCGATCCTATGGGTAAAAAACCTCTTTATTACTCTAAACAAAATGATGGTTTTTACTTTGGGTCTGAGTTAAAAGCACTTACCAATTTATCTTCTCTTGCCCACGAAAAAAAAAATATAGATTTAGAAGCTATATCTCATTATTTACATGTGGGTTTTGTACCCGAACCATTCAGTATTTACACCAATATTAAAAAGTTCCCAGCAGCTCATTTGGCATATATACGTAATGGGGAATTAATACCTGAAAGGTATTACGATTTAAAATCGGAATTTGATAATCATGAATTTGATTATAGCAATGCCCACCAAACATTCGATACTTTGCTTGAAAAGGCTGTAAAATACCGTTTAATTGCTGATGTGCCTTATGGATCATTATTAAGTGGTGGAATCGATAGTAGTTTGGTGAGTTATTATGCTTCAAAACTCGTTTCTCAAAAAATTAAAACCTTTACCATCGGATTTAAAGATAAGAGTAAAGATGAAAGTAAATTCGCTGCCGAGGTTGCTAAAGCAATAGATTCGGAACATTATGAATGTATTTTAAGCGAAACTGATGCCCTAGAAAAAGTAGCTTTAATTCCCAATGTTTACGATGAGCCTTTTATTGATAGTAGTGCTATTCCTACTTTACTTGTATCTGAATTAGCTGCAAAACACGTAAAAATGGTTTTGACAGGAGATGGAGGCGATGAAATGTTCTTGGGCTATGGTGCTTATAAATGGGCTAAACGCTTTCAATCGGGCTTATTAAGAAATTCGCGACATCTGATTAGCACTTTATTGAAATTGGGCGATGACCACAAAAAACGCGCGGCAGATGTGTTTGCTTTTAAAGGTGGTGGACTGCAAAATCATATTTTCTCTCAAGAACAATATTTATTTTCGAATGAAAGACTGAAGAAAATACTAAAATCGGATGCGTATAGAGTTCCTAACTTTGATTCTTTTGCTAGCTCGGGGATTAAGGCTCAGAATTATTTCGATTTGAAGTATTATTTAAAAGACGATTTATTGGTAAAAACTGATAGAGCAAGTATGTATTATGGACTTGAAATGAGAAGTCCATTGCTCGATAAATCTATCGTTACATTTGCTTTAGGTATGCCTTTAAATATGCGAATGGAAGGGGGAGTATTAAAAGGTTTTTTGAAAAATCAATTATATACTAAATTGCCGAAATCTTTATTCGATAGACCTAAACAAGGGTTTTCAGTTCCGTTGAATACTTGGTTAAAGAAGGATTTAAATTTTTTGGTTGAAAAGTATTTGAGTAAAGAGTATCTTGAAAATGCTGGTATATGGAATGTAACGGAGATTTTAGCAATGGTTCAAGAATGGAAGCATGGTGCAAATAGGCATTATAACCGAATTTGGACTATAATTCAAGTTCAAATATTTTTAGAGAAGAATGGCTAAGAATGTGTGTTTTATATCGTATGATGGAATGACAGATCCATTGGGTCAAAGTCAGGTTTTGCCATATCTTAAACTATTAGTGCAAAAAGGACATACTATACATTTATTAAGTTTCGAAAAGCCTGAACGCTTCGAGCCACTTAGAACCGAAATAGATAAAATTTGTAAGGAAGCTAATATAGTTTGGCATCCTAAGTTATATACGAAAAAGCCACCTATACTTTCAACCATAAAGGATATACGTGTAATGACTAAGACCTTAATGGAATTGCATAAATCTCAGCATTTCGACATACTTCATGCACGTAGTTATATTTCCATGATGGCAGCTTTTCCTTTTAGGAAAAATGGACTAAAAGTAATATTCGATATGCGTGGATTCTGGGCAGATGAACGTATAGATGGAGCCATTTGGAATCTTAAAATTCCCGTTTTTAAATGGGTATATAATTTCTTCAAAAAGAAAGAAAAATTATGGTTAGAAAATACAGATGCCATAGTTTCTTTAACCTATGCAGCTGCTGATTATTTGAATTTAAGTTTCAAAATTCCTAAACCTATACAAGTTATTCCTTGTTGTACTGATGAAACGGTTTTTAAACCCAGCGGGACTACTATAAATCGGAGCGACGATTTAGTCTATGTTGGCTCTTTAGGTACTTGGTATTTATTAGACGAGATGTTAGAATTCTTCAGTGTTTGGAAAGAATTTTATCCCCAATCCAAGTTTCGATTTATCACTTTAGAAAGTAAAGAGTTTGTATTGAATTCGGCCTCTAAGTATGGACTTAATGCAGAAGATTTTGAAATAGCTCCAGCGAAAAGACACGAAGTTGCAGCGCGTATAGAAGGAGCAGCGGCTGGTATTTTCTTTTTAAAAAAATCATTCTCAAAAATGGCAAGTAGTCCGGTAAAACAGGGAGAAATAATGACCATGGGTTTGCCAATTTTCTGCAATACGGGAGTCGGAGATTCAAGTATGATTATCAAAAAATACCATTCTGGTATATTAATTGATGAATATACTAAAAACGCTTATCGTTTAGCGATAGAATCATATAGGCAAGAGCGTTTTAATTCGGAAGAAATAAAAGCTGGGGCCAATGAGTATTTCTCTTTAGCGGAGGGCGTTGAGAAATATCATAGGTTGTATGAGTCCTTATAATTCAGATTTATCTAATTTACGTTGAACAGGTCGAATGATTAGCCGTATTCCTTTATCGTATTTAAAGTAGCTATAGAACCAGTTCACAAAAGTGATGAATCTATTTCTGAATCCGATAAGCGACATAAGGTGAACGAACATCCAAACGAACCATGCAAAAACGCCTTGGAATTTCCATTTAGGTAAATCTACTACGGCTCTGTTTTTACCTATTGTAGCCATAGAACCTAGGTCTTTATATTGGAAAGGAGTTTTTTGTCCGGTATCGCGAGTAAAGTTTTTAGCAAGATTTTGGCCTTGTTGAATAGCGACTTGAGCGAGCATAGGATGACCTTTAGGGTTCAGGTCAGTAATCATTAGAGATACGTCGCCAATAGCGTAAATATCAGGGTGACCAACAACTTCGTTATAATCATCAACCAGAATTCTACCGCTACGGTGGATAGCAGAAGGGTCTATACCTTTAATATTATTTCCGGCAACACCTGCAGCCCAAATAACGGTAGAAGCTTTCACACGTTCGCCACCGTTGTAAACAAGCGTTTCGCCGTCGTAGTCGTCAATTTTGGTATTGAGCATTACTTTTACGCCCATTTTTTCTAAGTATTCTTTAGCTTTATCACCAGCAGCTTGCGACATAGCCCCTAAAACGCGAGGCCCCGCTTCAGCGAGCCAAATTTCCATTTCGTCGAGCTCTAGTTCAGGATAATCGTTACGAAGGGCTTTGCTTTTTAATTCGGCAAGTGCACCAGCTAATTCTACGCCGGTAGGACCAGCACCCACGATTACATAATGCATTAAAGCGCGTCTTTTCTCCATAGAGTCGGAGATTAAAGCATCTTCGAAATTTTGGATTAATAAACTACGTAAATTAAGAGCTTCTGGCACCGATTTCATAGGCCAAGTATTTTGCTCTAAACGTTTATTTCCAAAATAATTTGTTTTACTACCTGTAGCAATTACAAGGTAGTCGTAATCCATAATACCTAATGTAGTATTAATTTGCTTTTTGTCTGGGTATATTTCCAACACATCGGCAATACGGAATACAAAATTTTCATTATTAAAAATACCACGAAGTGGATATGATATACTATCAGCTTCTAGTCCAGCAGTTGCAACTTGATAAAGTAGAGGTTGAAAAGTGTGGTAATTTTTTTTGTCAATCATTACAATCTGACAAGGGAAAAAGTTCATGTGCTGAACAAAATTAATTCCCGCGAATCCTCCTCCAATTACGATGATTCTTTTTTCTTTTGTTTTTGGGATCAAGCTGCCCATTTTTCTTAATTATTTGTGCAAAGTTTCAGTTATTTTAAAGGGAATTCCAAATTATTTTGAACTTTTAATGAATTGAAGTGTAAGAATAGAAAAATTACGATATGAATACGATAAAACACTTCACTTTATTATTAGTTTTTACACTAGTAAGTTTGTTTTCTTGTGAACCTTCACAATCTCAAAACACCGATCGATCAATTCATCAACCCCCAAGAACTGAACGAAAGGTTCAAGTTGCCTTATTGCTTGATACTTCGAGTAGTATGGATGGACTAATAGAACAGGCTAAATCGCGTTTATGGAATATTGTAAACACTATGACCACCCTAAAAATTGATGGTTCAACTCCTGAAATTGAAATTGCTTTGTATGAATATGGAAATGATAATTTATCGAAAAGTGATTATTGGATTCGCCAAGTTGCCCCATTAACAACAGATTTAGACTTAATTTCTGAAAAATTATTTGCCCTAAGAACTAATGGAGGTTTGGAATATTGCGGCGCCGTAATTAAAAGAAGTTTAGACGATTTAAATTGGACAAATAGTTCTAAAGATATTAAGTTGATTTATATAGCTGGAAATGAGTCGTATGCACAAGGGCCAGTTTCGTATAAAGAAATTTCTAAAGATGCGATTTCAAGAAATATTTACATCAATACAATTTACTGTGGTAATTATGACTATGGAATTAAGGAAATGTGGAAAGATGGAGCAGAAAAAGGAGAAGGAAAATATTTTAATATTGATGCTAATAAGAAGGTGAGATATATTGTAACTCCATACGATGATGAAATTACTCGTTGTAACATGCGTTTAAATGAGACTTACTATGGTTATGGTCGTATGGGAATGGAGAAAAAAGCAGCTCAAGTTCAACAAGATCAAAATGCCGCATCTATTGGTCAGGCTAATATGGCAGAACGTGCAGTAGTGAAGTCGAAAGCTGTATATAAAAATTCTAGTTGGGATATTGTTGACGCTGTAGAAGAAAATGAAGTAGATATAGCTAAACTGAAAGATGAGGAATTACCAGCTGAATTGAAGGGTAAATCGGTTGAGGAAAGAAAGAAATTTATTGAGGAAAAAGCTGCAGAACGTAAGAAAATTCAAAAGGAATTAGAAGAATTGTCGATTAAACGTCAGAAATATATTGATGAAGAAATGAAGAAAACAGGTTCGGAAGATGATTTAGGTAATGCTATATCGAAGAGTATTATTGAATTTGCTAGTAAGCTTGGTTATAAACAAAGCTAGTTCTTTTGGAGGGGCTCAGAATTTCTGAGCCCCTCTATTTTTAAAATCATTT
>Ga0079224_100010181_pt1 | contig 12886 bp, 10 predicted proteins | sample Stecom2015_FD_80414 | JGI IMG/M metagenome (GOLD analysis project Ga0079224, IMG submission 80414) | Agricultural soil microbial communities from Utah to study Nitrogen management - Steer compost 2015 | ecosystem: Environmental > Terrestrial > Soil > Agricultural land | place: USA: Utah...
GCGCCCTGGATCATGGAGAAGGACGACTTCCGCTACAGCCTGTCCTTCGGCGACGACCGGTTCGGCGGGCCGGACTGGACGCAGATGGTGGACGAGCAGGAAGCGGCCGCCTGCCGGGCGACGGGCTCCGTCCCCGTTCTGCTCGACGAAGACGGCAATCCGGTCAGGCGCAATTTCGTCCACGTGGACGACCTGGTCGAGGCGATCGTGATTGCGCTCACCGCCAGGTCCGCGCGGCAGCGCCTCTACAATATCTGCATGGACGAGCCCGTCGACTACGGCGCGGTCGCCGACTACCTGGCGCGAACCCGTGGCCTGCCGGCGAAGCCCGTACGCGGCCCCTATTTCAGCAACTGGATGGACAACAGCCGGGCCAAGGCCGAACTCGGCTGGCGTCCCTCCTACGATCTCGAGGCATTGATCGAATCGGCCTGGTCATACGAGCGCTCGGCCGAAGAGCCGAGAAAGGTCTGGTACCCGGGTTGAAGAGTGTCGGTCCTCCACTTGGGGGCCGAAAGGCAGCGCGATAGCGCGAAACGTTAGGGAGGAAGTGATGAAACGCATGAAGGTCGGCTTGCTGGCCTTCGCCGTCGCGGGCCTGTTCGCAGGATCCGCGATGGCGCAGGACAAGACGCTCGCCATTGTCGTGAAGGGCCTCGACAATCCCTTCTTCGAACAAATCAACCTCGGCTGCCAGAAATGGAACAGCGAGAATGCAGGATCGGGCTTCAAGTGCCTCTACACGGGCCCGGCGTCCAGCGCGGACGAAACCGGTGAAGTGCAGATCGTCGACGACCTGCTGACCCGGCCTGACGTTGCCGCGATCGCGATCTCGCCGTCCAACGCGCCTCTTATGGCGAGGCTTCTGCGCGATCGGGCGCCGAAAATCCCGGTCATGACCATCGACGCCGATCTCGGCGCGGACGATGCCGATCTGCGCAAGACCTATCTGGGCACCGACAACTACCTGATGGGCGTGAAGTTCGCCGAATACCTGCAGAAGCTGAAGCCGAATGGCGGCACGATCTGCCTGCAGCTCGGCAACGTGGCGGCAGACAACATCAACGCCCGTGCAGCCGGCACCCGCGATACGCTGGCCGGCGCCAAGGGCGTCGAACGGCTCGCCGGCCAGAACGGCTGGACCGAGATCGACGGCTGCCCGGTCTTCACCAACGACCAGGCCGACCTTGCGAACCAGCAGATGGCCGACACCTTCACCGCCAATCCGAATCTCGACGCATTCGTGCTCGAGGGCGGGTGGGCGCAGTTCGCGCCGCAGGCCTACAACCAGGTTACCGACCAGGTCATGGACAAGCTGAAGGCCAAGTCGCTCATCATCGTCGCCGGCGACACTCTGCCGCCGCAGATGGAAGCCCTGAAGGCCGGCCGCAGCCACGTCCAGGTCGGGCAGCGTCCGTTCGAGATGGGCTATCGGGCCCCGGCGGTGATGATCGACATGATCAACGGCAAGCCCGTCGATTCGGTGATCTACACCGGTCTCGACGAGTGCACCCAGGAAAACGCCGCCAGCTGCATAGCACAGTAGCACGGGCCGGGTTCTCCCTGCGCCACGGCTGCGCTCTCATGGCCGTGGCGTGTCGCGAAGGGCCGGAGCGGACCGTAGTCCGCTCCGGCCCGCGGAAGGCCGCTGCATCGGCTGCGAAGCGGCAGCAGGCAAGCACTTGGACAATTGGAGGAAAGTCCCATGAGATTTCGTATTGGAGTAGCTGCGGCTCTTCTGGCGGGCGCGCTCGCATCGACCGGTGCGTTTGCGCAGGACAAGAAGACCATCGCCTTTGTCGTCAACGGTCCGTCCGACTTCTGGAAGATCATGGAAGCGGCGGTGGCCAGGGCGCAGAAGGACCTGCCGGACTTCCAGCTGCAATTCATGTACCCCGAGCGCGCTGACGCCGCTGTGCAGCGCCGCATGATGGATGACCTGGTGGCCGCCGGCGCCGCTGCGATTGCCGTGTCGGTTGTCGATCCGCCCACGTCGATCGACGCGATCGACAACGTCGCGGCCAGCATTCCGATCTTCACGTTCGATTCCGACGCGCCGCAATCGAAGCGGATTGCCTATGTCGGTTCGTCGAACACGCAGCTCGGCACCATGGCGGGCGAGCTGATGAAGACCGCCATGGCCGGAAAGCAGGGCAAGTGCATCGGTTTCGTCGGCCTGCCCGGCGCCGACAACGCCAAGGAGCGCATCCAGGGATACAACGAGGCGGTCAAGGGCACCGGGCTCGAACTGATCGACGTCCGCGGCGACGACATCGACCAGACGCGCGCCCGCGCCAACGTCGACGATGTGCTCGTCGCCAACCCCGACGTGAACTGCATGGTCGGCTTCTATTCCTACAACTCGCCGCGCATCTACGAAGCCCTTCGCGATTCCGGCAAGCTCGGCCAGATCACGGTCGTCGCGTTCGACGAGGATCCGATCACGCTGGGTGCCGTTGCCGAAGGCTCGTTCGCGGGCACTGTCGTGCAGCAGCCCTATGAATGGGGCATCCAGAGCGCGCATCTGATCGCCGACTTCCTCAACGGCGACAAGTCGAAGATCCCGGCCGACGGGATCATGATCATCCCGGGTCTCACGCTCACCCAGGACAACGTGAAACAGTTCCAGGACGACTTCCAGAAGAAGCTCGCTGGCGGCTGACGGCCCAGGATATCCGCAGCCGCAATCGCGGCTGCGGATATCGCCGTTTCATGCAATCATTGCCCATGACTGCCTCAGCAACCGCCACCGCAGCATCGTCCGGGCCCGCCGAGCCCTTCCTGCGCCTGTCGGGCATCCGAAAGGCCTATCCCGGCGTCGTGGCGTTGGCCGACTTCAGCATGGAGGTGCGGCCTGGCGAGGTCATCGGCATCGTGGGAGAGAACGGAGCCGGCAAGTCGACGCTGATGAAGATCCTGGGCGGGGTGATAGCCCCCGACCGCGGCACGATAGAGATCGACGGCGTCGCCCACGACAAGCTTTCGGTGGCAGGTTCATTCAAGGCGGGCATCGCCTTCGTCCACCAGGAACTGAACCTTTTCGACAATCTCGACGTCGCGGCCAACGTCTTCCTCGGCCGCGAGCCGAGGAAATACGGCTTCCTGCAACTCGTGGATTCGGAGCGGCTGAGCGCCGACGTGCAGCCGCTGCTCGACCGCCTCGGCGCGGGCTTCGAACCGACCACGCCGGTCTCCCGCCTGTCGCTTGCGCAACAGCAGATGGTCGAGATCGCCAAGGCGCTGAGCTTCAGATCGCGCCTCGTCATCCTGGACGAGCCGACCTCCAGCCTGCCGCTCACCGAGACCGGCAAGCTCCTGGAGGTGATCCGGTCGCTGAAGGCCCAGGGCATAGCGGTCATCTTCATCTCGCATCGTCTGGCCGAGGTCGAACAGGTCTGCGACCGGGTGATCGTATTGCGCGACGGCCATCTGGTTGGAACACTCGAGCGCGACGAGATCGATCACGACACGATGGTGCGCCTGATGATCGGCCGCGACCTTCGCGCCGCCTATGCGGCGCCCGGCCAGGCGCGCGGCCGGGTCGTGCTGGCGGCCCGCGGCGTTTGCAGCTCCGCCTTTCCCGCCGGGGGTGTCGATCTCGAAGTGCACGCCGGCGAAATCCTCGGCCTTGCCGGTCTGGTCGGATCGGGCCGCACCGAATTCGCCCGCGTCGTCTTCGGCATCGATCCGCCCGTCGCCGGCGAGATGCTCCTCGACGGGGAGCCGATCCGCTGCCCATGCTCTGCCGACGCGGTTTCGCGCGGCATCTTCCTGGTGCCGGAGGACCGGAAGATTGCAGGACTTCTGCTCGACATGACGGTGGCCGAAAACGTCAGCCTGCCCAATCTTCGCGCCTTCGCCAGCAACGGGCTCGTGTCGCGAGAGGCTGAGCGTCGGCAGGCCGAGCGCAGCCGCGCCGAACTCGGCATCCGGGCGCCGACGGTCACCACGCGAACCAGCGCGCTGTCGGGTGGCAACCAGCAGAAGGTGGTTCTCGCCAAATGGCTGGCGATGTCGCCGAGGATCATCGTGCTCGACGAGCCGACGCGCGGCATCGACGTCGGTGCCAAGGCGGAAATCTACAAGCTGATGCGCGGGCTCGCGGACGCCGGGGTCGCGGTGCTGATGATCTCGTCGGACATGGAGGAGGTGATCGGCGTGTCCGACCGCATCGCGGTGATGCACCAGGGCCGGATTTCGGGCATTCTGGAGCGCGAGCAGTTCGCCGAAGAGAACGTGCTGCTGCTCGCCGTTGGCAGGGGGCTGGCCTGAATGCTGAAGAAGGATCTGGGCCTGTTGGTCCTCATCATCGTCGTCGGCGCCGTCGTCGCGATCATCAATCCGCGCTTTCTGTCGTCGATCAACATTGCCAACACCGCCAATCTCGTCGGCCTGTTCGGCATCTTCGCGATAGGGCAGGGTTTCGTCATCATCACCGGCGGCATCGAGTTGTCCGTCGGGTCGATCATCGCCCTGCTCGGCGTGATCTTCATCGACCTGATCGCGAATCAGGGCGTGCCCTGGCCGCTGGCCGTCCTGGTCGTCCTGGGCATTGGCGTGGTGATGGGGCTCGTCCACGGGTGGCTGATCACGAAAATGCGCCTGCAGCCCTTCGTGGTGACGCTGTGCGGCCTGCTGATCTATCGCGGCGTGGCGCGCTTCTATACGGCGGACGCGACGGCGGGTTTCCCTTTCGGCGTGAGCTTCCCGACGCTCGAGTGGATCACGACGGGCCGCACCGACATCGTGTCGGTGTTGACGGGCGGTGCCCTGCACACCATTGCGATCCCGCATTCCTTCATGATCATGCTGGTGATCGCGGTGGCGATGTGGGTGGTGCTGCACCGTTCGGTGTTCGGCCGCTACCTCTACGCGGTCGGCAAGAACGAGGAGGCTGCGCGCTATTCGGGCATCCGCACCACGCGCGTGATCGTCGCGGCCTATGTGATCTGTACGACGCTCTCGGCGCTCGCCGCCATCTTCTTCGCCATGTACACGCGCTCGATCCTGCCCTCGGGCCACGGCAATTTCTACGAACTCTACGCCATCGCGGCGGCGGTGCTCGGCGGCTTCTCGCTGCGTGGCGGCGAGGGCTCGATCGTCGGGGTCGTGCTCGGCGCGATCCTCCTGCAGGTGCTCCAGAACCTCGTGAACCTGCTCGGCATCCCGAGTTCGCTCAATTTCGCCGTCATGGGGTCGGTGATCCTGATCGGCGTTGTGGCAGACCAGCAGTTCGCGCGCAGGCGCCAGATGCGGCAGCATGCGCGATCGACCGCTACTGCGCCTGGAGCGGCGGTTCCGGTGGCCGGCTCCTCGACGCCCACTCCGCGGTAGCCAGCGCGGCTGGTTTCTGCGACCGCGCCGAGGCGCCGTGTCCCGCTATGCCGATTCGGCCGCGGGCTGCGCGCGCGTCGACGACACGGTTTGGAGCGTCAGCACGAACTCGGCTCCGGTGGCCTTTCCTTCTGCGAGCGAGAGAGTGCCGCCGAGTCGCTCCACGATCTGCCGGCTGATCGCCAGCCCCAGCCCGGCGCCGACCTGGCGCGGCATCGGGCCGCGCGCGAACTTCGTGAAGATGCGGGAGCGCTCGCTTTCCGGGATACCGGGTCCGTTGTCGCTGACCCGCGCCTCGTAGGTGCCCTTGCGCAGCACGCCGGCTATCGTGACGGTGGGGTCGCGGCTGGTGTTGTACTTGATCGCATTCGAAATCAGGTTGATGAACACCTGCGCGAGCTTGTCGCGATTACCATAGACGAGCGCCTTGCGCGCCCGGGCCGAGCGTATCAGCGTCACACCGCCGGCGCGCGCCAGTGCCTCGCAGCTCTCCATCGCCTGGTCGATTGCCTGCTCGGGGTCGAACAGGCTCATCTCCCATTCCGGACTGCCGTTCTCGATCTGGTTGAGGTCGAGGATGTCGTCCAGCAGCCGGGTCAGCCTGATGCTCTCGTTCTGGATGATCCGCAGGAACCGGTCTCTCTTGTCAGGCTCGAGGTCGGGCGTTGTCAGCAGGATGTCGCTGAACGACCGGACGGAGGCCATCGGCGTACGCAGCTCGTGGCTGACCTGACTGAGGAACTCGTCCTTCTGGACGTCGATCGCCCGCAGCTTCTCGTTGGCCGCCGCAAGTTCGGCGGCCGCCTGCTCGATCTGCCGTGACTTGCGCTCGAGCTCGGCCGAGTAGACGCGGATCTGCTCCGTCTCGTCGGCGAGCCGCTTCAGCTCTTCCACGCTGATCGTTTCGCTGGTGACCACGCTCGACACCAGCGAACGCGCGGTGGAGGCGCCGACGCTTGCCGCCAGCCGCTGCTCGACCTGTGAGATCAGCTCGTCGCTCGCAACCAGCGTGTGGTCGCCCATGCCGCCGCGCCGGAACAGATCGACGGCTTCGGCGGGCCCGAGAATGCGGTCGGCAATGCGCCTAAGATCCACCACCCGGGCCGTGCGCCGCATCACGGAAGGCGTGTCCTCGGCCTGCCGGCGGAACACGTCGATGAACAGCCGCGACTGGAAACGCGCGAGCGGCGTCGGCTCGGACAGGATGGAGACGCCGATGAACAGGGCGATGTTGACGAACATGCTCCAGAAGACGGCATGCACCAGCGGGTCGAAATCGAGGCCGAACAGGGCCTGCGGCCTAAGCCAGGACAGGCCCCATGGGCCCTCGTTGATGACGCTCGCGGGAAGCAGGACGTCGCCGCCGAAGCTCGGCAAAAACAGCGTGTACGCCCAGATCAGGAAGCCGGCGGCAAGGCCCGCACGCGCCCCACCATGCGTGGCGCGTCGCCAGTAGAGGCCGCCGACCAGGCTCGGCAGGAACTGCGCCACGCCGCAGAAGGAGATGAGCCCGATCGCGGCCAGCGCGTCCGAATCGCCGCTCAGCTTGAAATAGAGGAAGCCGAGGAAGACGATGAAGACGATGCTCGCGCGTCGCGCGCCGAGGATGAAGCTGCGCGTGCCCTGCGGGCTCGCCACGGGAACCAGCGAGAAGCGCAGCGCGATCGGCATGATGAGGTGGTTCGATATCATCGTCGACAAGGCGATCGACGAGACGATCACCATCGACGTGGCGGAAGAAAACCCGCCCAGGAAGGCGAGCAGTGCGATCGTGTTCTGGTCGCGGCTGAGCGGCAGTGTCAGCACGAACAGGTCGGGATCGGACCCGGAGGGCAGGTTGTTCAGGCCCGCCACCGCGATCGGGATCACGAACAGGCAGATCAGGAAGAGATAGAGCGGAAACAGCCAGGACGCGGTGCGGATCTGGTTTTCGCTGGAGTTCTCGACCACGGTCACCTGAAACTGCCGGGGCAGGCAGATGACAGCGGCACCCGCGAGAAAGCAAAGCGTCAGCCAGCGCATTCCGAAGGTGGTCTCGGGATGCGTGAGGCTGACCGGCGCGTTGGCGAACATGGCCGCGGTCGAGCCCTGCACCGCGAAGACGACCCACACGCCGATCACCAGCAGCGCGATCAGTTTGACCACGGCTTCGACCGCGATCGCCGCAATCACCCCGTGATGGCGTTCGTTGACGTCGATGTTGCGCACGCCGAACACGATCGCGAAGATGCACAGGCCCGCCGCTACCCAGAACGCGACCGTGAAGTCCGGGGCGAGTTGGGTGCTGGCGGCCGCGATCGCGCCCTGGTGGAAGGTGATGACCTGGTAGCTCGCCGTCAGTGCCTTGAGCTGCAGTGCGATGTATGGCGCCGCCGCGATCACCGCGATCACCGTCGCGAGCGCGCCCAGCGCGGGGTCCTTGCCGAAGCGGGCAGAGATCAGGTCGGCGATCGAGGTCGTGTGATAGACCCGGCCGACCGTCACCAGCTTGCGCAGGAATATCCACCAGCCGGCGAACACGATCGTCGGGCCGAGATAGATCGCCGCGAATTCGAAGCCGCTGCGCGCGGCCGAGCCCACCGCGCCGAAGAACGTCCAGGATGTGCAGTATATCGAGATGGAAAGCGTGTAGACGAGCGGCGACGAAAGCCAGCCGGAAGCGCCGTGCCGGGCGCGTTGGTCGCCGGCGAAGGCGACCGCGAAGAGGATCGCGACATAGCAGAGGCAGACGAAGACGACGAGATCGGCCGGCAGCATCAGCGCGGCCCGCTTTCCCCGGGCGGATGTTCGGTGGCGCCTGCGTGCGCGAGACCGCGCGACAACAGCAGCGCCGCAAGGATGACGGCCGCCCACACGCCGAAAATGTACACCACGATCAGCGGAATGCCCGCCAGCCGCACCGGCGCCGCGAAGATCAGGATGATCGGCGGCGCGAGCAGCACGGTCGCAAGGAACGGAAGCACGGAAGCCGCATCGCGGATACCGCGCTCGCTCGCTTCGCGGCCTTCGCCATCAGCTTCCGACAAGGCTGCGCACCCTCTCGACCACTTCCGCATTCGAGAACGGCTTGGCGATGAATGCGTTTGCCCCGAAGGCCTCCGCGGCCCTCCTGTCGTTCATCTGCCCTTTCGCCGTGAGCACGACGACGGGCAGGGCCGAAAGCCTGTTCTCGCTGCGGATCGATTTCAGCACGTCGAGCCCGTTCAGGCCCGGAAGCATGAGGTCGAGCACCACCGCCTGGAACGGCTCGCGCCGAATCCGGTCGAGCGCTTCCGCGCCGTCTGATACGGTGTCCACATCGAAGCCCGCTCGCTCGAGAATGAAGCGCAGCGATTCCACGATGTTTGGCTCGTCCTCGACAATCAGGACGCGCTCCGCGGTCAACTCATTGTCCTCCCGCTCCACCCGATCGCAGTATACGTAATTGAGCGGCGGCGAACATAGTCTTTTGTCTACGCGTTCGACTTGGCGATGAGCGGGTCTTCCTGGCGATAGGAACACGCAGCGCGCGGACAAAGCCGGCACACCGTTCCGACCGGTATGGTGGCGCGAACGGGGTCGATGCCGTCCGCACACGCGATCCTGTCGGCCTCCGATGCCAGGCAAGCCAGCATCACCGACATCAGCCGCCGCGGTCGGCTGGCGCGCGCCGAGGCCTTCTCGACCGCGCGCGCAAAGAACAGGAAGCGATCGCCCGAGGGAAGCTGGCCGAATTCCGGCACGGTCACCCCGGGTGTCTGGAAGGCGCCATAGACCGGCCACAGCGGGCAGGCCGTGCCGTATCGGGGCAGCGGCAGTCCGGGCAGCGGCAGGCGCTTGGTGACGTAGCCCGAAGGATCCGAGCGCATGAAGGCGAAGGCGATTCCTTCCGCGCCGGGGCGTCGCAGGGTCGCAAGGCGGTGCGAGGCCTGCTCGTACGAAACGCCGAAGCGGCGGGCCAGCACGTCCAGGTCGTATCGGCTGGCCTCGGCCGTCTCGAGAAAGCGGTCGTAGGGCATCAGCAGGGCAGCCGCCAGGTAGCTGGTCAGCGCCGCTGCCGCGATCGCTCGCGATTCCTCGCTGGCGAGCGCGGGATGTCCGGCGACGATTTCGGCGATCGCCTCGTCCGCCAGTCGGTGTGCGGCTTTCCGCATCGTCGCGAAGCGGATACTGGCGGGAGCCGCGTCGGCGTATTTGGCGGTCGCTTCCTCGTCCGCGAGCCGGGTTGCCGCGTCCATGAAGGCCGCTTCGCTCAAGAACGATGACCGGAACCTCTCGGCGATCTCCTCCAGTACCGGAAAGTGGTTGTGCGTCTGGAAGATGAAGCTGTCGACGTGCTCCATCGGCGTCGCCGACCGGATGCGGATCTGGGCGCTGTCGAAAAAGCCGATCAGCGACTGGGCGACGGCCGACATCCGAATGCTGTCGGCGCCGATGATTGACAGGAAGCGCGCGCGGTCCTCCGGGGTGAGGTCTTCGCCGTCACGCAGAATCTCGGCCGCCGAACTGATCGAGGTGACGTGTGTGAGCATGCTGTGCACGCTCTCGCCGAGGAACGGGTCGCGGTTGAGCCGGTCGGCCAGCGCCTGCACCGCCTGCGTCTGGTCATGGTAGGCGCGGTGAAGCCGCAGCATCAGCTCGGCCCACTCGGGATAGCGGGCCACGATTTCCTCCGCGCCCTGCGGCGGCCCTTTCGGTCCGGCGATCGCCGGCTGCGCCGCCAGTTCCTCGACCATCGCAACCATGCGGCGTTCCGCGCTGCCGTCGAGTTCAGCGGCATCCACCTCGAGCACTGCGCCGATGCGATGCAGCAGCGCCCCTGCCACCGGCCGCTTGTTGCTTTCGATGAGGTTCAGATACGAGGCCGAGATGCCGACGCGGCGCGCCAACGCATTCTGCGTCAGGCCCTTTCCCTTGCGCAGATTGCGGATTTTGAGCCCCATGAGCCGGTCCGGCATGGCCACCCTCCCGCGCCAGTTTGTAAATGATTTACGAAAGAAGCGCCAGTCGCGTACAAGATTTTACAAAAATATCATTGAAAACCAACGGCTTATTGAAATGTTGACGAAGCTGGGCCAAAGTGTGGCAGGTCGCCACTCGACGGCCGTCGGGGCTTCGCGCCGACATGCAATTCCAAGGGAGGAATTCGATGAAGTTTCCAGCAACGAACCGTCGCACGTTCCTGATGGGCAGCGCCGCCTTCGGCGCGAGTGCGGCCGGTGCTTCGATGATACCGGGCCTCTCGCCTGTGACCTGGGCCCTTGCGCAGGACAAGCCGGCGATCGGCACCTGGCCTGCCGGCTCCGAAGGCGACACCGTGTATATCGGCGCCGCCGTGCCGCTGACGGGCAGCTACGCTGCGCAGGGCGCCGACGAGCTCAAGGGGTGGGAGCTCGCCGTCGAGCACATGAACACCAACCATGAGCTGATGAAGGCGATCGCGCCGAAGGTCGACAACGGCGTGCTCGGCAAGAAGGTGGCTCTGCTCTCGGCCGACTCGGCCGCCAAGCCGAACAACGCCGTGCAGATCCACCAGACCTTCATCAACGAGAACAAGATCATCCTGATGACCGGCTCGACCTCGTCGGCCGTCGCCGTCGCGACCAACAAGTTCGCGCAGCGCGAGAAGGTTCTCTACGTGGCCGGCATCTCCGGCTCCAACGACACCACCGGCAAGGACTGCGTGCGCTACGGCTTCCGCCAGAACTTCTTCGGCCAGACGGCCGCTGCCGCCATCGGCCCGGTGCTGCTGAAGAACTTCGGCAAGAACCGGAAGGCGGCGTTCATGACGCCGGACTACACTTACGGCCATACCGTGACCAAGTCGGTCAACGACTACCTGACCGCGAATGGCGGCTGGGAGATGGTCACCAACCAGGTGTCGCCGCTGGGCACCCAGGACTTCAGCCAGTATCTCACCAACATCGCGAATTCGGGCGCCGAGTTCCTCATCAACGTCAACTGGGGCCGCGACGCGGTTCTGTCGTGCCAGCAGGCCAAGCAGTTCGGTCTCCTGCCCGGCATGACCCTCGTCATCCCGTACCAGATTCCGTTCCTCGCCAAGGAAACCGGCCCGGACATCACCGAGGGCGTGTTCGCGGCGACCGACTTCTGGTGGACCCAGGAGGATCAGTATCCGCTGGCCAAGCTGTTCGTGCAGTCGTTCCTGGAGAAATACGGCTACCGTCCGGAATGGGGTGCGGAGAACGCCTATGTGAGCTTCGCGCACTGGGCGCGCATGGTCACCGAGGCCGGCAGCTTCTATCCGCCGGACGTGATCAAGCAGTACGAGAAGGGCGAGACGATCCCCTCGCTCCTCGGCGACGTCTACTACCGTCCCGAAGACCACCAGTGCATCCGTCCCGTCGTCATCGTCCGCGGCAAGGCCAAGAAGGACATGCAGAACGACGAGGATTTCTGGGAGGTGCTCGAAGTCGTTCCGGGCGAGGGCCTGATGCAGAAGCCCGACGAGTTCGGCTGCGAACTCGGCGACTACACCTGACACGGAGCAAACCCTCCCGGCCTTCGGTCGGGAGGGTTCTTTCCTGGGGCCGGACGGCGGTGGCGCCGGCCACCCTTTACGCAACCGGCAAGCCGGAGCGTGAAGCCGCGGCGACATTCACCATCCACAATGAGGGCGGATCGGCGTGATCAACTGGGCAAACTTCATTTCACAATGCTTCAACGGGCTCGTGCTCGGCGCACTGCTCGCGCTGATCTCGTCCGGACTGACGATCATCTACGGCACCCTCGGCGTGCTCAACCTGGCACACGGCGCCATGTTCATGCTCGGCGGCTACGCCGGCTGGCTTGCCTACACCTACACGGAGTCCTTCATCATCGCGGTGATCGCGGGGTCGCTGTTCGTGATGATCGTCGGCGTCGTGATGGAGCGCCTCATCATCCGACACTTCTACAACAGGCCCGGCGAGGACCAGTTGCTCGTCACCTTCGGCCTCGGCATCGTCTTCGTGGAAGTCGTGCGCTTCTTCTTCGGCAGCCTCTCCCAGACCGTGCCGCCGCCGGCGCCGCTGGTCGGCATCACCAACCTCGGCTTCATGATCTATCCGACCTACCGGCTGGCGCTGCTCGGCATCGTCGCGGTGGCGCTGCTGGTGCTCTACTTCGTGCTCTACCGCACCCGCATCGGCATGATCGTGCGCGCCGGCATCGAAGACTCCACGATGGTGAGTTCGCTCGGCATCGACGTCTACAAGGTCTTCATGCTGGTGTTCGGCATCGGCGCCATGGCGGCCGGCTTCGCCGGCATCGTCAACGCACCGGTGGTGTCGATCGCGCCCGACATGGGCGAGGCCATTCTCGTACAGACCTTCGTGGTCGTGGTGCTCGGTGGTGTCGGCTCCTTCCCCGGCGCCGTCATCGGCGGGCTGATTGCCGGCGAGATCATATCGATCACCTCGATGTTCAACCCGGGCTACTCATACATCATGCTGTTCGTTGCGATGACGCTCGTGCTGGTCTTCCGGCCGCATGGGCTGCTCGGCACGGCAGGCCGCGAATAGGGGACTGCCGTCATGACCATGAAGCGTCGCTATCTCGTCGAGCTCATCAC
>Ga0079224_100010182_pt1 | contig 12885 bp, 16 predicted proteins | sample Stecom2015_FD_80414 | JGI IMG/M metagenome (GOLD analysis project Ga0079224, IMG submission 80414) | Agricultural soil microbial communities from Utah to study Nitrogen management - Steer compost 2015 | ecosystem: Environmental > Terrestrial > Soil > Agricultural land | place: USA: Utah...
CCGATCGCGAGCCACCTGTTCATCCTGTACTGGGGCATGCTGTCCTACATCACGCCGCCGGTGGCGCTGGCGGCGGTGGCGGCGGCGGCGATCGCCAAGTGCAATCCCTTCACCACCGGCTTCCAGTCGATGCGGATGGGCACGATCAACTTCATCCTGCCTTTCCTGTTCGTGCTGAACCCGACGCTGATCCTGATCGGCGAGCCGCTGCCGATCCTTCACAACGTCACGACGGCGGCGCTTGCCGTGTGGCTGATGGCGTCGGCGTTCGAGGGCTGGCTCTACGGCATCGGCCGGATCGGCTGGGAGAGCCGCGTGCCGCTCCTCGTCGGCGCCTTCATCTTGCTGGTGCCCGGTACCTATTCAGATGCCGCCGGCGTGCTGATCCTGGCGGTTGTGTACGGCTTGGGTTACCTCAGGCGCAGAAGGACGGTGGCGGCGGAATAGGCAGGCAGGCAGGCCGTCCGTCTGCGGGTCTCCTTTCGCCGCCTCAGCGGCGGTAGGGATTCTCCAGCTCGTCCACCATCCGCCGCAGAACCTCGCGTACCTGCGCTTCGTCGCAACCCATCAGCAGGGCATCCTCGAAGGCGTCCTGGCACATCTCGCCAAGCTCTTCGAGGTTCTCGTTAAGGACCTTGATCTTCTCTTGACAGGAGACCGGCTGGCCGTCGGGCTGCCGCCATGTTTCCGGTGCGACGCGATCGCTGCGGGTCATCGGGGCACCACTTTCACTGCCGATTGTCGAGCCATTCACGGAGGTCCGACTCGTAACCGGGTCGCGACCGCCAATCGGGACCGTATCGGCGGCGCTGTTCTCTGCGCCACGCGAGGAAGTCCGGGTCGAGACGATCGAAGCGATCATCCTCCCAGATCCGATAATCCTGATCGCGCCCCGGAATGTACGGCTGGGATTCGTGCATCCAGCTCGGATAGTGATCGATGCCCGGACGGTCCAGCGGCTGGGTCGGCTGGGCACTGGCCGGGCTCTGCAATACGGCGGCCGCGCCTGCGGTGCTGACGAACAACGCGCCGAGGACGAGGGTTCTCAGGCGACGGGGCGATTTCGCGAACATGTGATAGATCTCCGATGGTCTGCTTACAAAATCGCGCCCCTGCCTGCCTGGATCAAGGCTTCACCCGAGAGCCGCGCGGAAGGGTGACGGCCATCCGATCCCGAGGAGGCAAGGCGTCACCCATTCCTCACGGTCGGGGCCACGTCATGGATGCGCCAATACAGCAGAAGGGCGCCGCCGGACAGGAGCGCCATGACCGCGAACGCCACCTGATAGCCAATTTGCGGTGCGATGGCCTGGGAGTCGTGCGGGAACGAGTCGATGATCGCGCCTGCCAGTAATTGCATGACCGCGACGATCCCCATCACCCCCATGGTTATGAGCGTCATGCCGCGGCCGATCAGCCGCTCGGGGACCATGGCGCGGATATGTGCATGTACCAGGGCCGGATAGCCGCAGCCGAACGAGATCGCTCCGAAGAGCAGCGCTGCCAGCCATGCCGGAGGTTTGTCGAGCGTCGCCAGCACTCCCAGGGCGGCGATCACCAGGATGGTGCCTCCGGCGACCACCCCGCGAACCGAACCGAACCGGGCCGACATCTGTCCCAGCACGAAATGGCTGACGACGCCAACGCTCGCCATGAAGAGCAGAACGTTGCCTCGGCTGATCTCATCGAGTCCCTGAACGTCGTGGAGATACGGCCCACCCCAGATGCCGGAGATGACCGGCGCGGCGGACATTCCCACGCCGGTGCAGACAAGACGCGGCATCCCCGGAATCCTGGCGATCCGTGCCATGCCGGCGATCGATTCGAACAGGCTCTCCGTCGGCGCCGGCGAAGCCACGGCAGCCGGATGTGGCGGGTCGCGAAGAACGGTCCAGACCAGCAACAATGCGGCGCCTGCCATGCCGGCCATGAGGAGGGCCGCCCCGCGCCATCCCAGCAATGCGGTCGCGCCGGCGAGCGGAGTCGCTGCGAGCAGCGTTCCGGTCATCGCAATGCTGTTGAAGAGCCCGCCGTGAAACGCGAACCGCTCCCGTGGAATCCTGCGGGCGAGAATGTAGAACGTACCGGTGAAGCACCCGGCGCATCCGGCGCCCATGAGGATCCGCGACAGGAGCAGGGCCGATTGAGAGGTTGCCGCCGCGAACAGAAGTGCGCCGGCTGTCGTCAGGACCATCAGGCTGCCGAGCGTGGGCCTGGCGCCGTATCGATCGAGCAGAACGCCGGTTGGAATCTGCATGAGCGCATAAGCGAAAAAAAAGGCACTCGCGACACCGCCCAGCACCACCGGCTCGATTGCGAGGCTGACCGCTATCTCCGGCCCGATGACGCCCAGTGAATTCCGAAGGAAAACATTGAGAATGCCGAGGAAGTAGAGGGTCAGGAACGCGGAAGAGACGTACGAGCCCAGACCGGCCGAACCTCTCATCAGCCTGTCGTTCCGATCGCTCGGAACTGAACGGGCCGGAAGGTGGAGATAAGCATCATGCGGCTGGTCTGATTCCGAGCGGGACGATGCCGCAACTCAAGCGCGCCCACATCGGCGCAATCATGGCAGTCCCCAGTCTCTGCGGCACCTCGCATATCTGGATGGTAATCGAGATGAGCGGGAACTCAATCGTCGCGAGCGCGGCCTGCGGACACTCTTCTTCGCTCGCTACCGCCCAACCGGAAAGGCCCGGGATCATGGATCCCGGGCCCCATTGACCAACGCTGCTGCCGCTAGAGCTACTCGCGGCTGCCGAAAATCTGCAGAAGGAACATGAACAGCGCGACGAAGGAGATGTAGAGCTGCAGCGCGCCCATCACCGACTTTTTCGTCCGCACGCCCGCTTCCTCGTGCTCGACGTACATCTCCTTGATCTGCTGCGTGTCGTAAGCGGTCAGGCCAGCGAAGACGAGCACGCCGAGCACCGAGATGGCGAACTGGAGCGCCGCGCTTCCGAGGAACCAGTTCACGATCGTCGCCAGCAGGATGCCGAACACGCCCATGATCAGGAAGGAGCCGAAGCCCGACAGGTCACGCTTGGTCGTATAGCCGTAGAGGCTGAGCCCTGCGAAGGCGCCGGCGCTGATGAAGAACACGCGCGCGATGCTTTCGCCGGTAAAGGCGAGGAAAATTGTGGCGAACGACAGTCCATAGGCGGTGCACAGACCCCAGAACAGTGCCTGGAGCGTGGTCGGACTGAAGCGATTGATGCCGAAGCTCATCGCGAACACGAACGCGAGCGGCGACAGCATCACGACCCACATCAGCGGGGTGCCGAAGATCACCTGCATGAGAGCGGGAGACGACGAGACCAGAAACGCTACGATCCCGGTCAGTAGAACGCCCGACGCCATGTAGTTGTACACGCCGAGCATGTACTGCCGCAGGCCGACATCGACCTCCGCCCGATCGATCGTCCGCGTCGCCGTGAAAACCCGTCTGTCCTGTAGCGCCATCTGTGGCCCCTGTCCGAGCGATTTTCTTCGATCCTGATATTGCCTTGCGCCACGCGCAAATCAATAGCGGATGTGCCTGCCCACAAATTGCCCTAATCGGGAAAGTGGCTATGTCTCAACGGCTTCCGATTCGCCCGCTGGCAGATCGGAGCCATCGTCTGGGCGTTTGCGACGGATGATGATGTCGCCGTGCTCATTGATCTCCGGCAGTTCGTACTGCGGAATCGCCTGCAGCAGGCCTTGGAGCGTTGTAATCAGTTGGTCGACCAGCTTATCGAGCATCGCTTCCGGCCTGCTCTCCGGCTCCGCCGGCAGCTTCAGCGCGTCCGCGGCAAGGGCGCCGCCTGCCGTGCCGAGCGAGAGCGCGGCGGCCAAGGCGAGGGCTCGGACGATACTCATGATGATTGAGGTGGTGCCCGCCGCGCGACGAACAAGTGGCCTTTACGGGTTACGGAGGAGGGGCGCAGCCTTCTGTCCCAGAGCGCGCCAGACGCCGACAAAGCCGAAGACGACAGTGATGGCGACACAAGCGAGAGTGGTCGAGACGAGCGGGCCCGGGACGAAGCTCCAGTCCAGTTCCATTACTCTCGTCACGACCACGAACGCCACGACACCGCCGATGACGGCGCCGATCGCCGCAGTGACGGCGCCGAGGATCGCGAACTCCATCAGGTAGGCCTGCAGCACGTCTATTCGTTGGGCGCCGAGCACCTTGAGCACCACTGAATCGTAGATCCGTCGACGTTGTCCGGCCGCCACTGCTCCGGCCAGTACCAGAGCGCCGGCTACGAGGCTGATACTGCCCGTGGCACGAACCGCCGTGCCGATCTGGTCGAGAATGCCCTTCGCTGCTTCGAGGGCATCCTTGACGCGGATCGCCGAAACATTCGGGAAACGATCGGTGAGGGCTCGAACCAGCGGCGCTTCGGCGGCTGGTTCGGTGCGGGTGGTGGCGATAAACGTCTGCGGTGCTCCCTCAAGCGCGCCTGGTGCGAAGATGACGGCGAACTGCATCTGCAGATCGCCCCACTCGATCTCGCGGAGGTTCCGGATTTCCGCCTCGATTTCGCGCCCGAGCACATTGAAGGTGAGTGTGTCGCCGACGCCGACGCCGAACCCGCGCGCCAGGCCGCTGTCGAACGAGATGATCGGCGGCCCGCTATAGTCGGCCTGCCACCAGGTTCCGGCTACGATCCGGGAGCCGTCGGGCGGCTCGGCCGCATAGGTCAGTCCGCGCTCGTTTCGGACCGCCCATTGTGCCTCGGGAGCGATTTCGCGCTCTTCTACCGGGACGCCGTCGATCGCGACGATGCGCGCCCTCAGGTGCGGCATCATCTCAGGACTGTCTGCGCCGTCGACGGAGGCGACGATCCTGCGGAACTCCTCCACCTGTTGCGGCTGGATGTCTATGAAGAAGAAGGTGGGGGCCTGCTCCGGGATCCTATCGTCGATCTGGCGTCCGAGGTTCGCTTCGATCAATGCGACCGCGACGAGCACTGTCACCCCGAAACCGAGCGAGAGCACGACGCTCGGCGTAGGGCTGCCCGGGCGGCCGAGATTGGCGAGCGCCAGTCGGAGCCTCGGATTCCGAACGTGCGGCAGTCTGGCCGTCACCTCCATGATCAGCCGGGCCGCGCCGCTGAAAAGAGCGAGGGAGCCGGCCGCGCCGGCAACGAACCAGGCGGCGAAGACACGGTCCTCGGCGGTGAGGATCGCTGTCGCCGCCAACGCCGCAGCGGCGAGCGCCGTCGCCACTAGGTACCCCGGCTTCGGCCATGCCCGTGCGGGTGCGATCAGGTCCCGGAACAGGGCCGCCGCGGAGATCTGCTGCGTCCGCGCCAGAGGCCAGAGCGAGAACGTCACTGCCGTGAGCAGTCCGAAGAGCCCTGCCGACAGGAGCGAAAATGGATAGAGGCGGGGTTCGATGGTAACGGGGAAGAACCGCGGTATGAGGTCGGCCAACGCAAAGGGGACGGCAGCTCCGAAAGCCAGCCCCAGGACGATGCCGAGCAGGGCCAGTATCATGATCTGCGTCATGTACGTAGCGAATACCGTCGAGGCCGGGGCGCCGAGGCACTTCAGCGTCGCGATAGTGCCGCGCTTCGCGCCGAGATGGCTGCGGACGGCATTCGCCACGCCTATGCCGCCGATCAGCAGGGCGGTCAGACCGACGAGCGTCAAAAAGAGCGTGAGCCGTTCCACGGTGCGGCGCAACCCGGGCGCCGCCTCGGTGTACGGCCTCACGCGCCACCCCTCGTCGGGGTACTCGGCCGCCAGCGCCTCGCTCAGGCTCTGCGCATCGGCCGGAGGGTCAGTGGCAATGCCGTAAAGGTACCGCACGAGACTGCCCGGCTGGATCAGGCCGGTGTCGGCGACAGCTTCACGCGCGATCATGAGGCGGGGTCCGAAGTCGAAGAGCCCGACACCGCGGTCGGGCTCCATCCGGATCACGCCCCGAACCTCGAACTCGGTATCGCCGACGGCAACGCGCTCGCCTTGTGCGAGGTCCAGGACGTGGAGCAGGCTCTCCTCGACGACGGCCCCCCAGACGCCACCCTGGAGCGCGAGTGCATCGGCGAGCGGCGCCTCCGGGTCCAGCTGCACTTCGCCGTAGAGGGGGTAGACATCGTCGACTGCCTTGAGTTCGACGAGCCCGCGATTGTCTCCGGCGCGGGCCATCGCGCGCATCTCCAGCGTTTCGGCGACCCGCCCTGCGGCGCGGAAGCGGGCGAGCTGCTCGGGCGTCGCTTCCCGATAAGTGGCCCGTACAACCACATCCCCGCCAGCCAGCCGGCGCGCATCGCGAGAGAGGCTGTCCTGGATGGCACTGGAAAGCGATCCGACGCCGGCAATGGCGGCGACGCCGAGGGCGAGGCAGGCAAGGAAGACCCGAAAGCCCTGCAACCCGCTGCGCAACTCACGGCGCGCGAAGGTGAGCGGGAGCGCCAGGCGGCGGATCACGGTCACGCGCCGGCCACGCGAGCTTCCACCCTTCGATCTTCGGCAGTGCGCCCGTCCGCAATCCCCACGATCCTGTCGCAGCGCTCGGCGAGGGCCGGATCATGCGTGATCAGGAGCAGCGTCGCACCACGTTGGGCGGAAAGATCGAACAGGACTTCTATGACCCTGGATCCGGTCGCTCCGTCGAGATTGCCGGTCGGCTCGTCGGCCAGCAGCAGGGCCGGCTCGGCTGCGAAAGCGCGGGCGACGGCCACCCTCTGCTGCTCTCCGCCGGAAAGCTGCCCCGGATAATGGTCCAGCCTGTGTCCGAGCCCGACCAACTCGAGGTCTTCACGGGCGCGGTCGAAGGCGTCGCGACGGCCGGCGAGCTCGAGAGGGATGGCGACGTTCTCGATCGCGGTCATCGTCGGAACCAGGTGAAAGGATTGGAAGACGATGCCCACATGATCGCGGCGGAAGACGGCGAGCTCGTCCTCGCTCATGGTGCCGAGATCGTGCCCTGCCACCTCGACCCGGCCGCTGGTCGCCCGCTCCAGACCCGCCAGCACCATCATCATCGTCGACTTGCCGGAGCCGGATGGTCCCACGACCGCCACTGTCTCTCCTCGCCGCATCGTGAGATTGACGCCGCGCAGGATGTTGACCTCTCCCGCCTGGCTATCCAACTTCAGGTGGACATCGGCCAACGTAACCAACGGCCGATCCTTTTCGCCGGCGGCGTGGAGACTTGACCTGCTGGAGGCGTTCTCGAACATCGACGCTCCGTGCGAGACTCTGCGCGATCGACAACGACGATCCTGGAAGGTGACGTCGGCGGCTTCCGGCGTCGGAAAGACAACGAACCGGATATGGCCTGATGTCCCGTGTTTTCAACTTTGGCTTGGCGCTGGCGATCACGCTCATCGTACTTCAACCCGCCCGCGCGGCGGAGCAAGTTCGACTGCTGATTCTCGGCGACAGCCTGACCGCCGGCTACGGTCTGCCGAGCGAGGAGTCGTTTCCGGCTCGCTTGCAGGAAGCCTTGGCGGGGGAAGGCATCGACGTCGAGGTCATCAACGCAGGGGTCTCCGGGGACACCACCGCCGGCGGCCTCGCGCGGCTGGATTGGGCGCTGGCGGACCGGCCTACCCATGTGCTCGTCGCCCTCGGGGCTAATGACGGGCTTCGCGGCCTCGATCCCGCTGTGACCGAGAGCAATCTCGAACAGATCATCCAGCGCCTCCAGGAGGCCGGGGTGAAGGTCATGCTCGCCGGCATGTACGCACCGCCCAATCTCGGGCGGGAGTATGGCGAGGCTTTCAATGGCATGTATCCGAAGCTCGCTGAGCGCTACGACGTGCCGCTGTATCCCTTCTTCCTCGAAGATGTCGCTAGGGTGCCGGAACTCAATCAGGCGGACGGGATCCATCCGAACGCGCGAGGCGTCGACGTCATGGTGGAGAAAATCGTCCCCTCGGTGCGCGCCTTCATCGAAGGTGACAAGGGAGAATCCCATGGCTGACGCGACCGGGCGCGCCGGCGCACACGTCCGCTTCCAGGCTGGTCACTCGACTGGCAGGGAATGGGACCGGATCGCGCAGGGCTGCCTCGACAGCATGGGGTCAGTCGATCCGGCGGCGAACCTCGGCTTTTTGTACGTATCCGACCCGCTCGCCGGGCACATGTTGAGCCTGCTCGCCTACATGCGCGACAAGACCGGCATCCAGCATTGGGTCGGGACGGTGGGGGTCGGGGTGCTCGGCGGCGGCCGCGAATATTTCGACGAGGCGGCGATGGTCGTGATGACCGCCAGCCTCCCGCGCGGGTCGTTCCAGATCGTTCCCGGAATCACCGACGAGGGCGCCGCTTTGGCCCCCTCCGTTACTCGCTGGCTTCGCGAGCACCGCACCCGTCTCGGGCTCGTCCATGCCGACCCGCGCAATCCGGAGCTGCCGCAGCTGCTCGGCGATCTCGGGGAGCGGACCGGCGCATTCCTGGTCGGCGGACTGACTTCGTCCAGAGGCCGTATGCGGCAGCTCGCCGACAATCTGGTCGAGGGCGGTGTCTCCGGGCTGCTCGTCTCCGACGAGGTCCGCGTCGCTACCGGCCTGACGCAGGGGTGCATGCCGATCGGTCCGGTGCGATCCGTGACGAAGACCCATCGCAACGTCGTGCTGACGATCGACGGCCGGTCGGCCCTCGAGGTTCTGCGGGAGGATATGGGCGATCTGCTTCTCAGGAATTCGCGGGCACTCGACTCGTTGCATGTCGCCTTGCCGGTTCCCGGTTCGGATTCGCGGGACTATCTGGTGCGGAACATCATCGGCCTCGACACCGAGACCGGCGCAGTGGCGGTCGGCGATCTGCTCGATCCGGGCGACCGCCTGATGTTCTGCCGCCGCGACCGCGAGAGTGCCGAGGCCGACCTGCGCCGAATGCTTCAGGACATGCGGGACCGCGTCGGCGGTCCGGTACGTGGCGGCATCTATGTATCCTGTCTGGCACGCGGGCCAAACCTGTTCGGTCCGGGGTCCCGAGAGCTACGGATCGTGACCGAAGAGCTCGGCAACTTTCCGCTCGTCGGATTCTTCGCGAACGGCGAGATCTCGCACAATCGTCTCTACGGCTATACCGGCGTCCTTACCCTGTTCTACTGAACGCGACCGCACCGTGTGCGGCGAGGCTGATTTCCCATGAAAGCTATGCGTCTGTTCGTTGCTATCGAACTGCCTGAAGACATACGCGCGGCGCTCGCATCCCTCGGCGGGGGGGTTCCGGGAGCGCGGTGGGTGCCGGAGGAGAACATGCACCTCACTCTCCGCTTCCTCGGCGAAGTGGATGGCAGCACCGGCGACGACATCGCCGAAAGCCTGTCCGAAGTCCGCGGCGACCCGTTCGAGCTTCGATGTGAAGGCATCGGCCATTTCGAAACGGCGCGCCAGCCGAGGACCATCTGGGCGGGAGTCGCCGCAGGTCCGGAGTTGCGGGAGCTTCAGGGTCGGGTCGAGAAAGCGGTCCAACGGGCGGGGCTGCCGGCGGAGACGCGGAAGTTCATGCCGCACGTGACGCTGGCGCGTCTGAAAGCAGCGCCCGCTGATCGCGTGCAAAGCTTCATCGCGCACCACAATCTGTTTCGCAGCCGCGCGTTCGAGGTGAACGGCTTCACCCTGTTCTCCAGCTTCCTTTCCAAGAGCAATCCGATCTATCGCGCCGAGGCCGAGTTCGACATTCGCGGCAACGGTGGCGGAACGTCGGACGAGGAAAGCGAGGTTTACGATCCCTGGTCATCCCAAGAATCGGGCGCAGATGAGCGCTCCTGAGACGGCCGTTATCGATCCGGATAGATCGCTCGACCGCGTCCTCGGCGAGGCGCGTGCGTGCGCTCGTTGCGCAGCGGCATTGCCGCTCGGTCCTCGGCCGACCCTACGCGGGAGCACCACCGCTCGCATCCTCATCGTCGGCCAGGCGCCCGGCACGCGTGTCCACGAGACCGGCGTGCCGTTCAACGACCCGAGCGGGGACCGGCTACGCCTGTGGTTGGGAATCGACCGGGATGTGTTCTACGACGAGAGCCGGATCGCGATTGTGCCCGCAGGCCTCTGCTATCCCGGAAGGAACGCCAGGGGCGGCGATCTGCCGCCGCGAAAGGAGTGCGCCCCGCTGTGGCACCCGCGCATCCGCCCGTTGCTGACCGGAGTAGAGCTCACGGTGGCGGTCGGGCTCTACGCGCACGCGATCTATCTCGGACCGCGCCGGCACCGCACCCTGACCGAGACGGTCCGTCACTGGCGGGATTACCTGCCGGAGATTCTGCCGACGCCGCATCCGAGTTGGCGCGTCAATATGTGGCTGAAGCGGAACCCGTGGTTCGAAGCTGAAGTGGTCCCGGAGCTGCAGCGACGAGTAGCGACGCTGCTCGATCGCTGACCCGGTCAGTCGCTCCCCTCGATCGCTTCCATGTCCTCGTCGCTGAAGCCGAAATGGTGCCCGACCTCGTGGATCAGGACATGGCGCACGATATGCTCCAGATCCTCGCCGGTCTCGCACCAGTAGTCGAGGATCGGGCGGCGGTAGAGGAAGATCATGTCCACATCCTCAGGCGTCGCCGCCACGCTTTTCCGGTCGAGAGAGACGCCGCGATAGAGGCCGAGCAGGTCAAAGGGCGATTCGAGACCCATCTCCCTCTCGGTCTCCTCGTCGGGAAAGTCCTCGACGCGGATGACCACATCCTTGACGTGTCGGCGCAACTCCGCCGGGATGGAGCCGAATGCCCTGTCGGCGATGAGCTCGATATCCTCGATCTGCGGGGCGCGGCCGATGCCGCCGGGAGAGCGCTTGTTCGACATGGCAGCGGACTATCTCGTGTGGATGGATGCGGCCGGCAAGTCGGTGCGGACAACAGCGGAAAGGTGACGAGATGGCAAGGCCCGCGAAACTCGATCAGACCGACCTCGCAACCGCTATGGGCGAACTGAAGGGTTGGGATGCGGCCGCAGACGGCAATGCGCTGAAGAAGTCGTACAAGTTCGCGGACTTCAACCAGGCCTTCGGCTTCATGAGCCGGGTGGCCCTGATGGCGGAGCGGATGGACCATCATCCGGAGTGGTCGAACGTCTACAACCGGGTCGATGTCACGCTCAGCACCCACGATGCAGGCGGGGTGACCGAACTCGATATCCGCATGGCGAAGTTCATGGACGAGGCCGCCGGGACATAGCGCCCGGCGGCCTCCCTGAGTTGGTCAGGCGGTGGCGGCGCTCAGGTTGCGGACCCCGAAGAACTCGAGCTCGGCGAGCACACCCACGGCGAGTGCCTGCCCACCGACGAGGACATGGCCGAGCGCGTTCGGGGAAAGACCGGCCCCGACCAGCAGCCAGATGCTCGCGACCACCCATGCGCCGTTCCCGACGACGATCAGCCAGACCGCCGGCTCCGAAATCTGGTCACGAGTGGCAACGAAGCCGATGAAGCCCGCGATCGGCAGGAGTGCCACCCCCGCGACGAGCAGGAGCGAGTGGGGCAGGGCGGTCCACCCAGCGATCGTGCCGGACGCCGCCGCGAGCACAGCACCCATCAGAGCACAGGCAGCGGCGTCGACGAGGAGGACGCGGCGCAGGAAAGCCGGAGAGCGAAAGATCGACATCGGAAGCTCCTTCTCTGCAGTTCGCCGGCGGGACGCCGGCCGATGAACGCAGGGTCGGTTCTCTCGCGCGCTGCGTCGATTACCCCGGAGGTAATTGGTGAGCGGACCGTAGCTCGGTACTCTTCGCGACATGAGCATGCAGATGCAGCCCGTCGGACGCCTCCTTCGCGAATGGCGCCATCGCCGCCGCCTGAGCCAGCTCGATCTGGCGCTGGAGGCGGAGATCTCTCAACGGCACCTCAGTTTCGTAGAATCCGGCCGGTCGACGCCGAGCCGCGAGATGCTGCTTCGCCTGGCGGAGCGGCTCGACATCCCGCTTCGCGAGCGGAACGTTCTGCTCACGGCGGCGGGATTCGCGCCGACCTACCGCGAGCGCCCGTTGGATGATCCGGATCTCGTGGCGGCGCGCGAGGCGGTCGACGTGGTCATCCGGGGGCATGAACCTTATCCGGCCCTGGCCGTGGACCGTCACTGGCATCTCGTCAGCGCGAACGCGGCGGTGATGCGCTTACTGGTCGGCGTTCCGGAGCGGATGTTGCAGCCGCCGGTCAATGTACTGCGCCTGAGCCTGCATCCTGATGGGCTGGCGCCGCGCATCCTGAACTTCCGCGAGTGGCGCGAGCACGTGGTCGTCCGCCTGTCGCGCCAGATCGACGTCTCGGGGGATGGCGCTCTGCTCGCTCTCCTGGAAGAGCTGAAGGGCTATCCAGTGCCGGACCGATTCCATCCGCCGCAGAGGCGAGGTGACGTGGGAGGCGCGGTCGTCCCGTTCCAGCTCACGCTCGAAGGCGCACAGCTCTCCTTCTTCACGACGACGACCGTGTTCGGCACGCCCGTCGACGTGACGCTGTCGGAGCTCGCCATCGAATCGTTCTTTCCGGCCGACGCAGAGACGGCCGACGCGATGCGGCACATGGCGGGGCAGAGCCGCTGATCGAAGCCGGCTGCGGAACGGAAGAGCGGCTGGCGGTAACGGAGATGGAGGAAGCGGGTGACGGAACAGAGCATCGTCGATTACGAGGTCCGAGACCGGGTGGCGGAGATCACCATGCGCCGCGAGCCGGTAAACGCGATCAACATGCAGCTGACGCGCGAGATCAACGCCGCCTACCGCCGTGCGAAGGACGACCCGGAGGTGAGGGCGATCATCCTCACCAGTGGCTGCGAGAAGGCGTTCAGCGCCGGCATGGACCTCGCCATGATCCGGGGCGGCAGCGGCATGGATCTCCGCCGCTTCCTCGAAGAGCTCTATTTCACGATGCACGACCTGCAGTACCGGATGGGCAAGCCGACGATCGCTGCCGTGAACGGGCCCGCCAGGGCGGCCGGTGTGACGCTAG
>Ga0079224_100010184_pt1 | contig 12884 bp, 10 predicted proteins | sample Stecom2015_FD_80414 | JGI IMG/M metagenome (GOLD analysis project Ga0079224, IMG submission 80414) | Agricultural soil microbial communities from Utah to study Nitrogen management - Steer compost 2015 | ecosystem: Environmental > Terrestrial > Soil > Agricultural land | place: USA: Utah...
CAGCAGGTTCAGCGTTTGCTTTCGGGCAGGCTACTGGGCATCAGCCCGCTGCTGGCGAAGGAGATTGTCTTCCGGGCCAGCGGACAGATCAACCTCAAAGCTGGCGATGCGGACCCGGACCTATTATTTGACGCGCTGCGATCCGTCATCGAACCGCTGGCGGATCGTCAGTGGCAGCCCGGAATTGCTGAAAATGAGAATGGCGTCGAAGCCTTCAGTGTTTATCCGCTGCACTGTATTGAGGGCTGGCATCCTCTCGATTCGGTGAGTGAGGCGCTGGCTGCATATTACGGCGCGATTGTGGGTGAGGATGCCTATCAGGCGGCTAAAGAGCCGGTAAAGGCGGCAATCGAGGAAGCGCGGGCGAAACTGCAAGCCAAACTCGATTCGCTGCGCAGTTCGCTGACGGACGAATCCGAACTTGAAGCCCTGCGTCGGAGTGGTGAGTTGATTCTGGCATATCAATACGCTGTCGAAAAGGGCCAGCAGGAACTGCGCGCTCAGTATGATCCCGATCAGCCGGAAATGGTGATTAAGCTCGATTCAAAACTGACGCCGCTGGAAAACGCGCAGGCCTACTTTGCCCGTTACGAAAAAGCCAAACGCGCCCTGGCCGGCGTGCCGGAACTGATCGAAGAGACTGAAAATGACCTGGCCTATCTGGAGCAGCTTGCGGTTGATCTGGAAATGGCGTCGAACTGGCCGGACATCGACGAGGTTCAACAGGCACTTCAGGCAAGGGGCTACTGGCAGGGAAAACGCGCCGGACGAATCGGGGGCGGCAAGAGCGCGCCGCTGCGGATTGTCACGCCGGATGGATTTGTGATCTGGGTTGGGCGCAACAGCCGCCAGAATGAACTGGTGACGTTTGACAAGGGCAGTGGAGCCGACCTGTGGCTGCACGCTCGCGATGTCCCCGGCGCGCATGTAATTATCAAGTTTGATGGGCGCGAGATTCCTGAGTCGGTCATCGAGCAGGCGGCAGAAATCGCGGCCTATTACAGCGCCCGCAGGGATGAAGCCAGCGTGATTGTGGATGTAACCCCGCGAAGGTACGTCAGGAAGATCAAGGGTGCAGGGCCGGGAATGGTGACATACCGCAATGAGACGACACGGACCGTCAGGCCGCGTGCGCCTGAAAAGGATTGACCCAGTATCTGGGCAGATACATCGGCAGGGAAGTTCTGGAGCCGCACTTTTTCACGGATTGGTCATGTCCAGCACGACTTCCCGCCACAACGCATCGAGGACGTGCAGGGCGCTCAGATTACGCAGGACATAGCCGTAGGGCAGATTCTCCTGGCGGAAGCTGGCTGCATCCTCATGACCACGCGGCGGCAGCGATGGATGTACGCCGTCGAATGCCAGGCTGGTGCGGGCGTAAAAGGCCATCGCATAGTGGTAATCCCATAACGGAACGTCAAACTGAGAGGCGATATCGCGCACGATCTGGTTGAAGCGCAGGACCTTTTCGTCATAACCTATACGCGGCGGAATGGTGCTGACCACCGGCACGACCCCGTGTTCGATGGAAAGCCGCACAATGCGCTCAAGGTTGTGGCGGTAGTCGATGTCAGGGACATAGCCGACATCGTTGGTTCCGAACATGATGAGCGCAAAGGCAGGGCGGATCAACCGGTACTCACAGACGAGAGGTATTTCATCTGGCAGGCACTGGTTCGGGTCGGCAAAGGCCGGCAGCAGCGCAGCAGCAGCGTTCCAACCAACCCCCGTTGCCACTGATCTGCGGGTGAAGTTGTTGCGCCCCGGTTCAGTCTGCCTGAAGTAATCAATGGCTGGCTGCAAGTAGTCGTAATCACTGAGGTCGTACCTGCCTTCACCGATGGGCTGGAACATATGATACGAGGCAGTGATGCTGTCCCCGACTTTGGCGAATACATTCGGGTGATTGCCGCGAGTCTGGCCGCGCTGAAAAATGAGGCGGGCGTTATCTGAAATACCGGAGATCAGGTGAGGGAAGCTCAACTGGCTGGTGCTGATCGGACGGGTTTGAAGGTCGATAAAGGTGTTGACGTACTCACTATAGACCCAACCGGCGCGATATTGATCGAGCGTGTGCACTTGCAGCCAGTCTGAATCTGCGGTGCGTCCGGTGATGGCGAGCGGGGTTCCATCAGGCAGCAGGTCGAGTACGGCAAAATCCAGGCCGGGACCGGCACGCAGGCGCAGGGGTATATCGTCGCTGGCAACAAGGCCATCCGGCTCCAGATGCTGGCTGGTTTGTGCGGATACGGTCAGATTGCCGATCTGAAAAAGACAGGCGATAATGGCTGCATTCAGTAATCGCATCGACGCAATCCTGATCGTACACATGTTGCAGATGCTAGGCGAGTGCCAGTCAGTTGTCAAGTGAGGAGCAGTCATGACGGAACAACCCCTTTGCCCGCGTCCTGGCAGCAAAGTCAGGCTCAAGAATTATGATCCAGCCTATAAAGGCAGTTACGATAAGCAAAGCGCACGCGCTGAAGAAGAAAAGCTTGAAAAACGGCTGGCCTTGCTTCAGGAACGGTTGTACGCCGAAGGGAAACAAGCCCTGTTGATCGTGCTGCAGGCGATGGACGCCGGCGGCAAGGACAGCACGATCAAGCACGTGTTCGATAGTGTCAACCCCCAGGGGGTAAAGATCACCAGCTTCAAAGTGCCGACAGCCGAAGAAATGGCCCATGATTTCCTGTGGCGTATCCACCGGCAGGTTCCACCAAAGGGGTATATGGGCATTTTCAATCGCAGCCATTATGAAGATGTGCTGGTGGTACGGGTCAACAAACTGGTTCCTCAGACGGTGTGGGAACAACGGTACGATCACATCAACTGGTTCGAGCGTCTGCTGGTTGACAGCGGTACACGTGTCCTGAAGTTCTTTTTGCATATCAGTAAGGAGGAACAGAAGGAACGTTTTCAGGCGCGGCTGGATGACCCGAAAAAACACTGGAAATTCTCGCGGGGTGATCTGGCGGTGCGCGAACAATGGGACGACTACATGCGGGCCTACGAAGAGGTGCTTACCCGCTGCAATACAGATGCTGCGCCCTGGCACATTGTTCCCGCCAATCGCAAGTGGTATCGCAATCTGGTGATAACGAAAACAATTGTCGAAACACTGGAGGCTATGAATCCGCAGTTCCCGCCGGCCGAACCGGACCTGGATCAGGTGGTGATTCCCGACTAAACATCGCCCAGGCAGACATGCAGCGCGCGCGCTGTATCAATCCAGGGGTGATCGAGCGGGACGGTTTTGCGTTTCCCGACAACTTCTTCCAGGGGTACGGGTTCTGTGCTTTCGCCCCGCGAAGCCACCATCACCCCAAATCTGCCTTCGTGAATCAGCCGGGCGCAGGCCGTACCGAGGCGGGTTGCCAGCAGACGATCAGCCGGAGACGGTGTGCCACCCCGCTGAACATGCCCCAGAATGGTCACGCGCGATTCAAGGCCGGTTAATTTTTCGAGCTGCAAAGTTAGCTCGTGAGTGCTATCCACCTGCTTCGCGTCGAATTCTGCCAGCGCCCGTTCAGCGGCTTTCTTGGCCTTTTTGTCCTTGTTCTTTTTGGCGTCGGCAAGCTGTTGTTCCAGGTTGGCACGGGTGGCTGCCGCTTCAACCGACATCGCGCCCTCGGAAACAGCCACGATGCTGAACGGTTTGCCTGCCCGGCTTCGACCCAGAACAGCGTCGGCGACAATTTCCACATGATAGGGGATTTCGGGCAGGAGAATCGCATCAGCGCCACCGGCCAGACCTGCGCCAAGCGCCAGCCAGCCGGCATTATGGCCCATAAGCTCGACGACGATAATGCGGTGATGGCTGTGGGCGGTGCTGTGCAGGCGATCAATAGCTTCGGTAGCAATCGTCAGGGCGGTATCGAAACCGAACGTGACATCGGTTCCCCATACATCGTTGTCGATGGTTTTGGGGAGGGTGATGATATTTAACCCTTTTTCGATCAGGCGGTAGGCATTTTTGGCCGTGCCTCCCCCGCCCAGGCAGACCAGCGCGTCGAGCTGGTGCAGATGATAGGTCTCGACCATCGCATCGGTCATATCCATGATCTGATCGCCAACCGGCATCTTATGAGGTTTATCCCGGCTGGTTCCCAGAATCGTGCCGCCAACGGTCAGAATACCGGAAAGGGCGTTGGCATCGAGCAGCATAGTGCGGTTCTGCATCAGGCCGCGAAAGCCCTGACGAAAGCCGATGACCCGCATGTTGTATTCGTTCATGGCTGCTTTGCCAACAGCACGGATGGCTGCGTTCAGGCCGGGACTGTCGCCCCCGGCTGTAAGAATGCCGATTGATTTGGTCATGATCCTGAATACTCTGTGTACCGTTTTCCTATCAATCTTAACCTGCTGCTGTGTCTATGGCGAGTCTCATTCAGAACTGACCAGACGGGCCGCTTCGAGTACCTGCGCTATGGTGATGTCTCGCATACAGGGATGATAGGCGGGATTGTCGTCAGCCCAATCGAGAACGCGGCAGGGGCGACAGCCTATGTCAGATGCGAGAATAATATGCCTGTCGGGCGGCCCCCAGGGTCCAAATTCGAGGGGATCGGCGGGGCCAAAGAGTGTGACCGTCGGCGTGCCGACGGCGGCAGCCAAATGCAGCGGCCCGCTGTCCGGCCCGATTACGACACGGGCGCGGTTGTAGAGAGCCGCCAGTTGGCCGATATGCGTTTCGCCAGCGATGATGCAGTAGGGCTGCTGCATCTGCGCTGTGATGCGTTTAATCATATTGAGTTCATGTTCACTACCGGTAAAGACGACTCTGGCGTCTAGCTGCTCAGTCAGGGTGTCTGCCACTGCCGGCCAGCGATCCTCCGGCCAGTGCTTGACCCACGTGCCGGAACCGGGATGGATACAGATAATGGACTGCCCGATGCCGATTCCCCACTCTTCCAGGTAGCCGTCGATATAGTGACGATCTATGTCCATAATCGGGTAATTGTAATGAGCATTTTCCGGGGCCAGCGGGCCGCTCCAGTGTTCGATCAGGCGCAGATTCTGAATAACGGCGTGTTCGCGTATAGGGTCTTGCGCGCGCGTCAGGAACGGCGCGGTATCGGGCAGGTTATAGCCAATGCGTTCCGGGATGTTTGCCAGGTGTGCGATCATCGCGCCCCACCAGTGATCGGGCCGGAAGATGATAGCGGTATCGTAGGCAATGCGGCGCAGATGCCGGGCAGCGACAAAAGCAAGCTTATATGGCGATTGCAGGCTTTCTTTTGGCTCGCGGCTGAAGCCGGGGAATGGCAGCGTCAGGATGGTGTCGACTTCGGAATAGCTGGCGAGTACACGTGCCGACCAGGGACCGACCAGTGCATGAATTTCGGCATCTGGCAGGGCGGCGCGCAGTGCGCGGATGGCCGGCGTAGTCAGCAGGATGTCGCCAAGATGGTCAGGGCGGATAATCAGAATGCGCTGCGTGTTCGTGCGCCGGGCTGACAGGCGAGGCATAAGTGCCAGGGTTCGCAGCAGGGCGCGGCGCACGCGATGCTTCAGCGGCGTGGAATGAAAAGCCGCTGTCATGCTGCGGTTGCGGAGTACGAGCGCCTCTCTATCCAAGTCCGATTTCCTGATATGCTCGCAGCAGGTCCGGGATGAGTACTGACCAGTCATAATGCCGGTACACGGCAGCCTGTGCCGCCGCGCCCATTTCGGCACGCTGAGGGGCGTTTTGCAGCAGTTGAACAATCGCGCCAGCCATCTGCTGCGGATCATCCACAATCATCAGGCTGCGGCGTGCTTCATCTGGCAGGCCAGCCGCAGCAAGCGTTGTCGCCACGATAGCACAGCCAGCGGCCATCGCTTCAAGGATTTTCAGCCGCGTGCCGCTGCCCATTCTAAGCGGTGCGATGTAGACGGCGGCGGCGTGCAGATAAGGTGTCACCTCCGGGACCCATCCGGTCAGAACGATATGGTCATGGTCGCGCAAGACTTCGAGCCGGGGGTGAGGCTTCTGGCCGACGACATACAGCCGCACATCTGGCATTATCGAGCGCACCTGCGGCAGAATGTCTGACGCAAACCAGAGCATGGCATCCACGTTAGGCCGATAATCCATCTTGCCGGTGAAGATCAGGGCGCAGGGGCCGAGATCAGGCAGTCTTGCGTTAACGGCCTCGTACTGGCGCACAAAGATGCCATTCGGGATTACATAAACCCGATTATCGTGGCGAAAGCGTTGCAGCGAAGCTGCATCCTCTGCGGAAACCGCCAGCACACAATCGACCTGCTGGCAGACATCACGCTCGTAGCGGGCGATGCGGCGGGCCTGCACAAACGAATAGGCGGCGCTGGGCCAGCGTTTCGGCTGGCGGAGATCGACTTCAAATATGCCCTGCTGAAGCGCGAATTCAGCATTATGAGCATCGTAACACAGCTTTGTGGCAGGTTGGTACTGGCGTATGATCGGCAGATAACCGGCCATTTCCAGCCCCTCAAACTGGACCAGATCGAACGGCTGTGACTGCAAAATCTCAATCAGGCATTGGCGAAACTCCCGGCTCACCAGGCGCAGGGCCAGATCAGGCTGCTGTGAAACAAGCATGTCCCTCAGGCGCTGCTGCGCCGAACGGGCCGGGGCTTCTATTATTTCGATTTGCTGGCAGAGTGCCGCCAATGGTGTGTTGGTAGTGACGTGATTGCCTTCAGCGAAGCTTAACAGCGTGATCTGATGTCCGGCGGCGTGAAGGCCGTGTATCAGGCCAAAATTGCGCAGCGCACCGCCCTGATGGGGCGGATAGGGTAAAGCCGGGGTGAGCATCAGGATACGCATTATGCTTCAGCTCATCCGGTTGTAGACCGACAGGATAATGCGAGCAGTGTTTTCCCACGTGAACAGCGCCGCGCGCTTCAGGCCAGCAGCGCGATCGGCTTCGACCCACCGGGAGTCGGTCAGGACACGTTTAAGGGCATCTGCCAGAGTTGTAGGGTCGTCAGGGTCAATGAGGGCGCCGACCTCGCCCACCACTTCTGGCAGCGATGAGCGATTACTGACAATCGGCACTGTGCCGCAGGCCATCCCCTCCAGTGGAGGAAAGCCAAAGCCTTCATAGTACGAGGGCAAAATCACCGCAGCCGCCAGATTGTAAAGTGCCGGCAGTGCTTCCTGAGGGACATTTTCACGCCACAGGATGTGCTGCTGCAACTTCATCTGTTCGATATGCTGCATGGTTTCGTCAAACAGCCAGCCGCGCTGCCCGGCCAGCACCAGCGGCGGCACATCGGCAATCTGTTCCCGCAGCATACTATAGGCTTGCAGCAGGCCGAGAATGTTTTTGCGCGGCTCGAATGTGCCCACAAACAGAAAGAATGCCTCCGGCAGGTCAAGCTGCTGTCGATAGCCGGCCAGGATGTCGGCTGGCAGCGGCCTGAAGCTCTCATCTACTCCGAGCATGTGAACAGTAACTTTGTCCGCCGGGACGTTGAGCATATCGATAAGATCGGTTTTTGTCGCGGCGCTATCTGCCAGAATATGATCGGCGTGCTGCACGGCGAACTCAATCTGGCCGTTGTAGTAGCAGCGGCTTTCGGCAGTGAGGTACTGTGGATAATGCAGGAAATTCAGATCATGAATCGTTACGATATGGCGGCGGGCGCCGCGTAGAGGTGGGATGAAGTCCGGGCTGTGCAGCAGATCGAGTTTAAAACGCGCCAGTTCCGCCGATATTGTGTACCGTTCGAGCCGGTGATGGCACGGTGTCCACAGCGCGGCGCTCTGAAAGCGCCGGGCAAGCGACTCCTGAGCCTTGCGGCTGTGGAAGATTGTGTAGCGATTGTCGTAATCTATCGATTCCAGTGCGCTGACAATGCGGCGCATATAAGTGCTGATGCCGCCCTTGCGATAATACGTGAGCCGGGTATCAATGCCGATGTGCTGCATGTGACTGAGTATAACGTTTGGGCATGGAACATACCAGCCACAGTGTCTAGTCGATGAATACGCTGCAATCAGGCGTCCAGGGTGGCGCGCAGACTGCCAGAAAAACCAGGTCCGTGCTGCCGGTATTGAATATCTGGTGGATCGCATGGACCGGGACAGCGATAGCATCCCCGGGGCGGACGCGCTGTTCCTCATGACCAATGACCATCCGGCCTTCGCCGGACAGGATCAGGTAGCTTTCTTCGACAACCGGGTGATAGTGCTTCCGTGATGCGTGGCCGGGAGGGAGGGTAATCTGCGCCAGGCTGTGCTGCTGCGCACCGCCCACCGCTTTTCCCAGATATTCGCGCACGATTTCGCCGTGCGGGCTGGTGATTGGCGTGATGTCATCTGTATTCTTCAGGTACATGATTACAGCCACTTGGTGATAATCCGGTCAAGTGTGCCATTGTCGTCCAGTATTTGCAGCGCCCGGTTGAGTGCTTGCCAGCGCGCTACCTCATCTATTGGCACAGCGATAGGATACCAGTTGTTGGTGACATAATGGAGTGCGGCCTGCCATTGATGCTCGCGCAGGTGCAGGCGCGCGCTGACAGCATCGACCAGGGCAGCGTCTGCGTGGCCGAAGCGAACCGCATCCAGCGCATAGGATGGTAATTCGTAGGGCGCAGTCTCGAATGGATGGATGCGGCGCAGCCAGCGACGGGCCAGCGTATCGGCGTTTGAACCAAATTCATAGGCCAGCCTGTGCCCCGCCAGTTCGCGCATGGATTGAATCGGGCGTTCGAGGGGGCTGACCAGCACCAACCCGGCGTCAAAATAGTGGCGTGTGTAGAGCACATCCCCTGTCCGCAGCGGATCAATGGTGAGCATGGCAATCACCAGATCAGCCTGGTCGGCTTTGAGCGAATCGTACAGACCGTCGAAACTCATGTTGACAAAACGGGCCGGGAGGCCAAAGTGGTCAGCCAGCGCTTCGCCCAGGTCGATTTCCAGACCGAACAGATCGTCGGCAGTAGCGACGGCGAATGGAGGATTGCTGGCATCCACCGCGATGCGCATTTCACCGGTAGGAAACAATTCTTCCGGTGCGGGTTCGGGGCGCGGCAGATTTTGAATCAGAACCACAGCGGCTGTAATCGCTGCGGCCAGCAGTATCAGGACGCGGGTTCGGGAGCGGGCAGCCATAAGTCTGTATTCCCCTCGCGGTGCAGCGCGTAATCCTGGATGGCATAGTAGATCGGCCTGATCTGAAAATCGGACGTTACGATCTCGAAGTTGTCCGGATAACTGTAGGTTGGGGCCGGGTAGCGGAACGCCCACAGACAGAGTTTTTCCAGCCAGGGCCAGTTGGCTTCAACGTACCGGAAGGCATCGAGCGTGTACTGAATTCGCTGCGCCGGCCGCACGGCTTTTGTCCAGCGGGGGTGGTCATTCCAGCCGGTTTCGGTAATGAATACCGGTTTGTCGCCGGCTTCATAGTGGGTCATGATTTCGTGGAGCAGTTCGGCGCGCCGGAAATTGAGCCGGTCGAAGGCGGGTTCTGCTTCGGGTGGCTCAGTGAAGCCATAGGTATGGACAGCAAGGGCATCAAAAAAGTTGCCCCCTCCGGCCTGGTATAGCTGTTCGAGGTACAGGATGTCATTCAGGCCATTTGGGCTGCCTTCTGGCTCCAGCGTGGGAGCAAGCCCGGCTGCCAGTATCACCACATCTGGATTGGCGGCATGAGCAGGCGCATAGACCGCTTCCAGCAGGCGGGCGTAGGCGGCTGGATCGATGGGGCGATAACCCCACTCGAAAGCCAGATTGGGTTCGTTCCAGATGATGATGTGATCGACGACGCCGGCATAGCGGGCCGCAAAATCGGCAACGAAGGCGGCCAGTTCATCGAAAGCGTTTTCGGGCAGATAGTTGAGGGTGGAGTCTCTGGGGCGCGCCCAACCGGGAACCAGTCCCATACGGGCAATGACTTTCAAACCCTGATTCTCTGCGTGGCGGATGATTCGATCCGCCGGCTCCCAGTCATAGTAATCCTGCGTGCTTTCGATATAGGCCCAGGGGAAAAATTCGACAATGGTGTCCGCACCCATCTCCCGCACCAGTTGCAGGGTGCGCTGAATCTTCCACTCCCATACTTCGTCAATCAGGCGGGTGTGAACGCACACGATAGGGTGCTGCGTGTTGACCACCTGCTGCGGGCCGAGTGGCGCGCGCGGGCCAATCGCCCCCAGTTGGCTGATGACGAACCAGGCAATGCCCAGCCGGAGATACCAGCGCCAGTGCCGGATCAGCGAAGTGCGTAGCCAGGAATCCGCTGCAATCATTCCAGCTATGGTAACATCTGCCGCCACCAAACGAAATAGTCTGGTCTGCTTGTCTGGGTACTGGATGCCAGATGGCGTAATATCACCTGAATTTCGATTCATTACAAAATTGGTAAGTGTAATGTTTAAAAATGCTGCTATAATCAAACTGAAATCCTACGTAATATTTACCAGTGGTTAACCTCATGCGCCTGTTTATCAGCTATGCGCGGGTGGACAGACACTACTGTGTCCAGATTGTCGAGATGCTCGACGTTCACGAAGTCTGGTACGATCACCGCCTGCACGCCGGACAGCAGTGGTGGGATGAAATTGGACGGCAGCTTGAATGGTGTGAAGGGCTTGTCTTTCTGATCTCGCCGGACTCCATTGATTCCAAATACTGCCGTAAGGAATTGGAAATTGCGCAGGCACTGGGCAAGCACATCTTTCCGATTCTGATTCGCGCTGGGGCGCCAATTCCCGATGATCTGCAATACATTCAATACGCTGACCTCAGCAGCGGTATGACGCCCGAAGCTGTGAAGCTGATTCTCAACTCCATCCACCTGACTGAACGGCAGCGCAGTCAGCCGCCGGTGATGAGTGGACAGCGCGTATCGCTGGTGCTGGAACCGCCTTCAGGCCCGGACGAGGCTGACAGTCTGGTTACTGAAGCGATCGAAGCCTTTGACTGCGAACAGTATGACCGGGCTGTTTTTCTGCTCAAGCAGGCGCGGGCCAGCGGCTTCAAATCGAAATACATAGACCTTGATGCTATCCTGAACGAGGCAGAGGACGCGCTGGAATGGCAGGCGATCCGCCGCGAGGCCGAGCGCGAATATCTGCCGATTGCGCTGCTGGTGAAGTATGAACGTACCCGGAAGCTGGGCTGTCAGGCGTTTCGCGCTTTTCATAAAACGTTTCCAGACTATGATCCTGATAATCTGGCAGCGATCTGTCCGCTGGTGAACGCTCCGCTGCTGGAATGGAGTGCTGTGCCGGCTGGCTCTGTCAGGATCAGGCGCAGCGGGACACTCATGACCTGCTATGTTGAGGCTTTCGACATCGGCAAATATCCGATCACGAACGCACAGTTCGATGAATTTGCCGATGCGCCTGATGGTTATACCAATCGAGACTGGTGGGATTATTCCGAAGCAGCAGCAATGTGGCGCAAACAGCATTCCAGGCCGATGCCATCGAGATCAACCGGGTACACGCATCCACGTGTGAATGTCTGCTGGTATGAAGCTGTCGCCTTTTGCCGCTGGCTGAGTGACCGGGATGGGTCAACTATTGTGCTGCCAACCGAAGCTCAATGGCAGCGGGCGGCTCAGGGCGATGATAATCGGCTGTACCCCTGGGGCAACACATTCGATGAAACCCGATGCAATACCAGAGAGAGTCGAATCGGGCGTACCGTTCCCGTCACATACTATACCAGCGGGGCAAGCAGCTATGGCGTGATGGATATGGCGGGCAACGCCTGGGAGTGGTGCGCCAATGGCGTGGATGAGGTCAGCAATCGCAATCTTACCGGGTCAGGCAGCCGGGTGATAAAGGGTGGATCGTACATTGGGACCGAAAAACGCGCCCAATGCCGCTTCTATTATGCGCTAAACCCGGAATGTCGCTACGATAGCATCGGGTTTCGGGTCGCACGATTGAAGGGATAAAAATAAAAGCGCATCTGAATTGGCTCAGATGCGCTGTTGTTCAGCGTACATCGTGCCACGCCGTATGCACTTCTGTCTGACCGGCACGCATGGCCCGCAGCAGAGCATCCTGATCGACGGGAATACTGTAAACGCGCACCCCAACGGCGTTGTAGATGGCGTTGGCGATAGCGGGACTGGTGTTGATCGACGGAATCTCGCCAACCCCTTTCGCGCCATACGGCCCATCAGCGGCGCGGTCTTCCACCAGATAGTTGATGATTTCCGGTGTGTGTTTGATGCTTGGCATTTTGTAGCGGGCCAGCAACGTGGACCAGGGCACGCCCTTTTCAACGATGTAGCTTTCGGTCAGGCAGTTGCCCAGCGCCATTACAATGCCGCCTTCGATCTGCCCTTGCAGCAGCAGCGGATTGATGGCGCGGCCAATGTCTGTAGCCGACACCACTTTCTCGACATGAACATAACCGGTATTCAGATCGACGCTGACGAGTGCGGCCTGGGTTGCATAGGAAAAAGCGAAGTGCATGTCACCACCCGTTCCCAGCGGTTGGGTTTTCGGCCCCCAGTATTCATGCTGAATACGGGTGGCGATACCTTGTTTCTTCGCCAGTCTCACCACTTCGCCAAACTGGATGCTCGTACCATTGACACGGACGAGGCCCTCTTCAAAACGCAGGTTGGCCGGCGGCTGATCGTACTCCTCAGCGACGACGGTGCTAAGCGCGTTGCGCAGGTTGGCGGCGGCGTGGCGCACGGCGTTGCCGCTCATATAGGTCTGGCGGCTGGCGGTGGTGGGGCCGCCGTCGGGTGTCAGATCAGTATCGGAGAGCAGGACACGCACCTGCTGGTAGGGTACACCCAGTTCCTCAGCGGCACACTGGGCCAGCACCGCGACCAGACCTTGACCCATATCTGCCGAAGACGCGCGGACTTCGACCGTGCCATCTTCAAAGGCTTCCACTTCCGCTGCCGCTTTATCGGGCGCGCCGCCACCCAGGCCGG
>Ga0079224_100010185_pt1 | contig 12884 bp, 13 predicted proteins | sample Stecom2015_FD_80414 | JGI IMG/M metagenome (GOLD analysis project Ga0079224, IMG submission 80414) | Agricultural soil microbial communities from Utah to study Nitrogen management - Steer compost 2015 | ecosystem: Environmental > Terrestrial > Soil > Agricultural land | place: USA: Utah...
CTGCTCCGGCGCCATGTACTTGGGCGAGCCGATGGCGTAGCCGGTCTTGGTGAGCTGGGTGTCGCCGTCTTGCTGCGCGGCGGCCACCCCGAAGTCGACGATCTTCAGCAGCCCTTCGTTGTTGATCAGGATGTTGGCGGGCTTCAGGTCGCGATGCACGATGCCTGCTTGGTGCGCGATGGTCATGCCCGTCGCGATATCGATGCCGTATTGCAGAGCGCGCGGCAGCGGCAGCGGCTTTTCGTTGACGATTTCGCTGCCCAGCGTGTGCGAGGGGAAATACTCCATGGAAATGGCGTATACCCCGCGCATGTACAGGAAGTCGTAGATGCGAATGACGTTCTTGTGCGTGATCTTGCGCGAGTAGCGCAGCTCATGCACGAAGCGCTTCATCATCTCCTCGTCCTGAGAGACGTTCGGATTGAGGAACTTGAGGATCAACCGCTCTTCGACGACCGTGTCCTCGACCAGCACGACCGTGCCGAATGCGCCTTTGCCGATCTTTTCGATGAACTTGTAGCGTCCCTCGATGACGTCCCCGGAGCTGAGCGCGGCGATGTCCAGCCTCGAAGTGGCGGCCGCCGCTTCCTCGGCCTTCTTGATCACCGCATCGACGTCGCCTTTTTCGATCAGCAGCGTACGGGCCGGCTCGGCCATGGCGGCCGCCTTGGCCTGCGCCGCCACCGCCGTGCTCGAGTAGCGGCTGTCGAGTTCCTCGATAGCGTGGACTGCGGCGATCCGGATCGTTTCGTCGCTCGAGGCGGCGCCGGCCGCCTGGATGTGGTCGCGCACCGCGTCGGCGCGCTTTTCGTCGGCGAGTCGCGCGAGGGCGTTGATGGCCTCGACGCGGATTTCCTTCTCGGGACGCTCCAACAGGCGCAACATGGGCTCGATGACGCGCGCGTCGCCCAGCTTGCCGAGCGCGCGGGCGATGGTCGGCAGCGAGCGGGTGTTCGGCGTATCCAGCAGCTCGAGCAGCGCCGGCAGAGCCTTCTTGCTGCCGATCTCGGCGAGCGCATCCACAGCGCGTTCGCTGACCCACCAATCCTTGTCGCGCGTCGCCTCGATGAGGAAGCTCACGGCGCGCTCATCCTTGGTCTGATTGAGGATTTCGATGGCCGCGCGGCGCACGTCCTCGTCCTCATCACGTATCAGCTCCAGGACTGCGTCGACCACGCGCGGCCCGCCGATCTTGCCGAGCGCGTCGGCGGCGCGCGTGCGCACCCACCAATCGTCGTCCTTGATGACCTGCAGCAGATGCTTGATGTCCTTGGCCGTGCCCAGGTGATTGAGCACTTCGACCGCGGCGCGCCGCGCGTACTCGTTTTCATCCTTGAGCACGTCCACGAGGTGCTTCATCGTGTCCGGGTCTTTGGCGCGCACCACCACGTCGATGGCGCGATTTGCGACCTCCAGGTCCGCATCGCGCAGCATCTGGCACACCGGAGCGACGTCCATCGGCCCGTCCATGCGCGACAGCGCGTTGAGCGCCGCTTGACGGATGAGCTTGCTCGGGTCGCGCAGCTGCTTCTGGATCGCCGCCGAGACGTCCGGACGGTTGAAGCGGCTGAGGATCGAGATGATGTGGATGCGTGCAGCGGTGTCCTTGCCTTCGATGCGGCTGATCAGCTCGGGCGCCGCGGAGGCGTCGGCGAGCTCGCCGATGATGCGGAACAGGGCCGCTTTCTCATTGGGTTCCTGCGCGTAAGCGTGCTGCAGGAGCTCGCGGATGGTGAAGCGGTTCTTTTGCGCCGAAATGATCTCGAGCACCGCGGGTTTCGGCACGTCGTCGCGGTTGAGCAGCTCGATCAGCAGGGCGGCGCTGTAACTGCGGCTGTGGGTCAGCGCCCAGATCACGGCGGCGGCGGTGCGCGCGTTGCCGTCGACGAGCCCCTGGACGAGCAGGGGAAACGTCTTGTTGTCGACCAGCTGCGTCAGAATGTCGAGGTAGGCGGCGCTTTCGTTCTTGTCCGCCACCGCAAGGGCGTCCAGGATCTTGGGGATGGCGCCCGCGCCAAGTTTCGCGAGTTTCTGGAAAGCCTTCTGGGCGTCCGGATGCAGGGGGTCGCCCACACCGCGGATCTCGGCGATCAGCCGCTCGGCTCTCAGGTCGGAAAAGAAACTCATCAAGTCTTCTCAGCATCCATCGCTTGAGGCGCCTCGTTCGGTGGACTGTGCGGCGCCTTCGTCGGCTTTGCTTTCAGCGAACGCCAGGAAGCGCGCTCGACGGCGTCCCGCGCGAAGCGGGGCGCGCGCCCGTGCGTGCTTCGGGTGGACGCGGCTTGTCAGCCGAATCCGGCGTCGCCGCATTATGCCATGCTTGTCCGCCAGCACCGGGTCGGGGCGCTGCGCGAGTGAGACGCGGCGCACGGCTACGGCGCGCGATTGCGCCGGGCGTGCGGCCATGAGCCTCGACAGGCCGTCGGCGGCGCGCGACGGCGCGCCGCAAGGGTCGTTTGCTTTACGGACCCGCAGAGCCGGCGCCTCCGTTACAATCAGCGGGCCGGAAGGCGCGGTCGGACGCGCCTTGAATCGAAAGTAGTGGAGAAATGATGAGCTCCGAGCGAGAGATCGAGCTGCGCCGGTTGGTCGAAAACTACGTGGACCCGCGGCTCGGCGCCCCGCTGGGGGAAGTCGGCGAGCTGCGGAGCATCGAGCTTGGCGAGCACGATTGCCGGATCGATGTGCTGCTCGGCTTTCCCGCGCAGCGTTTCGGTCGCGACTTCGCCGATCGTCTGAGCGAGCATGTGCGCGTCGCCCTGGGCCTGCGTCGTGTGGAGACGCACGTCGACTGGAGCGTCGCCTCGCACAGCGCCAAGCGCAATCTCAAGCCGGTTCAAAGCATACGCAATATCATCGCAGTGGCCTCCGGCAAGGGGGGCGTGGGGAAGTCGACCACGGCCGCCAATCTCGCCCTTGCGTTGGCCTACGATGGTGCGGCGGTGGGATTGCTCGATGCCGACATCTACGGGCCGAGCCAGCCCAAGATGATGGGACTGAGCGGCGAGAAGCCGACCAGCGCCGACCAGAAGAGCATGACCGCCCCGCAGGCCCACGGTGTGAAAGTGATGTCCATCGGCTTCCTCATCGACGAGGAGCAGCCCATGGTGTGGCGCGGTCCGATGGTCACGCAGGCGCTCGTGCAATTGCTCGAGACGACGCGTTGGGGGGAGCTGGACTATCTGATCGTGGACATGCCGCCTGGCACCGGCGACACGCAGCTCACGCTCGCGCAACGCGTGCCGGTGAGCGGTGCAGTGATCGTCACCACGCCGCAGGACATCGCGCTGCTGGACGCGCGTAAGGGCCTTCGGATGTTCGAGAAGGTGGAAGTGCCGGTGCTGGGGATCGTCGAGAACATGAGCACTCACGTGTGCTCGCGTTGCGGCCATGAGGAGCACATCTTCGGTGCGGGCGGCGGCCGTAAGATGGCCGAGCAGTACGGCGTGGATCTGCTCGCCGAGCTGCCGCTCGACATCCGCATCCGCGAGCAGACCGACGGCGGTCGTCCGACCGTGATCGCCGACCCCGACAGCGCGCTCGGGCAGACTTACATAGACTTCGCGCGGCGCACGGCGGCGCGTCTGGCGCGCACCTCGCTGGCGCCCGGGCAGGCGTTCCCGACGATCACCGTGGATGACACTTAAGACGGTGAACGGCGGCCGGACGCGTGCGACGAGCCTGAAGTACTTGATGCTTGCAAGACCACGTGGATGGGAGATCTCTTGCCGGAGCATGGCGAAATCGGCGGCGATGCCGAAAGACCCCCTAAGTACTTGATGCTCGCAACACCATCTCGCTGAAATTCTTCGCCAGCCAGTCCATTCGTCCATATACCAGCCAGTCCATTCGTCCATAATAAATGAGTATCAAAGCTGATCGCTGGATCCGCCGCATGGCGGCGCAGGGCATGATCGAGCCGTTCGAGGCCGGCCAGGTGCGCGTCGCCAACGGCGGCAAGATCGTTTCCTACGGGACCTCGAGCTACGGCTACGACGTGCGCTGTGCGAACGAGTTCAAGATCTTCACCAACATCAACTCGACGATCGTCGATCCAAAGGATTTCGCGCCGGGCGCCTTCGTCGACCTTACGGCGGATGTGTGCATCATCCCGCCGAACTCTTTCGCGCTCGCGCGCACGGTGGAGTACTTCCGCATACCGCGCAATGTGCTGACCATCTGTCTCGGCAAGTCCACGTACGCGCGCTGCGGCATCATCGTGAACGTCACGCCGCTCGAGCCGGAGTGGGAAGGCCATGTGACGTTGGAGTTCTCCAACACGACGCCGCTTCCGGCGAAGATCTACGCGAACGAAGGCGTAGCGCAGATGCTGTTCCTGGAATCGGACGAGGTCTGTGAGACCTCGTACAAGGATCGCGGCGGGAAGTATCAGGGGCAACGTGGGGTGACGTTGCCAAAGGCGTGAAGGAAGAGAAGCGGTTAGCGGTGTGTAGAAGCGGTTAGCGGTTAGCGGTTAGCGGTTAGTGAAGACAGCGTAGCCGCTGCCCCAACTCGCTGAGAATGATCGTTAGCCTCGAGAACACAGCGAAGCTGCTTCAGACTACACTCGCCGCGAACGTTCCCTTAGCCTGGAACCCAGCGTAGCGGCTTCAGCTACGTCAACCTCAACTCGCCAACGAACGATCGTTAGTCTCAAGAACACAGCGAAGCGGCTTCAGACTACTTTCATGTCTCGACTAACCGCTAACCGCTTCTCCACTCCCTCAGCACCATCACCGTCTCCACCTTCCCTTTCCTGATCTGCTCGACGCGGGCCGGGGCGTAGTCCAGCTGGGGCGCCAGCCACAGGCGCGAGACGCGGCTCGAACCGGGACGTGTGCTTTCGTAAAGAATCGTGTCGAGGCGGCCGAAGGGCGTGTCCAGCACCACTTGTTCCTTGCGCGCGTACGTGTAGTGCTTGATGCGGTCCTCGTCGATCATCGGTACGGTTCCGGGTTCCTGACCCCGCAGCAGCGCCGCCGAGACTGCAATCTGGATCGAGGATCGATCCTGCACGCCGGGCTCGATCTGCAATTCAACTCGCTGGCCTTCGATCACGCCCTGCGCCACGCCGCGCTCCCATTCGAACTCCAGGCGGCCGTCCCTGGAGCCGGAGCGACCGTCGTCCAGCCGCCACTCCAGCGGGCGCACGCCCTGCGGGCCGATCTGCATCGTGCTGCGCTCCACGGCGGCGGGGCTCACCAGCAGCCGTGCGAGCAGGCTCGGTTCAGCGCGTGTTTCGAATGTATAGCGTCCGTCCTCGCCGCGCGCGAACACGAACTTCAAAGAGCCGGCTCGCATGCCGCGGTAGGTGACTTCGTATGTGGCGGTGAACGGACTCGGGGCCGGCGTATCCGCGAGCGGCGTATGCATCGCCAGGCCCAAGGCCAGTCCGATCACCGCCGTCATCGCTCGCATGTTCAGCCTCCGACGGCTCTCGCATCCACGATCACCGGCTCCTCGAGCACGCGCCCGTCCAGGTAGATGCGCTCCTCGCGCAACGCCAGGCGCCCGCGTGCGTACCAGTCGATCGCCTGTGGGTAGATCCTGTGTTCCTGCTGCTGAACTCGCGCTGAAAGAGTTGCTTCGTCGTCGCCTTCGCGCACGTCCACCATCGCCTGAATAATGACCGGACCTCCGTCGAGTTCCGCCGTGACGAAGTGCACGCTCACGCCGTGCACCGCATCGCCCGCCTGCAGCACTCGGCGATGCATATGCAGGCCGCGATACTTGGGCAGCAATGAGGGATGTACGTTCAGGATGCGTCCGGCGAAGGCGTCTATGAATCCGCAGGAGAGAATGCGCATGAAACCTGCGAGCACCACCAGCTGCGGCTCATACTCTTTCAGCAGTGCGGCGAGCGCTGCGTCGTATGTGGCGCGATCCGGGAAATCGCGCGGCGAAAGGACGTGCGTCGGAATGTTCATGCTCGATGCGATGTCCAGACCCGGGGCTTGCGCCTGGTCGCTCACTACCGCGCGCACTTCCACCGGCAATTCGCCGCGAGCCGCGCGTTCGGCGATGACGCGCATGTTGCTGCCGCGCCCTGAGATCAGGATGACGATCGGCAGTCGCGGCGCCGCCGCCTGCTCGGCGGCGCTCATCAGCGGACGATCACGCCGCCGTCGCCGCGGCGGACTTCACCGATGACCAGCGGCGCCTCTCCGTGGTCGCGCAGCGTCTGCATGGCCTTTTCAACATCGACGGCGGCGACGCAGACCGTCATGCCCACGCCACAGTTGAACGTGCGATGCATTTCTGCATCGGAAATTCCGGCGGTCTTCTGCAGCCATTCGAACACCGGCGCTCGCGTCCAGCTGCGCGCGTCGAGTACGACTTCGCACCCCTCGGGGACCACGCGTGGGATGTTCTCGGTGAGTCCGCCGCCCGTGATGTGCGCGAAGCTGCGCACCGGCAGCGTGCGCGCGAGCGCCAGCAGGGCCTTGACATAGATGCGGGTCGGCGCGAGCAGTGCATCGAAAAGCAATTGCCCGTCGGGCAGCTTCGTCGCAGCGTCCGCTTTCGCCGCGGCGATGAGTTTGCGGATCAGCGAATAGCCGTTGGAGTGCGGCCCGGAGGAGGGCAGGCCGAGAACGACATCGCCCGGGCGTGTATCCCGTCCGTCGATGATGCTGTCCTTCTCCACCACGCCCACGCAGAAGCCGGCGAGATCGTAATCGCCCGCGGCGTACATCCCGGGCATTTCGGCCGTCTCCCCGCCGATGAGCGCGACGCCGGCCTGCATGCAGCCCGCCGCGATCCCGTCGATCACCGTCGCGGCGAGATCGACGCTCAGCTTCCCCGTCGCGTAATAGTCGAGGAAGAACAGCGGCTCGGCGCCCTGCACGACGACGTCGTTCACGCACATCGCCACCAGATCCACGCCGATCGTCTCGTGCCTGCCGGTCTCGATGGCGAGCCGCAGCTTGGTGCCGACGCCGTCCGTGCCGGCCACCAGCACGGGTTTGCGCCAGCGCGTCAGATCGAGCTCGAACAGCGCGCCGAAGCCGCCGAGTCCGCCAAGCACTTCGGGGCGCATCGTGCGCTTCGCCGCCGGTTTGATGCGCTCGACGAGCGCCTCGCCGGCTTCGATGTCGACGCCGGCGTCCTTGTACGTGATCGGGGTGGTGGGCGGCATGGCGGATCCGGGGAAAAGGCGTGTGCTATTTTACACGTCCGCGATGCGACTCGATTCCCGATGCCGTCATTACTTCCGATCATTGCCGCGGCGCTGACCGCGCTGGCCGCCTTCGGGTCCGTCTGCACGACGCAGGCGGCCGACCTCGTCGATCTCTACGAGACCACCCAGCCGGTGATCACCAGCAACGAAGCGGCCTTCGCCGAGGCGCTCAGGACCGTGATCGTACGGGTGAGCGGGCGGCGCGACGCGCCGGCGCGCCTCGGCGCCGCCCTCGATGATCCGCAGCGCTACGTGCAGCGCTATGGTTTCACGACGCAAGACATTCTGCAGGTGGGATTCGACAGCATGTCGATCGATCGTCTGCTGCTCGAGGCGGGACTGCCGGTGTGGGGCCGCGAACGACCGGCGACTCTGGTGGCGCTGGCGCTGCCGCAGTCGAACGGCTCGCTGCGCTGGGTGAGCGCCGATGCGCCCGCAGCGGAGCGCGAGGCGATCGAGCGCGCCGCGCACGAGCGGGGCCTGCCCCTGGTGTGGGCGACGCTCGACGTCCAGGATCAGGCGCAGCTCGATCCTGCCGGGCCGCCGGGGGCCGTCCTGCAGCTCGCGCAGCGGCACGGCGCAGATGCGGCGCTGCTCGGACAATCCTACGGAAGCGGTGCGGCGCACTGGGCGCTATTCACGGACGACGGCGCTCGGCGATCCTCCGGTGCGTTCACCGACGGAGTGCACCTGGCCGCCGATGCGTTCGCGCAGGCGTTCGCAGCCACCGGCTCGATGCTCGACACCATTATCGTCGAAGTGTCGGGGCTCGCTGATCTGGAGGCGTACGCCGAGACGCTCAACTATCTGGAAGGGGTGACGCTGGTGCGCAGCGTGGCGGTCGAGCAGGTGTCGGGCGACACCATACGCTTCCGGCTCGCCGTGCGAGGCGATGCGCAGACGCTGCGTCGCGCGATCGGCCTGGGACGCACCTTGATTGCGTCCACTGCCGCCGGCGGCGGCCCGGGCGAGCGGCTCGTGTTTCGCTATCAGCGCTGATCGAGATGCGGCACATTCCGAATGCGCTATGCGCGTTGCGCATGTTGCTGGTCGCGCCAGTGGTGTGGCTGCTGGTCCGCGCCGAATACGGCTCGACGCTGTGGTTGTTCGGCATCGCGGCGGCCACCGACGGGCTGGACGGGTTCCTGGCCAAGCGTTTCGGCTGGACGTCCGAGCTCGGCAAGATTCTCGACCCGCTCGCCGACAAACTGCTGCTCGTCAGCGTATTCATCACGCTGGCGGCTGTCGGGCTCACCCCCTGGTGGCTGGCCGGCGCGGTGGTGCTGCGAGACGCGACGATCACCGCGGGCGCCATCACGTACAAGGCTCTCTATGGCGACCCGCAAGGGCGGCCGACCGGGATCAGCAAACTCAACACGCTCTGCCAGATCCTTTATCTGCTCGTCGTGGTCGGGACGCACGCCATGCAGCGCCCAGCGCCGGCGGCGCTCACGACGCTTGGGGCCGTGGTGTTCGTCACCACGGTGGTCAGCGGCATCGATTACGTGTTGACGTACTCGCGCAAGGCCGCGGAGGTCCGTCGCGCGCGGCGCGGCGCCGACTGAGAACCCATGCCGTTCCTGCAACTTCCGCTCGGCGTGCGCCTGCGCGACAGCTCGGTGTTCGAGACCTACTTCGGCGGGCGTAATCAGGCGGCGGTGGACGCGCTGCGCTCGCTGGCGACCGACGCCGGACCGACGTGCGTCTGGCTGCACGGGCCGCCCGGTTGCGGGAAGAGTCATCTGCTCCAGGCCCTATGCGCACGCGGCGGGTCGCAGGACGCGGCGGTCGCTTATGTTCCCCTGCGCGAGATCAGCGCACGCGATCCGTCGCTGCTCGCAGGCTATGGCGAATTCGCGCTCGTTTGCCTCGACGATCTGCAAGCGTCGGAGGGGCGCGCCGATTGGGAGCGCGCGCTGTTTCGCCTGCATCAGGAGCTCGATGAGCGCGGCGGACGTCTAGTGGTCGCGGCCGCCGCGCCGCCTGCGGCGCTCGGTTTCCAGCTGCGCGACCTTGCTTCCAGATTGAACGGCGGTCTGGTGCTGACATTGAACGCGCTGGATGAGGATGAGCAGATCGCAGCTCTGCGACTGAGAGCTGCGCAGCGCGGCGTGGAGCTGCCGGACGACGTCGCGCGCTTCTTGATGCGCAGACTCCCCCGCACGATGAAAAGCTTGTGCGCTTTCCTCGATCGGCTCGACCAGGCTTCTCTCGCTGCTCAGCGCAAGCTCACGACGCCGTTCGTGCGCGAGGTGCTGGCTCGCGAGCAGCTCTCAGACGCGGGAGGGGCGTCCCGCGGCGCCGCTGACCATCCGGCTCACACGCAGATAGCCGACGAGCAGCACGAACGTTGCGAATCCCGCGACTAGGCTGGCGGCCGCCCAGCCCCGCGCCGCCGGATTTGCGATTGCCTCCATCAACGCAAACGTCAGATAAGGCGCGATTCCCAACGCCATCCATCCGTAGGCTCGGCGCCGACCGGAATGCAAGGCGGGAACCGCAATCCACAGGGGCGACCCGGCGGCGACGGCGATGAGCGTTGCTGCAATCGAGATTCCGTCCTTGAGCGCCCACAGGACGACGATCAGGCTCAACAGCGCCGTTGCGCCGGCTGCGGCGCGCCGCAGCCGAAGCTGCAGCACCGCGGGCGCCGTACGGTTGCCTTGTTGCATCGAAGAGCGTATCGCTACGCTTCAGTCCTGCAGACGCATCGCCAGCTCGGCGACCCGCCGGCCAAGCAGGACCGCCAAGGTACGCTCATCATCAGTGAGCTGGCCCTCGGGCGATGCGCCAGCGACGTGGCTGGCGCCGTACGGCGTGCCGCCGGATGTGGTGCGGTTCAGCGCAGCTTCGGTGTATGGCAGGCCGACGAGGTACATGCCGTGGTGCAGCAGCGGGAGCATCATCGACAACAACGTCGACTCCTGTCCCCCATGCATCGACTGCGTAGAGGTGAATACCGCAGCCGGTTTGCCGGCCAGCGCGCCGCTCAGCCACAAGGCGCTGGTTCCATCGAGAAAATGCTTGAGCGGCGCCGCCATGTTGCCGAAGCGGGTCGGGCTGCCCAGCAACAAACCAGCGCACTCGCGCAAGTCCTCGTGCGTTACGTAGGGTGGTCCGGCGTCCGGAATCGCCGGCTGCAACGGCTCGATCACGGCTGTCACGGGCGGGACGGTGCGCAAACGCGCGCGCGCGCCGGCGACCGCATCGACGCCGCGGCATGCATGACGCGCTAACTCCGCCGTGGCGCCTTTGCGCGAATAAAACAGAACGAGAATGTCGGCCATGCGAGCCGTGCTCCGGGATTGCAACGCGCTGCTCGCCGATGTGGGACGAACGCAACGCGTCGGGTCTGACATAGGGAGCGGCCATTGTAGGGAGCCGTGTCTTGACGGTGTAGGGTGTGGTTGCTACGGTCGATCAAAAATACCCATGAGCTCATCTCATTCGCTTCGTCGATGGTGGTTGGTCCTGCTCCTGAGCATGGGCCTTGCGGCGTGTGTCGGAGCCCCGGTGCAGGAAATGAGCAACGCCCGCCAGGCCATCAGGGCGGCGCGCGACGCTGGTGCGGAGCAGGCCGCTCCGCAGAAACTCATGGAAGCCCAGACCTTGCTTGACCGAGCACAGGACAACCTGCAGCGCCGCGCGTATCGCGATGCGCGGCGCGACGCACTCGCCGCGCGCGGCAAGGCCGCTGAGGCGCTGCATGAGGTTGAGGCCGCCAGCCGCAACGGCTCGGGTTAGGCCGCGCCGGCTGGCGCAGCCGCTGCACCCGCCTGCCCACGAGGCCGCTCACGATGCATGACCCCGCCAAGATTGCGCGCCGCTGCTATGTGGCCGGTCGCGTACAGGGCGTCTATTTTCGCGCTTCGACGCGCCAGAAGGCGCTCGAGCTCGGCTGCTCGGGATACGCGCGCAATCTGCCCGACGGTCGCGTTGAGGTGCTCGCCGTGGGTTCTGCGGAGTCAGTCGAGGAGTTGATCCGCTGGTTGTGGCGCGGGCCGCCTGCGGCGCATGTAATGCAGGTGGATGTGGAGGACGTAGCGGCGGTGGACCCGGGATTGCGCGGATTCTCGACGGGGTGAAGAAGGAGCAGAAGCGGTTAGCGGTTAGTTCAGAGGGGTCGGAGCTTGCTGATTCGCTCGCAGGGCGGCAATTCGCGATTGGCTTCCATCGCGCTTGGGGCAGCCCACCAGCGGTGAAGCCTCCGCAGCGATTCTGAACTAACCGCTAACCGCTATCCGCTTCTTTCATCTGAAATTCCACCGGTTCGCCAGCCGCGTGAGCACCAGGTCCGCATAGTTGCGCCGACCCACGCTGCCGTTGTAACGCGCGAGCGCCTTGCTGTAGTCGCCCTGCTCGCGATCCAGGTAGAACCTCAAAATCGTGCAGCCCATGCGCACGTTCTGCGGGATGCGCACCAGCTCGTGATTCGTCATGCCGAGTTCGCGCGGCCAGAAGGGCATGATCTGCATGAGTCCCACGGCCCCGGCTGAGGAGACGGCCCAGCGATCGAAGCGGCTTTCCACGTCGATCACGGCCATCACCAGGCCCGGCGGCAGCTCCAGGCGCCGCGCTTCGCAATACACATGATGCAGGATGGCGGCGCGCTCCTGCGCATCCGACACCAGCCTGAGGAGCTTTGGCTCCATCGCTGCGCGCCAGACCTGCTCCTCGAACTTGTCCTCGAAGCACTCGCCCGCTCCGAGCGCCTGCTCGAGCAATTGGCCGAGCTGTGGGTCTTGCTGCCGTCCGGCGTGCGCGGGGGCGGCCGCAAGGCAGAGCAACAGAAGACTGATCAGCAGCTTCATTCGTCGCGATTCGGTGGGACGCCCCCATCGTGCTGCGCGGACCGCCTCGTCGCCGTGATGTGCATCACGTCGGCCGTCGGACCGCGGCGCGAACAGGAACTCATGCCGGAGGCCAAGGCGGCGCTCCAGGTCGTTTTTTTCAGCTCGTCGCCCTGCGGCCATCCGCAACGCGACCGGCGCGCGAGCGCGCGCCCAGGGTGGTCCGCGCTGGCGTGCTCGTAAAGCGCACAATATCATGCGCTGCGCCGCGGCAAACCGGGACCGCCATGCGGAACCTCCCATGCCGGCGCGCAGTTGCCCCGTTCAGTCCCCCTCGAGCACGCATGAGCGCAGCACAGGAACACGACGACGAGCCTGATGGGTCAAGCCCCAGCCCCGGCCGAGGCGTGTATTGGCTGCCGAACCTGTTCACCACTGGCACGCTGTTCGGCGGCTTCTACGCGATCGTCGCCGCCATTGACGGCAACTTCCAACGCGCGGCCGTCGCCGTGCTCATCGCGATGGTGTTCGACGGGCTGGACGGCCGCGTCGCCCGCTGGACGCACACGCAAAGCGACTTCGGCAAAGAATACGACAGCCTGTGCGACATGGTCGCGTTCGGCCTCGCGCCGGCGATCGTCGTGTATCAGTGGGGGATCGAGCATATCGCCGGCTACGGGACGTTCTGGTTCCGCTTCGGCTGGCTGGCGGCCTTCTTTTACGCCGTGGCGGCGGCGCTGCGGCTTGCGCGCTTCAACTCGCGCGCTGCGATGACGGATAAGAGGTACTTCGAAGGGCTGCCCAGTCCCTCGGCGGCTGGAACCGTGGCCTGTTTCATCTGGCTGGTCAGCAAGTTCGAGGTGACGGGGCTTGCGGCTCTGGTGCTCGGATTCACCATCACTCTATGCATCGGC
>Ga0079224_100010186_pt1 | contig 12884 bp, 13 predicted proteins | sample Stecom2015_FD_80414 | JGI IMG/M metagenome (GOLD analysis project Ga0079224, IMG submission 80414) | Agricultural soil microbial communities from Utah to study Nitrogen management - Steer compost 2015 | ecosystem: Environmental > Terrestrial > Soil > Agricultural land | place: USA: Utah...
AGCGGCGGAGGCGACGGAAGCGGCGGAGGCGACGGAAGCGGCGGCGGGGGAGGCGCTCCCCACGTCGTTCCCGGCACCGACGAACATTTCACGCTCCTGTTCCGGGACGACTTCGACGACCTCGACACGAGCCGCTGGCAGTTGATGACGCACTCCTGGGACACGAACCTGGCGCTGTTCTCCGCAGACACGGTGTCCGTCGAGGACGGCCACATGACCCTCCGCCTGCTCCCGGCGCCGGAGGGCACGGTCGACGACACCGGCGCCACGAAGCCCTTCCTGGGCGCGGAGGTCCGCTCCCGGGACACCCTCACCTACGGGCGCGTGCGCGCTCGCGCGAAGCTGGCGAAGGGTTCGGCGGTGATCTCGTCCCTCGTCACCATCTACACACCCTGGCCCGCGGACGACTGGAACGAGCTCGACATCGAGTGCCTGGGCAAGGACCCCCAGAACATCCAGTTCAACGCGATGGTCTACACGGGGCCCCCCACGACCCCGCCCGTGACCACCTCCGTGAGCCCCACCCAGGACCCGCTGCTCGTCGACCTCGGCTTCGATCCCAGCGAGGACTTCCACGAGTACACGATCGAGTGGACTCCGGAGGGTGCGTTCTTCTTCGTCGACGGGGAGCTGCTCCGCACCTGGACCAAGTCCATCGATCGGATGACCTTGCCTCAGAACGTCTTGCTCACGATCTGGGCGTCGTCGTCCGTGGGCTGGGCGGGACCCGTGAAGGACGAGACCGCCGGCGCCTCCGCGGTGTACGACTGGGTCGAGCTGTACACCTACGACCGCTGAGCGCTCGAGGAGCGAGGCCAGAGCTCGGCGCGGTACCGCTCGAAGCAGCGCGCGCCCGCCCGCAGCCGCAGGAGCGCCCCTTCGGCGATGAGGGGAGCGCAGGCCGGGTCGGCGGCGACCAGCGGGCGCAGCACCTCGCGGTTCCAGGCGATGGAGTGACGCACGTCGAGGGTGGCGTGGAGAGCGAAATAGCGGCGGGCTTCCCCGTTCACGCCGAGGCGCTTCAGCCCCGCGTTCACGTGCTCGGCGCGGCCGGGGGCGGTCAGCTCGATCGCGCCGAGGGCGCCGATGGCCTGGTACGTGTAGTGGCGGTTCATGGCGAGCGCCAACATCAGGTTGCCGAGGGCCAGGCTCTCCCAGACCACCTCGCCCCGGGCGTCGAGCTCGAGGGTCGCCGCCAGGTGCTCGAGCATCGGGCCGTGCATGCCCCCCGCGTGGCCTTGCCCCATCTCGTCCCAGTAGTTGCGCGCGAGCTCCAGCTTCGGCCGGGTGGGCAGCTTGAGCTGGGTGAGCGCGACGAGATCCTCGAAGCCCGCTTCACCGGCGATCTCTTGCTCCAGGAACCAGCGCATGTCCGCGAGGGACGCGGCGCCCGCGAGCCACGGAAAGAGCGGATCGTTCTGCCCGGGGCCGCGGTCCGAGAGCGCCTCGAACCAGGCGACGAAGGCGTCGGGATCCGAGGGGACCGCCGTGAGCCGACCCCGCAGCGCGGTGCGCTCTGCCTCCACGAAGCTGCCCTCCACGAGCCGCATCTGATACTCGCGGCGTAGGCGCTCCTCCCAACCGCCCGGTGTCCCCGTCGGCTGCAGGCGCAAGCGGTTGAAGTCGCTCAGCGCGCGATGCAAGACCTCCGGAGACGCGCCCGCGGCCCCCCGGTCCCCCCGTTGCCCCTGCGACTGCTTCGTATTGCGAAGCGCGCGGGCGCTTCGTGCGTTCGTCGTCAAGATGTGAGCACCTTGGATCACCGCACCTGGGCGTGCAACGCGACGGCGGCCAGACGCTCCACGGAGGCGTAGGTCGGCCGGTCGAGCTCTTCCCCGAACACGTCCGGATCCAGCTCCGTGTAGTCGTAGCGGGCCCCGGCGGCTTCCAGCAGCGGCCGCGCGGCGTCGTAGAATCGATCCTCTCCGGCGACCACCGCCGCCCCCGTGTAGAGCAGCAGTCGCCCGCCGGGCGCCAGGCGCGCGAGGGCCTCACGGAGGATCCGAACGGCCAGCCCTTCGCCGTAGGCGCCGCCGCCCTCCCGATAGACGCGCGCGGCGTCGTCGCGCAGGTAGGGCGGGTTCGAGATCACCAGATCCACCTCGCCCTCGACGTTCGCCAGCACGTCGCTCTGCACGATCTCCGCGTCGATCCCCGCGATCTCCGCGTTGACGCGCGCGAACCACAGGGCGCGTCGGTTCACGTCCGCGAGCACGATCCGCGTCGGCTCGTCACCGGCGCTCCGTCCCGCGAGCAGCGCCCCGCCGACGCCGCTCCCGCAGCCCACGTCGACGACGTGCCGGAAACGTCCCGCCGCGCGCTCGAGCAGGGCGCAGTAGCGGTACGTGTCGGGCCCGAAGAAGACCGCGTCGGCCTCCGTCGTCGGGAAGCCCGAGTGGGCGAAGAGCCGGGGAGGGGAACCCGGGAGGGCGACGGTCGAGAAGCGCACGCGGGCCCGCAGCAGGTCGCGCTCTCTCGTGTAGAGCTCGGCCGCTTCGAGGAAGCGCAGCATGTCCCGGGGCAGCAGGGCGGGCGCGAAGGGTTTGTTCCAGCCGAAGACGTCCCGCAGGCTCCGTGCTCGACCTCGGCCCCGCTGGCTGTCTCGCTGCAGCACGCGCCGGTGGGTCTCGGGCGTGACCGTCACGAATCGATACCCTTCCTCCTGGAGCCGTCGACCGAGGTTCACCAAGGCGGCAGATGCGACGTCCATGGGGGGCGTCTGACATGCCCCACCCGATCGGACAAGTGAGTCGTTCGAGAGCCGTCCGGTCCGTCGGGTGGTGTGGCCGTCCTCGAGCCTCGATGGAGGGATCGTGACCGACCTGCTCGCCGCCCGCAGTCAGATGGCCATCTCCCTGGGGTTTCACATCCTGTTCGCGGTGGCGGGCATGGCCATGCCCTTGTTCATGGTGGTGGCCGAGTGGCGTCATCTGCGGACGGGCGACGCCGTCTATCGCGAGCTCGCCCAGCGCTGGGCGAAGGGCACGGCGATCCTCTTTGCGGTCGGGGCGGTGTCCGGGACGGTGCTGAGCTTCGAGCTGGGGCTGCTCTGGCCGCGCTTCATGGAGCACGCGGGGCCGCTCGTCGGTCTCCCCTTCAGCCTCGAGGGCTTCGCGTTCTTCCTCGAAGCGATCTTCCTCGGCGTGTATCTGTACGGCTGGGATCGGGTGGCGCCGCGCGTGCACCTGCTCAGCGGTGTGGCGGTGGCGATCAGCGGCGTGGTGAGCGGTGTGTTCGTGACCGCGGTCAACAGCTGGATGAACACGCCCACCGGCTTTCGCCTCGAGGACGGCGAGATCGTCGACGTGAACGTGTGGGCGGCGTTCTTCAGCCCGGCGTTTCCGACGCAGGCCACGCACATGGTGCTGGCGGCCTACACCAGCGTCGCGTTCATCGTCCTGGGGATTCACGCGTGGGGGCTGCGCCAGGAGCCGGGCAGTCGCTTCCACCAGCGCGCCTTCGGCATCGTGTTCCTCGCCGCGCTCGTCGGTACGCCCCTGCAGGTGGTGTCGGGGGATTTCGCGGCGAAGCACCTGGCGAGCCATCAGCCGACGAAGCTCGCCGCGGCGGAGGCTCTCTTCGAGACTCAGGCGGGGGCGCCGTTGATCCTCGGCGGGTGGCCGGACGTCGGCACCCGAGAGATCCACTTCGCCATCGAGGTCCCGCAGCTGCTCAGTGTCCTGGCCACGGGCGATCCCGCGGGCACGGTGCTGGGCCTCGAAGAGTTTCCGGAGGAGCTCTGGCCGCCCGTCCCCATCGTGCACGTGGCGTTCCAGGTGATGGTCGCCTGCGGGGTGGTGATGCTCCTCTTCGTGCTCTGGGGGGCCACCCTGTGGTGGCGTCGCCGGCGCGCGGCGAGCTGGGTGGACCGGAGGTTTCTGGGTGCTGCGATGCTGGTCGCGCCCCTCGGGCTCATCGCCCTGGAGGCGGGCTGGGTGGTCACGGAGGTCGGACGACAGCCGTGGATCGTGCGGGGGTTCATGAAGACGGCGGACGCCGTGACCCCCATGCCGGGGCTGATCGTGCCGATGACGGCCTTCACGCTCCTGTACCTCGTGCTCGGCGTGGTCGTGGTGGCGATGCTGAAGGCGCACGTCTTCCAGGTGTCGCCGGAGGGGGAGCCCGCCCGCGCTGAGGCGGCCGCGGAGGAGCGGCCGTGACCGCGGTCGAGGCGGCGTGGATCACGATGGGCGTCGGGCTCATCGCCTACGTGCTCACCGGGGGCGCCGACCTCGGCGGGGGGATCTGGGATCTGCTCGCCAGTGGTCCCCGCAGGGAGCAGCAGCGCGTGGCCCTCGCCCGCGCCCTGGCGCCCATCTGGGAGGCGAACCACGTCTGGCTCATCTTCGTGATCGTCGTGCTGTTCACGGTGTTCCCGCGGGCGTTCTCGGCGATCGGCATCGCGCTGCACGTCCCCCTCAGCCTGGCGTTGGTCGGCATCGTCCTGCGCGGCTCCGCCTTCGTGTTCCGCGCCTACGGCCTCGGGGGCGAGCGGGAGCGCGTGACCTGGGGGCGCACCTTCGCCTGGGCGAGCGCGGCGACGCCGCTGTTTCTGGGCATGTCCCTCGCCGCCCTCGGCACCGGTGACATCGACTGGCGCGACGGCGTGGTGTGGTCGGGCTTCTGGGCGGGGTGGACGACGCCCTTCGCCGTCGCGGTGGGCGCCTTCGGGGCGGTGCTCTTCGCGCTGCTCGCCGCCGTGTACATGACCCTGGAGACCGCGGGCGAGCTCCGAGAAGACTTCCGCGAGCGGGCGCTCGCCTGTGAGGCCGTGGCCGCGCTGGTCGCCGCCCTGGCGACCTGGCGCGCCGCGGTGGACGCCCCCGTCTTCTTCGAGCGCTGGGCGGGATCCGCCTCGATCGGGGCGCTGCAGGTCGTCACCGCGCTCTGCGCGGGCACCGCCATCCTGGCCCTCGTCCGGCGGAGGTTCGGGGTGGCCCGCGTCGCCGTGGCGGCCCAGGTCGTCTGCGTGCTCGTGGGCTGGGGCCTGGCGATGGCGGGTCACGTGATCTTGCCGGGGCTCACGCTCCGCGACGCGGGCGCGCGTCCCGAGGTCCTGCGCGCGTTCTTCCCGGCCCTGGGCGCGGGCGCCCTGCTCCTCACGCCGGCGCTCGTGTATCTCTATCGCGTGTTCAAGGCGCGCTGAGGCGGACCGCAGCGGGTCGCGAGGACGTCCGTCGCTGCCGTCTTCGACGCTCTCGCAGGATCCAGAGACGCCGCGGGCCCGACGTCGCCGTCGGGGGGAGGCGACGGAGCAGGCACCCCCCCCTCGATGTGCTGGAACGCCCCATCGGGTGGAGAGGGGGCCGCGCCGGCGGCGCGGGGAGGGCGAGGGTGTCGTCGCCGCATCGACGCTCGTGTCGTGCGTCGTCGCGGCAGGTGCGGCGCTGTGCGTGCTCGGCCCACCAGAGGCCCCGCTGCTCGGCGTGATTGGACAAACGTTCAAATAAATGTTTTGATGTTTTGCCATGAGCAGCAGCGCCACCACCTACGCCGAGCTAGCCCGCATCGCGGCAGCCCTGTCGAGTCCCAAGCGCCTCCGCGCCTTCAACCTCCTGCTGCAGCGGGACCTCTGCGTCGAGGAGGTCGCGGAGCTGTTGGGGGAGAGCGAGGCGAACACCGCCGCGCACCTGAAGGCGCTGCGCGGCGTGGGGCTCGTCAGCGCGCGGAAGGTGGGCAAGCGCGTCTACCAGCGCGCCGATCGCGGTCCGGGCCTGCGCCTCTACCTGGCGCTCCGGGACGCGGGCGAGGCGCTCTCGCCGGCCTTGCGTCTCCTCGAGCAGGAGCTGCGCCACGACGAGAGCGTCGCGGGGCTCACCCCCGCGGACCTCGAGCGGACCCTGCGCTCGAGGCGAACGAAGCTGCTCGATCTCCGACCGCGCCCGGAGTTCGACGCCGGTCATCTGCCGGGGGCCACCTCGCTGCCCTTCGCGGACCTCGCGGAGCGCCTGGATCGGCTGCCCGCGCGACGTCGCCTGCTCGTCTACTGTCGTGGCAAGTACTGCCCCAACGCCGAAGAAGGCACGCGGGTGCTGCGCGGGGCGGGCTTCGCCGCCGAGCGCCTGCCGTTCGGCGTGCCCGAGTGGGTGTCGAGCGGGCGCGACCTGGAGGCGGAGGTGACGTCGTGAAGGGCGGCAGCGCGATGGTGCTCTTGCCCATCCGGCTCGTCACCGGGTGGATGTTCTTCTCGGCGTTCCACCGCCGCGTGGTCCTGGACGCGGCGAAGCTCACCCCCGACGCGCCCGGGTACGTCGGAGAGAAGTTCAATCAGTTCATGCCCGGGGCCATCCTCGGGGTGGGCGACCTCATCGGCGCCTTGCTCGATCGTCCGGGCGCCCTCCACGCCTTCCTCTGGACCTTCACGATCGTCGAGGCGCTCGCGGGGCTTGCGTTGTTGCTGGGGTTGGGCACCCGGCTCGCGGCGCTGGGTACCCTGCTCTTGTCGGCGGGCATCCTCGCGGGGGCCGGCTGGCTCGGGCCCACGTGCCTCGACGAGTGGCAGATCGGGTCGTTGGGGATCGCCGGAGGCGCCACGGTGATGCTCGGCGGGGCGGGGCCCTTCTCCCTGGACGCGTGGCTCGCCCGCCGTTGGCCGCACCTCGCCGACACCCGCTGGTTCCGCTTGCTCGCGGATCCGGAGCCGCGCCCCGCTCGCCCCCTCGTCGGGGCGCTCGCGGCGATCAGCATCGGCGCGACCCTGGCGACGAACCAGGTCTTCCACGGGGGACTCTGGGGCACGCTCCACAACGACTCCGTGCGCCCGCGGGTCGACGTGCTCGGCGCCCAGCTCGCCGCCGACGGTCGGCTCGCGGTGACGATCGAGCGCGCCGTGGGGCCGGAGACCTACGGGGCCTTCCTCGTGAACCTGTGGGTGCATGGTGAGGACGGCGCGCCCGTGCTGCATCACTCCGCGGCGTCCCTGGCGGCGCTGCCGCCCTCGCAGATCGAGAACCGCTGGCTCGTGAAGGTGCGGCCCGGGCCCCATGGGCTCGTGGTGCCCCTGGGAGCGCAGGCCCGGGTGACGCTCCCCACGGCGACGGCGACGCGCCCGATCACCGCCGGCAGCTATCGGATCGAGCTCGAAGACGTGAGCGGCGCGCGCTGGTCGCAGGTCGTCGTCCTCGGGGAGGCGCCGAGCGGGCGGCCGCAGGTCGCCCGCGGCGCCGGACCCCGGGGCGCCCAGGAAGGCCCGCCGGGGACGTGATGGGCGGCTGATGGGCGGCTCGTCTGACCGCGCGTCGCTCTAGTCGCAGCCGTCGGGGCGACACACCGCGCCCTCGGCGGCCGTCGGCGTGGTCGCCGGTGCGCGATCGCGCCAGGCGGCCTCGAGGGTGCGCAGCATCGCCTCGGTGGGCTGCGCGCCGGGGATGGCGTAGCGGCGATCGACGACGATGAACGGGACCCCCGTGGCGCCGAGCTCGACGGCCTCCCGATGATCGGCCCGGACCTGGTCGGCGTAGCGGCGGGAGGTGAGGGCGTCGCGGGCGGCTCCGGGATCCAGCTCGAGGTCCTCGGCGAGCTCGACGAGGGCGGGCACGTCGAAGATGGAGCGGGCCTCACCGAAGTACGCGCGGTAGAGGCGGGCCCAGGCGGCGCCGCCTTGGCCCTGCTCCGTCGCCCAGGCGGCGAGCTCGTGGGCGAGGGAGGTGCCCCCGACCTGGTTGTCTCCGACGATGTACGGCTGCAGGCCCTCCGCGCGGGCGAGCTCCTCGACGTGTCGGGTGATCGCGTCGACCTGCGCCGCGGACATGCCCTTCTTCGCCTGCAGCATGCTGCGCACGCTCTCCGTCTCGCCGAGGGGAGCGCGCGGGTCGAGCAGGAACGAGCGGTGGACCACCTGGACGTCGTCGCCGTGGGCGAAGCGCTCGAGGGCCATGTTCAGACGGTGCTGGCCGAGGCCACACCAGGGACAGATGAGATCGCTCCAGATTTCGACGCGCATGGTTCCTCGGGTGTCGGCGGTGGCGACGATCGCCGCAGGATCCATAGCGGGCGAGGGGGGGCGCGCAAGCGGCGCGCGGCGCTTGCGGGGGCGGCGCTTGCGCGCCGGTGCGCGCAGCGGGGGGAGGCCTGGTGCGCCTGCGGGGGCGGGGGCAACCGGGGACTGGTTTCGGGTAGCCGTGACCCCTCTCACGAAAGGACGTGGTGGGGGGCTGGTGGGGGGCCGAGCTCGTCGAAGCACGCCGCGCGCGGGGGCGCCCCGGAAGGCGCGCCCGGCTGGCGGCGCCGCGCGGAGCTGGTGGGCGCGGAAGAGGTGCGGCGTTGGGGACGGGGGGGGGCGAGCTCTGGGGGGGCGGTGCGGCGTTGGGGTTGGCCTCGGGGGAGATGAGCTCGCCGATGGGGAGGGTGATCTGTTTGTGATGTCGGCTCAGCGTTGGAGGATCTGGGCGGCGAAGAGGGCGATGCGGACGTCTTGCGCCGAGAGGGCGGAGCGCGCGGCGATTTCGTCTGGGGAGGGAGTGCGGCCGAGCTCGGCGCGGAGCTGGCGGGCGGTCCGCAGCACCGTGCCGAGGGGGGTGGTGGCGGGGAGGGGGGCGTCGCCGCCGACCGCGACGCCACGCTCTTCGAGGGTCGTGATCACGAGGTCGATCTCCTCGACGGTGATGGCCGCCGCTCCGATGGCGTCGCCGAGCTCGTCCAGGGTGATGCGGCGGGGGCCGGGAGCGACGAGGTCGCCGACGAGCCGGAGGAGTTCTGGGCGCAGGGTCATCTTCGGGAACCTCGGGGCGGCGACGTGGATCGCCGCGGAGCGCGCGGTCGCCCCGTGACGAGCGGTGTAGCACGCCGATCGACGGTGGTCCTCGAGTGGGGTGGCCTCGGTGGGCGCGGGCGCCGGACCGAGGGGGGATTATGCTTGGCCCATGCAGAGGCTCCGCGGGCTCAAGAGCCTGGTGCACGAGGCGGTGGACTGGACGACCGAGCTCGTGCGGGACGGCCACGAGTCGTCGGCGCGCTCGGCGTTGCGGATCGTCGGGATCATCGAGGCTCTGACGGCGCCGGGCTGGGTGGAGGGGGCGCAGCGCGTCGACGAGGTGCGGCGGGAGGGGACCGATCTCGTGCTCGGCGTGATCCGCGCCGTGAACGGCGTGGTGCGGGACTCGAGCGACGTCGTGCTGGACGAGGTGCAGCGTCGCATGGGGCAGGGCGGCGGAGGGACCGTCGACGGCCTCGGGCGCGGTGGCTGGGGATCCGATGGTGAGGGGGAACCGGTGCCCCTGCGCTCGGACGTCCTCGGATCCTGGCCGTGGTTGGTAGACGGCGCCGTGGGCCTCTTGAACGGCGTCCTGGGCGATCACCTGCACCGCCAGGACAACCCCCTGAGCATGGGGCTCCGGCTCCGCCATCGCGGAGGCTATCTCCCCGGAGACCCGGAGCGCTGTCGCGAGCTCCTCGAGGGCGCGGGTCCCAAGCTCGCCGTGTTCGTGCACGGGCTCGGGGCGACGGAGTGGTCCTGGTGGTTCGAGGGGGCCGCCTATCACGGAGATCCCGAGGCGAGCTTCGCGTCGTTGCTCGAGCGAGACCTCGGCTACACGCCGCTCCTGGTGCGCTACAACACGGGGCGACACGTCTCCGAGAACGGCCGCGAGCTGGCTCGGGAGCTCCAACGGATCGACGAGCTGTGGCCCGTGCCCATCGAGGAGATCGTGCTCATCGGGCACAGCATGGGCGGCCTGGTCGTGCGCAGCGCCTGCCACTACGCCGACGGCGAGCGCGACACGCCCGGAGTGGGCGGGGCTGGAGTGGGCTGGGCTGGAGTGGGTGGGGCGCGGTCCGTCCGCCGGCGACGCTGGGTCGACGCCGTCACCCACGTGTTCTGTCTCGGCTCACCCCACCAGGGGGCTCCCTTGGAGAAGCTGGGCGCCCTCGCCACGGCTCTCCTGGGCGCCATCGACGCGCCCGGCACGCGCATCCCCGCGCGGATCGCCCGGGCGCGGAGCGCGGGCATCAAGGACATGCGCCACGGCTGCCTCGTCGACGAGGACTGGCTCGGACGAGATCCGGACGCCCTGGGGGATCCACGGCTGAGCTCGATCCCTCCTCTGAGGCACGTGCGGTACGCCTTCGTCTCCGCCACCTTCACCGTGGACGCGGCCCATCCCCTGGGCAGGCTGCTGGGGGATCTGATCGTCCAGGTGCCGAGCGCTTCCGGGCCCGCTTCGGGATCGTCCGCTGGACGGGCGAGCGCGTCGGAGGGCGGCGCCCCGGGCCCCTGCGTGGAGGAGCACTCCTTTCCCATCGAGACCAGCCACTACGGCGGGGTGCTGCACCACCAGCTCCAGAACCACCCGGCCCTGTACGCACGGATCCGCGACACCCTGCGCGGCCTCCGCACGTCCTGCGACGCGAGCCCCCGCGGCGCCGACGTGGGGTGAACGCCGCCAGCCCCGCGGAGGGAGCCACCTGTGAGGCCACCGTGACGGGCTTCGAGGCCCCGGTCGACCTGCAGCCCCACTTGGCAGGTGTTCGCTTCCTTGACCGCGCGCGGGGGATCACGGGTGCGTGGTGAGCTCCTCCTCGAGCTTGCCGATGAGCTCCGTCCAGCCTTGGCGCCGCCCTTCGACGCCATCGCTGCCCTCGAAGAAGACGGCTTGCTCCGTGAAGCGCACGCGGCTGCCGGCGCCGTCGGGCTCGATGTCGACGGTGGCGAGGGACACGGAGATGCGCTTGCCGCCCCAGGTCATCGAGTAGCTGTTGATGATGCGCCGGCCGGGGATGATGTCGTGGTAGTAGGTCTCGTTCGTCATCTCCGGGCCGTCGTTGAAGCGGAACCGGCTGCGTTCGAAGCCGCCTTCCCGAAAGTCGGCCTCGTAGCTGTCGACGGTCCAGCCCTCGCCCTCGACGAACCAGCGTCGCTTCTTGACCGGATCGGCGAAGGCCGCGAACACCCGCTCGGGGGTCGCCGCGAAGGTGCGTTCGATGGTGAACGAGTCGTGGTGGACGGATGGTTGGCTCATGATGGGTCCTTTCTTGGGGCGAACGGGGCCAGCGGGTTCCCGAGGGGAGCCTCACTGGCGCCGCGGTTTCTTCGGGGCGGGCGCGGGGCGCGGCGCGGACCGGTCGTGGTCGGCCTCTTCGTCGAGGAGGGCACCCAGACGATCGAAACGGCGCTCCCACAGGGAACGTCGCTGGGCGATCCAGCTCTCCGCGGCGGCGAGCCCCTCGGGCTCCAGGCGACAGGTGCGCACCCGCCCCACCTTCTCCGTGCGGATGACGCCGCTCTGCTCGAGCACCTGCACGTGCTGCACCACCGCGGCGAGCGTCAGGTCGAAGGGACGGGCCAGCTCACTGACGGAGGCCGGCCCGCGACTCAGGCGGTCGACCAGGGCCCGGCGGACCGGATCCCCCAGGGCGTGGAAGACGCGGTCGACGGCCGTGTGATGCTCAAGCATGGACTTGAGTATCCGCGCCTCGCGGAGACGGTCAAGTAAAAACTTGAGTGTCGGGCGGCTGCAATCTTGGCCCCTCCGGCTCGGCTCGGATACCCGTGGGGGGGTGATGCTCGAACCAGCGCAGCTCGTCGAATCCTCCGATCTGCTCCGGACGGCCCCTCCGTCGCCCGAGCTTCCCCCCCTCAAGCTGCGCTCCGGCCAGGGGCTGGACGGTCAGGTCCTGCACCCCGTCTGGCCCGCGCAGCCCGAGCCGGGCCTCGTCGAGTCTCTGCAACGCATGTGCGAGCGCGGCGGCCCTGCGACGACCGCGCGGGCGCTCGGGCACGACGTCACCGCCTGAGGTCCGGCGCAAGGTCCGGCGCCCCGGCGTCATTGTTGACATCGACTGTCACGATTTCGCCCTGCGCGCCTGCGGGGTGGTTTTCGACGGGCGTGGGGGCCCTGATTCATCGATTGGTCACGATTTCGCCCTGCGCACCTGCGCGGTGGCTTCCCGACGGGGCGCCGTCATTGTTGACATCGACTGTCATGAATTTTGCTCCCCGTGCTCGTCGCCGTCGCCGGGAGGGCGATGGCGCTCGCCGGGGCGGTCGTCGTCGGCGCTCCGTCGAAGCAAACCCACCTCCGTGGCGTCGACGAGGAGGGGGCAGGGCGCGTCGCCCGTGACTTCGGGCAGCGTGGGTCGGATCGGGGTCGGGTCGATGGACCGGCTCACGGGCCGCGATTGCTGACTCCCGATGAACTCCCTGGATCGGAGCGGCGCGGTGCTGCGGTATGCTGCGACCCCATGCAGCTGCGCCCCGCCGACCTCGCCGATCTCGAGCTGCTCCGCCGTTGGGATGACCAGCCCCACGTGATCGACGCGGATCCCAACGACGACTGGGAGTGGGAGCGGGAGTTCGCCCGCACCCCGCCGTGGCGCGAGCAGCTCGTCGCCGAGGTCGACGGGCGTCCGATCGGCTTTTTGCAGATCATCGATCCCGCGGCGGAGGAGACCCACTACTGGGGGGACTGTCCGCCGAACCTCCGCGCCCTCGACATCTGGATCGGGGAGGCGTCGGATCTGGGCAAGGGGTTCGGCACGCGGATGATGGAGCTGGCGCTGGAGCGCTGCTTCGGTGTGCCGGAGGTGGACGGCGTGCTCGTGGATCCGCTCTTCGACAACGCGGGCGCCCGGCGTTTCTACGAACGCTGCGGCTTTCGCTTCGTCGAGCGACGCCAGTTCGGCGCCGACGACTGCGCCGTGTACCGGCTGGATCGGGCCGCCTGGGAGGAACGTCGTCGCGAGAAGGTGGGGGCCTGACCAGGGTCCGTCCTTCGGCGCCGCGGCGAGCGGGCTTCAGGGAGCCGGCTGCCTCAAGCGCTCGCCGTGGCGGCTGCGCAGCTTCGCGAGCTTGGGGGCGATGACCACCTGGCAGTAGGGCTGCTCCGGGTGGCGCCGGTAGTACTGCGCGTGCTCGGCTTCGGCGGGGTAGAACACGTCGAGCGGCTTCA
>Ga0079224_100010187_pt1 | contig 12883 bp, 8 predicted proteins | sample Stecom2015_FD_80414 | JGI IMG/M metagenome (GOLD analysis project Ga0079224, IMG submission 80414) | Agricultural soil microbial communities from Utah to study Nitrogen management - Steer compost 2015 | ecosystem: Environmental > Terrestrial > Soil > Agricultural land | place: USA: Utah...
ATGCGCCCAGGTGCAGCGGTTGGCGAACAGCATGCCGGGCACGTCCAGCGTCCCGCCGCGGCTGATGTACCCCAGGGCGCGGGTACGGGCCGGCCCGTCGTCGAGGCGGCGCAGCACGCCGAGCATCGGTTCCGGTCGCGTGTGGGAGAGCAGGACCCGCGGCAGGCCGGCGGGGAACAGTTCGCGCAGGGCATGCTCGCCCAGTACGAAGGCCTCCTCCAGGTCGTCGCGCGGAATGCGCAGGCGGCCCGGCTCGAGGATGACCGCCACGCAGGCGCGACGGCCGCGCGCGACCAGCCGCCGATGCGCCTTCAGGGCCTCCTCGAGCTGGTAGGCGCCGATCGCCACGAGCTGCACGTCGGCCCGGGCCGGATCGCCCGCGACGATGGCCGCGCCCGATCGCGCGAGCGCCTGGGCGCCGGCACCGTCGAGCTCGGTGGCGACATCGCGCTTCGAGACGACGAGGCAGGCCACCTGGCCGCGCGCCGAGTACACCTCGCGCAGCGCCGCCACCGCCGTGTTGCCATCGACCGGGAACAGCACGCGCGAGGTGTCCGACATCTCGCCCAGCAGCGCCTCGCCGATCGTCGGATCCTGGTGGGACTGCTCGTTCTTCGCGTTCTCCCAGGTGTGCGAGGTGACGACGAGCGGCACCGCGTGCCAGCGCGGCGCCCGCCCGATCTCCTTCTGGCGACGCGCGAAGATGATCTCCTGGCGCAGCAGGCCCAGCATCTTCATCGCGAAGGCCTCGTAGCTGACGATCAGGTTGAGCCCGCCCGTGTTGCCCAGTGCGGCCGCGGCGACCGCCTCCTCGTTGAGCGCGGTGACGACGGCGCCGTGCAGGGACTCCGGAACGCCAGGCTCCGGCGCGTTGACGCGATGGCGCAGCCGGTCGAGCGTGCCGCCCATCTTGTTGCTCGCGAGCTCGTCCGGATTGCCCACCCGTACGCGCAGCGCCGGGTTCGCATCCACCAGTTCGACGAACCACCGATCCAGCGCGACCATGGCGCTGCCCACGACACCCGGCGCCTCCCATTGCGGTGCCGGCAGGCGCAGGGCCTGCGGATCCCGCCAGGCGATCGGATGGTGGCTCTCGAGCGGGCGCCCCTGGCGCTCGTGCACGGCGAGGACGGCGACCGCCTCCTCCAGCTCGCCGGCGGGCACATGGAGCGCCCGCGCGCCGGCATTGAACAGGTCGCGCACCCGCTCGTCGGTGTGCGGATTGCCGCCGAGCGGCAGGTTGTGCGCGGCATTGGTCCCGGCACCCGGGAAGCCGAAGCCCTTCTCGGTCTCCGCGATCACGTAGGGCAGGCGCGCCGGATAGCGGCGTCGCGGATCGGCCGAGAACGCGCGCAGGGCATCCTCGCCCTCGATGATGGCGCACGCGATGGCGGCCGGATCGCGGCCGTCCACGATCACCGGGTCGAAACCGTTGTGGCGAAGATCCTCCGCGAGCCAGTCGGCGCCCCCTTCCTGCACGATCTGCGTGCGCTGCTCGATGCGGCGGCCATTGAGGATCATCACCGGTAGCGCGAAGCCGCAATCCTCGGCGCGCCACCAGCGAGGCGCCCAGTCGCTGCCGCGCTGCTCCTCGAACGCCCCGTCGCTCAGGAACGCCACCAGGCTCTCCCCCGGCAGCGGCATGTGCACGTACTGCAGTTCGGCGAAGCCGAGGTAGCCGCCCTCGGAAACGGCGCCCGCCGTGTGCGGACCGGCATGGCTGCCCAGCGGTACGGCCGGGCGGCCCTGCGCGTCGATGGCGTAGGAGTAGAAGTCGCGCAGCAGGCGCGAGAGACCGGCCTCGCTGCGATCGTAGCGTCCGCGCTGGCCCTCCGACACGTCACCGGTGAGGGCATTGACGGCCTCGATCGCCGCCACGCAGTGACCCTGCCCCATCAGCCAGCCGCGCGTGGTGCCCGTGAGGGCATTGGCGAGGAGATGGCCGACGAACGCCATGACCATGTTCAGCGACCCGCCGGTGTGGCCTTCGGGCGCCGGCTTGAAATCGGCCGCGCCCAGCGGGGCCCCGCTCAGGTCGATGCGCCGCGCGTACGTCATGTGGGCCACGACGTTGAGGGCCGCGCAGGCGAGCCGGTCGGCCGCCGCGAGCATCGCCTCGCCCTCGCGGACTTCGCCGAGCCGGCCGTCGGCCACCAGCCGCGCGAGGAGCGCCTCGGCCCGCTCCACCGTCCCGGGGCGATGGGCGATCGGGCCGTGGCCGCGTCGCCAGTCACGCAAGAGGGATGTATCGCTCATGTCCTGCCTCCAATACCGCTTCGACGGGCCGCCCGCCCGTCGTCATCTTGCCAGTGATCAGGCCATCCGGGAGATCGTGCTGCGGAAGCGCCGCAGCGACAGCCCGAAGAGCACGCCCCCGATCAGGCCGAGCGCCACGAACTGCGGCCAGACCACCTCCAGCCCCGCGCCCCTGAACAGGATCGCCTGCCCGAGCTGCACGAAATGGGTCGTCGGCGCGAGCAGCATCAGCTGCTGCACCACCTCCGGCATGCTCTCGCGCGGCGTGCTGCCGCCCGAGAGCATCTGCAGCGGCATGATGGTCAGCATCATCAGCATGCCGAACTGGGGCATGTTGCGCGCGATCGTGGCGAGGAAGATGCCCATCGCCGCGGTGGCGAACAGGCACATGGCCGAGCCCACCAGGAACAGCGCCAGCGAACCGGCCACCGGCACGCCGAGCAGGCCGCGGACGACCAGGCTGATCGAAGCCCAGGCCGCGACCAGGACCACCACGCCCATCGACCAGGTTTTCGCCAGCATGATCTCGGCCGGGGTTACCGGCATGACCAGCAGGTGCTCGATCGTGCCGCGCTCCCGCTCGCGGATGAGCGCTGCCCCCGTGAGGATGATGGACAGCATGGCGACGTAGTTGATCACCTGCACGATGCTGCCGAACCACGAGGGGTCGAGCGCCGGATTGAAGCGCGCCCGCAGCACCAGCTCCACCGGCTGCTCGACCTCGGCGCGATGGCGCCGCGCGAACTCGCCGACCTCGCCCATGACGATGCTCTGGAGATAGCCGCTGCCCACGAAGGCCTGGTTCATGCGCGTCGCATCGACATTGAGCTGGATGCCGGGGGACCGGCCCGCCAGCACGTCGCGCTGGAAGTTGCGCGGTATGACCATCACGAAGGTGTAGAGCCCCTGGTCCAGGCCCGGATCCATCTGCGGCCACTCGATCATGCGGGGCGGCAGGAACTGCGGCGGGTACAGGGCCGACGCGATGCGCTGCGACAGCGGCGATCGATCCTCGTCGACGATGGCGACGGGCGCGTTGTTCAGCGTGTCGGGCATAGCGCGGGCGGCCGTATACACGCCCACCGTGAAGACGTACACGATGAGGACCAGCATCGCCGGATCGCGCCAGAGGCTCCAGAGCTCCTTGATGCCCAGGCGCCAGGTATTGGCGATGAAACCGCGCATGGTCTAGCGCTCCTGCTTGCGCAACAGCAGGATCGCGACGCCGACGATGAGCGGCGCCGCGATCGCCATGGCGACGATCGACGAACCCAGGTCCTCGAGGCGCAGCGCCTTGTTGAAGACCCCGCGGCTGACGTCGATCATGTGCGTGGCCGGGTAGATCCCGCCGAACCATCGCGCCCCGCCCTGCAGGGACGAGACGGGGTCGATCAGCCCGGAGAACTGGGTGGCGGGAATCATGGTGCCGATCATCGCGAAGAACATCGCCGCGATCTGGCTGCGGGTGACGCTGGATGCCAGCAGGCCCAGGCCCGTGGCGCAGAAGCTGAAGGCCAGCGCGGCCAGAACGAGGGCAGCGAAGCTCCCCTTGACCGGCACATCGAACGCGCCCACGGACAGGAGCGTCATCAGGGCGAAGTTGAGCATCGCCAGGGCGACGTAGGGAAGCTGCTTGCCGAGCATGAACTCGCTGCGGGTCGCCGGCGTGACGTAGAGGTTGACGATGGATCCCGTCTCCTTCTCGCGCACCACGGCGAGCGCGGCCAGCATCGCCGGCAGCATCAGCAGCAGCAGGGGCATCACCGCCGGCACCATCGCGGGCAGGCTGCGGACGTCCTGGTTGTAGCGAAAGCGCGTCTCGACGTCGGCGAGCCCGCCCGGCGCCCCAACCCCGCGCGCGGCCGCCCGTTCGGCGAGCCAGTGCTGGTGCATGCCCTGGACATAGCCCTTGACCGTTTCGGCGCGCTGCGGCATGGCGCCGTCGATCCAGGCGCCGATCTCCGCGTGGCCGCCGCGCAGGACGTCGCGACCGAAGCCCGGCGGAATCTCGAGGGCGAGGCTGATCTCGCCACTGCGCATGCGACGGTCCATGTCGGCATGGTCCGCGATCGGCGGGCGCTCCACGAAGTAGCGCGACCCCGAGAGGCTCAGCGCATAGCCCTGGCTCAGCGAGGACTGGTCGCGGTCGAGCACCGCATAGCGCAGGTCCTCGACGTCCATGCTGATGCCGAAGCCCATCACGAACATGAGGATCCCCGAGCCGGCCAGCGCCAGGGTCGCCCGCACCGGATCGCGCAGCAGCTCCAGCGATTCACGCCAGAGATAGCTCGCCAGGCGCCGCAGGCTGAAGGGACGGTCGCCGGTGGATCGCGCAGCGTCCCGGGGACGGGGCGCGGCGTCCGCCGATGGCGCGCCCGCGGCGCGGGCCGCTCCGATGGCCTCCGGCGCGGGTCGCGAACCCGGCTCCGCCTCGAGGAGATAGCCGATGAAGGCCTCCTCGAGCGAGCCCGCGCCGCGCTTCTCGACCAGCCTCGCCGGGGCGTCGCTGTCGAGCACCTTGCCCGCGTGCATCATCGACATCCGGTCGCAGCGCTCGGCCTCGTTCATGAAATGGGTGGAGATGAAGATCGTGACGCGGTCGCGGCGCGAAAGCTCGACGAGCAGGCGCCAGAACGCATCGCGCGCCACCGGGTCCACCCCCGAGGTCGGCTCGTCGAGGATCAGGAGCTCGGGTCGATGCACCATCGCCACGGCGAGCGAGAGGCGCTGGCGCATCCCGAGTGGCAGGCTGTCGGGCAGCTTGTCCGCCACCCCTTCCAGACCGAAGCGCTCCTGCATCGCCTCCACGCGGGCGGGAATGTCGGCCGCCGGGACCTGGAACAGGCGGGCGTGCAGTTCGAGGTTCTGGCGGACGGTGAGCTCGCGGTAGAGCGAGAACGACTGCGACATGTAGCCCACCCGGCGGCGCGTGGCCATGTCTCGCGGATCGATCTCCTGCCCGAACAGCCAGGCCTTGCCCTCGCTCGCCGGCAGCAGGCCGGTGAGCATCTTCATCGTGGTCGTCTTGCCGCAACCGTTGGAGCCGAGGAAGCCGAAGATCTCGCCGCGTCGGATCCGGAAGCTCACATGGTCCACCGCGACGAAGTCGCCGAAGCGCATGGTGAGGCCCTGCGCCTCGATCGCGATGTCGGCCTCGTCGGCCGCGAGGGGCGGGATCGTCACCGAGGCATGCCCGCGCCGCTTCGCCTCGGGAAGCAGCGCGATGAAAGCCGACTCGAGCGCATCGCAGCCGGTGCGCGACAACAGCTCGGCCGGCGTCCCCGTCGCGAGCACCCGCCCCTCGTCCATCGCCACCAGCCAGTCGAAGCGCTCGGCCTCGTCCATGTAGGCGGTGGCCACGAGGACGCTCATGCCCGCCCGCTCGCCGCGGATGCGCTCGATCAGCTCCCAGAACTGCGCCCGGGCCAGGGGATCGACCCCGGTGGTCGGTTCGTCCAGGATGAGCAGGTCCGGATCGTGGATCAGCGCGCAGCACAGGCCGAGCTTCTGCTTCATGCCGCCCGAGAGCTTGCCGGCCGGACGGGCGAGAAAATCGCGCAGCCCCGTGGCTTCGGTGAGCGCGTCGATGCGCCGGCGTCGCTCCGCGGCATCGTGGCCGAACAGCCGCGCGAAGAATTGCAGGTTCTCCTCGACAGAGAGGGTCGGGTACAGGTTCCTGCCGAGTCCCTGCGGCATGTAGGCGATGCGGGGACAGACCTTTCGTCGATGGCGCCGGCTCGCCATGTTCCCGCCCAGTACCTCGATGCGCCCTTCCTGCACCGCGCGGGCGCCGGCCACCAGCGCGAGCAGGCTGGACTTGCCGACGCCATCCGGCCCGATCAGGCCCACGATCCGGCCCGCCGGCATGTCCAGTGTGACGTCCGCGAGCGCCCGGACGTCCCCGTAGCGCAGGCCGACCGCCTCGAGCCGGACGGGATCGGGCATGGCCCGGAGCGTCGCCGTCACGGCACCTTCACGGCGAGGCGATCCGGCCATTCGCGCATGGGATCGAGCCGGACCCAGGCCACCCCCGGCAGCCCGGTCTTGACCTGCTCCAGATGCTCCAGCAGCAGCTCGCGCTCGATCCGGGCGCGCACCCGAAACATCAGCTTCTGCCGCTCGCTCGCCGTCTCGACCGTGCGCGGCGTGAACTGGGCCGTGCTGGCGATGAACGAGATCCGCGCCGGGATCACGTACTGCGGCGCCGCATCGAGCACCAGGCGCACGTCCGAGCCCAGCGCGAGCCTGCCCGCCGCCTCGGTCGGCAGGAAGAACGTCATGTAGACATCGGAGAGATCGATCAGGTTCAGCACCCGGCCGCCCGCCCCCAGGACCTCGCCGGGCTGGGCCACCCGGAACTGGACCCGCCCGTCGCGTGGCGCCCGCAACTGGCTGTCCTCGATCTCGGCCTCGATGCGCTCGATCGTCGCGTCGATCGCCTCGACCTGCGACTGCGCGCTCACCACCTGTGCCTGGGCCGCGGCGATCGCGGCATCCGCCGAGGCCACCTGTGCCCGGGCGGCTGCGATCGCGGCCTCGGCGCTGCGGGTTCGCGCCCGGTCGTCATCCAGCACCTGGGCCGAGGTCGCGCCTTCGCGCGCAAGGGCCTCCGAGCGGGCCTGCCGGCGCCTGGCGGCATCGAGCTCGGCCTCCGCCCGGCGAACCTGCGCCTGCATCGCGACCTTGTCACTCTCGCGCATCGCGGCCTGGGCGCGGGCGCTGGCCACCGTGTTGACGGCCTGCAGGCGCTGGGCGCGAGCCTCGCGCAACTGCGCCTGCAACGTCTGCACCTGCATGGTGGCCAGGACGTCGCCGGCCTTCACGAAATCCCCCTCCTGCACGAGGATCTCGCCGACCCGGCCCGCCAGCTTGGTGGCGATGTCGATCTCCGTGGCCTCGATGCGCCCGTTGCTGGCCAGGAAGGCGCCCTCGGCCCCGGCGCCGACCTGCTGCTGCCAGGCGCGAAAGCCGGCCACCGCCAACCCTGCGACGACGAGAGCGGCGATCAGCATGTTCTTGCGGGGCATGGCCATGGCGGACGACGGACTGGATGCGATGAAGTCCAGTGTAGATGCTCGCGAGGGCGCGGGCATTGATTCCGGTCAGTCATGCGAGCCGCGGGCCTGGCCTCGGCGCGCCGGTGTAGAATACTCCCCTACAGTATCCTGGACACCCATGCGGATCGCCCGGGATTCCGATCCGGCGTAAGGTCGCCACAGATCGGGCGCCTGCCGGACCGCCCGTCTTCCATCGAGGAACAAGCCATGAAGTCACGTGCAGCCGTTGCGTTCGAGGCAGGCAAGCCACTGGAGATCGTCGAGATCGACGTCGAGCCGCCCCGCAAGGGCGAGGTCCTGGTGAAGATCACGCACACCGGCGTGTGCCATACGGACGCCTTCACGCTGTCGGGCGACGATCCCGAAGGCGTGTTTCCCGCGGTCCTCGGCCACGAAGGCGCGGGCATCGTGATGGAAGTGGGCGAGGGCGTCACCAGTGTCGCGCCCGGCGACCACGTGATCCCGCTCTACACCGCCGAATGCGGGGAGTGCCTGTTCTGCAGGTCGAACAGGACGAACCTCTGTGTCGCCGTCCGGGCTACCCAGGGCAAGGGCCTGATGCCCGACGGCACCACCCGCTTCTCCTACCAGGGCAAGCCCGTCTACCACTACATGGGCTGCTCGACGTTCAGCGAATACACGGTCGTGGCGGAGGTCTCGCTCGCAAAGGTCAACCCGGCCGCCAACCACGAGCATGTCTGCCTGCTCGGCTGCGGCGTGACCACCGGCATCGGGGCGGTGCACAACACCGCCCGGGTGCAGCCCGGCGACAGCGTCGCGGTGTTCGGCCTGGGCGGCATCGGGCTCGCGGTGATACAGGGCGCGCGCCAGGCGAAGGCGGGTCGCATCATCGCCATCGACACGAACCCCGCGAAGTTCGAGCTGGCGCGCACCTTCGGCGCGACCGACTGCATCAACCCGGACGACCACGACAAGCCGATCCAGCAGGTCGTCGTCGAGATGACCGGCTGGGGCGTGGACCATTCCTTCGAATGCATCGGCAACGTCAACGTGATGCGGGCCGCGCTCGAGTGCGCGCACCGCGGCTGGGGCCAGTCCGTGATCATCGGCGTGGCGGGCGCCGGCCAGGAGATCTCCACCCGGCCATTCCAGCTCGTCACCGGCCGTCGCTGGCTCGGCACGGCATTCGGCGGGGTGAAGGGCCGCTCGCAGCTGCCCGGCATGGTCGAGGACGCCATGAAGGGGAAGATCGAGCTCGCCCCCTTCGTCACGCACACGATGCCACTGGACGAGATCAACACGGCCTTCGACCTGATGCACGAGGGCAAGTCGATCCGCTCGGTCATCCACTACTGAATCGGAGTAGCCATGAACCGTATCGAACGTCACGCCTGTTTCGGCGGATGGCAGGACGTCTATCGCCACGAGTCGAAGACGCTCGGTTGCGAGATGAACGTGGGCGTCTACCTGCCGCCGCAGGCCGAGGGCGGCAGGCTCCCGGTGCTGTACTGGCTCTCGGGTCTCACCTGCACCGAACAGAACTTCATCACCAAGGCGGGCGCCCAGCGCTATGCCGCCGAGCACGGCCTGGTGCTGGTCGTGCCCGACACGAGCCCCCGCGGACCGGGCGTGCCCGACGACGAGGCCTACGACCTCGGCCAGGGCGCGGGCTTCTACGTCAACGCGACGCAGCAGCCGTGGGCCAGCCACTACCGCATGTACGACTACGTGGTCCAGGAACTGCCGGCCTGGGTCGAGGCGTCGCTACCCGTCACGCAGGAGCGATCGATCTTCGGGCACTCGATGGGCGGCCACGGGGCCCTCACCATCGCGCTGCGCGAGCCCGGCCGCTACCGCAGCGTCTCGGCGTTCGCTCCCATCACCTCGCCCTCCAGCGTGCCCTGGGGACAGAAGGCGCTTCGCGCCTATCTCGGCGACGATCCCCAGGCCTGGAAGGCGCACGACGCCGCCGAGCTGGTGAAGTCGGCGACCGAACGCCTGCCCATCCTGGTGGACCAGGGCGAGGACGACGAGTTCATCGAACAGCTGCGGCCGGAGGCGCTGCGCGAGGCCTGCGAGAGGGCCGGCCATCCGCTCACGCTCAACCTGCGGCCAGGCTACGACCACAGCTACTACTTCATCGCAAGCTTCATCGGTGAGCACATCGCCCACCATGCGGCGGCGCTGAAGCGCTAGCCCGGCCCTGTCGGGCGCGGGCCCGACGAGCCGGGAAATCCTCCGTCGAGGAGGGACGTGCCATGCCTCATTCGCCAGAAGACAAGAAGCGCGCCATCACGCGCCTGCGCCGCATCCGCGGCCAGGCGGAGGCGCTCGAGCGTGCCGTGGAGCAGGGAACGGACTGCGCCGCCCTGCTCCAGCAGATCGCCGCGCTGCGCGGCGCGGCCAATGGCCTGATGGCCGAGGTCCTCGACAGCCATCTGCGCGAGCTGTTCGGATCGACCCGCGAGGGCGGCCGCGGCCGGGCGGCCGGCAGGGCCGAGGCCGAGATCGAGCCCCTGGTCAAGCTGCTGCGGACCTATCTCAGGTAGGTCGTGGAGAAGGCACCGGCCGACGGCGAGATCCTTCCCGGCGTTCCGACACGGATCGTCGCCGGTGTGTCCAATGGCGTGGCGGCCGGCGCCTTGTGGGGACTGGTCTTCATCATCCCGGTCGTGCTCCACGACTTCGATTCGCTGCAGATCTCCTCGGCGCGCTACCTGATGTTCGGCGCGGTGGCGCTGGCGCTGCTGCTGCCGAACCGGGAGCGCGTGTCGACCCGGATCGGACGAACCGAGTGGCTCGGACTGCTCGGGCTCGGCATGCTGGGCAACATCCTGTACTACGTACTGCTCGTCGTGGGCGTGCAATGGGCCGGCAGCGCCCCAAGCGCGCTGATCATCGGCCTGATACCCGTCCTCATCACGCTGGCGGGCCAGCGCGTCCAGGCGGTCGTCAGCCTGCGGGCCCTGGTCCCGCCCCTCGTGCTGAGCGTGCTGGGCGTCCTGGCGATGACGGCGCACAGCCTGCTCGATCCCGTCCCGCAGGGCGAGCCGGTCTCGACGCAGCAGCGCATCGTCGGCCTGCTCTGCACCTGCGGCGCGCTCGTCTCCTGGACGCTGTATGCGATCTGGAACCACCGCTGGCTGAGGCGGCGCCCGGACATATCCCCCTGGGACTGGTCGCTGCTCACCGGCGTCGCGACCGGCGGCCTCGCCCTGCTGCTGGCGATTCCCGCCTTCATCGTGCCCGTGCTTTTCGGTGATCCGCCCTCGGTCGCACGGGAGGCGGACGACTGGCTGCGCTTCTGGCTGGTCACCGGCACGATGGCGATCCTCGCATCGGTGACCGGGGGCAACTTCTGGAACCGGGCCAGCCGCCTGCTGCCCCCGACGATGATCGGCCAGATGATCGTGTTCGAGACCATCTTCGCCCTGCTCTACAGCTTCCTGTACGACTGGCGCCTGCCGGGCATGCTGGAATGGCTTGCGATGCTCAGCCTGATCGGCGGGGTGGCGTGGTGCGCGCGCGTCCACCGCCCGCCCGTGGCGGCACCTGCCGGCTAGCCGCCCTCCACCTGGCGGAACCTGCCCCAGGCGGCGCCACGCCGGGTACAACGCCTTTCCGGGACGCAGGCGCGGCGCCGACGCAATAACATACCGGTCTTGGACACCAGCGACACACGGTCCCGGCGCCTGCACCGGGGCCTGCTCCATGCGCAGCGGCCCGCTTGACGAAGTGGGGGCCGTGCGGATGCCGCGGGCGGGATTCCCCCAGGCCGGCGAGCCTTCCGCCGCGCACGCGGCAGGGCCGCTCTCCTGGACGATATTTCAGTACTCTCCGACCGAGACAAGGATCGAATGACGATGGCACAGAACAAGCTCGTATATGTGGGCATGAGCGCCGACCTGGTGCACCCGGGTCACATGAACATCATCAAGGAAGCCGGCAAGTATGGCGAGGTCGTCGTCGGCCTTCTGACCGATGCCGCGATCGCCAGCTACAAGCGCATTCCCTACATGGAATTCGAGCAGCGCAAGATCGTGATCGAGAACATCAAGGGCGTGAGCCGCGTGGTGCCGCAAACCACGCTCGACTACGCCGCGAACCTGCGCGCCCTGAAGCCGGATTTCGTCGTACACGGTGACGACTGGCGCGAAGGCGTGCAGCGCAAGACCAGGCAGCGAGTGATCGATACGCTGGCCGAATGGGGCGGCAGGCTGATCGAAGTGCCATATACCCAGGGGATTTCGTCCACGCAGCTGAACAGGGCCCTACGGGAGATCGGCGTCACGCCCGACATTCGGCTCAAGTCGCTGCGCCGCATGCTGCAGGTCAAGCCCTTGCTGCGCTTCCTGGACATTCACAACGCCCTTAGCGGCCTGATCATAGAGAACACGAGGATTTCCACGCCGACCGGCATCCGCGAGTTCGACGGCATGTGGGGCAGTTCGCTCACGGATTCCACCGCCAAGGGCAAGCCCGACATCGAAGCGGTCGATGTCAGCGCTCGCATGAACACGCTGAACGAAGTGCTCGAGGTGACCACGAAGCCAATTCTCTACGATGCCGATACGGGGGGGCAGAACGAGCATTTCCAGTTCACCGTGCGCACGCTCGAGCGACTCGGCGTATCGGCGGCGGTCATAGAGGACAAGTGTGGCCTCAAGAAGAACTCCCTGTTCGGCAACGATGTGCCGCAGACTCAGGACAGCATCGAGAACTTTTCCGCCAAGATCGTGGCTGGCAAGAATGCCCAGGCCACCGACGACTTCATGATCATTGCCCGAATCGAAAGCCTCATCCTGGACCAGGGCATGGAGGATGCGGTGACGCGTGCCAGGGCCTATCTCGCGGCGGGCGCGGACGGCATCATGATTCACAGCCGCAAGAAGGACCCTGCGGAGATATTCGAGTTCTGCGGCCGGTTCCGCGAATTCGAGTCGGCCAAACCGCTCGTCGTCGTGCCTTCGAGCTACAACAGCGTGTACGAGAGCGAATTGCAGGAGCGCGGCGTCAACATCGTCATCTACGCCAACCAGTTGTTGCGAAGCGCCTACCCGGCAATGCTCGAGACCGCCAGGTCGATCCTGACGCACGAGCGCTCCAAGGAGTGTGACGACAGGATGATGCCCATCAACGAGATCCTCGAGCTGATTCCGGGCACGCGTTGAGAAATTCCATGATCGATCCCAAGGACTTTCACGACGGCCTGGAGCGCGCAGGCATAGGGCTGTTCGCCGGCGTACCCGATTCCCTGCTGAAGGATTTCTGTGCATACATCGACGAGCACTGTCCGAGCGGCTCGCACGTCATCACCGCCAACGAGGGCAACGCGGTGGCCCTGGCCGCGGGCTTTCACCTGACGACCGGCAGGCTCGCGGCCGTCTACATGCAGAATTCCGGACTGGGCAACGCGGTCAATCCCCTCACCTCGATCACCGATCCGAAGGTCTACCGGATTCCGCTGGTCATGATCGTGGGCTGGCGTGGCGAGCCCGGCGTCAAGGACGAACCCCAGCATGTCAAGCAGGGCGAGATCACCCCGCGGCAGCTCGAGCTGCTGGGCATCCCCTACTGGATCCTGGATGCCGGCAGCGACCTGGACGCCA
>Ga0079224_100010188_pt1 | contig 12882 bp, 10 predicted proteins | sample Stecom2015_FD_80414 | JGI IMG/M metagenome (GOLD analysis project Ga0079224, IMG submission 80414) | Agricultural soil microbial communities from Utah to study Nitrogen management - Steer compost 2015 | ecosystem: Environmental > Terrestrial > Soil > Agricultural land | place: USA: Utah...
CTAATAAGCCTATTTACGATATTCCTGGTTTCCCTGCTGTTGTGGCGGGAGATCTAATTGATGGTTTGATGAAACAAATCGAACCACTCAATCCAACTTTTACGCTTGGTCAACGTGTCGAAAAACTTGAAAAACTTGAAGATGGTTCTTTCCTTGTTCATACCAATAAAGGAGAAACTATTGCTTGTAAAGCCGTAGCAATTGCTGCTGGACTTGGATGTTTCGAACCGCGCAAACCCAATGCAAAAAACCTTGAGCAATTCGAAGGTAAAGGTGTTGAATACATGGTCCTTAACCCTGAAGATTTCCGCAATAAAAAAGTAGTACTTGCTGGTGGCGGAGATAGCGCTTTAGATTGGGCTATTTACCTTTCTGACATCGCTCAATCTTTAACTTTAGTTCACCGCTCTAAAGAATTTAGAGGTGCACCAGATAGTGTTGAAAAAGTATTTAAGCTTCACGAAAGCGAAAAAATTAATCTTGTTTTAGATTCTAATATTATTGCTGTTCACGGTGACGATACGCTTAAATCGGTTGAAATTGAAGCTAAAGATAAATCTACAAGCCTTATCGATGCCGATTATTTCATTCCTTTATTTGGGTTAAGTCCAAAATTAGGACCTATTGCTGAATGGGGTTTAAATATTGATAAAAATGCAATTGAAGTAAATACATACGATTACTCTACAAATATTCCAGGTATATACGCAATTGGGGATATTAATACTTATCCAGGAAAATTAAAGCTAATTTTATGCGGATTCCACGAAGGTACCTTAATGGCACAATCTGCATTTAAGTATATGTATCCTAATGAAAAATTAAGCTTTAAATACACAACGGTAAATGGTGTAAACCCTTTTTAAGCTATAATTTTAAACTATTCACAATTGCTATTTGTATATTAGCCTCAAATTTGCACTATGAAAAAAGCCCTAATAACAGGTATTACAGGTCAAGATGGAGCTTACTTAGCTGAATTTTTACTTTCAAAAGGCTATGAGGTTCACGGAATTAAAAGACGTAGTTCGCTTTTTAATACCGACAGAATTGACCACCTGTACCAAGATCCTCATGAATCTGAAGTGAAGTTTAAACTACATTTCGGGGACCTTAGTGATAGTATGAATCTTACTAGATTAATTCAGGAAATTCAACCTGATGAAATCTATAATCTAGGGGCTATGAGTCATGTTCGAGTTAGCTTCGACACTCCTGAATACACAGCAAATGTTGATGGAATCGGAACTTTACGCATACTAGAAGCTGTTCGTTTATTAGGCTTAACCGAAAAAACAAGAATTTATCAAGCTTCTACATCTGAACTTTATGGCTTAGTGCAAGAAATTCCTCAACGCGAAACAACTCCATTCTATCCTAGATCGCCTTATGCTTGTGCTAAATTATACGGATATTGGATAACCGTGAATTACCGCGAAGCTTATGGCATGTACGCTGTAAATGGCATACTATTTAATCACGAATCTCCACTACGAGGTGAAACCTTCGTAACTCGTAAAATTACCCGCGCCGTAGCTAAAATTGCTCTGGGGCTTCAACAATGTTTATTCTTAGGAAATTTAGATGCACAGCGCGACTGGGGTCATGCTAAAGACTATGTTCGTGCCATGTATTTAATGCTCCAACAAGATAAACCTGAAGACTATGTAATTGCTAGCGGTATTACAACTCCTGTTCGTGAGTTTGCACGTATGGCATTTGCTGAACTAGGTATTGAACTTGAATTTAAAGGCCAAGGAGTTGATGAAATAGCTATTGTGAAAGCTTGTAACAACCCTGAATATCAAGTTCCTATAGGGCAAACTGTAATTAAAGTTGACCCACATTATTTTAGACCTACAGAAGTTGATTTGCTTATAGGCGATCCTTCTAAAGCTAAAAAACAATTAAACTGGAAACTAGAATACGACCTTCCAGCTCTCGTTAAAGATATGGTTCAAAACGATGTAGCCCTATTTAAACGCGATGAGTACTTATTGAAGGGTGGACATAAAATCTTCAATTATCATGAATAATTTGACCGATAAAAACTCGGTTATCTTTGTTGCTGGGGCCAACGGTATGGTAGGTTCTGCTATAGTTAGAGCTCTCAAAAAACAAGGTTACTCAAATATTCTTACCCCATCTTCTAAAGAACTTGATTTAAGTAATCAAGCTGCAGTTAATGCATGGTTCCATGCTAATAAACCAGAATATGTTTTCCTTGCAGCTGCTAAAGTTGGTGGTATCTTAGCAAATAATACCTATAGAGCCGATTTCTTATATGTGAACTTAATGATTGAAGCTAATGTTATTCACGCTTCTTATCTGAATAATGTAAAGAAATTATTGTTTCTAGGATCTTCTTGTATATATCCTAAACTTGCACCACAACCACTAAAAGAAGAATATCTTCTTTCTGGGGAATTAGAATATACAAATGAACCTTATGCAATAGCAAAAATTGCAGGTATAAAATTGGTCGAGAACTATAGAAAACAATATAATTGCGCTTTCATTTCGGCTATGCCTACAAATTTATATGGCCCAAATGATAATTACGATCTAAACAATTCGCACGTTTTACCTGCTCTTATTCGTAAATTCCACGAAGCTAAAATCCAAAATTTACCAAATGTTACCGTTTGGGGTACTGGTTCTCCTCTTCGTGAATTCCTACATGTCGACGATTTAGCAGAAGCTTGTCTCTTCTTAATGGAAAAATACGAAGGAGATGAATGGTTAAATATTGGTGTAGGGCACGATATATCTATTAAAGACTTAGCTTTACTTGTTAAGAAAGTAGTTGGATTTGAAGGTGAATTGATTTTTGACACTTCAAAACCAGACGGGACTCCACGCAAATTAATGGATGTTAGCAAAATAAATAATCTTGGATGGAAAGCTAAAATATCTCTTGAAGAAGGTATTAAAGCTGTTTACGAGGAATATAGCAAAAGAACAAACTAATCGTTTGGACACTTTTTGCAACGCTTACCTTTCTTGTATTTTTTGCAACATTCTTTCTTTTTTGAAAGGTCACAAGTACAAGATTCACAAGCGATTTTAATTTCTAAATTTTCTGGTTTAACTTTCACGAACTCAAAGATAAAGCAAAGGCACTTCGCAAAGTGCCCTTTTGTGTATTTTCCCTTAAATAGGGGAGTTATTTTTGAATAATAAATTTGCTACTAAAGACTTTCTTGCCTTCTTTAACTGCAATTACATAAGTACCAGCATTTATATTCTCTGGCAATTGAATTTGAACTAAGTTTAACGATTTTGCTAAAAATTTACGTTTAGTACTTAGAACTATACGTCCTTTTAGATCGCTAATCTCGAAGGTGTACTCTGCTTCTTTTAATGAGAAGAAGTCTAAATTCACCAATCCTTGGTTGGGATTAGGATAGACTTGAATATTTTGTTTATCGTATAAAGAATTGGCATCCGAATACTTTAAAATTAAATCGGCGTAACCTAAATTCGGAATTCCATAGCCATAATCCGCATTAGGATTTTCGAATCGATCTGCACTTCTTATTATTGCATCATAAAGTTGCATATTGGTAGCTGTAGGATTAGCTTGAAGAAGGGTAGCTACTGCCCCCGCAATTATTGGTGCACTAAATGAGGTTCCATTACTTGGGCCAATTTCTCCACTAGCTAACGACAACATGGTAGCCTGCCCCATAGCACAAACACCAGGCTTTACTCTACCATCTACCGATGGACCACGAGAACTAAAGTTTGCAATACTACGATCTGCCTTTACTGCTCCCACAGCTAAAACACTATCTCCATCAGCTGGCGCTCCTATATAATACCACGGGCTAGAACCTGAATTACCAGCACTATTTACCACAAAAATACCTTTCGACGCAGCTCTGTCGGCCGCACGTGTAATAACCGTAGTATTACCATCTAATTGCTGATAATTATGGCTATCAAACGGATTATCGAAAGTTGTATATCCTAATGAACTTGTAATAATATCCGCTCCAGCACTATCAGCCCAAACTGCCGCAGCTTCCCAATTATATTCTTCGGTTATAGTTTCGCTGCCTGCGTCCTCTGTTCTTAATAAAAAAAACTTCGCTTGAGGAGCCGTTCCTACTAATTTACCTGGAACATACCCTGCAATACACGACAACACACTCATACCATGAGTATTATCTTCATAAACTGAAGGTTCATTCATTACAAAATCCCAAGTAGCTAAAATTGAGTTATTAGCTCTAATATGCTCAAATGCAGGTAGTTCATCTACTCTGTAAAAACCAGCGTCAAAAACCGCAATTACTACATCTTTTCCAAAATATCCTTTGCTATGCATAAAGTCAACCCCAATCATTTCAATTTGAGTTTGACTTGAGCCATAATTTAAATTATTAAAATCACTTATAGGTTCCCCTGCTTTTAAATCTTTATTTACAGATGGTTTAGCTTGAGGAATTTTTCCTTTATGTATATACTTTACTTGAGAAACAAATGCTAGGCTATTTAATTTAGTAATGCTTGCACTATCAGTAGTTCCAATTGTAATAAAGTTAGACCAATTTCCTTTATTAAAATAATCGAATCCTAAAGCTCTAACTTGCTGAATATAAGTAGGACTAACAGGAAGATCGCTTTCAGTAACTGCAACTTTAGATTTAGCCCTTCTTTCTAAAGCTTTAGGAGACAAAAACTCTTCAGGGCGAGAAATACTATAAGGTGAATTTGCTTTATCTTTAAAGAAAACCGCAAATTTATAGTACTCACTAGACTGAGCATGAGCAACTAACGTCAAAAAAAAGAAAGATATTGAGCTAATAAAAATAGACTTCATTGGAAATGTAATTTCCTCAAAAGTAACATTAAAAATGTTTAAGCAGAGATTATTAAATTGAAATTAACATGCTATTCAAAGCCTCTCTCTACCAAAGTAGCCTTATAAACGAGCCCTTTTTTAATCTTATCCATTATAGGTAAGTTATTGGTATCAGAACCTACTTTATCGCGATAGACTGAGTCTATATCTATTAATTCTTGATACAATAAACCTATATTCTTACCATATACTTCTCTAAAATCGTATTTATCAATAATAGATTCATACGCTTCACGACTCTGTGTAGTAATAACAGAATCGTATGCAATTACTCCAATTAAGGTATCGTAAAATAGTTTTTTATACTTGAATGATTCTTCATTCAGCCAACCTAACCTATTGCGATTCCACGTAGTAGACAATTTTAAAGGGAATTGTAAAGTAACATATGGGATATTTTCGATTACTTTAACTACATAGGAATTTTCAATATAAGCCCAATAGGCTCGAGGTGCTGACCAAGCATCACTTGGGGTATTTCTCCAACTTCTTTCAATACGCATTGCTAATTTACCTTCAGAGGTAGTAAATAGCGTATCATAATATTCTTTCATTTGGTATGAACGATGTGTAGTATCCAGATTAAAATCATCGTACCAAGTAGAATCTACATTATAAATAAGGTAATAACCTGCTTCTAGCGGAAAATACTCTACGCTAGGCAAAGGACTTACTACTTCCATCTTTTTACAAGAATGAAGTAGTAAAAAAAAGACCATCAAACTGACGGTCTTAAGTATTTTAATATAAATCGACATGTGATTTGAGCGTCTTAATGCACTTATAACCGTTTTCGATTCTCTGTTCAATTGGAACATTTTGCCAGTTGCTTACATCTGTTCTACCTTTTAGGTAGATATCTTCTTTATAAATAAGTCCTACACTATGAGCATATACTTCTTTACTCGAAATATAGTATACAGAATCTTCGTAAGATTTATTTGTTAATGTAAGAGTATGCTGATAAGTGTTTCCAGGAATAGAATAACTATTCTCAATATGTGCTGCAGACCAGAAATCTGGCATACCAAAGTTTTTAGCATTTCTATTTATACTATCTCCATTAACAATAGGAGTAAGTAAAAGCACATATTTAATGTTATTTTGAGTTCTTTCTATAGTATATTCTTTGTTGTTTTTATTGTAATACTTTTGGATATAAGCATAACCAACAAGACCAAATCCAGAATTTACATCTCCTTTGCGTTCAATTTTAATACGAGTTTGAAGCCCACCAGTATTATCTGGCACGTCAGTTTCATAGGTTTCACGATATTCGAATTTAATTACCCCACTTGAGTCGGTAGTCCAATACGAACTATCTACCTCATAATGATATTGATGCCCTATATCCACTGGGATATATAAATTTTTATCAGCCAAATCTGGACCCTTTTCTTTCTTACAAGAAAAGACGAAAAGGGATAGAGCAAAAATCGCAAATAAGGATTTTAGATTGCGCATATTTTAATGTTTATTAAGAATCAAATATACAGAATTGGGAATATAATCCAAAAACTAACTCAAAATAAATCCACCTGCCACAACATCAGTACCTTCATAGAAAACAGCACTTTGTCCAGGTGTTGATGCTGAAACTTCGCCTATAAATTCTGCACGTATCATATTTCCTTCTTTGTACAAACGAGCTGGAGCTCCTTTGTCTTTATAGCGAATCTTTCCAATAACTTCCATTCCATCAGCAATCTCAGCATATTTACCCATATTAATATCGCGCACATAGATTTCAGAAGTCATTAAATCTTCTTCATCACCTAATACTACCGTATTGGTATCTGCATCTATTTTCACAACAAATTTAGGTTTACCCAATGCAATACCTAAACCTTTACGTTGCCCAATGGTATAAAATGGATAACCTTCGTGTTTTCCTAAAACTTTGCCATTAATATCTACGAAGTTTCCACCTTGCACTTTTTCTTGAAGTCCAGGTACTCTACGCTTCAAAAAACCTCTATAATCGTTATCAGGAATAAAACAGATTTCGTAACTCTCCGCTTTTTTAGCAAGTGCAGTATATCCATAATCTGCAGCCATTTGACGAATTTCTGTTTTACGATATTTACCTAAAGGTAAAAGTGTTCTTGAAAGGGCTTCTTGCGATAAACCCCAAAGCACATAACTTTGGTCTTTATTTTCATCTAAACCTTTAGAAACAACATAACGTCCATTCTCGAAACGTACATTTGCATAATGACCCGTTGCTATATAATCGCAATCTAATTTATCTGCTCTTTTAAGTAGAGCATCCCATTTTATGTGAGTATTACAAAGTACGCACGGATTTGGAGTTCTACCTGCGATATATTCATTAGTAAAATTATCAATAATAAAGTCGCCAAACTCTTCTCTAATATCTAAGATAAAATGCGGGAATCCCTTATCTACAGATAAAGCCCTAGCATCATTGATATCATCTAAACTACAACAACCGGTTGTTTTACGTTCACCACCTGAGCTAGCATAATCCCAGGTTTTCATGGTAATACCTATAACCTCGTAACCTTGTTCGTGTAACATTAAAGCGGTAACACTACTGTCTATACCACCGCTCATTGCTACTAAAACTCTTTTATTCTTTGATTCCATCTGGAGTGTTAACTTTTATGGGAGTTAAAGGATTGGTAATTATATCCATATCCTTTTCGTTCATACCCCCGTGCCTATACATAACTTTACGTTCAGGAACGCCTTTTGAATTATATTGTACCCATAAACCATGACGCTTACCATTAATGTCGTGCGCACCTTGCGCCTTCTTAGTTCCATCAGGATAATAAAATACTGCTGGACCAAATGGCAAACCATTTTTATGTGGAATATTACTGTGTAATTTACCGTCAGAGAAATATTGTTTTACCTCTCCCTCTCGTTTCCCATCTACATATGTCCCCTCTTCCATAAGAGCATTCGATTTTAAATAGAAGATCTTATATGGACCATTTAAAACACCTTTTGAATAATTCTCAATAGAACGTAAAGCTCCATCTTCCGAATAATACTTCCATTCTCCATCTTTCAATTTGTCGACATATGTACCTTCTCCAACTTTAAAACCTAAACTATCATAAACAACAGCTTTACAGGTTTTATTATCGGCCTGGTAATCCATCTCTGCTTTCATCTTTCCATTTGGGAAATACAGCTTGAATAAACCCTGAGGTTTATTATTCTTATATATTCCTTCGCTCTTCAAAGCATTATTAGGATAAAATGTTCTCCACAAACCCTGCTTTTGGCCTTTGGGGTCTGTAAAGTTTATATCCTGAGCAAATAAAGCAACTGAAAAACAAACAGATACAATCAAAAAGAGAAACTTTTTCATATTTAGATTACAAAGGTACTACAAATTATACGAGCCTACCTATTTGAAGTTTAGGCATTAACTAAAAATAAATATTTTTTTTAGAAAATTGACAATAATTATAACTTCAATCCTGAAGTATTTCCCTTCACTTTTACCTCCACAAAGTTCTTTAAAAATCCCCATCCATATCCAAATAACATAACATAAGCAGCAATCAGCGACAAAAATCCGGTTTTTATGGAACCAGTTTCTTTAGTTGCCAAAACGAAATTGGCTATGCTGTATAAAAACAAGATTAAACTTGAGAAATAAAATAAATATTCAGATATAAAAAATTGAAATGGCACACTTAAAACAAACAACATAAAAACAGTTGGGAATAAGTGAGTAATTTTAAGTTCTTTTGGATGGCGTTGCCAGATATTAATTCTAGCAGCACCAAAACGGAATACTTGCTTAAAGAATTTCAAGAAATCGGTTCTTCTTTTATGATAAACAAAAGCTTCTGGAATTAAGGCACTTTTTTTGCCTTTTTCTAAAAGCCGCATGCTTAATTCAATATCTTCTCCGCATCTAAAATCGGTGGCATATCCATTTACTTCAAGGAAGGCTTGTTTTTTAATGCCCATATTGAATCCACGAGGATGGAATACACCAACATGTTTTTCTTTACCACGAATTCCGCCTGTAGTTAGAATGGAAGTCATGGCGTAACTTATAGCCTTTTGTGTTGGAGTAAAACTTTCATGTGCTTTATCTGGGCCACCGAAAAGCTCTACTTTATTCAGTTCAATAAATTTATCGACACGTTGCAAATAATATTCAGGAATAATGCAATCGCTATCCAAAAATATAAGCCAATCTCCGTTTGCAACTTCAGCCGCACGGTTTCTAGCATCGCTAACTGGCAAATATTTTTCGTAGATATATATTAAATTTAATTTACCCATAAATGGGTTAACCACAGGTTTTACATCATCGTGTGGACTCCCGTCAGCAATGATAACTTCAAAGTCAGAATATTGCTGGTGTGTCAGACTTTCGAGAAACTCGTAAACCTCGTCTGGACGAGAAAACGTAGGGGCAATTAAACTGTAACGCATATACAACAAATATAAGAGTAAATCCAATTCAAAAAAATCATAAGAAATTTACTCTTATTTTCGACCTAATTTTTCTGTGGCATGGCATTGTTATTGTATGAAGGTTTCTTTCTATTTTTTTAGAATTTTAGCTTCAAAAACCGACAAAATGTCGCAATTTATTCGTTTAGATTACTATGAAATTTGAAATATTTGACAAATTGACACTTGGAGATAGACAGGAGGACGATTCTGAATTAATTCCACTTCTTACAAATGAAGGTGATGAAGTTTTTGATGAAACTAGCATCCCTAATGAACTTCCTATTTTACCATTACGCAACACTGTTTTATATCCAGGTGTAGTTATTCCAATTACAGTTGGACGCGATAAAAGCATTAAACTTATTCAAGATGCCAATAAAGGAAATAAACTTATTGGAGTTGCTACGCAAAAAGATGTACAAATTGAAGATCCTGATTTTAAAGATCTACATAAAATTGGTACCGTTGCGCAAATCTTGAAAATGCTTAAAATGCCTGATGGTACTACAACCTGTATCCTTCAAGGAAGAAGAAAAATTGGATTAGTCGACGAAGTCACTAATACCCCTTACTTTAAGGCTACTTATTCCATCATTTCTGATAAAAAACCTTCAGAAAAAGATGATGAATTCAATGCCATTATGAGTAATGTGAAGGATCTGGCTATTCAAATTATTGAACAATCTCCAGAAATTCCTACCGAAGCTACTTTCGCTATTAAAAATATTGATAGTCCTTCATTCCTGCTGCACTTTATCTGCAGTAATATCAATGCATCTATATTCGAAAAACAACAATTATTAGAATTTAATAGTGTTAAAGAAAGAGCATTAAAAGTTCTTGAATTATTATCGAAAGAATTATCTATCCTTGAACTTAAAAATCAAATCCGAAATAAAGTAAAAACGGATATTGATAAACAACAACGCGATTATTTCTTACATCAACAATTACGCCAAATCCAAGAAGAACTTGGTGAAGGTAGCACCAAAGAAATTGAAAACCTTAAAACACGTGCTGAATCTAAAAAATGGAGTGCTGAAGTAGCTGATGTTTTCAATAAAGAAATTGCGAAACTTGAACGTACTAACCCTGCCTCTCCTGACTATGGAGTTAGCATGAATTATGTTGAACTCTTACTAGATCTTCCTTGGAACGAATACACCGAAGATATCTTCGATTTAAAACGTGCTAAAGAAATTTTAGACCGTGACCATTTTGGTATGGACAAGGTTAAAAAACGTATCATTGAACACTTAGCCGTTCTTAAATTAAAAGGTGACATGCGTTCGCCTATCTTATGCTTAGTTGGGCCTCCTGGGGTTGGTAAAACAAGCCTTGGGAAATCTGTTGCTGAAGCTCTAGGACGTAAATACGTACGCGTAGCTCTGGGTGGATTAAAAGACGAAAGTGAAATACGTGGACATAGAAAAACCTATATAGGTGCTATGCCCGGACGTATTATTCATAATATCAAAAAAGTAAAAAGTTCTAATCCCGTTTTCATTTTAGATGAGCTCGATAAAATTAGTAGTTCCTTAAATGGAGACCCTTCTTCTGCACTTTTAGAAGTTCTAGATCCTGAACAAAATACTACCTTCCACGATAATTACCTAGATTTAGATTACGATTTAAGCAAGGTATTCTTCATTGCTACCGCAAACTCGCTTAACTCTATACAATCTGCCCTTCTAGATCGTATGGAAATTATCCAGTTGTCAGGATATAGCTTAGAAGAAAAAGTGGAAATTGCTTTACGACACTTAGCTAAAAAACAAGCTGTAGAAAACGGTATTTCTAAATCAGACCTTAAACTGAATAAGAAAAATGTAGCTTATATAATCGATAATTATACTCGTGAAAGTGGAGTTCGTAACTTAGAACGTAAAATAGGTGCAGTTGCTCGACATATAGCCGTTAAAAAAGCTTCAGGAGAACCTATTCCAACCTCAATTAGCACTAAATTAATTGAAGAAATTTTAGGACCACCTTATGGCAGCGAAAAATATATTGGAAACGAATTCGCTGGTGTTGTTGCTGGTTTAGGTTGGACTCCTGTAGGTGGCGATATTCTTTACATCGAAAGCCTTATTACTAAAGGTAAAGGGAAATTAACCTTAACCGGAAGTCTAGGGAATGTAATGAAAGAAAGTGCACTTCTGGCCTTTGAATACTTTAAAAGTAAATCTAAAGATTTCGGAATTCCATACGCTTTATTCGAACATACTAACATTCATATACACGTCCCAGAAGGAGCTACACCTAAAGATGGCCCTTCTGCCGGAATAACCATGTTTACTAGTATTGCTTCTGCATTTACACAGCGCTTAGTAAAAGATAAATTAGCCATGACTGGCGAAATTACTTTACGTGGCGAAGTACTTCCTGTTGGCGGTATTAAAGAAAAAATTCTTGCCGCAAAAAGAGGTGGAATTACTGACATAATCTTGTGCCATAAAAACCAAAAAGATGTTTTGGAAATTGAACAAGAATACTTGGAAGGCTTAACCTTCCACTATGTAAGCAGAATGGAAGAAGTAGCAAAAATAGCCTTGACTAATAAAAAAGCAAAAAATCCATTACCTTTAGAATCTTGGATACCTAAAAATAAAACGAAGCCAAATTCTAAGTAATGAGAATCACGGAGTCTGACAGCCACTATAATAACCTCGAAAACCTTAGTGTTTTAGAGCTTATTAGCGGTATAAATGCCGAAGATAAAAAAGTTGCTTTTGCTGTTGAAGAGGCAATTCCTCAAATTGAAAAACTTGCACAAATCTATGCAGATACTATAGCTGCAGGACATAAGGTTTTTTATATAGGAGCAGGTACTAGTGGTCGTTTAGGCATAGTTGATGCAAGTGAATTACCTCCTACCTATGGTTTGGAACATGGTATTGTAATTGGAATTATTGCCGGGGGCGACTCTGCCATTCGAAAAGCCGTTGAATTTGCCGAAGATAGCACCACTCAAGCTTGGTTAGACCTTCAAAATCATGGTGCCCAGGCCGGAGATTTAGTAATTGGTATTGCAGCCTCAGGTTCTACTCCATATGTTTTACACGGTTTAAAATGTGCTAAAGAAAATGGCTTAAAAACAGCTTGCATTAGCTCTAATGCAAGCGCTCCAATTGCCGAATATTCCGATTACCCAGTTATCGTAATTACTGGCCCAGAATTCGTAACTGGTAGCACCAGAATGAAATCTGGAACAGCTCAAAAATTAGTCCTTAATATGATTTCTACCGCTGCCATGATTAAAAACGGTAGAGTAAAAGGAAATAAAATGGTAGATATGACACCTACCAATAATAAACTAATTGAACGGGGTATACTTATGATTTGCGATGCAATCCCTGTATCAAAAGAAGAAGCTGCCACTCTTTTAAAAACACACGGAAGCGTTCGAAAAGCCCTTGAAGCCTACAATTCCCGACCATAAATTTCTGTTCAATAAAATAATTAGAGAACTATTTATTAGGACGTTGACTATTTAGTGCAAAATTGTATTTTTGTACTAATGCAAACACGGTTTTTCACACTAGCATTTACCCTAA
>Ga0079224_100010190_pt1 | contig 12881 bp, 25 predicted proteins | sample Stecom2015_FD_80414 | JGI IMG/M metagenome (GOLD analysis project Ga0079224, IMG submission 80414) | Agricultural soil microbial communities from Utah to study Nitrogen management - Steer compost 2015 | ecosystem: Environmental > Terrestrial > Soil > Agricultural land | place: USA: Utah...
GGGGCGGGACTGTGCAGTTACGTTGACGAAGGGTCTGCCCCATGGCAACGCAGAACATCCGGATCCGGCTGAAAGCCTTTGATCACCGGGTGCTTGACCAGGCGACGGGTGAAATCGCGAATACCGCGAAGCGGACCGGCGCACTCGTACGCGGGCCGATTCCACTCCCGCCCAGGATCGAAAAATTTACGGTCAACCGGTCGCCGCACGTGGACAAGAAGAGCCGCGAGCAGTTTGAAGTCCGTACCTTCAAGCGCCTGCTGGACATTGTCGATCCGACGCCGCAGACCGTTGATGCGCTGATGAAGCTTGATCTGGCCGCTGGCGTGGACGTTGAGATTAAGCTGCAGGCCTAAGAAATCTGCAGCGTCAAGCTTGCCGGATGGTCTGGCAAGCCTCTGAAGAAGGAGAGAAGGTGCGATGCGCACCGGAGTTATTGCAAAGAAGGTGGGCATGACCCGCCTGTTCCAGGACGATGGCCGGCACGTTCCGGTCACGGTTCTGGCGCTTGAGGGGTGCCAGGTGGTGGCCCACCGCACTGCCGAGAAGGACGGCTACACGGCTGTTCAGCTTGGCGCCGGGGCCGTCAAGGTGAAGAACCTGACCAAGCCCGAGCGTGGCCACTTCGCCAAGAATCAGGTTGAACCGAAGCGCAAGCTGGTCGAGTTCCGCGTCGCCGAGGATGCCCTCGTCGAGGTCGGCGCGACGATCTCGGCCGATCACTTCGTCGCTGGTCAACTGGTCGACGTCTCCGGCGAGACCATCGGTAAGGGTTTTGCCGGCGTCATGAAGCGCTGGAACTTCGGTGGTCTGCACGCGTCGCACGGCGTTTCCGTCTCCCACCGTTCCCACGGTTCCACCGGTCAGCGGCAGGACCCGGGCCGCGTCTTCAAGAACAAGAAGATGGCCGGTCACATGGGTACGAACCGGATCACCCAGCAGAATCTTGAAATCGTTCAGACCGACGCCGAGCGCGGTCTGCTCTTCGTGAAAGGCTCCGTGCCGGGCGCGAAGGGCAGCTGGCTGCTGGTGAAGGATGCCGCCAAGGTGGCGCGCCCCGAGGCTGCGCCGTATCCGGCTGCCGTCCTGACCGCTGCCGCTGAGCAGGCTCCGGCTGAAGCGCCGGCCACCGAGCAGGCGGGAGAGTAAGCCATGAAGGTCGATGTTAAAAACCTCGATGCGGGAACCGTCGGCCAGATCGATCTGGTTGAGGACATTTTCGCTCGCGAAATTCGCGCCGACATCCTTCACCGCGTTGTGACCTGGCAGCTGGCCAAGCGCCGCGCCACGGCCCGCGCCGCGAAGGAACGCGGCGACGTGAAGCTGACGTCGAAGAAGATGTACCGCCAGAAGGGTTCCGGCTCGGCTCGCCACGGCAACAAGGCGGCCCCGCAGTTCCGCAAGGGCGGCAAGGCTCACGGTCCGCGCGCGCGTGATTTCGAGTTCTCGCTGAACAAGAAGATCCGCGCCCTGGGTCTGAAGGTGGCCCTGTCCGCCAAGCAGGCCGAAGGCAAGCTGATCGTTCTGGAGAACCTGGAGATTGCCGACGGCAAGACCAAGGTTCTGGCGGAGAAGCTGGGCAAGCTGGGGATCAACTCCGGCCTGTTCATCGACGGCGACGCGGTTGACGCCAACTTCAAGCTGGCGGCTTCCAACCTGCCGAAGATCAATGCCCTCCCCGTCATCGGCGCCAACGTCTATGACATTCTGAAGCATGACACGCTGGTTCTGACCAAGGCCGCTGTCGAGAAGCTGGAGGCGCGGTTCAATGGCTGAGCTGAAGCACTATGACGTGATCCTGTCGCCGGTGATCACCGAAAAGTCCACCCTCGGGTCGGAATTCGGCCAGTACACCTTCAAGGTGGCGCTGGGCGCGACCAAGGCGGACGTGAAGGCGGCAGTGGAAGCCTTGTTCTCGGGCGTGAAGGTCAAGTCCGTGAACACCATCGTGCAGAAGGGCAAGACCAAGCGCTGGCGCGGCAAGCCCTACATGCGTTCGGACCAGAAGAAGGCGATCGTGACCCTCTCGGAGGGCGAGATCGACCTGACGGCGCCGGAGTTGAAGTAACATGGCACTGAAGCATTATAATCCGACCAGCCCGGCCCGTCGCGGCCTGGTGCTCGTCGATCGCTCCGGCCTGTGGAAGGGCAAGCCCGTCAAGGCGCTGACCCAGGGCCTGTCCAAGTCCGGCGGCCGCAACAACCAGGGCCATGCGACGATGCGCGGCATTGGCGGCGGTCACAAGCGGACCTATCGCATTGTCGATTTCCGTCGTCGCAAGTGGGACGTGCCCGCCGTGGTCGAGCGGCTGGAATACGATCCCAACCGCACGGCGTTCATCGCCCTCATCAAGTATGAGGACGGCGAGCTGGCCTACATCCTGGCCCCGCAGCGTCTGGCCGTGGGCGACACGGTGATCGCCGGCCGCAAGGTCGATGTGAAGCCGGGCAACGCCATGGAACTGGGCCAGATGCCGGTCGGCACGATCTGCCACAACGTCGAGCTGAAGCCGATGAAGGGCGGCCAGTTGGCCCGCGCCGCCGGCACCTACGCTCAGGTTGTCGGCCGTGACCGCGGTCTGGTGATCGTTCGCCTCAGTTCGGGCGAGCAGCGCTACATCCGCGCCGAATGCATGGGCACGGTGGGCGCCGTCTCCAACCCGGACAACGGCAACCAGTATCTGGCCAAGGCCGGTCGCAGCCGCTGGCTGGGCCGTCGCCCGATCACCCGCGGCGCGGCGAAGAACCCGGTCGATCACCCGCACGGCGGTGGTGAAGGCCGCACCTCCGGCGGCCGTCACCCGGTGACGCCGTGGGGCAAGCCCACCAAGGGCAAGCGGACCCGCTCGAACAAGGCGACCGACAAGTGGATTGTTCGTTCGCGTCACGCGAAGAAGAAGGGATAAGGCGAGATGGCGCGCTCTGTTTGGAAAGGCCCGTTCGTTGACCTCCACCTTCTCAAGAAGGCGGAGGCTGCTCAGGAAGCCGGTGCTGCCAAGAATCCGATCAAGACCTGGTCGCGTCGTTCGACCATCTTGCCGCAGTTCGTTGGTCTGACGTTCAACGTCTACAACGGCAAGAAATTCATCCCCGTCTACGTGTCCGAGGAGATGGTGGGTCACAAGCTGGGCGAGTTCGCCCCGACCCGCTCCTTCCCCGGCCACGCCGGCGACAGAAAATCGAAGAAGTGAGGCTGACGCATGGGTAAGCCATCCGCTCCCCGCCGCGTGGGCGAAAAGGAAGCGCTGGCCGTCAATACGATGGTCCGCGGTAGCCCGCGCAAGCTCAATCTCGTGGCCGGCCTCATTCGGGGCCGTCCGGTTGCCGAGGCAATCAACATCCTGACCTTCTCGCCCAAGGCCATGGCCCGGGACGTGAAGAAGGTGTTGCAGTCCGCCATCGCCAACGCCGAGAACAACCACAACCTGGACGTGGACGCCCTGGTTGTTCAGGAGGCCTCGGTCGGCAAGTCGCTTCAGATGAAGCGGTTCATGGCCCGCGCCCGTGGCCGCGGCGCGCCGATCGTCAAGCCGTTCAGCCGCATCCGTATCGTGGTGCGTGAAGTCGAGGAGCAAGCCTAATGGGTCAGAAAACCTCCCCGATCGGTCTGCGTCTGCAGATCAACCGCACCTGGGATTCGCGCTGGTTCGCCGATCGCGCCGAGTATGGCCGTCTGCTTCATGAAGACCTGAAGATTCGTCAGTTCATCATGAAGGAAGTGCCGCAGGCCGCCATTTCCAAGGTGGTCATCGAGCGCCCGGCCAAGCTGTGCCGCGTGTCGATCTATGCCGCCCGTCCGGGCGTCATCATCGGCAAGAAGGGCGCGGACATCGAGAAGCTGCGTCGCCGCATTGCTCAGTTCACGTCCTCGGAAGTGTCGCTGAACATCGTCGAGATTCGCAAGCCGGAAGTCGATGCCCGTCTGGTGGCCCAGTCGGTCGCCGATCAGCTTGAGCGCCGCGTGGCATTCCGTCGCGCCATGAAGCGCGCGGTTCAGTCCGCTCTGCGTCTCGGCGCGGAAGGCATCCGGATCAACTGCTCCGGTCGTCTCGGCGGCGCTGAAATCGCACGCATGGAATGGTACCGCGAAGGCCGCGTTCCGCTTCATACGCTGCGCGCGAATGTTGACTATGCCGAAGCACAAGCCCATACCGCATACGGCGTTTGCGGCGTGAAGGTTTGGATCTTCAAGGGCGAGATCCTGGGTCACGATCCGATGGCGCAGGACAAGCTTATGCTTGAGGCTCAGACCGCGGGGGTCCGGCCGGCGCGGTAACCCACCGCGTCGCCTGATCGAGGGCATATCCCGGTCCGCCGGGGCTCTGTCAGAAGGCGATAGAAAATGCTGCAACCGAAGAAGACAAAATACCGCAAGGCTCACAAGGGCCGCATTCACGGGAATGCCAAGGGCGGCTTCGAGCTGAACTTTGGTTCCTATGGAATGAAGGCCATGGAGCCTGAGCGCATCACCGCCCGCCAGATTGAAGCGGCGCGTCGCGCCATCACCCGTCACATCAAGCGCGCCGGCCGTCTCTGGATCCGCGTGTTCCCTGACGTTCCGGTTTCCTCGAAGCCTGCCGAAGTCCGCATGGGTTCCGGCAAAGGCTCGCCCGAATTCTGGGCGGCGCGCGTGAAGCCGGGCCGTATCCTGTTTGAACTGGACGGCGTTCCGGCTGACGTTGCTCGCGGCGCTTTCGAGCGCGCGGCCGCCAAGCTGCCGATCAAAGTCAAGTTCGTTGCCCGCCTCGGCGACGCAGCGTGAGGCTCGTGGAGGAAACTATGAAGTTCGCGGACCTCAAGACGAAGACCGACGATCAGCTTGCTGAAGAGCTGACCAGCCTGAAGAAGGAGCAGTTCTCGCTGCGCTTCCAGGCCGCCACCAGCCAGCTGTCCAATACTGCGCGTGTCCGCCAGGTGCGGCGCACCATTGCCCGCATCCAGACGCTCATCAACGAGCGCCGGCGCGCTTCGAACTAAGGAGTCAGGACATGCCGAAGCGTATCCTTCAGGGCACGGTTGTGTCCGACAAGGCCGACAAGACGGTGGTCGTGCTGGTGGAGCGCCGCGTGCGTCACCCGCTGTACGGCAAGATCGTGCGTCGGTCGAAAAAGTATCACGCGCATGATGAAGAAAACGCCATCAAGGCGGGCGACATCGTGCGCATCGAGGAATGCCGTCCGATTTCTAAGCAGAAGTCGTGGCGCGTTCTCGAAAAAGTCTCCTGATTGGCGACCTAGACAGGAGGTAGTGCTATGATTCAGATGCAAACTAACCTGGACGTCGCCGATAACTCGGGTGCCAAGCGCGTGATGTGCATCAAGGTGCTGGGCGGCTCCAAGCGTAAATACGCAAGCGTGGGCGATATCATCGTCGTCTCGGTGAAGGAGGCCGCTCCGCGCGGCCGCGTGAAGAAGGGCGACGTGCACCGCGCGATCGTCGTTCGCACCGCGAAGGACATCCGTCGGGCTGATGGCTCGGTGATTCGCTTTGACCGTAACGCCGCTGTTCTCATCAACAAGAACAACGAGCCGATCGGCACCCGTATCTTCGGCCCTGTGGTTCGCGAGCTGCGCGCCAAGAACCACATGAAGATCATTTCGCTGGCTCCGGAGGTGCTCTAATGGCCGCTGCGAAGATTAAGAAGGGCGACAAGGTCGTCGTCCTGTCCGGCCGCGACAAGGGCAAGCGCGGCGAGGTGATCCGCTCCCTGCCGAAGGACGGCAAGGTCGTGGTCGCCGGCGTGAATGTGGTCACCAAGCACAAGCGGCCGTCGGCTGCGGGTGCGGGTGGCATTGAGCGGGTCGAGGCTCCGCTTGCCGTGTCCAAGGTGGCGATCGAAGATCCCAAGACCGGCCAGCCGACCCGCGTTGGATTCAAGGTGCTGGAAGACGGGCGCAAGGTTCGCGTGGCCAAGCGTTCGGGCGAGGTGATCGATGGCTGAGCAAGCTCCTACTCCGCGGCTGAAAACCCTCTACGAGACGAAGGTTCGCGAGGAACTGCAAAAGCAGTTCGGGTACGGCAATCCGATGGAAGTGCCGGCGCTCGAGAAGATTGTAATCAACATGGGCGTGGGTGAAGCCACCCAGGACCGCAAGAAGGTGGAGGCCGCCGTGGCGGACCTCACCCTGATCGCCGGTCAGCGTCCGGTCATCACCCGCGCCAAGAAGTCGATCGCAACCTTCAAGCTGCGCGAAGGCATGGCGATCGGCTGCAAGGTGACCCTGCGCCGTACCCGCATGTACGAGTTCCTGGACCGGCTGATCAACATCGCGCTGCCGCGCGTGCGTGACTTCCGGGGCGTGAACCCGAACAGCTTTGACGGTCGTGGCAACTATGCCCTCGGCCTCAAAGAGCAGATCGTCTTCCCCGAGATCAACTACGACAAGATCGACAAGGTCCGGGGCATGGACATCATCATCTGCACCACCGCCAAGACCGACGAGGAGGCGCGTGCCTTGCTCCGTGGCTTCGAGATGCCGTTCACCGGCGACGCCCAGAGCAAGCAGGCGGCCTGACCACCGGGAAGGATAAAAGATGGCCAAACTGAGTTCGATCAACAAGAACGAGCGGCGGAAGCGGCTGGCGAAGAAGTACGCCGGCAAGTTTGCGCGGCTGAAGGCGATCGCCAACGACGAAAGCGTGTCTGACGACGAGCGTTTTCTGGCGCGCCTGAAGCTGGCAGAGCTTCCCCGCAACGCGAACCCGACCCGCATTCGCAACCGCTGCGAAGTGACGGGCCGTCCGCGCGCCTATTATCGTAAGTTCCGCATGTCTCGCGTTTCGCTTCGGGAACTGGCCAATCAAGGCCTGATTCCGGGCGTCGTGAAGTCGAGCTGGTAAGCGGGAGACAGACGTATGTCGATGACTGATCCCCTGGGTGATATGCTGACCCGCATCCGCAACGGTCAGCAGGCCCGCAAGGACTCCGTTGTGTCCCCCGCCTCCAAGCTGCGTGCGAACGTGCTGGAAGTTCTGAAGCGCGAGGGCTACATCCGTGGCTACTCCGAGTATGAGCAAGGTCCGGGCCGCCGCGAGATTCGCATTGAGCTGAAGTACCACGAGGGCGACCCCGCCATTCAGTGGCTGCAGCGCGTCTCCAAGCCGGGTCGCCGCATTTACGCCGGTTCGAAGGAACTGCCGCGCGTGCGCAACGGCCTGGGCATCTCGATCGTTTCGACGCCGAAGGGCGTGCTGTCCGACGCGGAAGCGCGCGAGCAGAACGTCGGCGGCGAAGTGCTCTGCACCGTGTTCTAACGGAGGGCCGCAATGTCTCGTATTGGTAAAAAGCCTGTGCCCGTTCCGGCCAATGTGACGGCGACGCTGAGCGGCGCCGAACTGGCTGTGAAGGGTCCGAAGGGCCAACTCTCCATGACGGTTGCAGACGAGGTCGTCTGCACCGTCGAGGGCGACGTTATTTCCGTTCAGCCGCGCGACGACTCCAAGCGCGCACGCTCCTTCTGGGGCATGCAGCGCACCATGGTGCATAACCTGGTTGTGGGCGTGACCGACGGCTTCACCGAAGTGCTGGAAATCAACGGCGTCGGTTACCGCGCCAGCGTTCAGGGTTCGAACCTGAAGCTGCAGCTCGGCTTCTCGCACGACGTGGACTTCCCGATCCCCGAAGGCATCACCATCAAGTGCCCGGACCAGACCACGGTCGAGATCTCGGGCACCGACAAGCAGAAGGTGGGCCAGGTGGCGGCTGAAATCCGTCGCTGGCGCAAGCCGGAGCCTTACAAGGGCAAGGGTATCAAGTACCGCGGCGAATACATCTTCCGCAAGGAAGGCAAGAAGAAGTAAGGGGTGCACCAATGGCCAAGGGTCTCTCATTGTTCGAGCGGCGCCGGCAGCGGGTTCGCACCCAGCTGCGGCAAAAATCGGGTGGCCGTCCGCGGCTTTCCGTTCACCGTTCGTCGAAGCACATCTACGCTCAGGTGATCGACGACACCAAGGGCGCCACCGTTGCGGCCGCCTCGACGCTTGACGCGTCGCTGCGCGGCAAGACTGGCGCAACCGTCGAGGCGGCGGCACAGGTGGGCAAGCTGCTCGCCGAGCGCGCCAAGGCGGCCGGCATCAGCGCCGTCGTCTTCGATCGCGGCGGTTTCATCTATCACGGTCGCGTGAAGGCTCTCGCCGACGCGGCCCGTGAAGGCGGATTGGAGTTTTAAGAATGGCGCGCGAACCCAGAGAACAGCGTGGTGAACGCGGTGAGGGCGACGAGCTGATTGAAAAGCTGGTCCACATCAACCGCGTTTCCAAGACCGTGAAGGGCGGTAAGCGTTTCGGCTTTGCTGCGCTTGTTGTCGTCGGCGACGGCAAGGGCCGCGTGGGCTTCGGCCACGGCAAGGCCCGCGAAGTGCCGGAGGCCATCTCCAAGGCGACCGCCGCTGCGAAGAAAACCATGGTGCGCGTGCCGCTGCGCGAAGGCCGCACGCTGCATCACGACGTGAACGGCCGCTGGGGCGCCGGCAAGGTGCACCTGCGCTCGGCTCCGGCCGGTACCGGCATCATCGCCGGCGGCCCGATGCGCGCCGTGTTCGAGAGCCTGGGCGTGCAGGACGTGGTGACCAAGTCGATGGGGTCCAACAACCCCTACAACATGATCCGCGCCACGTTCAACGCACTGATCAACCAGGCCAGCCCGAAGCAGGTCGCTGCACGTCGCGGCAAGAAGATCGCTGACATCATCGCCCGTCGCGGCGACGTCGGCGCCAAGGTGGCGGCCGCCGAGGCCGACGCCCAGACCGAATAATCGGGGCGAGCGAGGCGAAAGATGAGCGAGAAGAAAACCATCAAGGTGACTCAGATCGGCTCGCCGATCCGCCGGACGAAGGATCAGCGCGCGACGCTGATCGGTCTGGGGCTGAACAAGATGCACCGTACCCGCGAACTGGAGGACACTCCGTCGGTTCGCGGCATGGTGCGGAAGGTTGCGCACCTGGTCCGGGTTGAGGGCGAGTAAGGATGGATGACGGTGCGGCTCGGGTCGCACCGTCGCCTTTCAAGGTTGTAAGCTGACCTCTCCGGCCCGATATAGGTCGGGTACGGGGACGGAGCGAAACGGAGTCAGCCATGAAGCTGAACGAACTGAAAGATAACGAAGGCGCCCGCAAGGGCCGGATGCGCGTTGGTCGCGGCATCGGCTCCGGCAAGGGCAAGACCGCAGGCCGCGGCCAGAAGGGTCAGACCTCGCGTTCGGGCGTGTCGATCAACGGCTTCGAGGGCGGCCAGATGCCGCTGCACATGCGCGTGCCGAAGCGGGGCTTCAAGAACATCTTCCGCAAGGAATTTGCCGAACTGAACCTGGGCCGCCTGCAGAAGGCCGTCGAGGCGGGCAAGTTCGCCGCCGGAGCCGAGCTGGACGCCGCCGCGCTGTACGCGGCCGGTGTGATCGGCAAGGGCAAGGACGGCGTGCGCCTGCTGGCGAAGGGCGAGCTGAAGACCGCCCTGAAGCTGAAGGTCGCCGGTGCCTCGAAGGCCGCTGTCGAAGCGGTCGAGAAGGCCGGCGGCTCGGTCGAGATCGTGGCCTAAGGCGGGTCTGGCATGGCTTCTGCAGCCGAGCAACTGGCGGCAAACATCAACTTTGGCGCCTTCTCGAAGGCGACCGAGCTGAAGCAGCGCATCTGGTTCACACTGGGTGCGCTGATCATCTTCCGGCTCTGCACGTTCGTGCCGCTGCCTGGAATCGATCCGGTTGCGCTTGAGCAGCTTTACCAGCAGCACGCGGGGGGCATGCTCGGCATGCTCAACCTGTTCTCTGGCGGCGCTCTGGAGCGCATGTCGATCATTGCGCTGAACATCATGCCGTACATCACGGCATCGATCATCGTTCAGCTTCTCACCTCCCTGTCGCCCACCATGGCGGCGCTGAAGAAGGAAGGGGAGAGCGGGCGCAAGAAGATCAACCAGTACACCCGCATCGGCACCGTGGCGCTGACCGCCGTTCAGGGCTACAGCATCGCCATCGGGCTGGAGAGCTGGGGCGCGACCCAGGGCATCTCCGCCGTGATCGATCCGGGCTGGTTCTTCCGGATCACCACCGTCATCACCCTGATCGGCGGCACGTTGTTCCTGATGTGGCTGGGCGAGCAGATCACCAGCCGCGGCATCGGCAACGGCATCTCGCTCATCATCATGGCGGGCATCGTCGCGGCGCTGCCCGGCGCGATCGCCCAGATGTTCGAGCTTGGCCGCACCGGCGCGATGTCCGCCCTCACCATCATCGTCATCTGCGTGCTCGCAGTGGCCGTGGTGTTCGGCATCGTCTTCATGGAACGCGCCCAGCGGCGGATCCTGATCCAGTATCCGAAGCGCCAGGTGGGCAACAAGATGTTCCAGGGGGACACCTCGCACCTGCCGCTGAAGCTGAACACCGCGGGCGTCATTCCGCCGATCTTCGCCTCGTCGCTGCTCATGCTGCCGCTGACGCTGGCCCAGTTCGGCGCAGGCTCGGAGAGCGGCTGGTTCCAGACCGTCACCACGCTGCTGGGCCACGGCCAGCCGCTGTACATGGCGTTCTATGCCATCGGCATCATCTTCTTCTGCTTCTTCTACACCGCGGTGGTGTTCAACCCGGAGGAGACGGCAGACAACCTGAAGCGGTACGGCGGCTTCATTCCGGGCATCCGCCCGGGCCAGCGCACGGCGGAATATCTCGACCATGTGCTGACCCGAATCACGGTGGTCGGCGCGGCTTACCTGACGGTGATCTGTCTGCTGCCGGAATGGCTGATCGCCGAGATGGGCGTGGGCTTTTACTTCGGCGGCACCAGCCTGCTCATTGTCGTCAACGTGACGATGGATACGGTTGCGCAGATTCACGGTCACCTGATGGCCCATCAGTACGAGGGGCTTATCAAGAAGGCCAAGCTGCGCGGGGGGCGTAAGTAAATGAATATTATCCTTCTTGGGCCTCCGGGCGCCGGCAAGGGAACCCAGGCGCAGCGCCTGCAGACGGACCGGGGCATGGTGCAGCTCTCCACCGGAGACATGCTCCGCGCCGCCGTGGCCGCCGGAACGCCGGTGGGGCTGCAGGCCAAGGCGGTGATGGATGCCGGGCAACTGGTGTCGGACGACATCATCGTCGCGCTGATCTCCGACCGTCTGGACGAGCCGGACACCAGGGCCGGGGTGATCTTCGACGGCTTCCCGCGCACGACCGCGCAGGCCGACGCCCTGGACGCCATGCTGGCGACCAAGGGGCTGACGCTGGATCACGTGGTCGAGTTGTCGGTGGACGAAGACGCGCTGGTGGACCGGATCACGGGCCGGTTCTCCTGCGCCAAATGCGGCGCGGGCTACCATGACCGGTTCAAGCCGCCGGTGGCTCCGGGCGTGTGCGATTCCTGCGGCTCGACCGAGTTCAAGCGTCGGCCGGACGACAACGAGGAAACGGTGCGCAAGCGGATGACCGAGTACCGTGAAAAGACCGCTCCGATCTCGAACTACTATCGGGAGAAGGGGCTTTTGAGACAGATCGACGGGATGGCGGACATAGACGTGGTTTATTCCGAAATCGTATCGATCCTGAATGGAAAGAGCTGAGTCGATTCCGTGATTGACGAGGACGGGTGCCTTCCTATAATCCCCGCCTTTCCGAATCGGCTTGACAAAAACTTAACGCGTGCCCAACGCGGGTGATGGCCCCGCTGACGGGGTTGAACGAGGAGATCAAACGTGGCGCGTATTGCAGGTGTCAACATTCCGACCAACAAGCGGGTCGAGATCGCGTTGACCTACATCCACGGCATTGGCCAAGCGAAGGCCAAGGAGATCTGCGAGAAGATGAAGTTTCCGCGGGAGCGCCGCGTCAGCGAGCTGTCCGACTCGGAAGTTCTCCAGATCCGCGAAATCATCGATGCCGGCTACACGGTGGAAGGCGACCTTCGCCGTGAAGTGGCAATGAACATCAAACGTCTGATGGACCTGGCCTGCTACCGTGGCCTGCGTCACCGCAAGGGCTTGCCGGTCCGCGGTCAGCGCACCCACACGAACGCCCGCACCCGCAAGGGCAAGGCCAAGCCGATCGCCGGCAAGAAGAAGTAAGCCCGGCTGTAAAGGATTTATAGAATGGCACGTGATACCACCCGCGTTAAGCGCCGCGAGCGGAAGAACATTACCAATGGCGTTGCTCATGTGAACGCCTCGTTCAACAACACCATGATTACGATCTCGGATGCCCAGGGCAACGCGATCTCCTGGTCGTCGGCCGGCCAGATGGGCTTCAAGGGTTCGCGCAAATCGACCCCGTACGCCGCCCAGGTGGCCGCTGAAGACGCAGGCCGCAAGGCTCAGGAGCACGGCGTCCGCGTTCTGGACGTGATGGTGCGTGGTCCGGGTTCGGGCCGCGAATCGGCTCTGCGCGCGCTTCAGGCAGTTGGTTTCACCATTACGTCGATCCGCGACGTAACGCCGATTCCGCACAACGGCTGCCGTCCGCCGAAGCGCCGCCGCGTCTAAGCCGCGGCAACTGTTGAGCTTGCAGGGAGCGGCCGGCGATGGCGTCGGCCGCTTGAGATATTAGAGCTAAGGGGTGCACCCGTGATCGCAAAGAACTGGCAGGAGCTGAAGAAGCCCAACAAGCTCGAGGTGAAGGACGCCGTCGATGAGGCCCGGAAGGTAACCTTCGTTGCCGAGCCTCTGGAGCGCGGCTTCGGTCTGACCCTCGGCAATTCGCTTCGTCGGGTGCTGCTGTCGTCGCTTCAGGGCGCCGCCGTAACGGCGATTCGCGTTGACGGCGTTTTGCACGAGTTCTCCTCCATTCCCGGCGTTCGCGAAGACGTGACGGATATCGTCCTCAACGTGAAGCAACTGGCCGTGAAGGTCGAGCAGGAAGGCACCAAGCGGCTGCACCTGACCGCAACCGGACCCGGCGAGGTGAA
>Ga0079224_100010191_pt1 | contig 12881 bp, 11 predicted proteins | sample Stecom2015_FD_80414 | JGI IMG/M metagenome (GOLD analysis project Ga0079224, IMG submission 80414) | Agricultural soil microbial communities from Utah to study Nitrogen management - Steer compost 2015 | ecosystem: Environmental > Terrestrial > Soil > Agricultural land | place: USA: Utah...
AAGCGGAAAGGTATTCCCATTATGTTAAAATATTATGTAAAATAGAGACAGGTGGTTTAACTAACCAATTGATTCAATTTCCTTGAGGTGAAGCCAATGAGTAAAGCAAAACGTTTAATAAAAATAAAAGAAATTATCGCAAACCATGATATCGAAACCCAGGATGAATTGGTTGATCATTTAAAGAAAGCTGGTTTCCAAGTAACCCAGGCAACGGTTTCCAGGGATATTAAGGAATTGCATCTTGTAAAAGTTCCTTCAAAAAGCGGGGAATATAAATATAGCCTGCCCCAGGAAAATAAGTACAAACCATTGGAAAAACTGAAACGGATTTTAGTTGAAGCATTTGTAAGCATCGATTTTGCTGGGCATCTTATCGTTTTAAAGACGATTCCAGGAAATGCCCATGCAGTAGGTGTATTGATTGACCAATTAGATTGGGAGGAAATTTTAGGAACAATTTGCGGTGACGATACTTGTCTCATTATTACAAAAACACCGGAAAATGCGGAAAATTTAACGAAGCGATTTACTGAATTGCTATCTTAGAATTGGGAGAGGGGAAAGCGATGTTAGCGGAACTTTCCATTAAAAATTTTGCCATTATTGAACAAATTTCCATTTCCTTTCAAAAGGGGTTTACCGTATTAACCGGAGAAACCGGTGCTGGTAAATCCATCATTATTGATGCAATATCCATTTTAGCCGGCGGTCGAGGTTCCGCTGAATTTGTCCGTTACGGTGAAGAAAAAGCCGAACTGGAAGGTTTATTTTTAATCGAAGAAGATCATCCGTCCCTTCAATTATTGAAAGAAATGGGAATTGAGGGTGAAGACGGGATGATAGTCCTGAAAAGGGATATATATCCGAGTGGAAAAAGTGTTTGCCGAATAAATGGGAAACTAGTAACTATTTCCTCCCTCCGGGAAATTGGAAGAACACTTGTCGATGTTCACGGTCAACATGAACATCAAGAATTGATGGACGTAAAAAATCATTTAAGTCTTTTAGATGATTTTGGCGGGGATGAAATAAAAGAAGCCCGAGCGGAATACCAATCCATTTATAAAGATTATGTTAAAGCGAAAAAGGATTTAAAGGAATTAAGTGAAAATGAGCGGGAAATGGTTCAAAAGCTCGACCTTTACCGATTTCAATTTGATGAAATATCGAAAGCAAATTTGAAAATCGGCGAGGACGAGGAATTACTCGCTGAACGGAAAAAATTCATGAATTTTGAGAAAGTGTATAACGCCTTAAAAAATAGTTATGAAGCGCTGGCAGACGAACATAAAGGGTTGGATTGGGTTGGGCTCGCCCTTACAAATTTGGAGGAATGTGCAAGTATTGATGAAGAGTTAACACAGCTATATGATTCTGTATCCAATAGTTATTATTTGCTGGAAGAAGTTAAAAATTCGTTAAGGGATCAGCTCGAGGAAATGGAATACGATCCAGAGCGCATTAATTATGTGGAAGAAAGGCTGAATGAAATTAGTCAATTAAAAAGAAAATACGGAAAAAGTATTGAAGACATACTGGAATATGCCGCCAAACTTGAGGGAGAAATTGAAATTATTGAAAACCGTGAAAACCATATCCTTGATTTAGAGAAAAAAGTCCAATCGTTGGAGAAGGATTTGCTCATTGAAGGAGAAAATTTGACTAAAATTCGGAAAAAATGGGCAAAAAAATTAATTGAAGCCATTCATCATGAATTAAAGAGCCTTTATATGGATAAGACTGTATTTGAGGTTAAATTCCATGAACATTCCGAACACCATTTTACACAGGATGGAATGGATGAAGTGGAATTTTATATTAGTACGAACCCGGGTGAACCGCTCAAGCCTTTAGTTAAAATTGCTTCCGGCGGTGAACTATCCCGGATTATGCTGGCATTGAAAACCATTTTCTCAAAACATCAAGGTATCACATCCATTATCTTTGATGAAGTCGATACCGGTGTCAGCGGTCGGGTGGCTCAAGCCATCGGGGAAAAAATTTATCAAATCTCGATCGGTTCCCAAGTCCTTTCCATTACCCATCTTCCTCAAGTTGCAGCGATGAGTGATCATCATTACTACATATCAAAAGAAGTGGAAGGGGATCGTACAAAAACAGCGGTTGAAGTGTTATCCTCCGCAAGCCGGATTCGGGAAATTGCCCGAATGATTGCCGGCGCAAAAATTACCCTTGCCACCGAAGAACATGCCAGGGAAATGATTGAAATGGCGGAAAAATATAAACATCAAAGTATTACCATCTAACCGCGTGCAGGGAAACCGCCGCGGTTTTCTTGTTGCAAATTGGAATGAACAAACGTGAAAATCCATTCTGTACTGTTTTATAAAAAATTTACCCATTATATTTGCACTAAGCTCAGGCAAGATTATGAATGTAACTCATTTGTGGGACCAGAAGCGAGGAGAGTGAAAAGATTGAAAATAGATCAAATACGAAAATGGTTTGGCTGTATTCTCCTTGTTTCTTTCATCTTTATCGGCTTTTTTTCACCCTTAGGGACGATTTTTAAGCTCCCGAAGGAATTGGTTTTGCTTGAAGGGGACCATGCACAAATTCCAGCAAGGGGAGCGGTTCAGGCAGCCCAGGTAGGCGATGGCATCTCCATGACTAGAGATGATGAAGATAGGTTTGGGATTGACGCCATCGAACAAGGGAATAACGAAATTATTTTGGAGATTGCCGGCATTCCTGTTAAAAAAATCGATGTTAGTGTATTAAAGGATGTAAAGGTCATCCCCGGCGGCCAATCCATTGGTGTAAAAATTAATTCTAAAGGAGTCCTTGTTGTCGGTCATCATCAAGTTCAAACGAATGATGGAAAAATATCACCTGGAGAGAAAGCCGACATAAAAGTCGGTGATTTAATTACAAAAATAAATGGAAAAACGATCGAATCGATGTCAGAAGTTGGTGCTATCGTTCAAGAAACTGGAGAAAAAGGGGAAAAAATGTTAATTTCCCTGGAAAGGAATAATGACCAATTCGAAACGTATGTTGAACCTGTGTTGGATGTAAAAGAACGCCGATATAAATTAGGACTATATATCCGTGATTCGGCGGCAGGTATTGGGACATTAACATTTTATGAACCAACAACAAAAAAATACGGGGCATTGGGGCATGTCATATCGGACATGGATACGAAGAAACCGATTGTTGTTAAAGACGGTTATATCGTACCTTCAACGGTAACATCGATTCAAAAAGGACAAAATGGAATACCTGGTGAAAAAATGGCCCGTTTTCGCACAGAACGAGAACTGGTAGGAAGCATTGAGAAAAACAACCAATTTGGCATTTATGGAACGTTAAATAAAGATTTAAAAAATGGAATTATTGACAAACCTCTACCAATCGCTTTATCCCATCAGGTTAAGAAGGGAAAAGCCCAGATTTTAACTGTTGTCAATGAAGATAAAGTTGAGCTTTTTGATATTGAAATTGTAAATTCGATTCCGCAAAAGTTTCCAGCTACAAAAGGAATGGTCATTAAAATTACCGATCCGAAATTGCTGGATGTAACCGGTGGAATCGTCCAAGGAATGAGCGGAAGTCCAATTATTCAAGATGGGAAATTGGTCGGTGCAGTAACCCATGTTTTCGTCAATGATCCGACGAGCGGATACGGAGTTCATATCGAGTGGATGCTTAATGAAGCAAACTTGGATCTTTATGGAGAAACATGGGGAATGGCAAGTTAAAAAAGCGGGGACATTTTCCCTGCTTTTTTTACGAAAACTAATGAAAAATTTGAAACATAGGAAAAAATACATATTTTTTTAAAAGTTTAAAGGATTTCTGTTTTCTATGTCGAAAAAATAAATTAGAATAATAATACGAACAATTTTTATCGGAACGGGGAGGAAACGGTTGTGAAGAATATCCGGGTATTTATTGTCGATGATAATAAAGAACTTTTAAATTTATTAAGGGAATATATTTCCAGTCAGGAGGATATGGAAGTATCAGGCTATGCTTATAACGGTTTAGAATGTTTAAAAATGTTGGAAGAACAAACACCTGATGTACTACTGTTAGATATTATTATGCCTCATTTAGATGGGCTCGCCGTTTTAGAACGATTACGGGTGAAGGAAAAAATGCCAAAAACAATTATGTTAACTGCCTTTGGTCAGGAAGATGTGACGAAAAAAGCGGTCGAACTTGGCGCCAGTTACTTTATTTTGAAACCTTTTGATATGGATCATTTGGCGGATACAATTCGTCAAGTTGCTGGCAAAGGAAAATCTTTTACAACAAATACGGGTGTATCCTTTAAAACAAATCAGCCTGAACAAAAAGCGAAAAATTTGGATGCCTCGATTACAAGCATCATTCATGAAATCGGTGTCCCTGCCCACATTAAAGGATATTTGTATTTGCGGGAAGCAATCGCTATGGTTTATAACGATATTGAACTATTAGGGTCCATTACGAAAGTGTTATACCCGGATATTGCGAAAAAATATAACACGACGGCAAGCCGTGTTGAACGGGCTATTCGTCATGCCATTGAAGTCGCTTGGAGTCGAGGTAATATTGATTCCATTTCTTCTCTATTTGGGTATACTGTATCAATGTCTAAAGCAAAACCTACCAATTCTGAATTTATTGCGATGGTCGCTGACAAGTTAAGATTGGAACATCGGGCATCTTAAGGTGGGGCTTTTAGCATTGGAAAAATTAAATAAGATAAACGAAAATACCGGCTGGATTTGCCCGCCGGTATTTTTTGCGTCACTCAAAAATTTCATCCTAAAAAGGACTTGGAAATATACATTCGAAAAGCGATTGTTTATAATGAAGGCGTACGAAATTTAAACAGATGTGGGTGATTATGTTGACACTTATTTTTGGTCACCGCGGTGCAAGCGGTACCCATCCGGAAAACACCATGCCTGCATTTTTTGAAGCAGAGCGGGTCCATGCCGACGGGATTGAATTAGATGTACAACTGACAAAGGATGGGGAGGTCGTAATTATTCATGATGAAAAAGTGGACCGAACAACCGATGGGAAAGGGTATGTCAAGAATTTTACTCTCGCGGAATTAAAAAAATTGAACGCCGGATACCGGTTTAAAGAAGGGAAATATTTTGCCGAAATTCCTTCTTTGGAGGAATTTTTGCATTGGTTTAAGGACACGAATTTAGTATGCAATATTGAAATAAAGTCCTATGATGCCACTTATTTCCATTTAGAGAAAAGGACACTTGAAATGGTTAAAAGTTACCAATTGGAAGATCGAATCATTTTTTCTTCCTTTAACCATTACAGTATCGTCTATTTGCATCAAATGGCACCGGAAATTGAAACAGCACCGCTTTTTATGGAAGGAATATATATGCCGTGGGTTTATGCAAAATCCATTAAAGCGAAAGCAATCCATCCATATTATAAAGCGGCTCCTGATAAACTTGTTGTTGAATCACAAAAAAACGGCATTGCTGTCAGGCCTTTTACTGTAAACCACCCAAAAGAATTAGAACGGTTCTTTAGAGTGAAGACTGCAGCCGTTATTACTGATTACCCAAAAGACGCCCGTGCTCTCCGCGAGGAAATGAAGCTTTAACTTTGCTTACGGCGTCTTTTCCCGAAACGACGGACAACCTTTTTTCTTTTCTGATCCCGGCGATAAATAAAACCGCCAACAATTACAAGTCCAATGATAAAGCTAATCAGACCGACGATAAACTGGACCGTCGCCGAAGGGTAAAATTCGGACAGTTTACCGAAAAGAGCATCCCTCATGATGGCGACACCGTATACAGCAAGCAAAATTGGAACTAATACAAGAAGGAAAGCGATTAGTCTCGTCATTTAAATCCAAATCCTTTCCATGTCGTCTAATTCGAATATCGCGTGAAACCCATTTTTTGTCAAGAAAGTTGGCTATTAGATAAACTCAACTATGGCATATACTGGCAATACTATGTGGGGGTGGAGATATGCAAAAGGTTTTAATTATTGGTGCCGGCCGTGGGGGAATGGCCATTATCCAGCTTTTTAAGAAAAATCATTTATTAAAAATTGCCGCAGTCATCGACCAAAATCCCAATGCACCAGGGCTTGAAATGGCGAAAAAGGAAGGCATTCCAACTGGTTTAACCTGGGCCCCTTTTTTAAATGATGAGATTGATATTATTTTTGATGTAACTGGCAATAAAACGGTTTTTCAAAAGCTTAAAGAAACGAAACCAAAACGAACCACCCTCATTCCTGGGGAACTGGCTTATGTTATCGTCGAACTGGTCAATGAGAAGGTAGAATTAATCCAACAATTGAAATTGAAAACGGCAAAGGATGATTTAATTTTCAATTCAATTCACGACGGAATGATTGCGATTGACCAGTGGGGAACAATCACCACCTTTAACCAGGCTGCTGAACAAATTACCGGCATCCGTAGAAAAGACGCCATCGGAAAACCAATTAATGATGTCATTCCGACGACCCGGCTTTTACATACTTTGCAAAATAAACAGGCGGAAATTCACCGGGAGATGGTGTTTGCGAACGGGAAAAAGGCGATTACAACGCGAATTCCGATTATTGATGAAGATGGAAAGGTGCTTGGGGCTTTTGCCGTATTTAAAGATATTACCGAAATGGTACAGCTCGCCAGCGAAATCACGAATTTGAAGGAAGTGCAAACGATGCTGGAAGCGATTATCCAGTCGAGCAATGATGCTATATCCGTCGTCGATGAAGAAGGGAAGGGGATTTTAATTAATCCTGCTTATACGAAGCTAACTGGGCTATCGAAAGAGGACGTTATTGGCAAACCGGCAACCATCGATATTTATGAAGGGGAAAGCATGCATTACCATGTTTTAAAAACAAAACAAGCTGTACGCGGGGTAAAGATGATTGTCGGTCCAAAGAAGAAAGAAGTGATCGTTAATGTTGCCCCGATTATTGTAGAAGGAAAACTTAAAGGCAGTGTCGGGGTTATTCATGACGTTTCCGAAATCCGCGAATTGACGAAGGAATTGGAGCGGGCGAAGGAACGGATTCGGACATTAGAGGCAAAATATACGTTTGACGATATTATCGGAAAATCAGAAGGAATGGTCATTGCGATTGAACAGGCAAAAATTGGTGCGAAAACTCCAGCAACGGTGCTGTTGCGCGGGGAATCGGGAACGGGAAAAGAACTGTTTGCCCACGCGATCCATAATGAAAGCGACCGGAAATTCAACAAATTTATTCGGGTGAATTGTGCCGCCCTTACCGAATCGTTGCTCGAAAGTGAACTTTTCGGCTATGAGGAAGGAGCCTTTTCCGGGGCCAAAAGGGGTGGAAAACGGGGATTATTTGAAGAAGCGAATAACGGGAGCATTTTCCTTGATGAAATTGGTGAACTATCCCCTAATATGCAGGCGAAATTGCTCCGGGTGTTGCAGGAAAAAGAAATTGTCCGGGTTGGTGGAACAAAGCCAATTACAGTAGATGTTCGGGTAATCGCAGCAACAAACGTGAATTTGGAAAAGGAAGTGGCCAACGGTCGATTTAGAGAAGATTTATACTATCGGCTCAACCGAATTCCAATTCATATACCACCCCTTAGAGACCGAATTGAAGATATCCCGGATTTATGTCAGCGCCTAATACAAAAAATTAATGATGATTATGGAAAAAATGTCGAGGGAATTACGAAAGAAGCCATTGATATTTTAAAGCGCTATGACTGGCCGGGGAATGTACGAGAACTGGAAAATATTTTAGGTCGGGCAATTATTTTTATGGATCATAATGATAATTTTATTGATACCCATCATTTGCCTAATTTGACAGCTAAAAAGGTGACAACAAGTAAAGATGAAAATTTAATCAATAATGATAAAGATTTGGAAACATTGCTTGCCGATTTTGAAAAGAGAATTATTGAACAAACCCTCCGGGAACAAAACGGAAATAAAACGAAAACAGCCAAAATATTAGGAATTTCCATTAGGAATTTATATTACAAGTTGGAAAAATATAATTTAAATGGCCATATCATGCAATAACTTGCATGCAATTTCTTTCTTAATATGCAATAATTTGCATGCTAAAAAATAATCAAACCATTAAAGCGCTTACATTTAAAAATTGGCATACCTTTTGCATGATATAAATGGTAAAATGGAACCCATTAAGAAAGGGAGGATCATTATGGAACTATTTCGGTACATGGAAGAATTTGACTATGAAGAAGTGCATTTTGTACATGATAAACCATCCGGACTAAAGGCGATTATTGCCATACACGACACAACTTTAGGACCTGCCCTTGGCGGAGCGAGAATGTGGACCTATGAAAGTGAAGAAGCAGCTTTATTGGACGTATTACGTTTAGCCAGGGGTATGACTTATAAAAATGCTGCTGCTGGTTTAAACTTAGGTGGCGGTAAAACGGTAATTCTTGGCGATCCCCGCAAAGATAAAAGCGAGGAAAAATTCCGGGCACTGGGACGCTTTATTCAAGGTCTTGGCGGCCGATATATTACTGCTGAAGATGTAGGTACATCGGTACAGGATATGGATATTATTCATGAGGAAACAAATTTTGTTACCGGCATTTCACCTGCTTTCGGTTCAAGTGGCAACCCTTCACCGGCGACCGCTTTAGGCGTTTATAATGGAATGAAGGCCGCAGCTAAGGAAGCTTTCGGAGACGATTCTTTAGAAGGGAAAAAAATTGCCATTCAAGGTGTAGGAAATGTTGCTTACAATCTCTGCCGTCATTTGCATAAAGAAGGGGCTACTTTAATTGTAACAGATATTCATAAAGAACCGGTGCAAAGGGCAGTCGAAGAATTTGGTGCGATTGCAGTGGATCCGCAAGATATTTATAGCGTTGACTGCGATATTTTCTCGCCCTGTGCTTTAGGTGCTATCATTAACGACGAAACAATTCCGCAGTTAAAAGCTAAGGTGATTGCCGGATCTGCCAACAATCAATTGAAGGAAGACCGTCACGGCGATATGTTGTATGAAATGGGAATTGTATACGCACCGGATTATGTCATCAATGCCGGAGGAGTTATCAATGTTGCTGATGAACTTTATGGGTATAACCGGGAACGGGCTTTAAAAAAGGTTGAACAAATTTACAATAATTTAGAAAAGGTATTTGAAATTTCAAAAAGAGACCGCATCCCAACCTATAAAGCTGCGGACCGTATGGCCGAAGAACGCATTCGCAAAATGAAAGAAACAAGAAGCACCTTTTTACCAAGGGAAAAACATATTTTATCAAGAAGAGGTATTTAAAAATTGGACAATATTGAGAAGGAAATAAAAAAAGATATATCAGCCTATGTCAGTCACAACTCATAAGAAAGGAGTGATTTTTTTTGGCTAAGGATTATGACTTGGTCATAATAGGTGGGGGTACCGGAGGTTATGTAGCTGCCATACGTGCCAGTCAACTTGGGATGAAGACCGCTGTTGTAGAAAGAGATCAATTAGGGGGAACTTGTTTACATCGAGGTTGTATTCCATCAAAGGCCCTTTTAAAAAGTGCCAAAGTATATAAAACGGTAAAAGAAAGTTTAAAGTACGGTGTAAGTATAAAAGAACCTGAACTGGATTTTGCAAAGGTCATGGAACGAAAAAATTCCATCATTCAAAGGCTTCACCAAGGTGTCCAATATTTAATGAAAAAGGGAAAAATTGATATTTTTTACGGTACCGGCCGAATTTTAGGTCCTTCCATCTTTTCTCCGCTTCCGGGCACCGTTTCTGTGGAAATGAAAGATGGAACGGAAAATGAAATGATAATACCAAAGTTTGTGTTGCTCGCCACCGGTTCTAGCCCTCGCTCCCTTAAGGGCCTTGAAGCTGATGGCAAGACGGTGTTGACCTCAGATCACGCCCTTGAGATGGAAAGTTTGCCGGCATCAATCATCATTATCGGCGGCGGAGTTATTGGCATCGAATGGGCGTCGATGCTCGCTGATTTTGGAACAAAAGTTTCGGTTGTTGAATATGCCGAGCGGATTTTGCCTACGGAGGATGAAGATATCTCCCGGGAAATGACAAGGGTGCTGAAGAAAAAGGGCGTTCAAATTTTCACAAATGCCCAAGCCCTTCCGGAAACTTTGCTAAAAGATAATGAAGTCTCCCTGGAAATTGCCATGGGTGATGAAAAAATTCGATTGGCGGCTGAAAAAATCCTCGTTTCTGTCGGCAGAAGTGCCAATACGGATGGTATTGGACTGGAAAATACCGACATTCAACGAAATAACGGATTTATTAAAACAAATGAATATTACAGAACAAAAGAATCTCATATATATGCGATTGGGGATTGTATAGGCGGCTTGCAGCTTGCCCATGTGGCTATGCGAGAAGGAATCATTGCGGTTGAACATATGGCTGGTTTAAATCCAGACCCGCTAGATTCCCTTGCTGTTCCAAAATGCGTATATTCCGATCCGGAAGTAGCGAGCATCGGCTACACCGAAAAGGAAGCAAAAGAATTAGGTTTTACTGTGAAGACGGCGAAATTTCCCTTTAAAGCAATTGGAAAAGCGCTCATAGAAGGAGATGGGGAAGGGTTTGTCAAAATAATTGCCGATGAAAAAACGAAAGATTTGCTCGGTGTCCATTTAATTGGCCCAGGGGCAAGCGACCTCATTTCCGAAATGAGCTTAGCGAAAATTTTAGATGCAACTCCTTGGGAAATTTCCTATGCGATTCATCCCCATCCATCCTTATCGGAAATTTTTCAGGAAGCTGGTTTAGCAGTAGAAGACCAGGCTATTCACGGTTAAAAAAGGAGGAGGAAATGTTTATGAGCGTAAACCGTCATAAGGAACTCGGCTTGTCCGATGAAACGGTATTGGAAATGTATAAAACGATGGTTTTAGCAAGAAAACTGGATGAAAGAATGTGGCTATTGAACCGATCCGGGAAAATTCCCTTTGTTATCTCTTGTCAAGGTCAAGAGGGAGCCCAAGTTGGAGCAGCCTTTGCTCTAGATCGTAGTAAAGATTACGTCCTTCCCTACTACCGGGATTTAGCGGTTGTTTTAGCCTTCGGTATGACCGCCCGCGAAGTGTTGCTTGCAGCTTTTGGTAAGGCGGAGGACCCGAACTCTGGTGGCAGGCAGATGCCGAATCATTTCGGTCAGAAGAAAAATCGCATCGTTACAGGTTCATCTCCGGTAACGACGCAAGTTCCTCATGCCGTTGGTTTTGCTCTAGCGGCAAAAATGGAAAAGAAAGATTTTGTGTCCTTTGTAACCTTTGGAGAAGGCTCTTCCAACCAGGGAGATTTCCATGAAGGTGCCAATTTTGCCGGTGTTCGTAAATTGCCTGTCATTTTAATGTGTGAAAATAACCAGTATGCCATCTCCGTTCCTTTGGAAAAACAATTAGCCTGCTAACGGGTGTCTGACCGGGCGATTGGCTATGGCATGCCTGGGTATACGGTTGATGGCAGTGATGTATTGGAAGTTTATCGGGTCGTGAAAGAGGCTCGCGACCGGGCGGTTCGTGGCGAAGGTCCAACGTTAATTGAAGCCCTCGTTCACCGTTTTACCGCTCACTCCAGTGATGATGATGACCGAACATACCGGAATCCTGATGAAGTCCAAAAAGCTAAAGAAAGAGATCCGATTCCTCTTTTTTCCAAATATTTGCGGGAACAAGGTCTTTTAGATGATGCTTTAGAGAAACAAATCGAACGGGAAATCATGGATATCGTCAATGATGCTACCGAATATGCGGAAAAAGCACCATATGCCGAGCCGGAAGATGCATTGAAATATGTATATAAAGAGTAGGAGGGGATCGAAATGCCTGTCATTTCATATATAGAAGCAGTAACCCAAGCATTACGGGAAGAAATGGAACGAGACCCAAAGGTATTTGTATTAGGGGAAGATGTCGGCAAAAAGGGTGGAGTTTTTAAGGCAACCCAAGGACTGTATGAACAATTCGGGGAAGAGCGGGTCATTGATACACCTTTGACGGAATCGGCAATTGCCGGGGTGGCAATAGGTGCTGCGATGTATGGCTTGCGTCCAGTGGGAGAAATGCAATTTGCAGATTTTATTATGCCCGCGGTCAATCAAATTATTTCCGAAGCTGCTCGAATCAGGTACCGTTCAAATAACGACTGGTCCTGTCCTCTAGTTATTCGTGCCCCCTATGGTGGCGGTGTCCATGGAGGATTATACCATTCCCAATCGGTAGAGGCCATTTTTGCCAATCAGCCGGGGTTGAAAATTGTAATGCCTTCCACCCCGTATGATGTAAAAGGGTTATTAAAGGCAGCGATTCGGGATGACGACCCTGTCCTCTTTTTTGAACATAAACGGGCGTATCGGTTAATTAAAGGGGAAGTTCCGGAAGGCGATTATACAATTCCAATCGGTAAAGCCGACGTAAAACGAGAAGGGGATGACATCACGGTTATTACGTACGGTCTTTGTGTCCATTTTGCCCTCCAGGCGGCAGAAAAATTAGCTGCTGAAGGGATTAGCGCTCATATTCTTGACTTGAGGACGATTTATCCGCTAGACAAGGAAGCCATTATCGAAGCGGCTACAAAAACGGGAAAGGTCCTTCTCATTACTGAGGATAATAAGGAAGGAAGCGTCATCGGTGAAGTAGCCGCCATTATCGCGGAAAATTGTTTGTTTGATTTAGATGCGCCCATTATGCGCCTGGCAGGTCCAGATGTGCCAGCAATGCCCTTTGCTCCAACGATGGAAAAATATTTTATGTTAAATCCTGATAAAGTTGAAAAAGCAATGCGAGAATTAGCGGAGTTTTAAAGAGGAAGGGAGGTATACCAATGGCACTGGAAAAAATGACAATGCCCCAATTAGGTGAAAGCGTAACGGAGGGGACCATTAG
>Ga0079224_100010193_pt1 | contig 12880 bp, 9 predicted proteins | sample Stecom2015_FD_80414 | JGI IMG/M metagenome (GOLD analysis project Ga0079224, IMG submission 80414) | Agricultural soil microbial communities from Utah to study Nitrogen management - Steer compost 2015 | ecosystem: Environmental > Terrestrial > Soil > Agricultural land | place: USA: Utah...
CGACAAGATACCTTTCAAAGTTTTCGCGACTGCTGCGGATGGTCCTTCTGCACAGCGACAAGGAAAATATCACACTGAAAGAAGAGTTGGAGACCCTTGAATTGTATGTAGAATTGGAGTCGTTGCGGTTCAAGGAATCTTTTACGTATGACGTGATCTGCGGAGAGGAGATCGATACGGAGGAAATAAAGGTGCCCGTCATGCTGATCCAGCCGTTTGTGGAAAATGCGATCTGGCATGGATTACTCCATAAGAAAGGCAATCGGTATTTGAGGATAGAATTTGTCGACGGCCCGGGGGAGAACGTCAGCTGCATCATTGAGGACAACGGTATTGGCAGGGAGGCGGCCGGCAGCATCAATAACGGGACACATACAAAGAAGGGAATAGCCGTGGCGGAAGAGCGATTGAAAACGCACAGCACCAATGATTACCCTGGGAGAAGGCTGTACATAGATGATAAGTACGACGAGGCGGGAAGGGCGACAGGGACAAGGGTAGTGCTCGTATTGCAGTAACAGGCAACTATATTGGCCCATGATCAAAGCACTGCTGATAGACGACGAAGAAAGAGCCATCGACTCGCTCCAATTGATGATAGAAAAATTCATCCCGGAAATCGAACAGGTTCGGAGTTGCAGCGATGCCAGCAAGTGCGTGGAAGTCATTCACGAAATGAAGCCGGATCTGGTATTCCTGGACGTGCGCATGCCGCACCTTTCGGGGTTCGACATATTAAGTTCTATTCCTAAGCAAACCTTTAGCGTAATTTTTACAACCGCCTACGATGAGTACGCCATAAAAGCGATTCGGTTCAGCGCATTGGATTATCTGTTAAAACCGGTTGATGTTGATGAGCTGATCAATGCAGTAAAGCGTTTCATGCGGTTGCGCAACAATGAATGGCCGCAGCAGGAACTGTTTCGGAATATCACCCACAACATGCAGGTTAGTGGGTATAACGACTTCAGGCTGGCGCTTCCTTCGAGCGATGGGGTCCACTTTTTGTTGCCGGCGGATATTATACGTTGTGAAGCTTCCGGCAATTACACCGTATTTCACCTGGAGGGAGGACGACAGCACATGACGTCCAGGACCTTAGGTGAATATGAAGAGTTGCTCAGTCCGTTTCATTTTATCCGTACCCATAAGTCGCACCTCGTTAACCGTGAGCACATCTCTTATGTTGACCACAATGGTTTCGTGGTATTAAAAGACTCCAGCAGGGTGGAAGTGTCGCGGAGGAGGAAAGCCGAAGTTATGGCGTCCTTGCGGGGCGTGTCGCTGGGTATACCACCGAAGTAGGCTTTTGGATGGTCGCAAGGAAAAAGCCGATTTCATTAGATTATGTCTACTATCACATTTATGTGTAAACACGTAATTATGTGATATATGCCATAATTTTTGCTGTTGATACGAGAAACCGGCGGGAGTAATTGAACACTACGGGCGCCGGAACGATTGGGGAGCGGTATTTACGGTTGTGGAAAGACAGTTGACCGGCTTGTTGTAAAAAACCGCGATCCTCCACATATTTGCCCCCTAATTTCTTTGAATCCTGTGCCAAAGTGGCGGCGCCGATAGCTATTCGGCCGCCACGAACGACTTGAAACATCGTTGGCAAAGGGCTGTATTAATTGCCAAAGTGGCGGAACTGGTAGACGCGCACGACTCAAAATCGTGTTCCTTCGGGAGTGAGGGTTCGATTCCCTCCTTTGGTACAAAGTCTCTTCTCCCCACCGGCAAAATAGCCTTGCACCGGATTTGACCCAACACCTTCCTACCTTTGCACCCACGTACCGACGTGGACAACCTCAACGCATCAACACTCCAGCACCTCAACACCGCCAAGGCTTGGTTCCGCAACCAGGGATGGAAACCTTTTCCCTTCCAACTTCAGGCCTGGGACGCGTTTCTGCGCGGTGAAAGCGGCCTGGTCAACGCTCCGACAGGAAGCGGCAAGACGTATTCCCTGATGACACCCATCATGCTGGAATACCTCAACCGTGTACCCCCGGGAAAAAAGGGACCCCAGGGTATACAGGCCATATGGATTACACCGATACGCGCACTCACACGGGAGATTGAATTGTCGGCAACGCGACTGGCTGAAGGACTGGACCTGGCGTGGACAATAGGGGTCCGATCGGGCGACACCCCCGCGAAGGAACGCGAAAAGCAACGCGCCAAACCTCCCCACCTGCTCATCACCACGCCGGAAAGCCTTCACCTGCTCCTGGCCCGCCGCGGGTACCGCGACCTCCTCGGCAACCTCCGGGCCATAGTGGTAGACGAATGGCACGAACTCATGGGATCCAAACGGGGCGTACAGGTGGAGCTCGCACTCTCCCGGCTCAAGACCCTCGCACCCCATCTCCGCATCTGGGGCATATCCGCAACCATCGGAAACATGGACCAGGCCCTGGACGTGCTCCTGGGTGTACCACAAAACGACGCCCCGCGTAGAATTATCCGGGCCGAAGGCATCGACAAAAAGGTAGAGGTGACATCCCTGTTTCCGCCCGACCTCGAACGCATGCCGTGGGCGGGACACCTGGGCATCGTACTGCTCGACCAGGTGGTCGACATCGTCCGCAAGAGCACGTCTTCACTGATCTTCACCAACACGCGCTCCTTCGCCGAAATATGGTACCAGAAGATGCTGGCACAGGCACCCGAGCTTTCAGGACAGATCGCAATGCACCACGGATCCATCAGTCACGACATCCGCGGATGGGTCGAAGACCAACTGCACCAGGGGAAACTCAAGGCAGTGGTCTGTACGTCGAGCCTCGACCTCGGCGTAGACTTTCGACCGGTAGAGACTGTGATTCAAATTGGAAGCCCAAAGGGCGTCGCCCGTTTCCTTCAACGCGCAGGGCGTAGCGGCCACCAGCCCGGCGCCGTAAGCCGTATCTATTTTGTGCCCACCCACTCCCTGGAGCTGATGGAAGCCGCTGCCCTCCGCGAAGCGTTCCGACGCAAGGTTGTCGAAGACCGCCTGCCATACGTACGATCTTTCGACGTGCTCGTCCAGTACCTCATGACTTTGGCAGTGTCCGATGGATTCGACGCCGATGAAATCCTCGGTGAAGTGAGAACGACGTTTAGCTTTTCCAGCGTCTCCGACGAAGAGTGGCAATGGGTGCTGAGCTTTTTGACGACGGGTGGAGAATCGCTGCGGGCATACGACGAGTACCGACGCGTGTTTCGACACGACGGACTGTACCGCGTGGAAAACCGAGCCATCGCAATGCGACACCGCCTCTCTATCGGAACGATCGTCGGCGACGCGCAACTGCACGTAAAATTTCTTTCCGGAAAATACCTCGGCACCATCGAAGAATATTTCCTCTCTCGTCTCGACCCCGGCGATGTGTTCTGGTTCGCCGGACGCAACCTTGAACTCATTCGCATACGCGAAATGGATGCCCTCGTCCGAAAAAGCTCCCGAAAATCCGGCCTCGTTCCTTCCTGGCAAGGGGGACGGATGCCGCTCTCATCACAGCTGAGCGAAATGATACGACTGAAACTGGATGAAGTTGTGCACGGCCGTGACGCGGATGAAGAGTTGAAGTTCCTCAAGCCGTTGTTCGACCTTCAGCGTCAACGGTCCATACTTCCTGATAAGGAGAAGTTTTTGATCGAATACTTCGAAACAACGGAAGGATATCATGTGGTCATGTATCCTTTCGAAGGAAGGTTTGTACATGAGGGCGTCGCCGCGCTTGTCGCGTACCGGATCGCGCAAATTCGCCCGATCACTTTCTCTATCGCGATGAACGACTATGGTTTTGAGTTGCTCTCGGATCAGCCGATTCCGATCGAAGAGGCCGTCGAGACCAATGTGTTGGGCGTCGAAAACCTGTCGCGCGACATTCAGGCGAGCATTAACTCCACGGAAATGGCGCGACGGAAATTTCGCGACATCGCCGCCATCTCAGGGCTTGTGTTTAAAGGATATCCCGGCAAGCCCGTAAAAGACCGCCACCTCCAATCGTCGTCCGAACTTTTCTTCAGCGTATTCCATGATTACGAAGCGCACAACCTCCTGCTCCGGCAGGCCTATGAGGAGGTGAATGATTTCCAGCTTGAAGAGGTCCGGCTTCGCCGCGCCCTCGAACGTATCGCGTTACAGCGTATCGTCATCACCTATCCGGATGTTCCAACGCCGTTTGCGTTCCCCATTATCGTTGACCGCCTGCGGGAAAAGCTCACTACGGAGAAGATTGAGGATAGGATCAGGAAGATGGCTTTGAGGTATAGTTGAAGTGCCCGCCGTGAAGCGACCTGCGGTCGCTTCACGATGGATTCTTTGTATTACACTGATAATCAGCTACAAACACACGGATGAGCCTTATTGTCCGAAAAAACTTCGTCGTCGGCTGCTTCCCGGCTAGGGATTTAAAATTAGATTGCGTCGCAAACCTGAACCATGTTTGAACTCGATCTGTCGTATTCAGTCCTGCTGGTCATTTGTCTTGTCGCCGCCTGCGGGTTTGAATTTGTCAACGGTTTCCACGATACGGCCAACGCGGTGGCCACGGTCATCTACACCAACACGCTGCGTCCCTGGATAGCCGTCATTCTCTCCGCAATCTGCAATTTCCTTGGGGTCTGGCTCGGTGGAATCACCGTGGCGATCGGCATCGTGAACTTGTTGCCGGTGGAATCGTTGGTCGACCAGAACATCGCCCATAGCCTGTCCATGGTAATGGCCCTGCTCATCAGCGCCATTTTCTGGAACCTTTTCACCTGGTATTTCGGCATCCCGTGTTCAAGTTCGCATACCCTTATCGGGTCTATTCTGGGGGTGGGGATCGCGTTTTCCCTCATTCCCGGCGCCAATGAAACGGCCGTGAACTGGTCGAAAGCCCAGGACATCGGACTGTCGCTGCTGCTTTCGCCGCTGATCGGTTTTTCGGTGACCATCATCCTGATGTTCATTATCCGTAACCTGACCAAAAAAACTTCGTACGGCTCCACGCTGTTCAAGGAGCCCAAAAAGAATGCGCCGCCTCCGCCATGGATACGCACCATGCTGATACTTACGTGCACCAGCGTCAGCTTTTCACATGGTTCCAATGACGGACAGAAAGGTGTCGGCCTCGTCATGCTGATCCTTATCGGAATTATTCCCAGCTATTTTGCGCTCAACCAAACCGCGAACCCTTCAGCCCTTGTTGAACCCCTGGGCCAGAGTATGGCGATCATTAACACGATTGACGACGCTCCATTTTCGGCGACCGATCGCACGCGTTTAAGCAACGTGAAAACGCTGAACAGCCAGCTTCTTGAGCGTGTCGATGGTGTCACAACCGTTAACGCCATTCCCAGGAATGAGCGTTTTCTGGTGAGGAAGGATATCATGATCCTGGATCGGGAGGTAAGGGATATTCTTAACATGCCCGACTTGACACTCAGTCCCCAAAACCGCGCGACGCTCACCGCTTCGCTGGGAACGTTGCGATCGATAACTGACTATTCGCCCAAGTGGGTCATTCTGCTGATTTCTGTTTCGCTTGGCACCGGTACGATGATCGGTTGGAAACGCATCGTAAAAACGATCGGTGAAAAAATCGGCAAGGAACATCTGACCTATGCGCAGGGTGCCAGCGCCGAACTGGTCGCCGCCAGTACCATCGGGCTATCCACCAGCCTCGGTCTGCCTGTGAGCACCACCCACGTGCTGTCATCCGGTATCGCCGGCAGTATGGTAGCTAACAAAGGCATCAAAAACCTTCAGGCCAATACCGTGCGTAATATTGTAATCGCGTGGGTCCTCACGCTTCCGGTTGTGATGGTGTTGTCAGGAACGTTGTTCCTGATTTTTAGAGCGATCTCGTAGGGGTGGGAGGCGAGTGCCACGATTCACGCTGATGTTTTATATTTTCACTGTTGTGTGTTAGTTTTAATACGCTCCTAAACCCCCTGTCATGAATCGAACGCTTGCTCTATTTTGCCTGAGTTTATTTTGGGCGTGTTCTGACAAACAGACTCAGATTAAGCTGACCAATACAGAAGACCTTGCGCTCGTCGATAAACCGATCCGAATATCGCGCGGAGACCTTCCCAGGCTGCCCCGCGGTGACGCGTTTCCTATTGTGATGAACGACGCCGACACGATCCCTGCGCAACTGGACGATCTGAACGGAGACGGCGCGTGGGATGAACTCTTCTTTGTAGCCAATCTTGCGCCTCAAAGTACACTCACGCTGACCCTATCCTGGTCGCAAGACTCCATCGCTTTCCCTGCGCGAACAAGCATACGCTTCGGCAAGCGCGACGGCCGCGACCTTCCCGTAAGACCGATCACGAGCGACACGCTCCTCGCCAGCGAAATCCATGCGCGGCTTGGCTATCAGCCTTACCAAACGGACGGCCCCTCCTGGGAAAACGACAGAGTAGGATTTCGCCACTATTTTGACGGCCGTAATTCAAAAGACTTGTTTGGAAAGACAGTGTCGTATATGACACCCGAAGATGTCGGCATCAGCGCGACGGGCGGTGTCGAAGACAACTTTCACGTGATGGCCGAATGGGGCCGCGATATTCTGGCTGTCGGAAACTCCGTCGGCATCGGGGGCATTAACCTGATGATCGGCGACAGCGTTTCGCGCATCGGCACCGCCGCAGGCGACACCGTCACGAATGTTGAGATGTCGACTTGCCACATCGTACAGGAAGGACCGGTGCGCTCTATTCTGGATTTCAACTATCTCAACTGGAGACCCTTTGATCGCACCTACCAGGTGAAAGAACGCGTGAGCATCTGGCCGGGAATGTACGCTTACCAAAACACGGTGAACGTCTCGGGACTGCAGGGAGATGAAACGCTTTTGGTGGGACTCGTCAACAGCAACACACGTAACCCACTCAAGGAAATTATGGTCAACGATCGCTACGTTGTGCTGCTCACACACGACCAGCAAACGTACGATCGCGAATGGTGGCTAGGCCTCGCCATCATCCTTCCACGCGACGTTTACCAGGGCAACGGCGCGGCACCTGCGGAAGGTATTTTCTCGAACACGTTTTTTGGAAAACTCCAGATCTCCGAACAGTCGCCGGTGACATACTATGCCGTAGGCTGCTGGGAGCTGAGCGACGAAGGCTTTCGCGACCCGGAATATTTTGAAGATTATGTGGTTAACCTTGCGCAGCAGCTCAGCGCCAAAGTTCAGATTGAGGTACAGTAGGCCGTCATATCGGGAATTGAAGAGATGTGGCATGCAACGCCTCCCGGTGTCAAATCTTAGATTATCACCTTTTACCGATTACGTTTATCCCATGTTTACCGATGACGGTTGGCCGATCACGGATTCCCGTGGGATAGCATGATGTGTTGCGCACGATCGTGCGTCTTTATCTGATGGTCATTGCGCCATTGACATAGGGCATTACCCTTGCCTCGTGTCCGGCCTCGATTAATCTCCTGCACAACCGTTCGGCGTAGCCGGCGTCATAGAAATTTCCGATGATGTGGGTTGTGCCGGCGTCGTCGGTGAGGGGTTCAATGCCGTAAAAATGATAGTCGTCCAGTGTGGGCAGGGACGCGCCACTTTGCGATTCGGCGACGGCGACGTGTATCCGATAACGTAGCGATGAATCAGGTGGCGTGTGTGCGATTTCCGGAACGTTGATATTGTGTTTACCGTACAGCGATCGCGAATCGGTTACAAACTGACGAAATGCATTTTGCGATGTAGCGCTTCCCTTGAGCGTCGAAGGCTCCTTTTCCGCGAGCGGTACCGGAACCATGTAATAGTCGCGTCGCTCATCTTCGGTTCGATACACCCATTGTAAGAAGTAACCGGCGGAATCGATAGAGGTGACTACGCTATCGGGTCTGTACCTGATCTTCACCAATTCAGTATACGCCATGGCGCCGCCGTCGGTGTAGCGTTTACGTTGTCCTGATACGAAGTTGCCCAGCGAATATACCACGAGTTTGTTTTGATCTTTCCGCCATTCCATAGGTTGCAGCACGTGCGGGTGTGAGCCGATCACGAGGTCTGCACCAAGCTTGAACAGGTGGTCGGCCAGTTGGCGTTGACCCCGGGTGGGAAGGCTTTCGTATTCATTCCCCCAATGCATAAAGACGATGATAGCATCGGGATTGACCTGTCTGGCCTTTAGTATGTCGGCCCGCATCAATGCGGTGTCGATCAGGTTTACCATACCGGGAGCAGGTACAGGTATGCCGTTGGTACCGTACGTGTAGTTGAGCAATGCGAGCGTAAAGCCATTCTTGTTGAGCAGGAGGGGATATTCCTTGTCGCGTGCCGCTTCATCGACGAACGTTCCGGTGTGCGGGATATTGAGGCTGTCCAGTACGCGGATAGTGCGAAGGATGCCTTTCTTTCTGCGGTCGACGGAGTGGTTGTTGGCGGTGACGAGCACATCGAAGCCGGTCTCGCGAAGGGCGACGGCGAGTTCATCGGGAGAGCTGAACTGCGGATATCCTTTATAGGGTGGGCCCGCCAGCGTCACTTCGAGATTTCCGATGGCGATATCGGCCGTTTCGATATAAGGCCTCATGTTGGCGAAGCATGGGATATAGTCGTATCGTTTCGTCGACGGGTCGTACGCCGAAGCGATCTGGCTGTCGTGTCCCATGATGTCGCCGGCAAAGAGCAGGGAGATTCGAGTCGTGTCCTGCGCGCCTGCCGCGAACAAGGTCCAGGTCAGCAGGAGCGTCAAAAAATGTTTCATAGCTTCTATTATTCATTGCAGGAGGGTGGCCGTGGGCTCGTCAGTCCACCGGCATAACCTTGTCCGCAACAATTACAAAAACGCGGCCATCCTTTTCCGGCCTTATGCGGGCGATGCCCGTAAAACCCCCGAAAGCGGGAAGAAAACCTTGCCGGGATCCGAAGTAAAAGCAAGGCAGCGTCATCGCCTGTCTGCCCTTTCCGCTGAGTTGCACCGCGGGATGCACGTGACCGGCCAGGTTGTAGTCGTCACCGGAATGTGCTTCGCGCGGGTGATGGGTCAGCAGGAACGGCCCGATCTTCAGTTTTTCATGAACCGTAAGCGATTTTCTTTCATATTGAATACGGCTCATGATGTCGTGGTTTCCCAGCACAAGTTCGAACTTTATTCCCGGAAAATGGCGAATCACTTCGCCGAACTCCTCCCACTCGCCGTTGTAATGACTGTGAAACAGGTCACCCAGGCAGATGACGCGCTGCGCACGTGAGACGGCGATCAATTCGACGAGCGAATCGAGCGTGTCCCGGTTCACGCGCGGAGGCACGGGTATCCCTGCGCGTCGAAAATGGCTCACCTTGCCCAGGTGCAGGTCCGCCAACAGCAGCGCCGCTTCTTCCCTCCAATACGCAGCCCGTTGCGGATACAGCACAAACCGCTGCCCCGCCACCGACACCTCTGCAATGCGTTCGCTTTCGCCCTGTTTCATCTTATCCAAATGAACTACAAGTATAGGCAAAGACGGGGGATATTCTAATGACGGTGGGCGGGTCGGGCAGCTACTTCTGTATTCCTAATACACAAACGCGTATGGGATTAGCGATCAGCGATTTTCGATTTGTGATTTGGTAGCACCGGTCACAGCTTTCGTTTCAAGGGTGACATCTTGCTTTCGCCCCGAGCTGCGTTTTAGGCGACAGATCGAAAATCAAAGATCATACACAAACTCAACCTCTTGCCTGATCTCCGGATGTAAGCTCTTCGCGACGGGGCAGTTCAGTGCGGTGTCTTCGAGGATTTGTTTTTGTTCGTCGGTAAGGCTTAGTCCCGACATGTTTACTTTGACGACAACACCGGTCACGCGTCGTGGATTCGAGCCCATAATTTTTGTGACTTCCGCACTGGCCTCGGGAAAGGGAATGTTTTCTTTCGCTGCCCGAATGCCCATTGTGGTGAGCATGCAAGTTGCGAGAGACGTTGCCAGCAGATCGGTGGGGGAGAAGGCTTCGCCTTTTCCATGATTGTCGACGGGTGCGTCGGTTACGATCGACGAGGAAGAACGCACGTGCGTGCAGGTTGTCCTGAGTTCACCGTGATAGTGTACTGTTGATGTTATCATGAATACGATTGTGTTGATAATGATTACCGCCTTCGCCGTGGACCCGGCTGCTGGCCGCCGGAGGTAAAGATAACGCCAAGCGAGATTTCCAGCCCGGTCAGGTCGATCTTGGCATCGGGAAATTCTACGTTTCGCGTTTCAATGCTGTTGTTGCCCCCGGCGTACGATCCTGTGAGCGGGAAATCGGCATGACCGACCAGGTAATTTACCTCCAGTGAAATTCCGAATTGGCTGGCAACATAGACGGTGAGTTCGACGCCGCCGTGGTACCCGAATCCGGGTTTGTTGTCGTATGTGAACGATGAGTTGGCGACAGTCCATCCCTCATACTCCCGGATCGCCTTGTCCATATTGCCGTAGTTGATGCGTTGGTCGAATCCGTAGAAGAAGAATCCACCGCCTTTGATGTCGAAGTCGACGACCTGTCCTTTCAGTTGAAAAACCAACTCGGCGGGAATGAAAATAGTGAAGTTGGGCCCGACCAACGGCGACTTCGATTCGAAGGGCAGGTCTTTCATATTCAATCCTGACATTCGATACAACGATGCGCCGGTCTCTATGGCAAAAAACCGGGTGAGGTCGACGCCTACGCCGCGGATGGAGAATGGGCTGACCGGCGTTGAGAAATAGCCGTTTTTGGGAAGAAAGTAAGAAAACGAAAGGCCGAAATCCTGGGCGAGGGTCGAGGTAGACAAGCAAGCCAGGAAGGCGACCGTGATGATACGGTGCTTCATGTCGCGTTTTTTTGCAAAGTAATGAAAGTTTAGTGCGGAGCTCGCCTGGCCTCGGCGGATGGTAGCGCAACCCGGTTCTCCGGCAACGGTTAGGGCACCAGGAAGGCCTGTACCAACGGTCCCGCTCTCACAATGTAAATGCCGGAGTTTAGCGGCGCATTGGGATACCAAAGTTCCTCTAGGGTAGACGCGCCGTTGCTGACAAGCGTGCGCGTGGCGAGTATTCGTCCTGCTGGCGCATATATCGTTACCGGTATCTCCGTCGCACCCGTCAGGCCGGTAATCCGGATGCCCACGTACGTACCGTTTGAAGGATTGGGGAATACGGTAAGTACAAGCGCCTGGCGGACGGTGTTATTTATTGTCACTACTGGCGAGTATGTCGACGTTCCATCATAGTCGGTCTGCAAGAGACGATAATAGCTTCTTCCCGACAGCGGCATTCGATCTTCATAACTGTAATGTTTGACCGTGTTGGTGGTGCCACTACCAGCGACTTCGGCAAGCGCTTCGTACTGTTCGCCGTCGGCCGATCTTTCTATGGTGAAGTGGTCATTGTTGAGCTCGGACGCGGTAGACCAGGTGAGTTGCACAGTGCCCGCAGGCATGAGCTTGCCATCGAAGCGTGTCAAAGTTATCGGAACGAGACTGGAATGGTAGACTGTGATTTGAATGTGGTCAATGCTGCCTCCAACGGATTGGAATAAGGTGGTTAATCCACCAATTAAAATTCCGACACCAAAATTCGGACTATTAATTTCATCAGGAGTCCAGTTCGTGCCCCAAAGATCATCGGGACCACCGTAGGTCACAGTAGTAAAAGATGTTGACCAGTTGTCCGGGTCTTCATAGTCAGTGTCCGTATAGGACGCTCCTCCATCCTTAGTTAGCTCCACGCTTTCCTCTCTCACATTATTGCCGTTGCTTCGCCGTCGACGGACGGTTACCTCAATGCCCTCAATCACATCCGTAGCAGGTATAGTAAAGCCAAATCCGCCGGTAAGGAGAATGCTGGAAAAGAAAGCGGTGTTGCCGCTAACCTCGGCTGATGTGCCACCAGCGGCAAAAACCCCACTCGAATTGGACCAATTTGTTGAAAGAAAGTATGGGATACTCGATGCTGTCGATGGGCTTCTCGTAGTTTGACCAGAAACTGAAAAGCTGGGGACGGACAGTAAAAAAACAGCAAAATACCGCCCGGTACATGCCAAAAAATGAGCCACGGCACTGTAGGTTACGCCAAAAAAATCGGAAGGGTGCCTAAGGTATTGAATCGCGCAAAAAACCGCAAGCCTGCATGTCATAATGAAAAAATGATGGCCCCCTCCAACGAAAGTTGCGTTATATGCCACACACGGCTGCCGGAATCCCTTGCGGTTTCGCGGCGTCCCTTTTACATTGCTCAAACATGGGTCCGCGAATTCTCGGTATGCTCTTAATCCTGGCGCTCGCCTCATGCCAGGTGCGCCGCGAGCCGGCTCCTCTCGTTATTCGCGGGGGCGTCATTTATACGATGGACGCGAAAAATCCCGTGGTAGAAGCGATAGCCATCCGCGGCGACACCATCGTATTCGCCGGGTCAAATAACGACCTGCGCCGCTACATCGGCAAAGACACGCGCATCATAGAACTCGAGGGCAATACCATGACGCCGGGTTTCATTGAAAGCCATGGGCATCTCATGGAGACCGGGTACAAAGAACTCAACCTCGACCTCTCCACCGTAACGACCTACGATCAGATGGTGCGGAAAGTGGAGGAGGCAGTCGACCGGGCCGCACCCGGGCAATGGATTGTGGGAAGGGGATGGCATCAGGACAAGTGGAAGGAAGACTTCCCCCGCGTGAAAGGTCTGCCCATCCACAACGGCATCTCCAAAGTATCTCCCGACAACCCGGTGTTTCTTGAGCACGCCAGCGGCCATGCCGGCCTGGCCAACGATAAGGCCATGATCCTTTCAGGTGTCTACGCCCTGTCGCCTGCCAACACCGCCGACCTGATGAAAGGCAAGGGCGAAGTGGTGCGCGATGACGAAGACCACCCCACGGGTATGTTCATCGAACGCGGGATGGATCTGATCACCAAGTTCATACCC
>Ga0079224_100010195_pt1 | contig 12878 bp, 12 predicted proteins | sample Stecom2015_FD_80414 | JGI IMG/M metagenome (GOLD analysis project Ga0079224, IMG submission 80414) | Agricultural soil microbial communities from Utah to study Nitrogen management - Steer compost 2015 | ecosystem: Environmental > Terrestrial > Soil > Agricultural land | place: USA: Utah...
ACAAACAACGGATCGGAAGTCGGTAAAATCATATTATTGCTAAATCCTTCCGAAGGCAATTCTCCCGGCACATCCAGACGCAAAACATTGTAATCAAAATGATAATTAAATGTTCCCGGATGACTGTCAAAAGAAATTGCATTGGAAGAAATTCCGTAGAAAATATTGTTATAAAAATTGGCCTGATTCAATGCAGAACTATCGTTGCTCAAAATCAAACTGAAACTGTTCCCCGAACTTTGTCCGGTGCTTAAATAATTGGCAAAGGTAGATTGTCTGAAATCATAAGTTCCGCCTTCCAGCCCGACTGTAGCAATATTGGCGTTGGTTAAAACCAGATTTCGACCATTAATAATTGAGTTATAAGCCAACAAACCAAAGTTTTCATTGTTTTGAATTTTGGTATTGGAAATATCCAAACGGGAGTCCACTACTTCCAAACCTGTGTTCGCTCCACGTATTACGGCGTAATTAATAGTATTCAATACAGAATTATTGGGAGATTTAAGCTTGATTCTTCCCCAGGTATCAGGTATGGAATCCGAACGGTCATCCATGCGGTCGGTCCTGAAAATCACTTTTTGGTTGGGTGTTCCGTTTACATTGAAAGTTCCGTTTATGTTTAGTTCTGCATCATTGTGAAAATAGACTTTGGTTCCGGCAGCAATGGTTAAATCACCGGCATTTATATTTCCAAACAGCACTCGGGACCATTCGCTGTCCCAATTTGTTTCTGTCAACGGATAACTCTCACTCTGTTCCACATTGTAGAATTTTGCTTTTTCCAGATATGAAAGCAATTTCACTTGTTGGATTCCGCCAGTTGTTTCGAAATTAATTTCATCCTCGTAAAGCGAATTATTCAAAACTTCGCCTGCGGCAATTTCTACAAAAATAAAGATGCTGTCATTTTTACGAACCGCTACATTTTCAAATTCAAATCCGGGCTGTCCGTCCACATTGATTTTAAAAAGAGAAGATTCTCCACGCGATAGGAAAATCCGCGGGATTTGAACATCTTCATCCTGATTGTTGTGAATGGTCAGTTTGTATGTCTGGGAATTGGTATGGTTAAAAATGGTATCCAGATTCAATGTGTCACTGGAAAAACTAAGGTTATCTGAAGCTAAATCAAAATCAAAATCATCACGACAGGATGAAATTCCGATGATTAATGCGATGATACTCAGTACAATCAGGTTACGGGTTTTCATAAAATGTAATTAAAAAGCAAACAAAACTAATTAAATCTGCTCAATGTACAAAGTAGAACGAATTTTCACTGTTTTTATTGACTTTGACTATAGAAAAGGAATGAAATTATTTTTTATTAAAATATTTTTTGTTTTGTAAAAATCATTATCTTTGCACACTTAAAAATGAGAAGTTAACGGCAATGGATACGGTAGGAAGTAGAAATTGCGATTTAAAAAATAAACATCATGAAAAAAGGCATTCATCCGGAAAATTACCGTTTAGTAGTATTTAAAGACATGAGTAACGATGAAACATTCATCACTCGTTCAGCTGCTGAAACAAAAGATACAATTGAAGTAGACGGAGTTGAGTATCCATTGGTAAAAATGGAGATTTCCAGTACTTCACACCCGTTTTATACCGGTAAACAGAAATTGGTAGACACGGCAGGGCGTATTGATAAATTCAAAAACAAATACGCAAAATTCAACAAGTAAGATTTTAATTTGTTCATAATTTTAAAAATCCCGAAAATTTAATTCTCGGGATTTTTTATTTTTAATAATGGATCAAATGATCATTCGCCCGGAAAATGTCCGTAAATCTCTTTGTACAAATCTTTGTATTTATTCAGTACAACTTTTCTTTTCAATTTTAAAGTCGGAGTAAGTTCGCCACCGTCTATGGACCATTCGATAGGTGTCAAACGGAATTGTTTGACTTGTTCCCAGTGTCCATAGGATTTATTATAGTTCTCCAATTCTTTTTGGATCAAATCGATTACTTTTTCATTTTTCACGATTTCATCTTTTGAATCGGGTAAAGCCATATTTTCTGTTTTTCCCCATGCAGTCAGGTTTTCAAAGTTTGGCTGAATCAAAGCACAAGGCATTTTTTCACCTTCACCTATGACCATGATTTGCTCTATGAAACGCGATTGTTTGTAGTCGTTTTCCATATTTTGCGGCGCAATGTATTTTCCGCCGGAAGTTTTGAAAATTTCTTTTTTACGATCGGTGATTTTCAGATTTCCATTGATAAATTCGCCGATGTCTCCTGTTTTGAAATATCCGTCTTCGGTTATTACTTCACGAGTCATTTCCGGATTTTGATAATAACCCATCATCACATTAGGGCCTTTGACCAGGATTTCACCGTCTTCGGCAATTTTAACTTCGACACCGTCAATGGGTTTTCCGACCATCCCGATTCCAAATCCGTCTTTAGACATAGAATTCACGGTACAAACCGGTGAAGTTTCGGTCAAACCATATCCTTCCAAAATCGGAATTCCGGCACCCCAAAACATACGGTTCAGTCGCGGAGAAAGCGCAGCACTTCCGGAAACCATACAGGTTAAATTTCCACCAACTCCTTCGCGCCATTTTTTAAATACGATGGCATCTGCGATTTTATGTTTGATTTTCCATCCGAAACTTTGATTTCCAAAAGGTTCATAATTTTCTACCAAACCAAGCGCCCACATAAAGATTTTGGTTTTGAATCCACCGGCTGACGCTCCTTTATCGTAAATTTTGGCATATACTTTTTCCACCAAACGCGGTACGACCGTCATCACATCGGGATGAACTTCTTTCAAGTTGTCTCCGATGCTTTCCATATTTTCAGCATAGTAAATCCCGATACCGTTGTAAGTATAGAGATAGATAAGCATTCGTTCAAATATATGACATAAAGGCAAGAAACTCAACGCTTTAGGTTTTTCGGAAGGAAATTTCGGAACCCTTGGATTGCTTCCCAAAACATTGGAAAGGATGTTGTGATGACTGAGCATCACGCCTTTGGGTTTTCCGGTTGTACCGGAGGTATAAATAATGGTTACAAGATCTTCCGGCTTCACTTGTTGTTTTACCGCATCGACTTCGTGTTGGTTTTCGGCATCTGAACCCAGATCCAAGATTTCGTTCAGATTTGGTGCGCCATCTACGTTATCAAAAGTATAAACGGAAACCAAAGAAGGAACCTGATTCTTTATCGAACTTATTTTTTCGTATAATTCGGCATCCGATACAAAAGCAAATTTGACTTCTGCATCATTAAAAATATAGGCATAATCGCTTTCCGAAATAGTCGGATAAACGGGAATGCTGATGCATCCGATTTGTTGCAATCCTATGTCCAAAAGATTCCATTCTGTGCGGTTTGTGGTGGAGGCAATGGCAATTTTATCACCATGTTTAACACCTAAATTTAAAAAACCACGGCTTATGGCGTTGGCTTTATTGATGTATTCTTGTGTGGAAATGGGAATCCATTCGCCATGCCTTTTCATGACGATGCTGTCAGGTCGCGGTGAGTTTTTCAGTTGATATTCTAAAAAATCAAATAGTCGGGTTAACTTCATAAAAGAAAGGATATATTCTTTGACAAATTAAGAAAAAAAATGGTTACAGAAAAGAATTATTCTTCGTCATAAGAATCCATTTCTCTGTCAAAGAAATCAAATGCTTTTTCCATCAATTCCGCTATTTCTGTTTCCAAATCTACGTCCGGTTCTTCTTCTAACTCGTCAAACCATTCGATTTCTTCGGTTTCTACATCGAGCATGAATCGGGGAAAATCGGTATGGATAATAAAAATTTTCTCAGGAAAATCGGAATTATCAGCTATCAGAAATTTGGGCGTTTCCATAAATGAGTTTTTTGGTTTGTAAATGATAGCGTAAAAGTAACATAATTGCTGAAATAGTCAAACCAACCAAAAGTCCTATCCACATACCTTTGGCCCGCATCTCAAAATGAATTGCAAGTAAAACGCCCAATGGTATGGCGATGAGCCAATAGGAAACAAATGTGATAATGGACGGGATTTTCACATCCTGCATTCCTCTCAAAGCACCTAAAACCACTAATTGGATCCCGTCTGAAAGCTGGAAGAGTGAAGCGATAATTAATAATTGCGCAGCCAGATCAATAACTTGTTGATTGTCCAGATACCATGTCGGTAATTCATAACGCAAAACAATCATTGCGATTCCGCACATCAGCATAAATCCTATTACCATGAATACGGTTGACCAACCCGCTTCGCGAAGTATTTTATAATTCTTTAGTCCCAACTGATAACCGACTCTCACAGTTGCTGCCACGCTCAATCCCATACACATCATAAAAGTGGTGGATGCAAGACTGATGGCAATTTGGTGGGCTGCCAAATTGGTTTTGGCCAATTGTTGTTCGGCTAAATCTGCTGAAAATGCATAACCGCATACAAAAGCAGCTCCCGTAAATGCACTTACTTCAAAAAAGGAAGTCAGGGCAGTCGGAACACCCATATTGATGATCTTTTTGAAAATACCGTTTTCGAAATGTTTGAATTTTACGGCTTTTAAATATTCCTTTGTTTTTTTGAAATTCATCAATGTGATGATCAAAACCACCAACATCGAAATTCGGGCAAAAAAAGTTCCCCAACCCGAACCTTCTACTTCCAGACGCGGGAAACCCCAATATCCGTACACCCAGGCATAATTGAGCAGGATATTGACAATATTCCCTATGATGGTAGCAACGGTGACGGGAATTGTAAGTGATAATCCTTCTGAAAATTGTCTGAAAGACTGAAAAATCATAATGGGAATCATTGACCAGGCCATGATAGATAAAAAAGGAATGGCCATGTCAATCACATCTTTGGGTTGCCCCATATAATAGAGCAGGGGACGAATTGATTCTAAAATAATCAATAATGTCACAGCCAAAATCAGATTCAGCACCAAACCATGTGTGAAAATTTTACCGGCACCCTCTTTATCCTTTTTAGCATCTGCAGCCGCTACCAACGGTGAAATGGCAAAGCTAAATCCAAAAGCCACCACCAAAGCCGTAACAAAAACTGCATTTCCAAGCGAAACCGCTCCCAATGCTGTTTTACCTAATTGTTCATCAACGATGTAATCATACTTTCCACCCAAACCTCCCACCATGAAGTTGTCGACCAAATTGACCATGATTTGTCCTGCCTGTGTGATCATCACAGGTACAGCCAAAGTTAGATTTCGTTTAAGATGTTCTTTGTAGGTCATTTAAGTTTTCAAAGATATGAAACACAAAAAATCCTCCAATTCGCCGCAGCGTTGAAGGATTTCTATTTTCTGAAATTAAATTGATTATTTCTTTACAGCAGTAGAACTTATGCTTTTGGCACTACCTGCATCTGATTTTGGAGCGTTAGGATCAGCTTCAACTACTCCTTTGATTCGGAATATTTTTCTTCCTTCAGTCACAGCATTTGAACTGATAGTTACTGTTTTATTAAAAGCTCCGGCTTTTTTAGTTGTGGTATATTCAACTGTCATGGGAGCAGATTTTCCCGGTGCAATCGGATCTTTTGGCCATTTTGGAACAGTACATCCGCAAGAAGCTTTTGCGTCTGAAATGATCAAAGGTTTGTCACCCGTATTTTTAATTTGAACTGTAGAAACTGCTTTTCCTCCAAATTTAATGTTTCCTAAATCTACGTTGGATTCGCTTATTTCAATTTCTTGGGCATTCAAGAAAGCAATTCCTCCGATTAAAAATGCTGTTGCTAAAAAGATTTTTTTCATAATGAGTGTGTTTTTGTGAAACAAATTTAGAAATTAAATTTACAATTAGACTTTACTAATCTTACATTTGCAAATCATTAACAATTGAAATACCGTTTAATTTTTTACCCAAAATGCAATTAGAATCTAAATATAATCCGAATAATGTAGAACAGAAATGGTACGATTACTGGATGAAAAATGAGTATTTTTTTTCCAAACCAGACGGTCGTAAGGCTTATACCATTGTCATTCCTCCACCCAACGTTACCGGCGTCCTCCACATGGGCCATATGTTGAACAACACTATTCAGGATGTGCTCATTCGGCGTGCCCGAATGAAAGGATTCAATGCTTGTTGGGTTCCCGGAACCGACCATGCTTCCATTGCTACGGAAGCAAAAGTCGTTGCCAAGCTAAAAGAGGAAGGTATTTCCAAATTTGAAATCGGACGCGAGAAGTTTCTGGAACATGCATGGGAATGGACGCATAAACACGGTGGAATCATTCTGGAACAATTGAAAACATTGGGTTGTTCCTGTGACTGGAACCGTACGAAATTCACCATGGATCCAGATTTGTCGGAATCCGTAACCAAAGTTTTTGTGGATTTGTACAACAAAGGTTTGGTTTATCGCGGTCATCGGATGGTCAACTGGGATCCTGAGGCCAAAACCAATATTTCGGATGAAGAAGTCATTTATCAGGAAAAACAAGGAAAATTATATTTTTTAAGATATCTGATTGAGGGAAGCGAAGATTACATAGTTGTCGCTACCACGCGTCCTGAAACGATTTTTGGGGATACTGCCGTTTGTATTAATCCTAACGATGAACGCTATTCATTTCTGAAAGGAAAAAGAGTAATTGTTCCGATTGCAAATCGTGTAATTCCTATTATTGAGGACGAATATGTGGACATCGAATTCGGAACGGGTTGCCTGAAAGTAACGCCGGCGCATGATGTGAACGATTATGAATTAGGAAAAAAACATGATTTGGAAATCATAGATGCGATCAATGATGATGCGACTTTGAACCATCATGCTTTGCATTATGCCGGAAAAGACCGATTCAAAGCCCGAAAAGAGATTGAAATTGAATTGGATGCCAAAGGTTTATTGGAAAAAGTTGAAAATTATACCAATAAAGTCGGAACTTCTGAAAGAACGGGAGCTGTGATTGAACCCAAACTTTCGGTTCAGTGGTTTTTGAAGATGAAAGAATTGTCGGAGCCTGCTTTGGAAAACGTGATGAACGATACGATTCAGTTTCATCCTGCAAAATTCAAAAACACCTACAAACACTGGATGGAAAATGTTCACGATTGGAATATTTCCCGACAATTATGGTGGGGACACCAGATTCCGGCTTTCTATTATGGTGACGGTCAGGAAGATTTTGTGGTGGCGCTGAACAAACAGGAAGCAATCGAAATCATTGCAAGAGAACGAAATTTAGTATTGGCAGAAGAAGATTTGCGTCAGGACGAAGATGCTTTGGATACCTGGTTTTCTTCTTGGTTATGGCCGATTTCGGTTTTCAATGGAATCAATGAGCCTGAGAATGAGGAAATTAATTATTATTATCCAACGCAGGATTTGGTGACTGCACCTGAAATCATGTTTTTTTGAGTAGCTCGAATGATCATTGCAGGCTATGAATACCGAAACGAATTTCCGTTTAAAAATGTGTATTTCACCGGAATTGTTCGGGACAAACAAGGAAGAAAAATGTCCAAATCGTTGGGAAATTCTCCTGACCCGATTGAACTGATGCAGCAATACGGAGCCGACGGAGTACGTGTGGGAATGTTGCTTTCTTCTCCTGCCGGAAACGATTTGCCGTTTGATGAGGATTTATGTGTTCAGGGACGAAATTTTGCCAATAAAATCTGGAATGCATTCCGTCTGATCAAAGGTTGGGAAGTAGATGAAAATCTGGAAACGCCCGAAGAAAATAAATTTGCGGTGGAATGGTTTTATTCCAAATTCCATTCGGAACTGAAAGAAATTGAAGACAACTATGAAAAATACCGTATATCTGATGTTTTAATGTCGGTTTACAAACTGATTTGGGATGATTTCTGTGCTTGGTATTTGGAAGCGGTAAAACCTGAATTCGGAAAACCGATTGACCGAACAACTTATGATACAACCCTTGAATATTTAGGAAATTGTTTGAAAATATTGCATCCGTTCATGCCGTTTTTGACCGAAGAAATCTGGCAATTGATAGAAGAAAGAAATTCGGATTCGGCTTTGATTATTTCGGAATATCCGGAAGTTGAAAATTTCTGGCAAGGTGTTTTGAATCAGTTCGATATAACTTCAGAAGTGGTTTCGGGAATCCGAGCCATCCGAAATGAAAAAGGAATTTCTCCTAAAGAGAAACTGGAATTATTTGCGGCAGAAAATTCAAAAGAAGCATTAAAAACGGAACTGATTGAAAAGTTAGGCAATGTTTCGGTTCAATTTGCACAGCAGTTTCCCGAAAAAGGATTCACGTTCAGAGTCGGGACTTTTGAATTCCTGATTCCGGTTTCGGAAAATGTGGATTTGGAAGCGGAGAAAGAGAAGTTGGAAAAAGAAAAAGAATATCTCCAGGGATTTTTGAATTCGGTTCGTAAGAAATTATCCAATGAAAAATTCGTCAGTGGCGCGCCGGAAGCTGTGGTAGATGCCGAAAAGAAAAAAGAAGCCGATGCGCTGGAAAAAATTGCGCAGATAGAAGAGCAGTTAAAAGGTTTTTAGTTTTGAATTGTATATTGTAAACTGTATAAAGTAGACTGTATAATGTAAACTGTAAATCTGTAAAATGTATAATTAATCCTCACTCGTTTTTACTTGCCCGTCCGCAGGCGGGAAACTTGTGAGGTTTTTTGTATTGGTGTATTTGATTTTATTAGAAAAAATACTGATAACCCAAATTACAGCGAATAAGCAGGGAAGTAAGAACCATAACTTTTCATTTCTTGAATTCCCTTTCGCATAATCGTATTGATCAAGTATATATTGATCTTTGTAATAAATCCCTTTTATAGAGATTTCTTTTTTATTTATCACGTGGGATGTGAAATAAGGATATTCATAATAATTATAAAGACTTTTTTCATAATCATTTTTATCAATTAAAAGTCCTATCGTATCAAGTTTGTAAAACTGAGTGGCGTATCCGTTTTTCCTTAATTCCTTGATTCCACTTTCAAACAACATAAATTTATACCCCGGATATTTTACAAGTTTAATTCGGATATAATTACTTCCTCTTGTTGGCGTTATGTACTTTGAGTCAGATGAAAGAGTGCTTTCTATGTAAACAAAATTTTCAATTTTTGTGTTTTTAGGATTTTCAAAATAGACTCCCAAAGTTAAAATTGAGGTAAAGAAAAAAAACAATGCAAATAATAAAGTCAAGTCGGAAGTGAATTTGAATAAGATAAAAGGTTTTTTTACCGTATTATTTTCAGGGAAATTTGTTTCCAAATAAGTTTTTATCTTTTCATACTTTTCCAGCTCCCAATTAGATTTGAGGATTTTAAATCTGACTTTTTCATTCTGAAGGAATAGGCACTCTGAGTTTTCTTTTTCAGAAAAACGAGAGGTTGGGTCTTTATCATAGCGAATGCCTATAACCTGATAAGAGGATAACCTCATTTTCCATTTTAAGAATAAAAATCGGTAAGTAAATGAATTCTGTTTGAATTCAAATACTTCGTATTGATTGCTTATCCAAAAATATAATTGAACAATAATTATGAAGGAAAGAAGATAAAAATTGGTAAAACTTAATTCAAAATAAGAAACCCCGATGATATAAGTCAGGAAACTAATTGCCGTCCCAACACTCCACAACTCGTAATTATGAGAATTATAATTAAATTGTCTTTGAATCTTTAAATTCATTTTCGAAATTTATAATTATTTTTTAAATCATGCTTTCCGAAAACAAAAAGGAAATTATCCGAAAAATTGAAATCAACACAGGGCTTCAGTTTCGTGAAAACTTAGTGGAAGGAAACCTCTGTTTTGCACAAAATAATTCCGATTTGCGTGAGGATTTCAAATCCGGATTTAGCCTCGAGGAATTTCAATTTTTCTTGGCTTCTTTTTCCGGAAAAGAGGTTGAAATACCCGAAGATTCTGAAAATTTCTGGAAAAGGGTGGAGAAAGGAAGAACAATTTAAGTTTTTTTAAATTTTAGTTGGACTTTCGTCAATTTTCATAGGGTTTTTCTAAATCGGATTCTTTATTTTTACGCCTCCAGAAACAAAAACAAATATGTTAGCCGTTTTACTATCCGTTTTTGTCGTCGCTTTTCTGATTCTTTTTTCGGGAAATTACCTGCGTCCCAAATATTCTAAATTTCTAACGGTTTTTCCTCTTTCGCTTTTCCTTTATTTCTGTTATTATCTGGTTAATTTACAATGGGAAAGCAATTTGCTTTTTAAGTTCAAATGGATTCCGACGTTAGGAATCAATCTTGATTTTAAATTGGACGGTCTTTCGGTTTTATTTGCATTGATGATTACCGGAATAGGAACTTTGATTTATTTTTATTCCTCTGAATATTTAAAAAAATCATCCTATCTCAATCGTTTTTATTGCTATCTGACCTTGTTCATGGGTTCCATGCTCGGATTGGTTTTATCCGATAATCTGATGACGGTTTTTATGTTTTGGGAACTGACCAGTATCACTTCATTTTTCCTCATTGGATTTAACAATGAGGAAGAGAATTCGCGGAAAAGTGCCATGACTGCCTTTGCCATAACGGGATTGGGTGGGTTTTTCCTTTTGGCAGGATTTCTTTTGATCGCTAATGTCAGCGGTAGTTTTTCGATTCATGAATTGTTGAATTCAAATGAAATTTTACAAAATAATTCTCTTTATATTCTCATACTGATTTTCATATTTGGGGGTGCCTTTACCAAATCGGCGCAGTTTCCGTTTCATTTCTGGTTACCCGGAGCGATGGCAGCACCAACTCCGATTTCGGCTTATCTGCATTCGGCCACCATGGTCAAAGCGGGCATTTACATTTTGGCTCGTTTTTCACCTATTTTGAGCGATGATTATATTTGGAATTATACTTTGATGACAGTAGGAGGAATCACCATGATTTATGGTGCTTTTCATAGTATTTTCCGAACCGATTTGAAAGCCATTCTGGCTTATTCGACCGTTTCAGCTTTGGGAATTATTGTTTTCTTATTGGGAATTGGTACCGAATATGCGATATATGCGGCCATGACTTTCATTTTGGTTCATGCGCTTTACAAAGCTACTTTGTTTCTCACGGCGGGAATTATAGATCATGCCGTTCATACGCGGGACATCGGCCAACTTTGGGGATTAGGGAAATACATGCCCATAGTAGCTGCAGCTTCATTTGTAGCGGCATTTTCCAGTGCTGGGGTTCCGTTATTTTTTGGATTCATTAGCAAAGATTTAATTTATGAATCAACTCTGCATTTTCCCCAATGGGGATTTTATCTGACAGCTTTGGCTGTGTTAACCAATGTTTTGTTGGCTTGTTCAGGATTTTTGGCAGGAGTGAAACCTTTCCTGGGTAAACTTTCCAAAACACCTCCAAATCTGCATAAACCCTCTTTTTGGATGTGGCTTCCGGTGGTGATTTTAAGCTTATTTACTTTGCTTTTTGGGGTTTTTCCATTTATGGCTGATGATGGTCTACTGAAGTACGCTTTTGAGGCAGTTGCAGGGACAAAAACCGAATTGTATTTAAAGCTCTGGCACGGATTTAATACCGTTTTGATGTTGTCTTTGTTGACAATATTCCTAGGTTTGATCCTATTCATCTTCAACCGATTTATGCGTAGACCACTGCAAAATGTTTACCATTTGGAAGTATTGTCACCTCAAAGTCTGACCGAATCCTTTGGCGAATTTTTCAGAAAATTTGCCTTTATATATACGCGACTATTACACAATGGTTATTTGCGTAATTATTTGATAGTCATAATCTTATTCATAACCGGACTGGTAGGTTACCGTTTTTTTTCAACTGTGCCGATTCAGGTAATAACCGATGATTTATCGGGATTCCGGATGTATGAATTAACGGTATTTATCATCATTGTTGTTTCAATATTTTATACCATCAAAACGACTTCCCGACTGACGGCGATTGCCAGTTTGGGGGTAATCGGTTATTGTATCTGTTTGATTTTTGTGTTTTACGGCGCGCCTGATTTGGCCATGACGCAATTCGCAATCGATACTTTGACGGTGGTTTTGTTTGTATTGGTTTTGTTTAAATTACCACCTTTTTTATCTTTTCGAAATAAATCAATTCTCATTCGCGATGGAATTATTTCATTGGGATTTGGGGGATTGATCATGTTGATTACTTTGGAATCGCTGGTGTATCCGGCCAACAAAGAAATCAGCCAGTTTTATGCGGAGAATGCTTATACGCTGGCCAAAGGTAAGAATGTGGTGAATGTTATTTTGGTGGATTTCAGGGGATTTGATACTTTGATTGAATCGATTGTTTTATCCATTGCTGCACTGGGTGTTTATGGAATTTTAAAGTACAGAGGAATCAATGAAGAGGCAGACTAACCGGCAGAAGTCAAAGAAATTTGACCTGATCATTCTGAAAACGGCGACCAACTATTTGATACCGTTGTTGTTGATGTTTTCGATTTTTGTATTGCTGCGTGGACATTATCTTTCCGGTGGTGGATTTGTAGGCGGATTGATCGCTTCGATTGCATTCGTACTGCATTCGTTTGCACATACTACCAAAGTGACTTTGGCTTTGTTTCGTTTTTCACCCAAAACGCTGATTCCTGTAGGTTTGTCGATTTGTTTGATAAGTGCATTGATTCCGGTTTTTGCGGAAGCACCCTTTTTTACCGGACTTTGGTTGGAAGATTCGATTGCAGTCATAGGTTCAGTTGGAACCGCATTGGTATTTGATATTGGCGTTTATGCAGTGGTTTTGGGTGTAACGCTCACTATTTTGTTTACGATTAAAGATAATGTTTAGATGGAGTTATTATTGATATTATTGGTCGGTATTTTTTATGCAGCAGGAATCTTTCTGATGTTGCGTAGAAGTATGGTAAAATTGCTATTGGGGCTTTTATTGCTGGGGAATGGATCCA
>Ga0079224_100010196_pt1 | contig 12877 bp, 15 predicted proteins | sample Stecom2015_FD_80414 | JGI IMG/M metagenome (GOLD analysis project Ga0079224, IMG submission 80414) | Agricultural soil microbial communities from Utah to study Nitrogen management - Steer compost 2015 | ecosystem: Environmental > Terrestrial > Soil > Agricultural land | place: USA: Utah...
TACCAATCTGCGCTACGGCTGCACCATCCTGCGCCACTATCTGGATCGCTCCAAGGGCAACCTGACCGAGGCCCTGGCCCGCTACAATGGCAGCTATGGCCGCTACGACTATCCGCAGCGCGTCTACCGTGCCCTCGACCGGCACTGGTTCGCGCAGTAAGCAAGAGGGCAGCCCATGGCGACCACGCTGATCGCCGGCTGCGGCGACCTGGGTACGGCCGTCGGCCTGCAGTTGGCGCGGCAAGGCCATCAAGTCTACGGCCTGCGTCGCCGCAGCGTCCCCCTGCCGCCGCCCCTGCGTGGCCTGCAGGCCGACCTGACCCGACCGGCAAGCCTGACCGGGTTGCCGCCGGCCGTCGACCTGCTCTACTACATCGCCACGCCGGACCGCTACGATGATGCGGCCTATCGCGCCGCCTACGTCGACGGCCTGCGCAACCTGCTGGCTGCGCTGCAGCGGGCGGGGCAGGCCCCGCGCCGGCTGGTCCTAGTCTCCAGCACCTCCGTCTACGGGCAAACCGGCGGCGAGTGGGTGGACGAGGACTCCCCGACCCAGCCGCGCGGCTTCTCCGGTCGTCGCCTGCTGGAAGCGGAACAGCTGGCGCGCGCCAGCGGCATTCCCGCCGTCATCGTCCGCTTCGGCGGCATCTACGGACCGGGACGCGAGCGCCTGCTGCGCAAGGTGCGCGCCGGCGCGCCGTGCATCGCCCAGCCTCCGCTCTACACCAACCGCATCCACCGTGACGACTGCGTCCGGGTGCTTTTGCACGTGGCACAGGAGCGCATCCCTCCCGGCGTCTATCTCGCCGTCGACGATGCCCCCTGCAGCCAGTGCGAGCTCATGGAATGGCTGGCGGGGCGGCTCGGGCTGCCCGCCCCAACCCGCATCCCGAGCGCCCCCAACGGTGCTAGGGCCGGCAACAAGCGCTGCCGCAACGCCAAGCTCAAGGCGACCGGATTTCGCTTCCTCTATCCCAGCTATCGCGAAGGCTATGCCGCCCTGCTGCAAAACTGAGCCACCGACGCCATGTCCATTGATCCCGGTCATGGGCTCGGGCGTCCGTTGCGGGCATAGTGCCGGCATGGAGCGACAAGGAGGGAGCGATGGCTGAGCACGCCAGGCTGATGGCGGGGCTTTATCCCGACCTGGTCAGCGCCCAACAGAGCTTGCAACGCTTTCAGGAAGCCGGCTTCCGGCCGGAGCACTTGATGCTGGAAGAGGGCCGGCACGGCCGCAGCGGCGACGACTTACTAGCCGACCCGCCGGATCCTTCGCAAGATGCGCTGCTCGGCGGCGTCATCGGCGGTGCCCTGGGCGCAGGGGCGGCCAGCGCCCTGGCCGCTCCCGTGGTGTTCGCCGCCGCACCCGTGCTCGGACCGCTGTTGGCCATCGGCTCGGGCGCCCTGCTTGGCGGCGCGGCCGGCGCTGCCGTGGCCACACGCCTCGAGGCCAGCGAATTCAGCCGGCTGCTGGACCGAGCCGTACTGTGCGGCTACTGCGCGGTGCTGGTGCGCATCAAGAACCGCCAGGAGCAGGAACTGGCCGAGCGGATCTTCCGCGCCACCACCAGCGAGCAGCCGCTGCAAGAGTGAGCGGCTGCCGCTAAACCGAACGGGCCAGCAAATCGAGCAATCCGGGCAGTTTGCCGACGTGGTCGTGCAGCCGGATCTCCAGCCCTGGATGGACGCGCTGCTGCTCCCGCACCAGCGCTGGCAGGTCGCGGCTCACATGGGAGCCGGCAGCGAGGAAGTACGGCAGCACCACCACCTCGCGGCAGCCAGCGGCAGCCGCCATGGCGAGGGCTGCCCCCAGCGAGGGCTCGGCCAGCTCGAGAAAAGCGGCCGCCCCCCAGCCGTAGCGGTCGGCGACCCGCGCCGTCAGCGCTCGGGCGATCTGGCGGATTTCATCGTTGGATGCAGCGACCCGGCTGCCGTGCGCCAGAACAATCAAGCCCTTCATGCCACCTCGCCTGCCGGCCCACGGCTCACTTGAGGCGCAGATTGTACAAATCGCCTTTCTGCTGCGAGAAGAACGCCGCCAGATCTTCCATGTCCCGCTCCGACAAAGAGGCCACGATCCCCGCCATGATGGGGTTGTTGCGCTCGCCCGTCTTGTACGCCTTCATGGCCTGCACCATGTAGTCGGCGTATTGGCCGGCGATGCGAGGAAATTCCGGGACCGGGCTGTTGCCGTCCGGGCCATGGCAGGCGACACAGGTGGCGGACAGCTCCTGCCCCCGCATCGGATCACCCTTTTTCACGGCCTGGGCCTGGGTCGCGAGCAGGCCGAGAGCCAGGACCGTCGTGACGCCGAGCATCCGTTTCATGCTGTCTCCTCCTGTCGAAGGCCTAGCGCGAGCGCGCGAAGAACGCGGCGATGTCCTGCATGTCCTGCTCGGACAGGGACTCGGCCTGGATTTGCATGGTCGCGTGCCGGCGCCCGCCCGAGGCGTAATCCTTCAGCGCCGACACGATGTACTGCGGATGCTGCCCGCCCAGCTTGGGCACGTGGTAGGACGGGTAGGCATTGCGGTAGCCCTCCACCCCGTGGCAACCCAGACAGGTTTTGGCCTTTCTCTCCCCCTCGACAGGATCGCCGGCCGTGTAGGCCGGCTGCATGGCCATGCCGATGGCCATGCCGGCAAGCACGAACACCTTTCTGATTCTCATTGGCCTTCTCTCGCTATGCGTGCCATCTATGGCACTCTGCACTCCGCTGCTGCGGTCCCTCTGCTGTCGTGCCAGTCCCGCCGGAACGGGCCTGGCACGCATGTCCCTGAGATCGGAGCGGCCCTTCCTCGATGGAGCCCCGCTGGCTCCTCCCCCGCCGGTCGCACCGCCCGTCGTCTTGCCTTCCTAAAGAATCTCGAATCCTTGGGTCGATATCTGCTCGAACACCGGCGCTTCCGTGACTGAGTCCACGCGGGCCTGCGGCGGCCCCCGGTACAGCCAGCGGGTCAACGCCAGCAACGCCTTCGGCTTGCCGGTGGCCACCACTTCCACCCGGCCGTCGGCAAGATTGCGCGCATAGCCGCGCAGGCCCAGCCGCTCGGCCTCGGCCTTGGTACTGGCACGGAAAAACACGCCTTGTACCTTGCCTTCTACCAGGAAGCGCTTGGTCAGGACTTCTTCACCCATGCCCTTCCTTCCCCCGCGACCACTGCGGCCGCGCGTCCTTGAAGAGCCGCTCAAGCGGCAGCTCCAGCCCCTGCCGGACGCCGTCCGCAGCCGCCTGCAATGCGGACTGCAACCGTTGATCCCATTCGTCCGGCGCCGTTCCTAACTGCTCCGGCCCGGGCAGCACGAAAGGGTGGCAACGGTATAGCTCCAACAAAGTATAGTCGGTTAAATCGCGCGCCAGTGCCCAGCCGCCGCCGTCGGTGCGCACCACCACCCGGCTGCGCTCCAGGGCATGCAGGCATTCGTAGATCGCCTCATCGCCCGCCTCCGGCTCGCGCTGCAGCAGTTCCTTGTGGTGCAAGGCGCGGCCCTGGCGCTGGGCATGCCAGAGATGGCCCACCAGCCGCACCGCCAGGAGCAGGCGCAGCTCGGGATCGGCGAGCCGACCGCTGCGGCCGCCGCGGAAGCTGCTCAGGGCATGGGTGAAAACCGCGCCAAACAGCACGATGCTCCAGGACACATAAAGCCAGATCAGAAACAGCGGCAGGGTCGCCAGGGCGCCGTAGATAATCTCGTAGACCGGGAAGGAGGTCACGTACCAGGCGAAAGCGCGCTTGGCCAGCTCGAACAGCACAGCGGCGAGCAGCGCGCCGCAGATGGCGTGGCGCAGCGGGACGTGTCGGTTGGGGACCGCGGAGTAGAGGAAGAAGAAGGCGAGGAACTCCGCCAGCAGCGACATGGCATTGAACAGCAGCTGGCGCGGTAGAGTCTTCTCGAAGGCGCTGAACGCCTGCAGCGACTCGACGTAGGAGGTCATCACCAGGCTAGCGCCGATCAGCAGCGGTCCGAGGGTCAGCAGGGTCCAGTAAATCATGAACCCATGCATGAGGCTGCGCCGCCGTTGCACGTGCCAGATCTCGTTCAGCGCCTGGTCGACGGCCGACATCATGAGCAGCGCCGAGGCCAGCAAGCCGACGATGCCGGCGCCGGTCAGGCCGGCCGCCTTGCTAGAGAAGCGTTCGATGTAGCTTTCCACCAGCTCGCCCGAAGCCGGCACCAGGTTGGTGAAGATCAGCAGGCGGATGCGGTCCGTGATCGGCTCGAAGACGGGAAAGGCCGCCAGCATGGCGAAAGCGACCGTCACCAGCGGCACAATAGACAGCAAGGTGGTGTAGGCCAGGGTCGCGGCATGCCGCAAGCCGTTGTCGCCAATGAAGCGCGCGCCGAGGTAACGCAGGAACTCCCCTGCCGTCTCTAGGCGCCGCCCCAGCATCCGTGGCACAGCCATGCTCCATCCCTTCCCCGCCACAGGCACGCCGTTAGCCGCACTCGCGCCACCCCGGCTTCAGTACCGTCGCCCGCCGCATGCTTGCTCGCAGCGCACCGCCAGTGTGAGAAATACGGGCAAGCTCGGTAAGATTCATGCTTTCTCTTGATTGAAGCGGCGGCATCGGCAGACCGATCCGTTTCCCTGTAGGATAGACCGAAGCTCGAGGACCGCAAGCATGGAAGTACGGATTTATCACAACCCGCGCTGCTCCAAATCCAGGCAGACATTGGAGCTGCTGCGCCAGCGCGGGATCGAACCGATCGTGATCGAATACCTCAAGACGCCGCCCAGCCCGCAGGAGCTGGAACGCATCCTCGCCCTGCTCGGCATCGGCCCGCGCGAGCTGATGCGCAGCAACGAGGCCGAGTACAAGGAGCTGGCTTTGGACCGGCCCGAGCTGAGCCGGGAGGAGCTGATCCGGGCCATGCACGAGCATCCGCGGCTCATCCAGCGTCCCATCGTGGTGACCGCGCAAGCGGCAGCGATCGGTCGGCCGCCGGAGAAGGTGCTGGAGATCCTGCCATCGTGACCGAGATCCTCATCCTCTACTACAGCCGCTTCGGCGCCACCGCCCGCATGGCCAACCTGATCGCCCGCGGCGTGGAAGAGGTGGAGGGCGCCAAGGCGCGCATCCGCACCGTGCCGGCCGTCTCCGCGGTCTCGGAGGCCATCGCCCCGCCGGTCCCGTCCAGCGGCCCGCCCTATGCCGAGCTGGAGGACCTGGAGCAGTGCGACGGCCTCATCCTGGGCAGCCCGACCCGCTTCGGCAACATGGCCGCCCCGCTGCGCTATTTCCTCGACGGCACCTCGCCGTTATGGCTGACTGGCGCCCTCAGCGGCAAGCCGGCCGCCGTGTTCACCTCCACCGGCACCATGCACGGTGGCCAGGAGTCCACCCTGCTGACCATGATGCTGCCGCTGCTTCATCACGGCATGCTACTGACCGGCATCCCCTACACCGAGCCGGCGCTGCACACCACCGCCACCGGCGGCTCGCCCTACGGCGCCACCCACGTGGCTGGCCCCAACAACGACCGCCCCATCAGCGAGGACGAGCGTACGCTGTGCCTGGCCCTGGGCCGGCGAGTCGCCCGGCTGGCCAAGCAGCTGAAGGCGGGCCGGGCATGAAGCGCTGGCGTCGCGCCCATCGGCTCGCCGTTGCCGTCTACCTGGGCCTGATCGGCCTGCTGCTGCTGTGGCTGATCTGGCTGGCGCCACCGCCGACCAGCCTGCGCTCGCCGGCGCTGCTGCTCCTGCTCGGCCCGCTGCTGCTGCCGCTGCGGGGCATCCTGCATGGCCGGCGCTACACCATGGCCTGGTCCGGCATGCTGATTCTGCTGTACTTCCTGCACGGGGTCGCGGCCGTCGCTGGCGGCGGCCGCGCCGCCTGGCTGGGCGCCGCTGAGATCGCGCTGGCCCTGGCCTACTTCGCCCTTGCCATCCACTGCGTGCGCCTGAGCAATCCGGCACAGGGCACCCGAGGCGAGTCCTAGCCACGCGGCTGGCGCGGCTTCAGCAGCGCTCGATGGGGAAGGCCATCACTTCGTCGATGTGGCTGGCGCCGACCGCCACCATCACCAGCCGGTCGAGCCCCAGGGCGACACCGGCGCAGGCCGGCAGGCCAGCGGCCAGTGCCGCCAGCAGGCGCTCGTCGACGCCGGACTCCGGCTGCCCGGCGGCCTGCCGGCGGGCACGCTCCCGTTCGAAGCGGCGGCGCTGCTCCGCGGGATCGGTGAGCTCGTGGTAACCGTTGGCGATTTCCATGCCGTCGATGAACAGCTCGAAGCGCTCAGCCACTTCCACCTCGCCGTCCATGCGCAACCGCGCCAGCGCCGCCTGCGAAGCCGGGAAGTCGCAGACGTAGCTGAACGTCCCCTGTCCCAGCCGGGGCGAAACCAGCTCGGAGAACAGCAAATCCAGCCAGCCATCGCGGTCATCGTCGGCCAGCGCCGGCAAGGGAATGCTCTGCGCCGCGGCACGGGCCTTGAGCTCCGCGGTCGCGCACTGGAATGGATCGATGGCGGCGAAGCGGCGGAACGCCTCGCGATAGCTCAGCACTTCCACCGGCCGCGGCCCGAGGATCACACTCACCAGCTCGGTGACCTCCGCCATCAGGCGATGATGGTCGTATCCCAGCCGATACCATTCGAGCATGGTGAACTCGGGGTTGTGCCGCCGACCCCGCTCGTCGGGCCGGAAGACCCGGCAGATCTGGTAGATGCAACCGCTGCCGGCGGCCAGCAGCCGCTTCATAGCGAATTCGGGCGAGGTCTGCAGCCAGAGCCGACCGGAGGCGGGCGCGCCGGGGCCGGAATAGGGAACCGAGAAGCTGGCGAGGTTAGGATCGGCGGCCGCGGAGCCGATCAGCACCGGCGTCTCCACCTCGAGCACGCCGCGCTCGGCAAAAAAGCGGCGGACGGAGGCCAGGATCTCCGCCCGCCGCCGCAGATTCTCCAGGCTGGCCGCCGGCCGCCAGAGCTGCGTCATTACTCCTTGACGCGGGAGACGTATTCGCCGGTGCGGGTGTCGACCCGGATCACCTCGCCTTCCGGCACGAACAGCGGCACCCGCACCACAGCACCGGTCTCCAGCTTGGCCGGCTTGGTGCCACCGCTGCTGGTATCGCCACGCACGCCAGGGTCAGTCTCCACGATGCGCAGGTTGACGAAGTTGGGCGGCGTGACGCTGAGCGGCTGGCCGTTGTAGAGGACCACGGTGCACATGTCCTGTTCCTTAATCCAGGGCAGCGCCTCTTCCATCGCGGTCCGATCGGCCCCGATCTGCTCATAGGTGTTGGGATCCATGAAATACCACTGACTGCCGTCGTTGTAGAGATACTGCATCTCGACTTCGACGACGTCGGCGGCTTCCACCGTATCGCCCGACTTGAAGGTGCGGTCGATGACGCGTCCCGTCTTGAGGTTGCGGACTTTCACACGGTTGAAGGCCTGCCCCTTGCCGGGCTTGACGAACTCGTTCTCCACGATGGCGTACGGTTCGCCGTCCAGCATGATCTTGAGCCCAGCCTTGAATTCGTTGGTGCTGTAGGTCGCCATAGTGTCCTCGATACCATCCGCGGTGACTGCGCGAAAGCGCGAATCGTAACGGATTCTGCTTGCAGTTAGAATACGTGGTCCGTTTTTTCAATCCTTTGGAAGCATCGTCAATGCCCGTCCAACTGCACGCCACCTCATCCGCCAGGCCCCGCTGGCAACAGGAGCTGGCTGACGCCATCCGCGACCCAGCCGAGCTGCTGAGCCTGCTGGAGCTGGACCCTGCCCTGCTGCCGGCGGCGCAGGCGGCGGCGGCGCAGTTCCCGCTGCGGGTGCCGCGCGGCTTCGTGGCCCGCATGCGGCCGGGCGACCCGCACGACCCGCTGTTGCGGCAGGTGCTGCCGCTAGCCGACGAGCTGCGGCCGGCGCAGGACTATCTCGTCGATCCGGTCGGCGACCTCGAGGCCATGCGGGCCGGAGGCGTGCTGCACAAATACCACGGCCGGGTGCTGCTGGTAATCACCGGCGCCTGCGCCATTCATTGCCGCTACTGCTTCCGCCGGCACTTTCCCTACGCCGAGGCCAACGCCGCCGCCGGCGGTTTCGCCGCCGCCCTCGACTATATCAGAGCGCGCCCGGACATCAGCGAAGTGATTCTGAGCGGGGGCGACCCGCTGGTTCTCAACGACCGCCGGCTGAGCGAGCTGGCGCGCCAGCTGGCGGCCATTCCCCACCTGCGCCGGCTGCGCATCCACAGCCGCCTGCCCATCGTGCTGCCCAGCCGCATCGACGCCGACCTGCTGGACTGGCTGACCGGGACTCGCCTGCAGCCGGTGCTGGTGGTGCATGCCAATCACCCTCGCGAGCTCAGCGACGAGGTCGCCGCGGCCGCCGCGAGATTGCGCGAACGGGGCGTCACCCTGCTCAACCAGGCCGTGCTGCTGGCCGGCGTCAACGACGACGCCGAGGTCCTGGTCGAGCTATCCGAGCGCCTCTTCGCACTCGGCATCCTGCCCTATTATCTGCACGCTCTGGACCGGGTGCAGGGCGCCAGCCACTTCAACAGCGACCAGGCTCTGCGCTCCCTGCTGCCCAAGCTCAGAGCGCGGCTGCCAGGCTACCTGGTGCCGCGCGCGGTGCGCGAGGAGCCTGGCCGGGCCAGCAAGACCCCGCTGCCGTACTAGACGTCACGCCGGGCCGCTTGCCGTCCCGGGCGGCGCGGCCGGCCGCTCAAGCGCGCCCGTCGGCGCTTGCGCCTGCTCCGTCTCATCTAGCCTCGCCTCGCACGCTGCGCTAGCCTATGGAAAATCGGGCCAGGAATACAACGGGAACTCTTCATGGACGACTCCCCGCGCCTGCAACTGGATCCACCGCCACGCCACAAACCTGATGCCGCCAGCTTCGACACCCGCCGCCGTGCCCTGCGGCGTTGGCTGGCGGAGCTTCCGGTCGCCGACCCGACCACGAGCGGCCGGCTGCTGCGCGACGCCTTGGTCGAGATCAACCGCCTGCAGCTTTCCCCGAGCCAGCGCCTGCGCACGCTGGAGACGCTGCGGGGACCGCTCGCCGGCATCGTCTCGGCCCAGGCACGCAACGTCTATGGAACGGACTTTCCGCTACCGGAGCGCAATCAGGTGCACGCCCGGCAAGTCGAGCAGCTGCTGCTCGAGCTGGCGGCCGGCTACTACAGCCTGATCGACGAGCGCTGGCGCAGCAGCCGGAAGCGCCGCGCCCTGCCGCTCCAGCGCTCCCTCCACGCCCTGAATCGCCTGCTGTTCCATTACGTCTGCCTGTACCAGCCGCCGCCACCGGGCCTGTGGGCCCATCTGCATCGCCTCTACGCCACGGCCGAGTCGCGCGGCGTCGCCGAGCTGTCACTGCCCGATCCGCTCGCCTGGCGCCGGCGCCGCAGCTGCGCCGATGTCTACAAGCACTGTCTGCTGCTGGCAGCGGCCAATCCTTCCCGCATGCGGCCGCAGGTCTTGACGCAAGCCGACGCCCTGCTCGAGCGCTGGGCTGGCCTGGCCCGACTGCAGCACGCGGAGGCAGCGTCGCACGAGGCCTTCTTCGTTGCCCCGGACCGCGACGCCCCGCCGTTGCGTCCCAGCCGCCTCGGTGTCACCGGCAGCAGCCTCTACCGACTGGATACCGCGCCCGTGGTGGAGGCGGCACGGCGCCAGCTGCAGCCGCCGCCGCGCTGGCAATTCTGGCACCGGAGCAAGCAGACGCCGGCGAGCAGACAGCTGATTGAGGACTTGCTGGAGACGCTCGATCTACCGCCACTGCGGCAGTCGGTGCGGCTGCCGGCCCAGGCCACGATGCAAGTTTACATGGGCCTCGCCCAGGTCCATCGCGGGCTGGTCCACTACCTCGGCCTAAGCGGCCTGGACCCCAATCAGCCACGCGCCCGCTTCACCAGCCGCGACGTACCTCATGAAGGGCATCAGGAGCAGCCGGACGACATCTGGGAACTGATCTATCCGACCGAGCTGCTGCACCGGCTGGCCAAAGCCGACCGACAGCCCCGCCCTGCGGCCGAACCACCACCCTTCGATACCCTGCAAAGCCAGGAGTGGAGCGTGATCAACACCAGTGCCGGCGGCTATTGCCTGCACGCCAGGGCCGCTTGCGGCTACCGGGTGCGGGTCGGCGAGCTGCTGCTGCTGCGGGAGAGAAACAAGCCGCGGACGCCCTGGCAGCTGGCTGTGGTGCGCTGGATGCAGCAGCGGCCCGACGGCCTGCAGATCGGCATTCAAAGGCTAGGAGCGATGCCGCTGCCAGCGCTGCTCAAGCTGACCCACTCCGGAGGCGAGCAGGACACCCTGCTCCGCGCCCTGCTGCTGCCGGCCGACCCGGTCAGCCGCCGCCCTAGCACGCTGCTGGTCCAGCCGCATGCGCTCAGAACCAAGCAGTGCGTCGTGCTGCGTGGCGCTACCGGCGAACGTGAGATCGTGCTTGCGGATCTGCTAGAGTCCGGCCGGGGGTTCATGTGGTTCGAATACCAGACGCTGCAATCGGCCGCCATGACTCCGACCGAGGAACGCGAACTTTCCATGATCCCCGGCGGTTAAACAGGAATGACTTGAGGTGAGGTACTGTCCATGCCGGTCCAGGACGAAGCGCTGAGGCTGTTGGTCGCCGAGCCTTCCTTGAATGATGCCGAAACCTTCATCAGCGTGCTGCGCAACGCCGGCTTCGCGGTCCGTCCGTCGCGGGTGGAAACCGAGGACGAGCTGCGGGAAGCGCTCGATCAGAAAACCTACGACCTTTTCCTCTGCGCTACCGATCTGACCGACTTGCCGCTGTCCCTCGCCAAACGTCTGGTTCAGCAGTCCGGCAAGGACATCCCCGTGATCGGGCTGCTGCCGAGCGAAGACCCCCAGGGCCGGCTCAACGCACTGGCCGCTGGCGCCGCCGATGCAGTCAGCCGGGACGATTTACGCCATCTGCAGCTGGTGGTGGAGCGGGAGATCCGCCATCTGCACGACCGCCGCCGGCTGCGCCGGCTGGAGGTAGCGTTGCGGGAAGTGGAGAAGCGCTGCCATGCCCTGCTCGACAACTCCCGCGATGCCATCGCCTATGTGCATGACGGCATGCACATCTACGCCAACCGGGCCTATCTGGAAAAATTCGGCTACGCCAGCATGGAAGACATGGAAGGCATGCCGCTGCTGGACATGGTGGCGCCCGCCGACCAGGCCCGCCTCAAGGAGTTCCTGCGCGCCTACCAGCGCTCGCCCGACGACGAAGCCGAGCTGGAACTCAGCATGGTCACCGAGCAGGGCGAGCCCCTACAGGTGGTGATGAGCTTCTCGCCCGCCTCCATCGACGGCGAAGCCTGCACCCAGATCCTGATCCGCGACAGGTCCGCCGCTGCCGACATTACCCTGCAGTTCGACGTCCTCAGCAAGCTGGATCTGCTCACCGGGCTGTACAACCGTCAGCACTTCATGGAAGAGCTGCAGAACGCGGTCGACAAGGCGGTCGACGGCGAGGGTGGCGGCGGGCTGCTCTACATCCTGCTCGACAATGTCGACATGATCCGGAAGACGCTGGGCATCAGCGCCCTGGATGCGCTCATGGCCGACCTCGGCCAGCTCATCCAGGGCGAGGTCGGCGACGGCGGCCTGGCGGCCCGCTTCAGCGACGACACCTTCGTCATCCTACTGCCCAAGCAAAGCGTGCACGACGCCATCGCCCTGGGCGAGGCACTGCTGCGGGTGATCGAGAATCATATCTGCACCATCGACGGGCGCACCATCACCACCACCTGCAGCGTCGGCATCACGATGGTTGGCGAGAGCGTCGGCACCGCGCAGTCAGCGGTCAACGACGCCATCAAGGCGGCTGAGCAGGCCCGCGGCGAGGGCGGTAACCGGGTGCACCTGCATTCGCCGGAAGAAGGCACCGGCACAGCGAGCGCCGCCGACTGGCGTCAGCGCATCGAGCACGCCCTGGAAGAAGGCCGACTGTACCTGGTTTACCAGCCGGTGGCCAGCTTGCGCGGCGACCCCACTGAGCGCTACGAGGTCCGGCTGCGGATGATGTCGGAGGACGGCGAGACCGTCATGCCGCTGGATTTCCTCCCCCAGGCCGAGGAGCTGGGGATGATGCCGCAGATCGACCGCTGGGTCCTACGAACCGCCCTGCAGGCCCTGCACGAGCGGCGCAGCCGCGGCTTCGATACCCGCCTGTTCGTCAAGCTCGCCGGCTCCACCCTGGACGATGCCAGCTTCGCCGACTTCGTCGCCGAGCAGTTGAACGCCCTGGGCCTGGAAGGCAGTTGGCTGGGCTTCCAGATCAACGAGCCCATCGCCGTCACCCACCTCACCCAGGCCAAGCAGTTCCACCGCCGGATGCGCCAGCTGGGGGTGGCGCTCTGCCTGGATCACTTCGGCAGCGGCCTCAATCCCTTCCAGTTGGTCAAGCACCTGCCAGCCGAATTCCTCAAGATCGACCGCACCCTGAGCCAGGATCTGCTCGGCAACGAGGAAAACCGCGAGGCGGTCAAGCAAATCATCGACAACGCTCACGCCATCCAGAAGCAGGTCATCGTCGGCTACTTGGAAGATGCTTCCAGCCTGGCCGTGCTCTGGCAGCTGCAGGCCGACTTCGTCCAGGGCAATTTCCTGTCCTACCCGGAGCGGACCATGAGCTACGACTTCGCCGGCATGGCGATGTAGCGAAAGGCGCCAGCGCTCGCAATGAAAAAAGCGCTGTCCGCAATCGACGGACAGCGCTTTTTCGTACTCCAGCCTTGGCAGGCTTGCGGCCGCTCAGTAGCGACCGCCGCGCTGCAGGGCGGCGATGCGTTCTTCCAGCGGCGGATGCGACATAAACAGCCTGCTGAGGCCGCTCTTAGCAGGCGTGATGCCGAAAGCCTGCACCTGCTCCGGCAGCTGGCTTTGCCCATAGGAGAGCTGCAGCCGCTGCA
>Ga0079224_100010198_pt1 | contig 12875 bp, 9 predicted proteins | sample Stecom2015_FD_80414 | JGI IMG/M metagenome (GOLD analysis project Ga0079224, IMG submission 80414) | Agricultural soil microbial communities from Utah to study Nitrogen management - Steer compost 2015 | ecosystem: Environmental > Terrestrial > Soil > Agricultural land | place: USA: Utah...
CCCCGGCCAGACCGGCGCGGAGCTCCGCGCCTCCCTCCGCGCCGCGTACCGCCCCGCCTCCACCACGGCCAACAACGACGACCTCTACGCCACCATTGACCGCGCCACGGTGGACGGCCAGGACGGCGTGATCGGCGTCTACACCGGCTATTTCGTCCCCTTCGACTGCAACCCGAGCTGCGACCCGAGCCAGGACGTGTTCAACGGTGGTGCGGGCATCAACCAGGAGCACACCTGGCCGCAGTCGCTCCTGAGCGGCAACGCCATCGACGACTACCACCACATCTTCCCCACGCAGGTCCAGGTCAATGCCGACCGGGGCAACCTCCGGTTCGCCGAAATCCCCGACGCCCAGACCAACCGCTGGTACCGAGGCGCCCCGCCCTACACCCAGACCACGCCACCGACGGAACACATCGACGAGTACAGCGAGCTGCGCACGAACCAGGCGTTCGAGCCGCGCGAGGACCACGCCGGCAACGTCGCCCGGGCGCTGTTCTACGTAGCCACGATGTACGATGCAGGGACCAACGCCGCCTTCCCGTTCGACGCCGCCCAGCAGGCGACGCTCTACGACTGGCACTACGAAGATCCCATCGACCAGGCCGAGTACGACCGCACCTTCCGGGTGGCTCAGTTCCAGCGGTCGGCCTCCGGCGCTCCCCTTCCCAACCCGTTCGTCCTCGACTCCACGCTCGTCCGCCGCGCGTTCTTCCCCGAGATCCCGACGGCCTCGGAGCCTGCCCTCCCGGCCGAGCCCGTCGGCCTGACGGTGGCGCCCAACCCGTTTCGGGACGCCACGGCCCTCACCCTCACGCTGGACCGGTCGCAGGCCGTCCGCGTGGAGGTGTTCGACGCCCTCGGCCGCCGCGTGGCGCGCGTCCACGACGGCCCGGCCCCGGCCGGCCGTACGACGCTGGCGATGAACGGCGCGGCGCTCCCGCCCGGCCTCTACCTCGTCCGCCTCGTCGCCGAGGCGGGCACGGCCACCCGGCGCCTCGTGCGCAGCCGGTAGCGAGGACGGGGGCCTCGCTCTACCGGTCCCGGAAGCCGAGGAGCCGCAGCCCGTTGAGCGAGACGAGCACGGTGCTCCCCTCGTGCCCGACCACCGCCAGCGGCAGCGGCAGCCCGACCGTCAGGATGAAGCCGACCATCAGCAGGATCAGCCCGAAGGCGAACGAGAGGTTGGCGATGAGCGTCCGCCGCGTCCTGCGGCTCAGCGCGAGCGCGTAGGGCAGCTTCGTGAGGTCGTCGGCCATGAGGACGAGGTCGGCCGTTTCGAGCGCCACGTCGGTGCCGGCCCCGCCCATCGCCACGCCGAGGCTGGCGGCGGCCAGCGCGGGCGCGTCGTTGACGCCGTCGCCCACCATCGCCACGGCGCCGTAGCGTTCGCGCAGGGCGCGGACGAGCGCCACCTTGGCCTCCGGCAGCACCTCGGCGTGGACCTCGTCGATGCCCGCCTCGGCGGCGATGCGCGCGGCCACCTCCCGGTTGTCGCCCGTGATCATGACGACGCGTTCGACGCCGAGGGCGCGAAGTTGGCGGACGACGGCCGGCGCGGCCGAACGCAGCCGGTCGGCGAACGCCGTCACACCGAGGGCGCGGAGCCCCTCGCCTTCCTCACGGGCGACGACCACGGCCGTCTTCGCCTCGCGTCGCAGCCGGTCCACGGCCGCCTCCGCCTCGGCGCGGTTGAGGAGCGGGCGCCCCTCGAAGTAACGCGCGTTCCCAATGTGGACCACCGCTCCGCCCACCCCGGCCGCCACACCCTGGCCGACGGTGGCCTGAAACCCCTCGGCCTCGGGAATCGCCAGCCCACGCTCCCGGGCCGCCTCGACGGTGGCCCTGCCGAGGTGGTGCTCGCTCCGCGCCTGCACGGCCGCCGCCAGCGCCAGCAGCTCGTCCTCGGCCACGCCCGGCAGCGGCACGAGGTCGGTGAGGCGCGTGCGGCCCTCCGTCAGCGTCCCCGTCTTGTCGAAGGCGACGGCCCGGAGCGTGGCGGCCTGCTCGACGTAGGCGCCGCCCTTGAACAGCACGCCGCTCCGTGCCCCGGCGGCGATGGCGCTCAGCACGGCGGCGGGCGTCGAGATGATGAGCGCGCACGGGCTGGCGGCCACCATCAGCGTCATCGCACGGTAGAAGGCCGGGGCGAATGCCTCGCCCCACGCGAGCGGAGGAAGCGCGATGGCGACGAGCGTGAGGGCGATCACGCCGAGCGCGTACGGCTGCTCGAACCGGTCGAGCACGCGCTGCGTCTCGGCCTTCTCGGATTGCGCCTCCTCCACCAGTCGGATCAGCCGCGCGATGGCCGACTCGCCCGCCCGCCGCGTCACGCGCACCTCCAGCGCGCCGCTGCCGTTGATCGTCCCCCCGAAGACCTCGTCGCCGGGGGCTTTGAGCACCGGCACGCTCTCGCCCGTGAGCGAGGCCTGGTCCACCTCGCTCTCGCCCTCGACCACGGTGCCGTCGAGCGGCAGCCGGTCGCCGGGGCGGACGACGTAGACGGCGCCGAGCGCGACCCGTTCGACGGGCACCGTCACGAGGCGGCCGTCGAGGCGGAGCGTGGCCGACTCCGGCCGCAGCGCCATCAGCGCGCGGATGGCCGTGCGCGAGCGGCCGATGGCGACGTGCTGGAGCCAGTTCGAGAGCGAGAACAGGAACAGCAGCATCGCCCCCTCGAACGGAGCGTTGATGGCGAGGGCGCCGAGCGCGGCCAGCACCATCAGCAGGTCGATGTCGAAGCGCCTTCGGCGGAGGGCCGCCATCCCGGCCCTGAGGCCGTCCCACCCGCCGAAGGCGTAGGCCGTCCCGAACCCGAGCCAGCGCACGAGCGGCGGCCCCGCCATCCACTCCGCCACGAGGCCCACCGCCATGCCCGCGAAGGCGAGGCCGACGAACACCACCTCGCGGCGGAGCCCGCCCGGCGCCTCGGCCGCCTCGACGGCCGCGTCGGCGCAGCAGCCGGCGGGTACGTCAGCGGCCCTCGCCGCCGCGTCCGCGGCCTCGGCCACGTCCGGAATCGTCGTCGGGGTCGTCGTGTCCATCGCCCGCCTGTACGCCGGGCGCGCCGTCGCGGATCTCCGTGTGGCGGATGAGACCGCCGAGGTGGGCGGTGTAGCCGAGGTAGCCGCTCAACGCCAGACCCGCCGCGAGCGTGGCGAGCACGAGCGGGCGCGGCACCGACGTCCCCTTCCGGCCCACTACCAGCCCCGCCAGCGCGAGCACGCCCAGGACCACCGAGGCGAGAAAAGCCACCTTGCCCGCCTCCTCGTGGTGCTCGATGTAGTCGTGGCCCACGAATTCCTCGACGACCTCTTCGGCCTGCTCGCCCGTCACCCGCGCAGCGACGGCGCCGAGCGCACACGCCACGACGAGCAGCAACGCGAACGTGAGCACGGCCTCGCTCCGGCGGAGCAGCCCGTAGAGGAGTGCCGCCATCGCAATGGGCAGCCCGATGACCGGGATGTGGTTGACGAGCAGGTGGAGTTGCGCACCGTTGAAGACGAAGGCCGGCATGGGAGCGAGGGCAGATGATGGGAAGACTACGCCGCCGTAGCACCGGGAAGCCGGGGGAGAACCCGATACGCGGCGCCGGGCCGCATCCGTTTCACAGGCCGGGAGTTCTCCTACCACCCCAGCGGCTCGAACGCCACGACGGAACCGGCCGGCGGATCGTCCGCGGCTTCCGGGAGGTGGATGAGCCCGTCGGCGCGGAGGACGGAGGCGTAGAGATTCGAGCCCTGCGGACCGCTCGGCCGCACGTAGAGCCGCCCGTCCTCGCCCCACCGGGCGACGGCGCGGACGAAGTGGTGCAGCCCGGCAGCCTTGCGGATCGGCGCGTCCAGCACGGCAGAGACGAGCGGGCGCCGCACCTCGGCCCGGCCCAGCAGCGCCGCGAGGAGGGGACGGACGTACTGCTCGAAACAGACGAAGGACGACACCGGGTTGCCGGGCAGTCCGAAGACCGGCACCCCATCCAGCGTGCCGAAGGCGAGAGGCTTGCCCGGCCGCTGGCGGACACGCCAGAAGCACGGCGTCCACCCCGCCTCCTCCAGCACGACGCGGACGAGGTCGTGGTCGCCCATCGAGACGCCGCCGGAGAACACGAGCACGTCGGCCTCGCGGGCTCCGGGAAGGACGGCGTGGAGGGCGTCGAGCGCATCGGCCGCGTGGAAGGGGCCGAGCGGCGTGCCCCCGGCGGCACGGACCTGCGCGGCGAGGGCCGGGCCGTTCGAGTCGCGGAGCTGCCCGAAGGCGGGCGTGGCCGAGGCCGGCACCAGCTCGTCGCCCGTCGTGACGACGGCCACGCGGGGGACGCGGCGGACGACGACGCGGACCTCGCCCAGCGCTGCCAGCATCCCGACGACCGGCGGCGTGACGACCTGCCCGGCCCGGAGCACGACCTCGCCCGCGTGGAGGTCTTCGCCTGCCGGGCGGACGTGCCGCCCCGGCTCCGGCGCCCGCTCGATCCGCACGCGCCCCATGCCCGCCTCGGCCGTCCACTCCACCGGCACGACAGCGTCGGCCCCCTCGGGTACGGGCGCCCCCGTCATGATCCGTACGACCGTGCCCGCCTCGACGGGCCGCTCGGGCACGGCGCCCGCCGCTACCTCGGCTGCGACGGGCAGCGTAATCGGCAGCGACGCCAGGTCGGCCGTGCGCACGGCGAACCCGTCCATCGCCGAAGACGCGAAGGCGGGCACGGGCCCCCCGCTCACGACGGGCGCGGCCAGCGTGCGGCCGAGCGCCTCGTCGAGGCCGACGGGCTCGGCCGGCAGCACGGCCGCCGCACCCAGCACGAGGCGCCGCGCCTCCTCGACGCCGATCAGCTCACGCATACGGGTTCAGGCCGCCGGCGGCGCCCACGACGTGCAGTAGCCGCCGGGCGCGACCGGCCCCGGGAGCACCTGGCACCCTCCGCAGGGCGAGCCCTCGCGCGCGGCGTAAAACCGGCAGGTGTCGCAGCGCGACTCCGGCGTGGTCGTTTCGTCCACGTAGCGGAGGGCGTGGCGGACCTGGAGCTCCTGCTCGGTGAGCGCGTCGTGGCCTTCGCACGAGGCGGCCTCGGTACCAGCCCCGGCTCCACAGGCGGCGAGGACGGCCGTCGCGCCCAGCCCGGCGGCGAGGCGACCGAGGAAGGCGCGGCGGCGGAGGAGCGCGGGAGCGTCGGGGACGGGAAGCGGACGGTCGTCCATGACCGAAGAGCGGTGGGGGAGAGCAAGCGACCTCGCCTAGTCGGCAGCGACCTCGCCTAGTCGGCGAGGTAGGCGTCGGGCAGCGGCGTGTCCGGCGTCTCGTGCTGCCAGAATACGGAGAGCACCCACCAGCGCGCGCCGTCGTGGACGAGCTGGATGGAGTTGATGCCGCGCATGAACGGGGCCTCGGCCGGATCGAGGCGGCTCTCGTACGTGCTCCACACGTGCGCGATGGAGCCGTAGCGCTCGACGCGCCGGGCCGCCTCGGTCTCGTAGAACCCCTTGCCCTGGAAGATCGGGGCCGTCCGCATGGCCTCGGCGGACCGGTCCGCGAACTCGTCGGGCGTGAGGACGGACGGGGCGCGGCCCCCGGCCTCGGTGGGCGCCGTCGGCACGAGGACGCCGTCGGGATGGAAGAGCGAGCGGAACCGGTCCCAGTCGCGCTCCTGGTCCGCCGGGCCGGAGATCACGTCGTAGAGGGCGCCGAGGATGGCGTCGAGGGAAGCCACGTCGGCCGAATCGGCGGCGGGCTGGGCGGCGGCCGGGCGCACGAGGAGCAGGCCGGCGGCGAGGAAGAGGGCGAGGCGCATCGGAGCGGTTCGGGGCAGACAGGCCTCCGAACCTACGGCGCGCCGGCCGTTCCGCGGCTCACTCCATTACGTCGGAGACGGAGCGCCGAGGCGTGCCCTCGCGCCGCTGCGGGTACCCGACGCGGAAGACGACCTGCGGGAAGCCGCCGCCGGTGAGCCGCGCCAGTTCGCTCCGCAGCGTGGCGACCTCGACGGGCTGGTTGACGTAGGAGGCGAAGAGCCCCCGGTCGGCAGCGACGAGGAGGACGTGGGCGAGCGCCTGCCCGGCCGCCAGCCACGCAGGCGGGTCGTCGGTGGCGGTGGTGAGGACGAGCACGGCCGGGGACTCGCGCACGAGCGCGCGCTTCCGCGAGGCGAGCACGGAGGAGGGGAGGCGGCTGTCGGAGCGGCGGTCCCACTCGCCCTGCTCGTCGTCCGGCACGCCGTCGCGCCGGGGGTCGGTGGCGGGGCGAAGCCACCGGCCCATCTCTTCGGCGATGGCGGGGTCCTGCGCCTGGCGTACGATGCCCTCGGCCACCAGCGCGGCCACGGCGTCGCGGTCTTCGGGCGCGTCGAGGACGGCGAGGCGGGCGCCTTCCTGGTGCGCGGCCCGCTCGAGCGCCCACGCCGCCTCGAAGGGCACCGGCGTCTCGGCGAAGGCGCGGCGGTTGGTGTGGCGGAGCGAGAGGCCCCGGAAGAGCACCGCGTCGTCGTCCGTCGGCCGGTGGGGGCCGGCGATGGAGACGGCGGCGAGGTGGTCGGGGTCCGACCGATCCGGGAACGTCTCGACGGCGGGCTCGAGACCGAAGTGGCGCGCGGCCACGCGGAGGTGAAACAGCGCCGCGCCGCAACTCACGACCAGTTCGCGCCCCTCGGGGTCGAGCGCCGTCATCTGGCGGCTCCGGTCGGCAACGAGGTGGAGCACCTCGCCGTCGAGGCGGAAGCGCCAGGGCTGCGTGTTGAAGACACTCGGAGCGAGGACGGCGTAGTTGATCAGAAACCGGAGCTGCGCCTCGCGCGGGCCGTCGGCGGGGAAGTGGGCATCGACGACGGCGCGGGGGCCGTCGGAAGGGCTGGGCAGGCTCGACATGGCGGCGAAAGCAACGGGGGCGAAGAGGGTTGCCTGCGCAGACTAGCGCACGGCGGGTACCGCGTCAAACGGGGCGGCACGCGCCTCGATGCGGGGCCGTGCCCTACACCGATCCGTCCGGCGTCCGTACCATACCGCCCCGCCCATCCTCCGCCATGTCCGCGCACGTCCTCGCCCTCGACCAGGGCACCACCTCGTCCCGCGCCCTCGTCTTCGACGCCGCCGGGCGCATCGTCGCCCTCGCCCAGCGGGAGTTCGAGCAGCACTTCCCGCAGCCCGGCTGGGTCGAGCACGACGCCGATGCGATCTGGCGCACGCAGGAGGCCACGGCCCGCGAAGCCCTCGACCGGGCCGGCCTCGGTGCCGCCGAGGTCGCCGCCATCGGCATCACCAACCAGCGGGAGACGACGCTCGTGTGGGATCGGGAGACGGGCACGCCGATCCACCGCGCCCTCGTCTGGCAGGATCGCCGCACCGCCGCGCTGTGCGACCGACTCCGGGGCGAGGGCTACGAACCGGCGATCCGCGAAAAAACCGGGCTGGTGCTCGACCCCTACTTCAGCGGCACCAAGCTCCGCTGGCTCCTCGACCACGTAGAGGGCGCGCAGGCGCGCGCCGAGGCGGGCGCGCTCTGCTTCGGCACCATCGACAGCTGGCTCGTATGGAATCTGACCCGCGGGCGCGTCCACGCCACCGACGCCACGAACGCCTCGCGTACGCTCCTCTACGACATCCACGCGGGCGACTGGGACGACGATCTGCTCCGCCTCTTCGGCGTGCCCCGCGCGATGCTGCCGGAGGTCGTCCCCTCCTCCGGCGTCGTCGCCGAGACGGGCCTCTTCGGCGGCTCAATCCCCATCGCCGGGATCGCGGGCGATCAGCAGGCGGCCCTCTTCGGGCAGCGCTGCACCGCGCCGGGCATGGCGAAGAGCACCTACGGCACCGGATGCTTCGTGCTGATGCACACGGGCGAGGCGGCCGTCGCCTCCGAGCACGGGCTCGTGACGACCGTCGCCTGGCGCATCGGCGACCGGACCGCGTACGCCCTCGAAGGGAGCGTCTTCGTCGGCGGCGCCGTCGTGCAGTGGCTCCGCGACGGGCTCGGGCTGATCGCGTCCTCCGCCGAGGTCGAGGCGCTGGCACGGTCGGTGCCCGACAGCGGGGGCGTCGTGCTCGTGCCCGCCTTCACCGGCCTCGGCGCACCGCACTGGGACCCCTACGCGCGCGGCACCGCCGTCGGGATCACGCGCGGGACGACGGCCGCCCACCTCGCCCGCGCCGCCCTCGACGGCATCGCGCACCAGGTGGCCGACGTGCTCCGCGCGATGGAGGCCTACGCCGGGCTCGCGACGCACGAGCTGCGCGTGGACGGCGGGGCCGCCCGCAACGACCTCCTCATGCAGACGCAGGCCGACCTGCTCGGCGCACCGCTCGTCCGCGCGGCGGTGACGGAGACGACGGCGCTCGGGGCGGCCTACCTCGCCGGGCTGGCCGTCGGCGTCTGGCCCGACGGCGCGGCCATCGACGCGCAGTGGGAGGCCGAGGCCCGCTTCGAGCCGCAGGCGGACCCCGCCGAGGTCGAGCGCCGCCGCCGCACCTGGGCCCGCGCCCTCGACCGCGCCCGCGCCTGGGCCGAGGCGGACGGGGCGACCGCCAACCGATGAGCCCCCGCCGATCTTCTCGCTGCCCTCCCCGTCACCCTGAGCGCAGCGCGTCAGCGCAGAGTCGAAGGATCTCCGCTCCCCCCGTAGCCACGGAACTGGCAACGATCCTTCGCCTCCCTTCGCCTCGCTCACGATGACGGGTCCGGGGGCCGAGGCCCCAAGCCCTCCCTCAGCCCATCCCTCCTTCAGGCCATGAACCGCGACGCGATGCTCGCCGCCCTCGACGGCGCCGACGAACCCTGGGACGTGCTCATCGTCGGCGGCGGGGCCACCGGCCTCGGGTGCGCCATCGACGCGGCCTCGCGCGGGTACCGGACGGTGCTCCTCGAACAGGCCGACTTCGCCAAGGGCACGTCGAGCCGCTCGACGAAGCTCGTCCACGGCGGCGTGCGCTACCTCCGCCAGGGCAACGTCGCCCTCGTGCTCGACGCGCTCCGCGAGCGCGGGCGGCTGCTGGCCAACGCCCCCCACCTCGTCCGCGACCTCCCGTTCGTCGTCCCCAACTACGCGTGGTGGGAGGGGCCGTTCTACGGCATCGGGCTGAAGGTGTACGACCTGCTCGCCGGGCGCTCCGGCTTCGGCCGCTCCCGGCGGCTCTCGCGCGAAGAGACGCTCGAACGGATCCCCACGCTGGAGCCCGACGGCCTCGACGGCGGCGTGCTCTACTACGACGGCCAGTTCGACGACGCGCGCCTCGCCGTCAACATGGCGCAGACGGCCGCCGAGCAGGGCGCGGTCGTCCTCAACTACGTCGAGGTCGTCGGCCTCGTGAAGGAGGAGGGCGAGGTCCGGGGCGTCGAGGCGCGCGACGTGGAGACGGGCGCCGAGCGCGTCGTCCGCGCCCGCGTCGTCGTCAACGCGACGGGCGTGTTCACCGACGCGATCCGCCGAATGGACGACGCCGAGGCGCCGCCGATGGTCACGCCGAGCCAGGGCGTCCACCTCGTCCTCGACCGCGACTTCCTCCCCGGCGAGACGGCCATCATGGTCCCCAAGACCGACGACGACCGCGTCCTCTTCGCCATCCCGTGGTACGACCGCGTCGTCGTCGGCACGACGGACACGCCGGTGGACGGAGCCGTCCTGGAGCCGCGCCCGCTCGCCGAGGAGGTCGAGTTCCTGCTCCGCCACGCCGCCCGCTACCTCACGCGCGACCCGCGCCCCGAGGACGTGCAGAGCGTCTTCGCCGGGCTCCGCCCGCTCGTCGCCAACCCCGAGGCCGGCAGCACCGCCGAGCTCTCGCGCGACCACACCCTCCTCATCAGCCCCGCCGGCCTCGTCACCATCACCGGCGGGAAGTGGACGACGTACCGCCACATGGCGGAGGACACCATCGACCGGGCCGCGCTGCTGGCGGGGCTCCCCGAGCGGGCCTGCGAGACCGAGCGGCTCCAGCTCCACGGCGCCCACCCCAACGCCGACGCCTTCGGCGACCTGGCCAACTACGGCTCCGACGCCCCCGCCCTCCAGGCCCTCTTCCGCCGTGACCCGCGGCATGCCGCCGTCCTCCACCCCCGCCGGCCCACGCGCGCCGGCGAGGTCGTCTGGGCCGTCCGCCACGAGATGGCGCGGACCGTCGAGGACGTGCTCGCCCGCCGCACGCGGACGCTCCTCCTCGACGCCCGGGCCAGCCTCGAGATGGCGCCGCAGGTGGCCGCGCTCATGGCCGAGGAGCTGGGCCGCGACGACGCCTGGGCCGCCCGTCAGGTGGCCGACTACCGCGCGCTCGCCGGAGGCTACCTGCCGGCCTGAGCCCCGGCCCCTGCGAACCGGCTTGGCGAAGGCGCGCGGCCGACCTAGCTTCCCGCCATGCGCTACGCCCTCCTTGCCCTCGCTCTCCTCGCCGCCCCGGCCCTCGCCCAGACGGCCGAGCCCTCGCCCGAGGCGGCCGACCTCGGCACGGTTCTCACACCTGCCGAAGCGGCCGTGCAGGCCACGATCCAGGAAGACGGCCTCCACGTCGTCCACTTCTGGGCGCCGTGGTGCGACAACTCCATCGCCGAACTGCGCAACGGGTGGTACGAGGTGATCGAGGCCAACCCGGACGTGTCGTTCACCTTCGTGACCATCTGGAGCGACGGGGCGCCCGCGCGGGACGTGCTGGAGCGCTACGCCATTCCGGAGTCGGTGACGGTGCTGGCGCAGGAGGACCCCGGCCCGAGCGCCGTCGAGGCGAACCGCCGCCGGCACTTCCTCGGCCTGCCGGTGACGTGGATCCCGACGACGTGGGTGTTCCGCAACCGCGGCCAGCTCGCCTACGCCTTCAACTACGGCGAGCTCGAGATGCCCCAGCTCCAGCAGGCCCTCGACGGCGCCCGGAGCGACTGGCCTCACGATTGAGGGGCCACGCCGGTCCGCCTCTGCCCACCGCGGTCCCTCCACCGAGGCCGCCGTCGTCACGGGAGGGCCGCACCCCCGTGGTTATCTTGACGGGCTCCGGCACCGGCGGCTCCCCCTGGCCCACGCCGCGCGCCCCACCCACCCCGACGCAACGGCATGACCGGCAAGCTGATTGACCGCCTCGTGGCGGCGGGCGTGTTCCTCTACGCGCTCGTCGTCTACCTCCTCACCATGGCCGAGACGGCGCCCTTCTGGGACTCCGGCGAGTTCATCGCCTCGGTCTACGGGATGCAGGTGATGCACCCGCCGGGCGCGCCGTTCTACATCCTCCTCGGGCGGCTGTTCACGTTCCTGGCCCCCCTCTTCGGCGGGCTCACGCCTGAGCCGGTGGCGTTCTCGGTCAACCTCGTCTCGGTGCTGGCGAGCGCGTTCACGGTGCTGCTGACGCACCTCGTCATCGTCCGCCTCGTGCGTGTGTGGAAGGGGGCGCCCGAGGGGTGGAGCCCGGCGGACCGCCTCGCGGCCAACGCGGGCGGGGTCATCGGTGCGCTGGCCTTCGCGGTGACGGACTCGTTCTGGTTCAACGCCGTCGAGGCCGAGGTCTACGCCCTCTCGATGCTGTTCACGGCGCTCGTCGTCTGGCTCATCCTCCGCTGGCGCGAGGCCACGCTGGAGGAGGAGGCCGCCCTCCGTGCGCGCGGTGAGCACCCCTTCGGCCTCAAGGCGGACCGCTACCTGCTCCTCATCGCCTACCTCTTCGGCCTCGCCATCGGGGTGCACCTGCTCAACCTCCTGGCGCTCTTCTTCATCGCGCTCGTGGTGTTCTTCACGAAGGTGGACCGCGAGGACTGGACGACGCGGCAGCGCTGGTTCGGCATCGTCGGCGCGGGCGTGGCGGCGTCGCTGGCCTTCTTCGTCGTCTACCCCGGCATCATCCAGTGGCTGCCTTCGCTGGCCGACTGGTCCGGGATGCCGACGCTGTTCTTCGTCGCCCTCGTGCTGGCCCTCACGGCGGCCGTCGTGGTGACGCAGCGGAAGCGGATGCCGGTGGCCAACCTCGTAGCCCTCTCGATCACCGTCGTGATGCTCGGCTACTCGACCTACGGCGTGATCCTGCTCCGCTCGGCGGCCGACCCCCCGATTGACCTCAACGACCCCGAGACGGCCGACGCCTTCGTGTCCTACCTCAAGCGCGAGCAGTACGGCTCCACGCCGCTTCTCTCCGGCCTGACGTACGACAACGACGCCGCCCGCTACGGCGCCGACCCCTTCCGCGAGACCTCCCTCCCCCGCCGCTGGTCCACCGACCCCGGCCACGTCCAGGAGTACGCCCGCTACGCGTCCGACCTCGACTACTTCCTGCGGTACCAGGTCGGCCACATGTACGTCCGCTACTTCCTGTGGCAGTTCGTCGGCAAGCGGGGCGACTACCAGAACGCGAACTGGACCTCCGGCCTCGCGGGCGACCCGGACCCGGGCCGGTTCCGGAGCCCGAGCGAGCGCGCGAGCCGGAACGTCTACTTCGGCCTCCCGCTCATTCTGGGGCTCGTCGGCATGGCGTTCCACTTCGTGCGGGACTGGCGGCGGGCCTTCGCCGTGCTCATCCTGTTCCTCGTGACGGGCATCGGCATCATCCTCTACCTCAACCAGCCGCCCAACCAGCCGCGCGAGCGCGACTACTCCTACGTCGCCTCCTTCTTCGCCTTCTCGCTCTGGATCGGCCTCGGCGCCACCGGCCTCCTCGAACTCGCCACCGAGGCGCTCCGGGAGAAAGCCGCATCGCTGCGCACCGGCCTCGGCGCCGTCCTGGCCGGCGTGCTCTTCCTCGCCGTGCCGGGGCTGATGATCCAGCAGAACTTCCACGACCACGACCGCTCCGGCCGCCGCATCGCGTCCGACTTCGCGCGGAACATGCTGGAGAGCACGGCGCCGGGTGCCATCCTCTTCACCAACGGCGACAACGACACGTACCCGCTGTGGTACCTCCCGTTCGTCGACGGCGTCCGCCCGGACGGCC
>Ga0079224_100010199_pt1 | contig 12874 bp, 8 predicted proteins | sample Stecom2015_FD_80414 | JGI IMG/M metagenome (GOLD analysis project Ga0079224, IMG submission 80414) | Agricultural soil microbial communities from Utah to study Nitrogen management - Steer compost 2015 | ecosystem: Environmental > Terrestrial > Soil > Agricultural land | place: USA: Utah...
ACACACGTGTGCATACGCCTCTTCGCTGTGGACAGCTGTCCAACGCTGGGGACTTACTCTTATCCTCCAGAGCTACTCTACCTTTTCTAACTAATTGTTGAATAGTAGGCATTTACAGTTTTTTAATTTTGCTTTTGTCCTATACTTGTTTTTAAGGACCGCAAAGGTAGTAAGTTTATTTTTGATTATCAAGGGGTTTACCGAAAATTAATGCTGGACTGTCCGGGCTCATTATATTATTTCCTCCAGCAGAACTTTGATCTCGGCATAGTATAACGTGGTTTTACCTTCGAAACCAGAATCCGTGCCCACGATAAGCCAGAGCACCCCTTGTTGGTCTGTCATGGCGGAGAACTCGCCGCTTCGCTCAATCAGGGTGTATGTTGCTTCTTCCGTACCGTTGGCTACATTGCCGATCACTACCATGTCTTCGCCGTCGGTGCAACATTGTTGGATCTTGTCTATGTTCATGCGGTAGAAATTATTTTGGTCCGGCACAGATACCGGCCGATCGGTAGTGAGGCCGATTCCTATCCCGACCGATTCGCCAGGAGCCCCTCCCGCTCCGACACCGCCGCTGGGAGCGTCTGAACCGATTTGAAGTGCAAATTCGGCGCGGTACCGAGTTTCAGGTTTCAAGCCTTCCACCCGTTTGGTTAGATACATGAAAAGGTCGTCACTGCGGTTCATCCCGCTTATACGGTATGCTGCTTTGCTTTCATCCAAGGGGGGCGGTAGCATGGCTAAGCCGGCCTCAAGTTCATAAATTTCTGCATTGTCGCCGCTATACTCGGAAAAGCCGGCTTCCCAACCGTCTTCACCATCTGAGAAGTCGGACAATACAGTTATCGTCTGCTGTTCCTCCTGGTCTTTTTCACAGGAATAAAATAAACTCGATAGTAGCGTGATCCCGAGAAATATAGGCTTCATGTTCGCGGCGTTCATTAGTTTTTCATTTATTGGTATGTTCTATTAAGAAACGGTTGAGCTGCTCTATTGTTTTTCTGTTGTGTAGCGCAGTGCAAAGGGCCCGATATTTGCGGTTAATAGAACCACCACTTGACGGTATTATGAAGCCGCTTATCCAGCTAAGTCCCGTGAGTTTAATGGTGTTTTTCATTTCCTGTGGGGGAATGTGGCAATACGGTGCCTCCACCACCGGAGCCGATAGCACAGCGGACAACGAAGTGTATTTCAGAGCATCAGGCACTGAACCGTTCTGGAGTCTGGAGATCAGCGCGAATACTAATGACATGTCGGGACAGGTTTCGCCTTATCGTGTCAAAGTTGAATCGAAAAAGAACACAGACGTATCCTTCCGCGAACTGAACGGATGCGGGGAATATATAGAGACGGCAGCCATTCCTTAGGTGAGGGTGTCAAAACAAAGAAGCCGCTCGCTACGCTCACTTATTTTTTCGTTATATCAGCCTCGCTGAAGTTGCACTTCGCTCGGCGCTATTACGAAAAAACCCGGCGATTGCCGGGCTTCTTTTGTTTTGTGTGGAGTCGGAGGGATTCGAACCCTCGTCCAGAGATGGTACAGCGTACGCTTTCTACATGCTTAGCATCCGTTTCATTGTCGGGAAAGGGAAGGCCGGACGCTCGCCTATACCGTTTTCCTTAGTTGCTGTTTCTCGCCGGGTTGCCGCAACACCAAACCGGCCAGTTCCGTGGTTCGATGCCCCGGATGCTGCGCTACGGAACCAAGCGCTAGCGGGACAAAAGCTGAGCTAATTCTAAATTAGGCAGCTAAGGCGTAGTTTTCTTCGCCATTTATGAGTCTGAAAGTTGAGATTAAAGCGCCATACTTCCAACGCGCTGCATGCTTACATAACCGTCTCCATCCTGTCAATTCCGGTCGACCCCGTTATGAAATAGCCTACAAAGGTAGTGTTTTTTTTATAAAAAACAAAACCCTATGCGGTATATTGACTACTGCATCCGGACGGATATTGCATTTTTATGAGCTTGGAGCCCCTCCAGTTCAGCCAGAATCTCCACGGTTTTGCCGAGATGCTGAAGTCCCTCTCCGGAGATGTGCTGAAATGTGATTTTTTTTACAAAAGAATCAACCGAAACGCCTGAATAGGAGCGTGCATGGCCGCTTGTTGGTAATGTGTGGTTGGTGCCGGAGGCGTAATCGCCGGCGCTCTCTGGCGTAAGATGGCCCGCGAACACTGAACCTGCGTTCTGAATCTTTCGTAAAAGCGGTTCCCAATCATCAATTTCAATAATAAGGTGTTCGGGAGCATACAGATTGCTGAAGTCCACAGCATCATCCAGCGTGTCGCAGCGTATTGCGTACGAATTAGTGAGGGCTTTGGCAGCCACCTCGGCACGGGGCAACAGCTTGAGCTGGGCCGCAAGCTCATGCTGAACGGCGCTGATGAGGCGCTCATCAGTGCTGACGAGTACTGCCTGGCTGTCTGCGCCATGCTCGGCCTGAGCTAAAAGGTCAGCCGCCACGTATGCAGGGTTAGCCGTAGCGTCGGCAATTACGAGTACCTCCGAGGGGCCGGCCGGCATGTCAATACTTACCTGGGCACTGCTTTGCACCAGGCTCTTTGCCATGGTGACGTACTGGTTGCCCGGCCCGAATATTTTGTCAACCCGGGGTATGCTGGTAGTTCCGAACGCCATAGCGGCGACGGCTTGTGCGCCGCCAGCCAGATAAACGCGGTCTATTTTGAGCAGTTGCAGGCAAAAGGCGATATAGGCGTTGATCTGTCCATTGGCTTGAGGAGGAGAACATACGACGATCTCTTTGCATCCGGCGATCCGCGCAGGAACGCCCAGCATCAGTAGGGTGCTTGGGAGTACGGCTGACCCGCCTGGTACATACAAGCCGACTTTTTCAATAGGCCGGGGTTCGCGCCAGCACTTTACGCCTGGCATGGTTTCAACCGTCCGTTCTTTCCGTAGCTGGGTTTCATGAAAACGGTAAATGTTTGCGAATGCGATTTCCAGGGCACGCTGCTGTTCGCGACCTATCTTTCCGGCCAGGGTCGCGATATCCTCCTTTTCAAGGTAAAGTTTGTCCAAATGAATGCCGTCGAACTGCTTGGTGAACCTTTTTAAAGCTTGGTCTCCGTCAGTTTTTACCTCCTCAATGATGGATCGTACCGCGTTCTGGATCTCCTGGGAGGGGTCAGCATTCCGTATGATCAGACGCTGAAGGTCATCCTTTGCCAATGAGCGGTATGCGTGTGTCTTAAGCATGTTTTAAAGAATGATTTTTTCAACGGGCATTACCACGATGCCTTGCGCACCAACTGATTTCAGTTTATTGATCTTGTCCCAAAAGTCCTGTTCGGAGATGACGGTGTGAACAGCCACCCAGTTTTCTTCTGCCAACGGTACAATCGTGGGACTCTTAACCCCGGGAAGTAAAGCAACGATCTCATCAAGGTTGCTGCGTTCGACATTCAACACAACATATTTTGTTTCTTTTGCTCTGAGCACAGACTGGATCCGCTGAATCAGCTCCCGCACTATAGGGTTTCCGTCAATGCCGTTCTTACTGATAAGTATGGCTTCCGATGACATTACGTCTGCAAAGGGTTTGAGTCCATTACTCCGTAGTGTGCCTCCGGTAGAAACGATGTCGAAAATCGCATCGCTCAGCTCAAGGGCAGGAGAAATTTCAACGGAACCTGATATGACGCGGATATCGACCGATATGCCATTTGTGTCCAGAAACTTCTTTAAGATAGTGGGATAAGAGGTGGCAATAGCTTTTCCATTTAAGTCAGCAAGCGTCTTTGCTTCGCTGTGGTTAGGAACCGCGATCTTTAGGCTGCATTTGCCGAAACCTAGCCGTTGAAGGTAATGTACATCCGCTTCGGTTTCTGCAATCACGTTTTCGCCCACGATCCCTAGATCGGCGATACCATCCTGTACGTATTCCGGAATATCGTCATCCCGGAGAAAAAGGATTTCCAGTGGGAAGTTGGAAACCGTTGTGATCAATGAGCTTTTGTAATTCTCAAAATTCAGGCCGCAGTTCTTCAGCAACTGGACGGATTTTTCGTTGAGCCTTCCGGACTTCTGGATGGCGATTTTCAGATTCTTCAAGGGTGTAATTTAAAACTTATTAATAATTGAACATACATCGGAGATTGATTGCTTCACGTAGAAACACACATATTAATGATCGCCACAGGGGCGATGGTGGACATGTACGTGATGGAAGAAGGCAATCATTGATGCTTATTATTAATAATACAATGAACGTTGCTGCAAATATAGAAGAATTGCCCGGTAATCAAAAATGCGGATTGTTTTAATTGTTCAAAACATGTACTTTGGCTAAAAATATAGACAGGCGATAATTATGGCGAAGGATTTATTGAAGCAAAATGATGTAGAAGCGGACAATGCTCAGGTGCTGGAAGAAGGGATACATCACGTTAACAACCCGGTATTGGACCTGCCGGAAATCGTGAAGAATTACCTTGGATCCGTTGAGGGGTATCATCAGGAAGACAATAACTTTTATTTTACGGATGGAAGTGCAACAGTTGAGGTAAAAGTCGTAAGCGACGAAATCGTGCGCGTACGGCTGGCACCTAAAGGACAGTTTCTGGAAGACTTTTCCTATGCCGTACCTGAACCGGATAAGCACGTTGCGGTATATACCTTTGAGGAGGACGAACACACGTACCGGGTGAAAACCAATACAGTGACCTGTGTGATCGGAAAGGATGACTTTCTCATCTCCTTTGAGGACAGGGAAGGCCGGGAATACAACAAAGATCATGCGGCGATGCACTGGGAGGAGAATCCTGACTTCGGCGGTTATTACGTTTATTGCACAAAGGTGGCAACCGCCGAGGAGGCGTTTTATGGACTTGGAGACAAAGCTACGCACCTTAATCTCCGGGGGCGCCGCCTGGTCAATTGGAACTCGGATACGTACTCATTCCAGTTCAATCAGGATCCGCTGTATCGGAGTATCCCATTCTATATCGGATTGAATGACGGGAATGCCTATGGGATCTTTTTTGACAATACGTTCAAAACATATTTTGATTTTGCGGCAGAGGAACAAAATCAAACGAGCTTTTGGTCGGAAGGAGGTGAGCTTCAGTATTATTATATCCACGGCCCTAATATGATGGATGTCGTCAAACGCTACCACAGTATCACGGGGACACATTACCTGCCACCATTGTGGGCGTTGGGATATCATCAATGCCGGTGGAGTTACTACCCGGAGAGCAAGGTCAGGGACTTGGCGAGAAATTTCCGGGACCGGAAAATACCTTGTGATGCTATCTATCTGGATATCGACTACATGGACGGGTATCGGTGTTTCACTTGGAACAAGCGATATTTCCCGAATCCCAAAAAGATGATCAAAGAGTTGGCTGACGACGGCTTCAATACCGTCGTCATCATAGATCCGGGTATTAAAGTAGATGAAAACTACTGGGTGTTCCGGGAGGGTAAAAAGAATCGTTACTTCTGTCGTAGGGGAGATGATTACTTTATGGAAGGATATGTGTGGCCCGGGCGTTGTCAGTTTCCCGATTTTACCAATCCTGAAGTGCGTGACTGGTGGGGCGGGTTATTTAAAGACTTGGTAGACGTGGGAGTGGCAGGCGTGTGGAATGATATGAATGAGCCGGCTGTATTCGGCCGCGGCACTTTTCCCAATGACGTGCGTCATAATTTTGACGGATACCGCGGTTCGCACCGGAAAGCACACAACGTCTACGGTATGCAGATGGTGCGTGCCACATATGAAGGGTTGAAAAAACTTTTCCAGAAAAAGCGTCCGTTTACCATCACCCGTGCGGCTTACGCGGGTACGCAGCGATATGCCTCCGTCTGGACCGGTGACAACGTTGCCACCTGGGAGCATCTGCGCCTCGGCGTGCTGCAGCTCCAACGGCTTTCGGTGTCCGGCATGCCTTTCTGCGGAACGGACATCGGTGGATTCAGCGGCGAACCGGATGCTGAGCTTTTTACGCGGTGGATCCAGCTTGGCGTATTTTCTCCATTCATGCGGGCCCACTCAGCGGGTGACACCGCTGAACGCGAGCCGTGGAGCTTCGGGCCGGAGTACGAAGCGGTAAACCGTAAGTTCATCGAACTGCGGTACAGGCTGCTTCCCTATATCTATTCGGTATTTTGGGAGCATGCCAGGTACGGCTTTCCTATTCTACGACCCATAGTCATGGTTGAACAGCAACTGACCAGCAATATTCAACGTGAAGAGGAGTTCTGTTTTGGAGATAAATTGCTGATATCGCCGGTATTAAACCCATCGCAACAAATGAAGACCGTTTATCTGCCTCAGGGGGAATGGTTTTATTATTGGAACGACGATCGGTTCGAAGGCGGAAAGGAGCACGACATAACCACTCCTTTGGATGAAATGCCCCTGTTTGTCAAGGCTGGTTCGGTATTGGCTGAATATCCTGTCATGCAATACGTGGGCGAAAAGAAAATCGAATCACTTAAGCTGGTGATATATCATACGCGACAGGAAGCCAATTCGTATCTGTACGAAGACCATGGAGACACGTTCGCCTATGAACAACATATTTATCTTGAGAAAAAATTTGTCGTCAAAGGTACAGCCGACAGCTTGAAAATCACCCAATATGTGGACGGATTATATTCTGAGAAATATGACACGTACGAACTTACCCTCGTCGGCCTGCCTTTTGAGCTTAGCAAAGTGACGGTAGACGATGAGCCGGCAAGCGCGGACCGGAACGATCAGGGGCGGTATACACTCGTTGTGCATAAAGGTTTTAAAAACATTACCATCGTTTAGAGGGTTTAAGTGGTATGCAACAAGCAGTTGAGGTCTACTCGCGGTTTACGGATTTCGATATCAGTCTGTTCCGGGCCGGCAAGCATTACAAGTTATACGAAAAGTTTGGAGCACATGCAGTGACGCGTGATGGTCGGGTTGGGACGTACTTTGCCGTTTGGGCGCCAAACGCTCAATCCGTCTCCGTCGTCGGTAACTTTAACGGCTGGAACCCTTATTCGCACGTTCTGCACGTCCGATGGGACGGCTCGGGTATCTGGGAAGGATTCATACCGGGCGTGGGAGTAGGTGAGTTGTATAAATACCGCATTCATTCCTATCAGGGCGAACTACTCGATAAGGGAGACCCGTTTGCCCTGCAATGGGAGGAAGCTCCGCGTACGGCGTCCATTGTGTCCACGACATGGTATGAGTGGAAAGATCATGAGTGGATGCAGCAGCGTCATGAACGGAATGGTCTGAGCAAGCCCATCGCCGTATACGAGATGCATCTCGGATCGTGGATGCGTGACCCGGCGGATCCCAACCGCCTGCTTGGATACCGGGAAGTTGCAGAAAGGTTGGTTCCTTACATCAAAGACACCGGTTTTACCCATGTTGAGCTATTGCCTGTAATGGAGCACCCGTACTACGCTTCATGGGGCTACCAGATCACCGGTTATTTTGCTGCCACCTCGCGCTATGGATCGCCCCAGGATCTGATGTTCCTTATAGAACAATTACATCTCAACGGAATAGGCGTTCTTCTGGATTGGGTGCCCTCGCATTTTCCGGGTGATGCACATGGGTTGCACCGTTTCGACGGTAGCTTTCTTTATGAACATGAAGATCCCAGGCAGGGCTACCATCCTGATTGGGGCTCTTATATCTTTAATTACGGGCGCAATGAGGTCCGGTCGTTTCTGATCAGCAACGCCCTTTTCTGGCTGGACCGATACCATGCCGACGGGCTCCGCGTGGATGCCGTCGCATCCATGCTTTACCTGGATTATTCACGGGAACACGACGAATGGATACCCAACGAATACGGGGGGCGTGAAAATTTGGAAGCCATAGCTTTCCTCAGAGAACTGAATGAAGCGGTGTACGGCCATTTCCCGGATGTGCAGACCATAGCTGAAGAGTCTACTTCCTGGCCTGACGTCAGTAGCCCTACATACACTGGTGGATTGGGATTCGGCATGAAATGGATGATGGGTTGGATGCACGACACCCTGGAGTATTTCGGCCGGGATCCGTTGTACCGGCAACATCATCATGGGCAGCTGACGTTCAGTTTGCTTTATGCATTCCATGAAAATTTTATGCTGCCGCTGTCACACGATGAGGTTGTGCATGGCAAACGGTCTTTGATTTACCGGATGCCGGGAGATGATTGGCAGCGGTTTGCAAATTTACGGGCGCTTTTTCTGTATATGTATACACATCCGGGCACCAAGCTGTTGTTCATGGGAAACGAATTCGCCCAGACAGCCGAATGGAACCATGATCAATCGCTGGACTGGCATCTGATGCAATATGGGCCGCACAAGGGAATGCTGGAATTGATCAGATCCCTCAACCGCCTTTACCGGGCAGAACCGGCTTTATATGAGCACAGTTTCAGCGCTGAGGGTTTTGAATGGATTGAAGGCGGGGATGCTGCCAATTCGGTAGTTGCATACACGAGGAAAGGCGTGAGCCCGGACAATGATATATTGGTGATCCTCAATCTGACGCCGGTCGTGAGGCACTTTTATCGCTGCGGCTTGCCTTCAGCCGGCGAGTGGACAGTGCTGCTTAGTACCGATGAGCTATCTTACGGTGGCAGCGGTACCGGTCAACAAACCGTACACGCAGAGCCTGAACCTTGGATGAATAAAGAATGGTCCGCGGCGTTCACCCTTCCTCCTTTAGCCGGCCTTGTTGTCAAGCGGAAACTTAAACAAACATCATCCACTAAACCAAAAAAGCAGCGGACAGCCAAGCCCCGCACCAAAGAATCGTAGTATTATGACGAGCGACATAACAATGAGCGGAGGAAAGCTCATTATACACCTCAGCACCGAATGTTACCCCGTCGCCAAAACGGGAGGCCTGGGAGACGTGGTGGGGGCATTGCCGAAGTATTTACAACAGGCCGGATACCGGGTCTGGGTAGTCATTCCTTGGTACAATAAACCCTTTGTCCGTGAACATGAATTTGACCAGGTATATTCAGGCCAATTCAATCAGGGCTCCCGGGTGTTGGAAATGGAGGTATACCGTGAACGAGAGCAGCTATTAGGATTCGATTTATATTTGATTAAGATTCCCGGACTTTTAGACCGGGACGAACCCTATGGCTACAGTGACGAGAGTGAGCAGTTCATTGCCTTCCAGCATGGGTTCTTGCATTGGATGACGGAGGAGGGAATTGTGCCTGACATCGTACATTGCCATGATCACCACACCGGTCTCATTCCGTTTTTAATGCAGCATGGCACCAGTTTCCGGGCACTGCGGCACGTGCCCACCGTTGGTACCGTGCACAATGGGCAATATCAAGGGTGGATGAACTGGAATCACGCTATTCTGCTACCGCAGTTCGATACATGGAAATGGGGATTGCTCGACTGGGACGGTGTAATCAACCCACTGGGCGCGCTGATTAAATGCTGCACAGTATATACTACGGTCTCTGAAGGCTATTTGGACGAGCTGATGAGAGAAGCAAATGGTCTGGAGCGCCTGTTTGAGATGGAACGTGCAAAGGCAGTGGGTATTGTAAACGGGATCGATACGGCAATCTGGGATCCAGAAGGTGACCCAATGCTTGAATATCATTATGGGATTGATAATGTAGAGGTCGGGAAGGATCACAATAAGGCAGCGCTATGCAACGATTTCCGCCTCGACCCCGATAAGCCGCTGCTGGCCTACATAGGACGATTTGCGCTCGAGAAAGGCGCCGATATTTTGCCGGAGATTATTGAAAACATATTTGGCATGGACGATGTTGGGCTAAATATGATAATATTGGGCTCGGGCGATGCCGGTGTACAATCGCGCATCGTAGACTTAGCGCGGCAACATACCGGAAAATTGGGAGCATATGTAGGTTACCAAGAACAGCTCTCACATCGGATTTACGCTGCGGCGGATTTCCTCATTATGCCGTCCAGAGTAGAGCCCTGCGGACTTAACCAGCTTTATTCCATGCGATATGGCACTATACCGGTCGTACGCCGCATTGGGGGATTGAAAGATACGGTCCGCGATATTGAAGAACCGTCTGGCTATGGTATCACCTTTCCGGAAGCCAGTGCAGCAGATGCAATGATAGCAATACACCGGGCCATGGAGCTCTATCGGGACCGCTCCAGGATGGGGCAGCTGCGGAAAACGATCATGAACCTCGATTTTTCCTGGGACAGATCTACGGCCAAGTATGTCGAGATATACCAAAAAATAACCGATAAGTTATGATTAAGCACAATGTAATTTCCGTCGTATTGGGGGGAGGGAAGGGTACTCGTCTCCACCCACTTACCATGCAGCGTTCAAAGCCCGCTGTGCCTATTGCCGGTAAGTACCGGCTGGTGGACATCCCCATTTCCAATTGTCTGAATTCGGGTTACAACCGGATTTACGTATTGACGCAGTACAACTCCGCGTCCTTAAACTCCCATATTAAGAACACGTATAATTTCAGTATCTTCAGTAAAGGCTTTGTTGATATCCTGGCAGCCGAACAGACCAACGAAGGCGAAAAGTGGTACCAAGGGACCGCAGACGCCGTAAGGCACCTGCAGCGGTACTTGCAGCATCATGACTACGATCAACTGCTTATTCTTTCAGGTGATCAGCTTTATCAGATCGACTTCCAGGAAATGGTCCAGGCACATATCGAAACAAACGCGGAAATCTCCATAGCTACCATACCTGTAAACGCAAAAGATGCCACATCGTTCGGTATCCTTAAAGCAGACGAAGAAGGTAACATCACATCATTTATCGAAAAGCCTAACAGTTCACTCCTTCCCGACTGGGAATCAGAGGTCAGTGAAGAAATGAAGGCTGACGGCAGGGTGTATCTGGCCTCAATGGGCATATACATATTTACTAAAGGGGTGCTTAGGCAGATTCTGGAGGAGAGCCCGGGTGTCGATTTCGGAAAAGAACTGCTGCCGGAAGCCATCGGCAGGTACCGGATCCATAGCTACCAATATCCTGGATACTGGACAGATATCGGAAATATCGATTCCTTCTTTGAGGCGAATATCGGCCTTACCGACGATATTCCGAAGTTCAACCTTTTTGATAAGAACACGATTTTTACCCGGGCCAGAATGCTGCCGCCGTCTAAAGTGTCGGGAACCACCTTGGACAAGGTGGTGCTGGCTGATGGATGCATTGTTGCCGCTGAGCAGATAGAACGGTCGGTAATAGGGATCCGCTCGCGCATCGGGAAAGGAACCATCATGAAAACCACATACATGATGGGGGGAGACTTTTATCAGACGCTGGAGGAAATTGAAAAGGCAACCGGGGAGGGCATTCCTTTGGTGGGAGTCGGGGAGAATTGCTATATCGAAAATGCAATCCTTGATAAGAATTGCAGTATAGGCAATAACGTTCGCATTACCGGGGGCACTCATCTTGAAGACGGTGATTTTGATACCCATGTCATCCGGGACGGCATCATTGTCGTGAAAAAACGTGCGGTACTCACGAGCGGAACAGTGATTGGATAAGTATTTCGTATTTTTGCCGAATGGCAACTCACGATACCATTGTCGCGCTGGCCACCGCTGTGGGCAACGGTGCGATAGCATTGATCCGGCTTTCCGGTCAGCAAGCCATTCCCATTGTAAACAACGTTTTCAAAGGGAAAGACTTAAGCAAGCAGGCTTCACACACCGTTCATTTTGGAACCATCCAGGATGACGCTGCGGTGCTTGATGAAGTATTGGTGTCGTTGTTCATTGCTCCGCATTCCTACACCAAAGAAGACGTGGTGGAGATTTCCACGCACAATTCCCGGTATATCATTGACCGGATTGTCCAGCTGTTGGTGCGTGAAGGAGCGCGTTTGGCCCAACCCGGCGAATTCACATTACGGGCGATTCTCAATGGACGCATGGACCTCTCCCAAGCTGAGGCCGTGGCTGATCTCATAGCTTCCAATTCTGCGGCTTCCCACCAGCTCGCCATGCAGCAGATGCGGGGAGGATTTTCCAACATACTGAAGCAACTGCGGGAACAGCTGATCCATTTCGCCTCTCTTATTGAGCTCGAACTGGATTTTTCAGAGGAAGATGTTGAGTTTGCAAACCGGGAACAACTGAGGACACTGGTGGTCGAAATCCGGACAGCGGTCCGGCGGTTGATCGCTTCTTTTGAACAGGGTAATGTCCTGAAAAACGGTGTCCCGGTAGTTATTGCCGGTAAACCGAACGTGGGGAAGTCAACGCTGCTCAATACACTCCTGAACGAAGAACGTGCTATCGTATCAGACATTGCGGGAACAACCCGGGATACCATTGAGGATGAAATCAATATTGATGGTGTGACGTTCCGGTTCATCGACACTGCGGGTATCCGTGAGACTCAGGACGTGATCGAAGCGAAAGGAGTCGAGCGTACCCGCGAAAAGATGAAGAAAGCCAGGCTTATTATTTACTTGGTGGATCCCCAGCAAGACAGTCTCACGGAAATAGCTGATCAACTCGGGGAAATCACGCAATTAGACATTCCCTACGTCGTCGTGATCAACAAGACAGATCTTATCAGTAATCATCTCCGGAGTGAGTTCCGGGCCATTGATCCCTTGTTCATTTCCGCAAAAAACAACTCCGGGGTGGAAGAGCTGAAAACCGAATTGCTTCGCAAAGTGAACCTGTATAATCTGGATGCAGCTGATATTCTGGTGACCAATGCCCGGCACGTAGCAGCCCTTCAGCAAACCGATATCGCCCTTCAGCGCGTGCTTGATGGCATAGATGGCACGATCACTTCTGATTTCCTCGCCATGGACATCCGGCAGGCCCTTCATCACCTCGGGGAGATTACAGGGGACGTATCCACTGATGACCTGCTCAACAATATCTTCAGCAAGTTTTG
>Ga0079224_100010200_pt1 | contig 12873 bp, 9 predicted proteins | sample Stecom2015_FD_80414 | JGI IMG/M metagenome (GOLD analysis project Ga0079224, IMG submission 80414) | Agricultural soil microbial communities from Utah to study Nitrogen management - Steer compost 2015 | ecosystem: Environmental > Terrestrial > Soil > Agricultural land | place: USA: Utah...
ATTCACCATCGCGCGATCCTCGGCCGCGTGCCGTCGGCCGAGCGGCGTCGCGCGTGGAAGTGCGTCGGCGGCGCGTTGCTCGTGCTCGCCCTGGCCGCGTCCGTGGGCGCGCTGGGCGTGACCGGCGGACCGGTTTTGTGGTTCGTCGCCTGGGCGGGCGGCGGCCTCGTGCTCACGCTCCTGCTGGAGCGCGCGCCGCGCATCAGCGCATTGCCCGCGCTCGTATGCCTGACGGCGGCGGCGATCTCCGTGGCCGTCACCCAATCTTAACCCGCAAAAAATCGGACCGCACTTGGCACGCGCCCTGCGTTAGCCAGATTGCAATCATGACCGCCATGATCAAACACGCCACGATTCACACCCGAGCCGTCGCCGCGATGACGCCGGCCGACTCCCCGTGGCGCGCCTCGCGACAACCGGGCCGAAAACAATCGTTTCGCCCGGGTCGTCAGGCCTGAGGTCGCCGCGCCAAAGCGGTCTCGACCGATCGGCAGTGCACGTCACCCGGGGCCCGTCCGCCACCGTCATTCCCTTTCCATTTTTTCAATTCCCCATGTCCACGATCATTCATCCGCTGAAGCCCGTTCGCCGTCCCCGTTCCGCCGCCGCCGCACCCGCGATGAGCAAGCCCCGCTACGACTGCACCGAACACGCCGCCGCGGTGCGCCTGAGCATCTACCTGCCGGAAGTCGATCCGATCGGAGTCGAGATCGTCGTGCGCGGCGCCGACCTCATCGTCACCGGCCGGCGTCGCCATGTGGTGCGCGTCAACTGGACCGCCCTGCATCTCGAAAAGGCCCTGCACGACTACGAGCTGCGTCTGCGGCTCGGCGCCCACCTCAACTACCGCGCCCTCAGGGCCGACCTGAAGGACGGCGTGCTGACGCTGGTCATCCCCAAGAAGGAAACCGCCCGCCCGCTCTCGCGCCACGCGGCCTGAGAGCATAAAGGAGGGTGGGCATTCTTGCCCACGCGCTGGACGCATGACGGCGGACAGACGTTGGTTTGCGCAGATGATGTCGTTCCGGATAGGACAGAGTGCCGCCCTCCCGGCACGGTGGTGCGGTCAGCCTTGGGTTACTTTGCGCCTCTGCTGCTTTGCGGGTTAAAAATGCCGAGGGCGGCGCCTTGGGTTGGCTTCAGGAGAACATCGCTCAACGTGGGCAGGTCTCGAGGCCGAAGGCTGACAGTCCGCCATGCCCACGATCCGCCGGCCGGCACGCGTCACTTCAACATGCGCACGCGGCGATCCCTGCGCGGGAATTGCAGCGTGACCACCGTGCCGCGGCCTTCCTGGCTCTCGACGCCGACCTGCCCGCCGTGCTCGCGCAGGATGCGCTGCACGATCATCAGGCCCAGGCCGTGGCCGCCCGACTTGGTCGTGTGGTAGGGCTGGAAGAGCTTGGCGAGGTCCGCCTGCTTGATGCCGGCGCCGTTGTCTCCAAAAAGCAAATACACGCTCTCGTCGTCGGAGCGGGTCTTGATGCGCAGACGGCCGCCGGGCTTCATCGCCTCCATCGCGTTTTTGGTGAGGTTGAAAAACACCTGCTTGAGCTGGTTGCGGTCGGCCATGACCGCCGGCAGCCGGCCGGCGACCTCGGCCTCGACCGCGATGCCGCGGTCCTCCAGCTCGCCGCTTTGAAAATCGAGCACCTCGGCCAGCACTTCGGCCAGATTGACCTCCGCCAGATCGGGCGGCTGCGGGCGGATGGCGTTGAGAAAATTGCTGATGATGCCGTCGAGGCGGCCGACTTCCTCCTGGCAGATGCGGATCGAGTCGGCGAGGCCGGCGGTCTCGCGGTCGCCGGCGGCGGCCTTGAGCTTGCGAAGCTTTCGCTCGATGAGCTGCAGGTGGATCGTGAGCGAGTTGAGCGGGTTGCCGAGCTCGTGGGCCACGCCCGCCGCGAGCAGCAGGATGGACGAGGTGCGCTCGTCCTCGATGCGCTCCTCGGTGGTTTGTTTCTCGGCGGTGATGTCGCTGAGGATGACCGCGAAGCGTCGCCCGGGCCCGGCGTCCTCGTCGGCGAAGGGCACCATGTAGAGGCGCACCGTGCGGGGCTCCGGATAGGTCAGCTCGATCTCGCGGGTGAGCACGGGGCGCGCCGGCGCGGCGTCGTCGAGCGCGGACTCCAGCGACGGTCGCAGGCCGGGGACGAGCCGCCAGAGAATGGCCCCGGTGAGATCGTCGGCGGAGAGGCCGATCAGGCGGTGGGCGGAGGCGTTGGCGTAGGCGATCTCGCCGTCCGCGTCGATGACCAGCACGCCCTCCTGGAGCACGTTGAAGATGTCCTCAAAGAGACCGCGCTCGCGGGCAAGGCGCTGGACGAGGTTGGCGAGGTTGACCGAGTCGAGCGTGTCGAGCCGCCCGAGCACGCGATCCAGGGAGGTGTGTTTTTTGCCGGCCATGTGCGGGTGGGGATTGATCAAAGGGTGTCGGCCAGAAAGTCGATCTGGTCGGGATCGACCCGGTCGGCGAGCAGCTTGCGCAGAAAGGTCTCGCGGTGGTGCGGGCAGCGGCCGACGCGGAGCACGGCGTCGCGGTGGTCTTCGGTGCCGTAGCCCTTGTGCCGCGCGAAGCCGTAGTCCGGGAAGTCGCGGTCGAGCGCGTTCATCAGGCGGTCGCGGGTGACCTTGGCGATGATCGACGCCATGGCGATGCACAGCGAGCGGCCGTCGCCCTTGACCACGCCGGTGTGCGGATAGGGAAAGTTGCGCAGGTGAAGCCCGTCGATGAGGATGCGCGCGGAGACGGCGGGCACGTAGGCGGCGATCTCCTCGGGCGTGGCGAAGAGGTCGGGTTCGCGCGTGAATTGAAACGCGGTCGGCGGATGCATCTGCTCAAGCGCGCGGCGCATGGCCAGTTTGGTGGCGCCAAGGATGTTGAACTGCTCGATCTCACGCACGTCGGCCACGCCGTAGGTGGCGTGGATCTTGCCCTCGGCCTGGAGGGTCTCGAACTCGAACCAGAGGCCTTCGCGCTCGGTGGCGTTGAGTTGTTTGGAGTCGTTGACGCGATTGGCGTTGGCGATGGCCCAGCGGCTGTCGAGGAACTCACGGGTGACCAACACAGCACCGGCGACGACCGGTCCGGCAAGCGCGCCGCGCCCGGCCTCGTCCACGCCGATGAGCTCGGCGAAGCCGTCGATCTGACGGAGGTCGTAACCACGGAGTTGACGGCGCTTGGGCATGGGGGGCAAGTATCGGAAGGTTTAACGCAGAGGCGCAGAGACAGAGAGAACCGCAGAGCTCGGGACCGGTGACGAAGACAAAATCTCCGCGACCTTTGCGCCTTTGCGCCTCTGCGTTGAAACTCCGAAACTCATGGTGCGCGGCTCAGCGGCCGAAGCCGAATTTTTCCTTGGGTTCGGGCAGGGGCAGCTCGTCGAGTTTGCCGGCGGCCTTGACGACCTCGTAGGCGGTGCGGAAGTGGAGCTTGGCGAAGTCCCCGAGGGCGCGCGCGCCGAAGCGTTCGATGATGGCGAGGCCCTGCTTTTTGACCAGGGGGCCGGCGCCTTTTTGCAGGGGCTCGCCGAAACGCTTGGAGAGATCGTGCATGATGCGCACGTATTCGGCGCGGGCGACGATGGAGGCGGCGGCCACCACCGGATCGGACTCGGCTTTCGTTCTCATGCGTAGTTCAAAACCGGATACGTTCTTTTTGGCGAGCTCGCGTTGCACGAGGGGTTGTTCGCTGAACTGGTCGAGCAGGCCCCACTTGACGGGTTTTTCGGCGAGGGCCTGGATGAGCGCGTTGGCGTGCTGCCAGGCGAGCAGGAGGTTGAGGTTGGCGCGGGGCTTGGCCATGAGCTCGTTGTAGCGGGTCATGCCGCAGTAGGTGACCTTGACGGCCGCGCCGCGGGTCGAGCGGATGAGGCGGTCGAGCTGGAGGATTTTGCCCTCGGTCATCTTTTTGGAGTCCTGGGCGCCGGCGGCGCGCCAGGCGTCGATGGCGTCGCGGTCGGCGATGACGGTGGCCGCGACAACCGGGCCGAAGAAGTCGCCCTTGCCGCTTTCGTCGAGGCCGGCGTGGCTCTCGAACCAGTCGGGGTTGAGCACCTCGTCGTAGCCGAGTTTCGGGGTTTTGGTGATCTCGGGTTCGAGCACGTCGCGCACGAAGTCCTCGGTGCCCTTGCCGGCGAGCACGACCTTGCCGCTGGTGTAGGCGGTGACGTTGAGCTTGAGGTGCTCGGCCTTGTAGGCGAAGCGGGTGTAGGCGACCTCGAACGGGGTCCAGCGGCGCGCTTCGCAGTGGGCGCGCAGGGCGTCCATCTGGGCGTCGTCGAGCTTGACCGTGTAGCTGGAAAGTTTCTTGGGGGCCTCGTCGTCGGAGGTCGGCTTCTTGGGCATCGGGTGATTGGCCACAAAAAGCGCGGAAAGCACAAAAAAAATCGGCGTTGGCTTCGCCGGGGGTTTTGCGCCTGCTGTGCGCCTCGTGGCTGAAAATCTGATCCGACAAGGCAAGAGGTTCCAGGCGGCGCTGCTGGCGTGGTTCGACGTGGAGCGGCGGCGGCTGCCGTGGCGCGAGGAGCCGTCGGTGTATCGCACGGTGGTGAGCGAGTTCATGCTTCAGCAGACGCAGGTGAAGACGATGCTGCCGTATTTCGCGCGGTGGATGGAGGCGCTGCCCGACTTCGCGGCGCTGGCGGCGGCCGACGAGGCGCGGGTGCTGCGGCTTTGGGAGGGCCTGGGCTATTATTCGCGGGCGCGCAATTTGCACCGGCTGGGCCGGGAGCTGGCCGCGCGCGACACGTTGCCCACGACGCCCGCGGAGTGGCGCGAGCTGCCCGGCATCGGCCCCTACACGGCGGCGGCGGTGACGAGCATTTCGTTCGGCGCGGAGGCGGCCGTGGTCGATGGCAACGTGGTGCGCATCCTCACGCGGCTGACCGCCGACGCGCGCGCGTTCGCCAACAGCGGCGAGGCGGCCAAGGTATTGACCCCGCTGGCCGAGGCGTTGCTCAACCGCACGCGTCCGGGCGACCACAATCAGGCGATGATGGAGCTGGGCGCGACCGTGTGCCTGCGGCGAAGGCCGTTGTGCACGGTGTGTCCGGTGCGGGAGTTTTGCGCGGGGGCTCGCTCGGGCGAACCGGAGGCGTTTCCCCGGCTGGCGGCCAAGGTGATCGAACAGGTGAGCGTGATCCGCGCGTGGTGCCGGGCGAACGGGCGGCTATTGTTGCACCGGGCCGCGGGGTCCGCCCGACGGCTGGCCGGCCAGCACGAGCTGCCGACGGCGGAGCAGCTGGGGCTGGGCGACGACACGGTGATGCGGGGGGCGTTGCTGGCGAAGCGCAAACGCGGGATCACGCGGTTCGCGATCACGGAGTTTATCCACGAGGCCACGCCGGAGGTGCTAGCGGCGGCGCAGCGGGCCGCGGCAAACGCGGGCGCGGGCGGCGGGGAGCTGGTATGGGTGACGCCGGAGGAACTGGCCGAACTGACGTTGTCCGGACCGCACCGGCGCTGGATCACGGAACTGCTGGCCCGGCGCTGACGCGCCGCCCGACCGGGAAAAAACACCGCGCCGGCGTTTAATGCGTGGCGAAACCGCTTCGCTTCGGTTTGGGAAAAGGCATGACCAAGCTGCTCTGCGTCTATTGTTCATCGAGCTCCGGGCTCGCCCCCAAATATTACGCGGCCGGCGAGGAGCTGGGGCGCGGTCTGGTGGCGCACGGCTGGGACGGGTTGATCTACGGCGGCGGCAACGCGGGGCTGATGGGCGTGGTGGCGCGCAGCGTGCAGGCCGCGGGCGGTCGCGTGGTCGGCGTCATCCCCGATTTCATGCAGGAACGCGAGCTGGCCTTCACCGCCGCCGACGAACTCGTGGTGGTGCCGACCATGCGCGAACGCCGGCGGTTGATGGAGGAGCGCGCCGACGCGTTCGTGACGCTGCCCGGCGGCATCGGCACGTTGGAGGAGCTGGCGGAGATCCTGGTTTCTCGCTATCTCAACCGGCACGCCAAGCCGCTGGTGCTGGTCAACCAGGACGGATTTTACGACGACCTGTTGCGATTCTTCGGTCGCATGACGCGGGAAAACTTCAAGGCCCCGGGCTTGGAACGAGCCCTGCGGGTGACGCCCGACGTCGCGGGCGTGTGGGCGGCGCTGGACGGCCCCGAGGTTTTCGAGGCCGACGCGTTGTGGCGCTGATTCCACGCCACGTTCAACCCGGAGGGTGGGCATTCCTGCCCACGATCCTTCTCCGCCGCCCCCGCGCGTCCGTCATTCCTCCGCCAGACGCAGGCGCTCGGCTTCGCCGCCCTTCAGCTCGCGGCTGAGGTAGCTGTAGATCGCGGGGATCACGAACAGCGTCAGCAGCGTGCCGAACACCATGCCGCCGACCACGGCGACGCCCATCGACACGCGGCTGCCGGCGCCCGCGCCGAGGGCGAGCGCGATGGGCAGAATGCCGAGGATGGTCGAGAGACTGGTCATGAGGATCGGACGGAAGCGCGAGGCGGCGGCGTCCTCGATGGCCTGCCGGACGTCGAGCCCGGCGATCTTTCGCTGGTTGGCGAACTCCACGATGAGGATGCCGTTCTTGGTGATCAGACCGATGAGCATGACCAGTCCGATCTGGCTGAAGATGTTGAGCGTGTTGCCGGTCGCCTGAAGCGTCACCAGCGCGCCGGCGAGCGCGAGCGGCACCGACAGCATGATGATGAGCGGATCGCGGAAGCTCTCGAACTGCGCGGCGAGCACCAGATAGACCAGCAGCAGCGCGAAGAGGAAGACATAGACCAGGCTCGACGAGCTGTCGGCGAAATCGCGCGACTGGCCGGCGAGCTCGGTGGTGAAGCGGTCGTCGAGCACGCGGTCGGCGATCGCCCGCATGGCCGCGATGCCGTCGCCGATGGTCCGGCCCGGCGCGAGGTCGGCGGAGATGGTGGCCGAACTGTATCGATTGAACCGATACAACGTCGGCGGGCTGCTCGACTCGGTGACGTGGATGACGTTGTCGAGCGGGATCATCTCGCCCGTGGCGGAGCGCACGTGGATGCGCCCGAGATCGTCGGGCCGGCTGCGGTCGGCGCGCGTCAGCTGTCCGATCACCTCGTATTGGTTGTCGTCGAGGATGAAGTAGCCGTAGCGCTGGCCGCTGAGGGTGAACTGGAGCGTCTCGGCGATGTCGCGCACGGAAACGCCGAGGGCCTGGGCGCGGTTGCGGTCGATCTCGATGCGCAGCTCGGGTTTGTTGAAGCGCAGGTTGGCGTCCACGAAGCCGAAGGTCGGATCCTCGCCGGCGGCCTTGAGAAACTCCGGCAGCACGCGCTCGAGCTCGGAGAGCTGCGGGGCCTGGATCACGAACTGCACGGGCGAGCGGGAGCGGCGGTCGCCGATGGTCGGCTCCTGTTGCACCGAGGCGCGGGGGCCGGGCACCTGGGCGAGGCGCGCGGCGAGATCGGCGGCGATCTGCGCCTGGGTGCGGCCGCGTTGATCGGGCGGCACCAGGGTGAGGCGGGCGAAGCCGGAATTGACGCTGGCGGCCGCGCCGAAGCCCGGGGCGGTGATGGTGATGCCTTCGGTGACCTCGTCGGGCAGCACCTCGTTGACGACCGCGTCGATGCCGTCCATGTAGCCGAGCATGGCCTCGTAGGACGTGCCCTCGGGGGCGCTGGCGCTGATGCGCAGGCTGCTGCGGTCTTCAAGCGGGGCGAGCTCGCGGGGCAGTCCGGTGAGCAGCCACCAGGTAACCCCGAGGCAACCGATCAAAATCGGGAGCACCAGCCAGCGGACCTGGAGAAAGCCGTGGAGCAGGCGACGGTAGGCCTCGGCCATGCGTCGGAAGAACGGTTCGGAGGCGCGATAAAACCAGCCGTGGCCGGAGTGGCTGCGCAGCATCCGGGTGCTGAGCATGGGCGTGAGCGTGAGCGCCACAAAGGACGACACGATCACGCTGCCGGCGAGGACCAGGCCGAACTCCTTGAAGAGTTGTCCGGTGAGTCCGCCGAGAAACAGCAGCGGCATGAACACGGCGGCGAGCGCGGTGGTGGTGGAGATGACCGCGAAGAAGATTTCCTTGGTGCCGATCAGGCCGGCCTGGATCGGGTCCATGCCCTGCTCGATCTTGGTGTAGATGTTTTCCAACACGACGATGGCGTCGTCCACCACCAGGCCGATGGCGAGGACCATGGCCAGCAACGTGAGCACGTTGATGGAGAATCCGGCCAGATACATGATGAAGAACGCCGAGATCAGCGCGATGGGGATCACGATGATCGGGATGAGGGTCGAGCGCCATTCCCGCAGGAACAGGAAGATGATCACCACGACCAGACCCATCGCGAGGAAGATGGTCTGCTTCACCTCCGAGATGGAATCGCGCACGAAGTCGGAGACGTCGAAACCGTAGCTGATTTCGATGTCGGCGGGCAGTTCGGGGCGGATGGCCTCGACGCGTTTTTTGAACTCGTCGGAGATGGCCACGAAGTTGGCCCCGGGCTGCGGGCGCAGGACCACGCCGACCATGGGCGTGCCGTCGCGCTTGAGCACGGTGCGTTCGTTGAGCGGGGCGAGCTCGGCGTGGCCGATGTCGCGCAGGCGCACGAGCGCGTCGCCGTCGCGCTTGATGATGAGGTCGTTGAACTCCTCCGGGGTCGAGATGCGGCTGAGCGTGCGCACGGTGAGCTCGACCTGCTCGCCCTCGATGCGGCCGGAGGGCAGCTCGACGTTGGAGGCGTCGAGGGCGTTGCGCACGTCGAGCGGAGTCAGCCGGTAGGCGGCGAGCCGCGCCGGATCGATCCAGAGGCGCATCGAGTATTCCTTGTCGCCCCAGATATCCACTTCGCTGACGCCGACGATGGTCTGAAGGCGCGCCTTGAAGACGTTGTCGGCGTAGGCAGTGAGCTCGAGCAGGGAGCGCAAACTGCTGCGCACGCCGAGAAAGACCACGGGAAAGTTGTCGGCGTCCTGCTTGGAGACGCGGGGCGGATCGGCGTCGGGCGGGAGTTGGCCGATGGCACCGGAGACCTTGTCGCGCACGTCGTTGGCGGCGGTTTCGAGGTCCACGCCGAGCTCGAACTCAAGGGTGATGGTGCTGCGTCCGTCGCGGCTGACCGAGGTGAGGCTGCGAATGCCGGGCACGGCGTTGACCTCCTCCTCCAAGATGGCGGTGATGCGCGACTCGATGATCTGGGCGTTGGCCCCGGGGTAGCCGGTGGACACGGAGATGACGGCGGGGTCCGAAACCGGAAACTCGCGCACGCCGAGCAGGCTGTAGCTGACCGCGCCGAAGATGACGAGCAGGGTGGACATGACCGTGGCCAGCACGGGCCGACGGATGCTGATCGACGAGAGGCTCATGCCGAGGACCTCCCGGTGGGGCGGCCCGAAATCCTAAACGCAAAGCGAATCCTGAATCGAAAATGGTGAGACATGGGAAGGTGCTTCAGTTGTTGGCGGCCTCGGGTTTCTCGACGGGGCGGACGGGGGCTCCCGGACGGATTTGCAACTGGCCCGAGGTAATGACGACGTCGCCGGCCTTGAGGCCCGAGGTGATCTGGATTTCGCGGTCAAGGCGGATGCCGGTCTGCACGACGCGGGGGGCGGCCTTGCCGTCCTCGATCACATAGACGGTCTGCTGGTTGAGCCCGGGGATCACGGCCGCGGCGGGGATGAGGATCGCGTCGGGGATGGTGCGCAGCGGAAGCCGCACGGTGGCGAAGGCGCCGGGGAGGATGCGACCGTCGGGGTTGGCGGCCCGGGCGCGCAGGCGAATGGTGCGGGTGACCTCGTCGATGCGCGGCTCGATGGCATAGACGCTGGCCGTGATGGGATCGGCCGCGCCGGCGATGCGGACCTCGATCGCCGCGCCGGTCCGCAGGCGGTCCATGTGACGCTCGGCCACGGTGAACTCGATCTTGAGGGTGGAAAGATTTTGCAACGTGGCGACGCGCGCGCCGGGCGTGAGGTAGGTGCCGGCGCTGATGTGGCGGAGGCCGACGCGGCCATCGAAGGGGGCGCGCACGCGGGTTTTTTCGAGGCGGGCGTTGATGAGCGCGGCCTCGGCCTCGAGCACCTTGAGCTCGTTGAGGGCGACGTCGTAGGCCTCCTGGCTGGCGCCCTGGACCTTGAGGAGCTGCTGCTGGCGTTCGGACTGCACGCGGGCGAGGCCGATGCGGGCGTTGGCGCGGTCGAGCTCGGCCTGGAGTTCGGTGTCGTTGGTTTTGAAGAGCAGGTCGCCGGCGGCGACGGCGGAGCCTTCGGTGAAGTTGATTTCGGTGACCAGGCCGGAGACTTCGCTGGTGAGCTCGACGGCCTCCTCGGCGACGATGGTGCCGGTGGCGGTGATCTTTTCTTCAAGCGATCCCGGTTTCACGACATGCGTGAACACCGGCAGGGCGGCGCGTTCCCCGCGGGCGGCGGACGGCGCGGACGGCGCGGCGGCCGTCCGGGAAGTCAGGCGTTGGCCGGCGACGACGGCGGCGATGATGGCCAGCAGGAGGAGTCCGTAGAGAAGCAGCTTTTTGGGCATTTCGCCCCAGCGTGCCCAAAAGGAACCGCCGCGCAATGCGTGACAGGCGGGTTTCCGCGATAAAGTCAGCGCTTGGGGACCCAGGCGTCCTTCAACGTGATGGTGCGGTTGAAGACCGGGCGGTCCGCCGAGTGGTCCTTCGCGTCGGGCGTGAAGTAGCCGAGGCGTTCGAATTGCACGACGGCACCGGGCGGGAGGTTCGCGAGCGAGGGTTCGAGGCGCGCAGTGACGATCTCAAGCGAGGCGGGGTTGACGTGTTGGAGGAAGTCGTCGTCGGCGCCGGGCTCGGCCACGGTGAAGAGGCGGTCGTAGAGGCGGACCTCGGCGGGGATGCTTTCAGTGGCGCTGACCCAGTGGATGGTGCCTTTGACCTTGCGGGCGGAGTCGGGCTGGCCGGCGCGCGTGGCGAGGTCGGCGGTGCAACGGATCTCAACGATGTTGCCGGCGTCGTCTTTGACGAGTTCCTCGAATTTGATGATGCAGGCGTATTTCAACCGCACCTCGCCGCCGGGCTTGAGGCGGAAGTATTTCGGCGGGGGGACTTCGGCAAAGTCGTCCGCGTCGATGAAGACCTCGCGGGTGAGATGAACGACGCGGGTGGCGGGCGTCTCGGCCTGCGGGGTGTTGGTGGCGGTGCAGGCAATGGTCTCGTTTTCGGCGAGGTTGGTGAGAACGAGCTTGATCGGACGCAGCACGGCGAGGCGGCGTTCGGAGCTCTGGTTGAGTTCGTCGCGCACGGCGTGTTCGAAGACGGCGAGGTCGGTGAGGCTTTCGTATTTGGTGACGCCGAGTCCGGTGACGAAGCGACGGAGCGCGGAGGCGGGAATGCCGCGGCGGCGCAGGCCGGAGATCGTGGGCATGCGCGGATCGTCCCAGCCGGCGACGATCTTTTCGGAGACGAGTTTGAGGAGCTTGCGCTTGCTGACGATGGTGTAACCGAGGTGGAGCTTGGCGAATTCGTATTGCCGGGGCAGCGGGCGGGAGAGACCGAGGTTCTCAAGAATCCAGTCGTAGAGCGGACGGTGAACCTCGAACTCGAGCGTGCAGACGCTGTGGGTGATGCCTTCGAAGTAGTCACTGAGGCAGTGGGCGAAGTCGTAGAGCGGATAGATGCACCACTTGTCGCCGGTCTGATGGTGGGCGACGTGGCGGATGCGGTAGATCAGCGGGTCGCGCAGCCAGATGTTGGGCGAGGCCATGTCGATCTTGGCGCGCAGCGAGCGCGCGGCGTCGGGAAACTCGCCGGCGCGCATGCGGCGGAAGAGGTCGAGGTTTTCCTCGGGCGTGCGATCGCGGTAGGGGCTGTTGCGGCCGGGTTGCTCGGGGCTGCCGCGGTAGGCCTCGGTCTCGGCCGGGGTGAGGTCGCAGACGTAGGCGTGTCCGCGGCGGATGAGCTCCTCGGCGCAGGCGTAGAGGGCGTCGAAATAGTTGCTCGCGAAGAAGGGCTCGACGTCGGCGGAACCGGCGGCGGCGGGCGCGGCGAAATAGTTGACCTCGGCGGCGGAGGCGGCGCCGCGAGGCTGGAGACCGAGGCAGTGGTCGGCCCAGCCGGCGATGAGCCAGCGCACGTCGGCGGTGATGGACTCGACGTATTCGACGTCCTCTTTCACCGGGTTGGTGTCGTCGAAGCGGAGGTTGCAGCGGCCGTTGTTTTCGCGGGCGAGGCCGAAGTTGAGGCAGATGGACTTGGCGTGGCCGATGTGCAGGTAGCCGTTGGGCTCCGGCGGAAACCGGGTGACGATTTGCGGGTAGCGGTTTTCGGCGACGTGGCCGGCGACGATGTCGCGGATGAAATCGGAAGGGGCGGGTGCCGGGGTCTCGGGCTGTGCTGCGCTCATAAAATCGGGGAGAATGCCGCCGACGCTCGCCGGGAGGCAAGCGCCGAGCGTGCGCTCAGTCGCGCCTTTTGCGGTTCAAACGTCCGTCTCCGGATCGGAGTTTCGAATGAGGTGTCCGCTTTCTCGTTCCTCTTTGTCTTTCGTCGTTCTTTCGTTCGCCCGTGGCGCGGTTACGAGCCGGGATAGAGAATGACGAACGATAAAGAGGAAGGGAGAAAGATGGGGAGGCTTGGATGCAGCCGCCGGAACTCCCCGACCGGTCGGGCTCAACACGGCTGTCCGCAGTTTGAATTACACCCGGCGACTCTCGGAGACGTCAGGGGCCGACGATGACTTTGGGGCCGGCGGGCCCGGCCGAGCCGCCTTTGCGCTCCAGCGTGACGGCGAAGCCGGCGGTGGTTTCGACGGGAGTGGCGGTCTTGAAGCGGTGCAGGGCGTCGCCGGTGATCGCGTCGGTGGTGAATACGCCGGCGTCCACCGGCGCGTCGGGCCGGCTGGAGTCGATGATCCAGAATTGATAGTCGCGGCCGGTGTCGGGAGCGGGCAACCGCGAGACGGTCA
>Ga0079224_100010202_pt1 | contig 12873 bp, 13 predicted proteins | sample Stecom2015_FD_80414 | JGI IMG/M metagenome (GOLD analysis project Ga0079224, IMG submission 80414) | Agricultural soil microbial communities from Utah to study Nitrogen management - Steer compost 2015 | ecosystem: Environmental > Terrestrial > Soil > Agricultural land | place: USA: Utah...
CCGGAAACAAAAAAAGCATGGGGTAGGTAGTCGGGTACCGCGATCCTTCCGAATGTCTTGACGAACTGTGCATATTCAACGGTATATATATCCGAATTGGATGGATTGGTAATGGCTGCGCGGAGGAGGCTGGTTGTAAACGCTGCATCGTTCACCATTTTCGGGTGGTTGTATCCCAATGGAACCGAGGCGAAACAAGTGAAAAAATCAAGGAGTTCACGCCCGTGTTTCGAATCGTAGATGGTTACGCCGCGACTGCGCTCCATATCGAAGGTCATATCATATCCATCGGCGAGGATGTAGTCGGCTAACGTGTGGTGCACTTCTCCCGGAGTTACAGCGATTTGGTACATCATCATACGGATTGGTTATGCCCAAACTTAGATAAAATTGCTTTAAAATGCAACGTAATTTGCGTGTTTTTGCAGCTTTTGTTGGTTTAGGCGCGTTAAACCTCATTTTTTATGCCAGCTGCTCATGAAGGCCCAGGATGCCGGTCAGTCCACCTGTATGGATAACCAGTACGCGGTCGCCGGTATTGAAATAATCGCGCTTGGCGAGGTCAAACACCGCGTACAGCAATTTGCCCGTGTAAACCGGCTCGATGAGAATGCCTGTTTGGGCAGTAAAGTACTTGATAAAGGCGTTGAGGGTGGGCGATGTTTTGGCGTATCCACCAAAGTGGTAGTCCGGATGGCTCGTTAATCGGTCAAGCTGCGCGTCCGGATATAATGCACGGACAGCGTCGGGAATAAAGTCGCCACCCGCCAGTACCGAGACGCCATGCAATCGGGTGGCCGGGGCCAGGCTTGCGCACCCGTGGTGCAAGCCGGCGATTGTTGTACCTGTGCCGCAGGCACAGAAAATATGGTCGTAAGTATGCGGTAGCTCGTCGATGAGCTCGGCGCATCCCTTTGCGCCTTCGGTGCTGTGGCCCCCCTCGTCAACGAAATAGGCTTGCGGGTCATCTGCAGCGTATTGCGCATACAGCAGCGGTTTGTTCCGATAGGTTGTCCGGTCCACGAACCGCAATTCCATGCCATATACGTTGCACAGCGAGAGGTTGGGGTTGGATACGGCCTCCCCACGCACAAACCCGGTTGTCTTGAAGCCGAACGTCGCGCCGGCACACGCCGTGGCCAGCAGGTGGTTGGACCAGGCACCGCCGAAGGTCACAAGGTGCGTCTTTCCCGCGCTGTGCGCCGATTGGAGTATGTATTTGAGTTTACGCCATTTATTGCCCGAAATGAAAGGGTGTATCCGATCGTCGCGCTTGATGTCCACCCTGACCGATTTATCGTCGAATAACGCGAAATCAAGCGTTTCTATAGGGCTATGGATATCGAATGGAATCACAAGGCAACCGCATTTAAAACTTGTCGTCATTGCGAAACTGTGTTGGGTTGTGCGAGTTGAAGCAATCTTCGACGAAAACAGATTGCTTCGCTCTACCGCACTTTCCCTATTCGCTTGCTCGCAATGACGCAAAAGGCAATGACGCCGAGGGTAAAGTACGGGGCAAACGCTCTTGCAATGACGATTAATCGTTTATGTTTTTAAATGCGGTTGCCCTGATGGTATCACTGGGATACAGCAAATGTAGGCTTTTTTTTTAATTTTGCGCCATGGCAGACCTGGTAGCATTGGAAGAGTCGGACGAGCAGGATTTATATGAACACCTGCGTATTGTTGTGGACAAGGGGCAAGCCTTGTTGCGCATCGACAAGTTTTTGATGAACCGCATCGAGCATGCCTCGCGTAACCGTATTCAGCATGCCATTACTGCGGGTACGGTATTGGTAAATGGCATGCCCGTAAAAGCCAGTTACAAGGTAAAGCCTGCAGATGTCATCGCGGTGGTGTTGCCTCACCCCCCGCGCGATACCGAAGTGTACCCCGAGGATATTCCGATACACATTGCGTATGAAGATGACGATCTGCTGGTCGTCAACAAGGAAGCGGGTATGGTCGTGCATCCCGGCTATAATAATTATACCGGCACCCTGGTCAACGCCTTGGCTTATCATTTTACCCAACTCCCTGAGCTGCCTGGCAATGATGGAAGGCCCGGCTTGGTCCACCGTATCGACAAGGACACCAGTGGCTTGCTCGTGGTGGCCAAAAATGAATGGGCGATTACCTTCTTGGCCAAGCAATTTTTCGAGCATTCCGTCTCGCGCAGGTATGTGGCGCTGGCTTGGGGTGATATCGATCAGGACGGTACCGTCACGGGTTACATCGGCCGCAGTGTCAAGGATCGCAAGGTGATGGCCGTGTACGACGACGAGACGAAAGGAAAGTGGTCCGTCACCCACTACCGAGTCTTGGAGCGCTTGGGCTACGTCACGCTGTTGGAATGCCAGCTCGAAACCGGGCGTACCCACCAGATTAGGGCGCATATGCAGTCCATCGGCCATCCCCTGTTTAACGATGCGGTGTACGGAGGCGACCGCATTTTGAAGGGCACGGTGTTTTCGAAGTACAAGCAGTTTGTCGAAAACTGCTTCGCGGTGTTGCCGCGGCAGGCCCTCCACGCGCGCAGCTTGGGTTTTATCCATCCTACCACCCGCAAATTCATGGAGTTTGACACACCATTGCCCGACGATTTCCGTTTATGTTTAGATAAATGGCGGGCCTATGGCGCGGCTTCTGCACCGGATGTCTAGCAGACCCTCGGTTCGTGCCTTATCCCAATTTTTGAATGATTAGCAAATATGTCAGCAGCGTTTATAGATTATAACGGGAATCTAATTCCCGAAAAAGAAGCGATATTCACTTCCGAAAACCGATCCTTCCGGTATGGAGACGGCCTGTTTGAGACGATGCGCTGGATGGATGGCGACGTTCGTTTTTTGGACTATCACCTGGAACGCCTGCACCAAAGCATGGCTATGCTCCACCTGGATAGCCCACAACGCTTTGACGCGGACTTCATACGTACGCAGGCCGATAGGCTCATCCGGAAAAACAACTTGCAGGGAGAACACGTGCGCTTGCGCCTGCACGTATTCCGTGACGGGGGAGGACTCTACGGTCCAGCTCGGAACAAGGCATCTTACGTGCTGGGTTGTACGAAGCTGCACAAAGACGATCTCACGCATCGAAAAGTCGGCCTCATCATCGATGTCTACCCCGAGTATCGCAAAGCGGCGAGCGAGCTGTCGGGCATTAAGTCCGCCAATGCCTTGGTTTACGTCATGGCCGGACTCTACCGAAAGAACCAGGATTTGGATGACGTGCTTATCCTCAACCAAAATGGCCATGTATGCGAATCGCTGAGTTCGAATGTCTTTTTTTGGTACGAAAAGAAACTTTACACGCCCGCCATCAGCGAGGGGTGTATAGCGGGCGTGATGCGGCGGGTCGTCATCGAAATGGCCTTGGACAGCGGCCTGGAAGTTATAGAAGCGCAGATCCATCCCGACATCCTGCGCGAGGCGGACGAGATTTTCCACACTAATGCAATCTACGGCGTGCAATGGGTCATGGGCTACAAGCAAAAGCGGTATTTCAACCGCATATCCCGCATGTTGCAGGAGAAGCTGGCCACCTGGCGGCAGGCCGAGGCGCATTCTTGACTTGGGGACTGGTGTCGCGCGTTATGAGCCATGCCACTCCATTTTTTTGTAAGTTTGTGTCATGCAAAACCATGAGGCCTACATGCGGCGTTGTATGGAGCTGGCCCGCTTAGGTGCGGGACAGGTCAGTCCCAACCCCATGGTGGGCGCCGTGCTCGTCCATCAGGGCAAGGTGATTGGAGAAAACTACCATCGGAAATACGGACAAGGCCATGCCGAGGCGCTGGTGATACAGGATGTCTGCGAACGATATGGCGAAGACGCGCCGTCTATTTTTAAGGAAAGCACGTTGTATGTCAATCTGGAACCCTGCGCACACCACGGAAAAACGCCTCCCTGCGCGGCGCTGATCGTCGAAAAGGGCATCCGCCAGGTAGTGGTGGGTTGTGGCGATCCTTTCGGGAGCGTCAATGGCCAAGGCATAGCGATATTGCGCGAGGCGGGCGTGCACGTACTGGAGGATGTGTGTGTCGACGAAGCGACCTGGCTCAACCGAAGGTTTTTTACCCGAGTACGTAAGAACAGGCCCTATATCATCTTGAAGTGGGCCGAAACAGCCAATGGATATTTTGCCCCGGTCGATGGCAGTCAGCGTTGGATATCAGGAGCGGTAGCCCAGCAGCTCGTGCACCGTTGGCGAACCGAAGAGGACGCCGTGCTCGTTGGCACGAACACCGCACTGGCCGACAACCCCCAGTTGACCGTACGCGAATGGACAGGGAGGAACCCCGTCAGGATATTGGTAGACCGCACGCTGCGCGTGCCTGACGACGCAGCCATTTATGGCTCCAGTGCATCCGTTATCATTTTCAACGAATCCAAGGCGGACTGGGAAGGAAACCGAAAATATATTGCGCTGGAGCATTTTGGGCTGTATCTGCCTGAGAAAATCGCGTATCAGTTGTATTTAATGGACATCCAATCCGTGATCGTGGAGGGCGGCGCGCAGCTGCTGTCTTCTTTTATCGCATCGGGCTTGTGGGACGAGGCGCGTGTCTTTCGATCGCCCCAGGAATGGTCTGACGGCATCCCCGCGCCACGCTTGGTAAAAAAAGCAAGCTCAACGCAGGCGGCCGGCGCGGACTCCTTATTGATTTACAGAAACGACTGACAGCTTAGCTGGTTTACGATGGACTTTTATATAGCGGCGATTATTCAGGCACTTTGTTTTGGCCCGTTGGTATTTGGGCTATTCCTGACCTTGAAGATTTTCAATATCCCCGATATCACGGCCGACGGCAGTTATACGCTCGGCGCCGTAGTCACTGCGCTTTGCCTAGTCAATGACTACTCCATCGTCTGGGCGTTTGTATTGTCCGCGGCCAGTGGTGCATTGGCTGGAAGCATAACCGGCTGGATTCACACGCGTTTGCGCATCCACGCCCTGTTGTCCGGTATTTTGGTGATGACGGCGCTGTACTCGATTAACCTGACCCTCATGGGACGCTCCAACATCCCGCTGTTGACCCAAAACTCCTTGTTCGACTGGTTTTCTCCATTTTCGAATAGCGACGGGAATGCCCTGCTGGCCGTGGGCACCCTCGTTGTGTTGTTCTTGGGAATATTGGCGTATCTCCTGCGCACCGATTTTGGCATTGCGATGCGGGCAACTGGCGATACGGAGAGTATGGTGCGTGCGCAAGGCGTCAATACCGCTGCCATGAAGGTGTGGGGCTTGGCGATCGCAAACGCGTTGATAGCGATGAGCGGCAGCCTGATTGCCCAGTATCAAGGATTTACCGATATCAATATGGGAATCGGGATCGTGATCAGTGGATTGGGGGCCGTCATGATCGGCGAGACGCTTATCAATTACCTCAACGTGTCGTCCATGCTGCTGATGCTGGTATGCGTGCTGGCCGGGGTGGTCGCCTTCCAGCTGATGCTGGCGCTCGCTCTAGATCTGGGCATCAATCCCAACTTGTTAAAACTGGCCACCGCCTTGCTCGTCCTGCTCATCGTGGCATTGCCGCGGGCGGGAACGTGGGTTTCACTCAAACGCTGATGTGCCAATGCTTGTCCTTGACCAACTCCAACTGACGTTTAACGCCGGCAAGGCGAATGCCCTCACCGCCATCGATCTCGATCACTTAATATTGGAAGCCGGTGAGTTTATGGTGGTGCTGGGAGCCAACGGATCGGGGAAGAGCACGCTGCTCAATTTGGTGGCAGGGAGTTTAATCCCCGATCGGGGTACCATCGCCTTGGGCGGCGAAGACCTGACTCGACTTCCGGATTACCGGCGCAGTCGGCGCATTGCCCGGGTTTTCCAAAACCCCTTGGCGGGTACGGCGGGCACACTGACCGTCCTCGATAATTTCCGGCTGGCTGCAATGCGTGGCGTGCCCAAAGGGCTGCGTGTGGGGACGGGGCCAGGCTTCCGCCAGCAGGTGCGGGAGCGGGTGGCCACGTTAGGCATGGGTTTGGAAGACAAGCTACAACAAACGATCGGAACGCTGAGTGGTGGGCAACGCCAGGCGCTCACCTTGCTCATGTCCGTAATGGCGGACGTCGATGTGCTACTACTCGATGAGCCCACCGCTGCATTGGATCCGCGAACTGCGCAACAGGTCATGGAAATCGCAGATCGCCTAATCCGTGAAAATAACCTTATTGCCCTTTTGGTCACCCACCACATCCACGAGGCGCTGCGCTATGGCGATCGTCTGGTTCAAATGCGCAACGGGCAGATCGTCCGCGACTTGCGGAACGATGAGAAGTATCGGCTCTCCCACGCCGAGGTGGTGGAGTGGTTTGGCTACTGGTAGGCAATACGCTAACGTGAGGTAGCCACCTTTCGGCAGCTCATAAGAAAGGCTAGGGATCTCGTTGAAAAAATCCTATTTTTACCCTAACCAATTATAATTCCCATGCAAGTCTCCGAAGACATTTTACATTTTGCGTGGAAGTATCGGCTGTACCGGTCTGGTCCCTTGCAGACCGAATGTGGGGAACCGGTGGCTGTGTTGGCCGTGGGCTTCCATAATAAGGATGCTGGTCCGGATTTTAGCCAATGTCGCGTACGTATCGGCGATACCGAATGGGTAGGCAATGTAGAACTGCACGTTCGCTCTTCCGACTGGACAAGGCATCGCCATCAGCACGACAAGGCTTATAACAACGTAATCCTCCACGTGGTGTTCGAACACGACGTGGACGTAAGGCGCGAGGACGGAACTATACTGCCCACCCTGGCCATGCGCGAAAGGATGTTCCCACAGATGCTCCACCAGCACCGCGAATTGATGAGCGGTATGTATTGGATTCCTTGCGAACGGCAGTTGCATGAAGTCCCGAGCATCAAAGTAGATCATTGGCTGGACCGTATGCTAGTCGAGCGTCTCGAGTCGCGCACGGGGCAGTTAGCGGCTTTGCTCAATCAATGCCAAGGCAGTTGGGAGGAGGTGGCGTACAGGTGGCTGGCACGCGCATTTGGATTTAAGGTCAATGCCGAGGCTTTCGAGCAATTAGCGCATCGGGTGCCGTTAAGCCTCTTTGAAAAGTACCGCGCGGATCCGATCTTGGTTGATGCGCTCTATTTCGGGCAGGCCGGGCTGCTGGAAGAGGAATCGGCCGAAGGGATGTATCCCCGGCAACTGCTACGGGAGTACCAATACTTAAAACGCTTGCACGGACTGACGCCACTCCAGCCCAGCCAGTGGAAATTCATGCGTATGCGGCCAGCGAACTTCCCGACGCAGCGGATTGCACAGTTTGCGGCCCTGTTGCGGCAGCGCGGACGACTCTTTGCCAACATGCTCGCCGTATCGGACGTACGCGAAATCCGTTCATGGTTTTCGGCGCTGCCTGTACACCCTTACTGGCAGGAGCACTACCGTTTCGGGGGCAAACCGACTCGGCATTCCGGACAGCTTGGCGAGTCTTCCATTTCGCTTTTGCTCGTCAATGTCGTGGCCGTAATTTTGTTTGGCTATGGCAAATATGTGGGCAAAGAAACGTATATTTACCGCTCAATAGCGTTGCTGGAAGCAGTAGGCGCCGAGAAAAACGCGTTGTTGCATCGATTCGCGGCATTAGGAGTACATGCGCCGGCCGCCTCAACGACCCAAGCGCTGCTGCATATGAAAACTTCCTATTGTGACAAAAAGCGTTGCCTGGATTGCGGCATAGGCACGCATATCATTCAACGAAGTCGAGAAATATGAACAAGCTTCTTTTATTCTGCGAACAACGTTCCTTTGGCGTTTGCACCTATATCGGGGAGCGTTTCGGTATCTCAATCTCCAAGTTGAGGCTGTTTTTTATTTACAGTTCGTTCATCGCGGTAGGGTTCCCCGTTGTCGTGTATTTTCTTGCGGGCGTGGTCCTCGACTTCCGCAACTATGTCAAGCGCATGCGTAGGCAGTTGTGGGACGCCTAATCAGGTGCGCACTTTCAGCGACAGTCCTCCTTACTTTTTATTATACCGCCAATATCCGGGCGATGTCCTCATGGCCCTTGTCGGCTGCGAGGTCGGCTGCAGTCTTGCCGGAGTCGTCCCTCGCCTCAACGGACGCGCCGTTCTCCAATAACAGAATAATCATATCGATATTCCCGTTCTGGGCGGCCATATGCAATGGCGTAACACGCGACGACTGAAAAACGTTGACTTCGGCACCACCTTCTACCAACAGCTTTGCGATGCCGAGATAATTGCTGCCGGCCGCCGTATGGATCGGATATACGTCATAGCCGTTCTGCGATTGGATGTTCGGGTCCGCCCCCTTGTACAAAAGGTAACGGACGATATCCTCGCGGTTAAAATGAGACGCGATACCGAGGGGGGTAAATCCGTGGTCAGAAACTTGGTTGAGAAGGCCGGCATCGTCCGCCAGCGCCTGCATGACGGCTTCCTCCAATCCGGCCGCAGCCGCTTCGTGGATGGTCGTCTGCTTGAGGTGCTTGAGCAGTACTTTGATGATCTGGGCTTTGTTGTAATAGCAAGCTAAGAGCAAGGGGGAGATGTCGTGACTGGTGCGCTCGTGCGCTAGCCCGGGGTTTCCGTGCAGCAGATCGTCAATAGCGGCGGCATTGCCCGTTTCGATATATTCTTCCAGTATGCTTAGACTCATAGTGTGTACATCGCTCGGTTTGGAACCACGAATTAACTAAAAAAAATCAAACTCCGTCGCATATCCCGGCAAATAGATACGGTTAATCGCCAAGAACGTTGTTTATAATCGACTTTGCAAGCTTTATTGGGGCGTCGAATGGGTGAAAAAGTACATTCGCAGCCGATAATCGGATTGGGAAGGACCCTGGCGCATAACCCTGATAAAGAGGTGTAGTATTACTTCTACAAAACTAAACTTAAAGCACCGGACATGCTTGAAAAGTTAAAGTTAGACGTACTTTTGTAATGCCCTCCCAAAGGGCATGTTTTTCATAGGTAGATGTAGGGTCGAATATACTATTCGGCCCTTTTTTATTAGCTTTGGCGTTGTTAATCGCGATATAATGGCACGAAAGATCGTTGTGGCAATCACTGGAGCTAGTGGTTCTATTTATGCTAAGGTTTTGATGGATAGGCTGAAAGAGCTCCAGCCGCATTTGGAGGCGGTCGCCGTGGTGATGTCCGACAACGCCCGGGACGTCTGGCAGTTCGAGCTGGGAAATACGTCCTACGCCGACTATCCTTTTACCTTTTTTGAGAAGAATGACTTCTACGCCCCTTTTGCTTCGGGCTCGGCGCGTTATGACACGATGATCGTTTGCCCGTGTTCGATGGGTACGCTCGCCCGTATCGCGCATGGCACTTCCTCCGACTTAACGACGCGCGCGGCGGACGTGATCCTGAAGGAGCGCCGTAAGCTGGTACTTGTCACGCGCGAGACACCCCTCAGCCGAATCCATCTGTCCAATATGCAAACCGTCACGGACGCAGGCGCGGTCGTCTGTCCGGCCAGCCCTTCATTTTATAGCCGCCCGGATAGCTTTGAGGCCCTCGCGGCTACAGTGGTAGACCGCGTGTTGTCGCTGGTGGGCCTGCAGGTTGATAGCTACCAGTGGGGCGAGGATAACCAAAAATAAGCGAGGGCAGTCTCCCCAGAGCGGCCCTTTTCAAAATAAACGCTTGCCGTTACGGTTGAATTTGTATTTTTGTTTCCCAATGAGCGGCCTGCATACCATACGTGTCCCGGCGAACTTCGTTGCCGACTCCTTTTTCTACACCCGTGTATATGAATAACCTCTTAATATCCGATGCTGTCCTTTTATTGCCGGGCCATTCCCTGCATGGCAAGAAAGTTTCCTTGTCTATCGAGCGTGGGAAGATCAAGCAGTTGTCAGCATCGGACATTACTCCCGATTCCAAAACTACGACCATCAACGGGGCAGGACAATTTCTAAGCCCCGGTTTTTTTGACCTCAATGCCCGATTTGGTGAGCCGGGCCAGGAAACCAAGGAAGATATCCGCAGCGGATGTGCCGCGGCAATAGCGGGTGGCTTTACCGGGGTGGCGTTGCAACCCAATACAGTGCCTCCCATCGATAACCAGTCCGGGGTGGCGCTCATTGTCAACCGGGCCAAGGAACAACCCGTGGACGTACATCCCGTGGGAGCCCTCAGCAAGGGATGCAACGGGGAATCGCTGGCCGAACTGTATGACATGCGATTGGCGGGGGCGGTGGCTTTTTCCGATGGATTCCGGAGCGTGCAGCAGGCGGGGCTGATGAGCCGGGCGCTACTGTATGCAAAAGGGTTCGGTGGTTTGGTGTTCGCGCGCCCCGAAGATCCGTCCGTGGCCGGAGGCGCGGCTATGAACGAAGGCGTCATGAGTACCTACCTGGGCATGAAAGGAAATCCCAATCTGGCCGAAGCATTAATGGTAGCGCGTGACATCTTCTTAGCCGACTACAACGATGCGCCTATTCACTTTTCGACCATTAGCACGGCGGAGGCCGTCGAACTCATCCGCAAGGCCAAGCGCCAAGGCCTTCAAGTGACCTGCGACGTGGCAGCGCACCACCTGGTACTCACGGACGACTACGTGGAAGGCTTTGACAGCCACTATAAGGTGAGTCCGCCGTTGCGGACCAAAGCCGATGTAAAAGCTTTGCTCAAAGGGCTCAAAGACGGAACCATTGATGCGATCGTTTCGCAGCATACACCCCATGAAGTGGAATTCAAGAACGTCGAGTTCCAAATCGCGAAAAATGGGATGATTGGCCTACAGACGGCGTTGCCCTTGGCACTCCGCGCGGGTTTGAATCCCGAACAAATCGTGGATAAGCTGGCTTGCCAGCCGCGCAATGTCTTGGGTTTGCCGATTCCCTCGTTTGAAGACGGAAGCGATGCTAACTTTATATTATTCGACCCCAAGCAAAAATGGGTCCTCGATGCTGATACCAACTTTTCCAAATCGGCCAACACACCGTTCTGGGGCGAGGAACTGACGGGTCGTGTAACAATTGCATTGAATAAACGTCATCTATATAGCACGGAAAGAATTTAACTATGGATAATAATGTAAAGCAGGCTATCGACGCGGCGCTGGCTATCATTGGTGGGGAAGCAAGCCGGGCGCATGCCGAAAGGTTTATAACCGTGTTTTCGGAGCCCATTGGTTTCTTGGAAAAACTGGAAGCCATGGACGCCATCTTCGACGATCACGTCCAACTGGAACCTCTGAGGGAGGTTTTCTTCGACCTTTTGCTCATGAATTTCTTCGCGTCGGACGCCCAGCGCCTGGAAGCTGACTATTTGGATTCAGACGAATGGGGAGAGATCGAGGAGCGCACGCTTGACCGCGGCACGGAGCTGCTGAATGTCTTGCTTTATGTGCGCGAATGCGCCGACGAGGATGTCGATCCTACACTGGACGACTACCTGAAGGAATTCTTGCTGGTGGATGAGGACGAGTTTCAAGACGAGCATCGGATCTACGAGTATTTGATCGCGAACCAGGTGCTGGCTGACAGTTCCTACCAGGAAATTGCCGCAGCGGCCGCTAAGCTTCCCGACGACCATGAGCTTCGCGATATTTTTTACCCGCTGGTGTCCTTCTTCTACGAGCCGGGACCATCGGAGGGGGATTTTGAAGAGTACGCCTTGCACAGTGAAAACCCCGCTACCGACCAGGCAATGTACGCCTTGATTGTTAATTACTACCAATAAATAACGACTTTAAAATCTCATCATCATGACTACACCATCACAACCAGAAAGCACGGATCTCGAGGCCGTTGTTCGCCGGGAGGGCGCGCGATCGGGAATCTCGCTTGGCATCATCATCACGGTGCTCTCTATCCTAGGCCTATACATAACCTTATCGCTATCGTCCTTCTGGATGCTTACGGTGGTGCCGATGTTGATTAGCGTTGTTTTGCCCCTGATTATCGTCATCTTTTTCGTCGTTGCCCTGCGCAGGAAAGTAGGTGGTTATTGGACGTTCAGGCAAGCACTCATCGGTACATTCGTGATGTTTTTGGTGGCACATATCATCTCCACGGTGGTGACACTCGGTTTTCAGACATTTGTGGAGCCGGATATCCAGGAACGGATGATCCGAAACATGTCAAATGCCACCGTTGAGTTTATGGAAAACCAGGGCGTGCCCGACGATCAAATCGATGCGGCTACCGCCAGTTTCGACGAGTCGTTGCAAAAAATAAACGAGGGTGGCATCGGTACGCAAATACAGGGCTTCTTCCTTACGTTGCTTGTCCTTTTTGTCGTCGCCTTGATCTTCGCGGCAATATTCAAACGGGAGCGACCGGTATTTATTGTTGACCCCGAGGCATAGGCCGAGCCGCGTTAACCAAGTAAATGAAGCTGTAAATGTGTAACTTTACGGCTTCATTTGTTTTTATGCCCATGGACATATCTGTAGTTATCCCTTTGTTCAACGAAGCCGAGTCGCTTCCGGAACTGACCGCGTGGATCAAACGGACGATGGACGATAACCAGTTTAGCTATGAAATCATCTTGGTCGACGATGGCAGCACCGACGAGTCGTGGACCGTTATCGAGGGCCTAAAAGCCAAGAATCCGCGCATCTCGGCGATCAAGTTTCGGCGCAACTATGGCAAATCCGCTGCGCTGAATGTAGGTTTTTCCGCCGCGCAGGGCAACGTGGTCATCACGATGGATGCCGATCTACAGGACAGTCCCGATGAAATTCCCGAGCTCTACCGCCGCATCGTGGAAGAGGACTACGACCTCATATCGGGCTGGAAGCAGGTACGGCACGACCCGCCGAGCAAGACTGTCCCCACCAAGCTGTTTAATTCGGTGTCCCGCACCATGTCGGGCATCCACAACCTGCACCATTTTAACTGCGGCCTCAAAGCCTAC